>OLFV01001274.1_pt1 | contig 25169 bp, 18 predicted proteins | sample 1605551 | NCBI WGS metagenome assembly OLFV01 (sample SAMEA3888922, study PRJEB22519) | human gut metagenome | biome: human gut; feature: human-associated habitat; material: faeces | place: Denmark | collected 2011 | reverse complement strand
GGCCCTCCCCGCCGGGGCCTGCCCCGGCGGGGAGGGCCGGAACCTGCGGGCCGGCGTGCAGGGATGTTCAGTCACAACAAGCCCCGGAAAAAGGAAGAGTATACCGAAAGACCCACGCGCTCCGAAAGAGCGGTGGGTTGTTTCCGGCGTATCCGGCCGCGGCGTCGGGAAATCCCGCAGGCTCCGGAACCGTGGTTCAGCGGGGCAGCTTTTTGTACAGGGAGCGCACGGTGGCGGACATTTCCGCGCCGGTGGCGAGCCACTTGTCGATCTTTTCCTGATCAAGCTTCACATCGGCGGGATTGGTGTTGGGGTTGTAGTAGCCCAGAAATTCCAGCGGGCGGCCGTCGCGGCGGGTGTCGCTGTTGATGGCGACGACGCGGTAGAAGGGGTGCTTCTTGGAGCCGGAACGGGTGAGACGGACTTTAACGGACATATGATACTCCTGTAAGGTGAAAGCAGCGCGAGGCTACCTTTTTTTGTTCTTGCGCCTGTTCTTGTCGCGCTTTTTCCTGGCGGCGGATTTGCCGCTGCCGGGCAGGGAGGGAAAACCGCCGCCCAGACCGGGAATGCCTGCTCCCATGCCCGGAAGCCCTCCCGGAACGCCCATGCCGGGCAGGCCCCCGCCCATTCCCCCGAAGCGGCCCATGCCGCCGGGAAGCTGCGGCATGCGTCTGCCGGGCCGCATGACGCTCTGCATCATCCTGCGCATCTGGTCAAACTGCTTGAGCAGTTGATTGACCTGCTGCACGGTTGTGCCGGACCCTCTGGCGATGCGGGCGCGCCGGCTGCCGTTGATAATGTCGGGGTTGCGCCGTTCCTTCATGGTCATGGAATTGATGATCGCTTCGGTGCGGTTCAATTCCTTTTCATGATCGCCCAGCTCCGCAAGCTGGTTCGCCAGTCCGCCCAGGCCGGGAATGTGCTTGAGAATGGACTCGAAGGAGCCGATCTTGCGCATCCGGCGCATCTGGGTGCGGAAGTCCTCAAGATCAAACCTGGCCTTCTGCATCTTGCGGGCAAGCTCTTCGGCCTCTTCCGCGTTGATGTTGTCCTGGGCCTTTTCCAGCAGGGTGAGGACGTCGCCCATGCCGAGAATGCGTCCGGCCACGCGATCGGGGTGGAATACCTCCATTTCGGAGAGCTTTTCTCCCATCCCCACAAATTTTACCGGGGCGCCGGTGACGGACTTGATGGACAGGGCCGCGCCGCCGCGCGCGTCGCCGTCCATCTTGGTCAGAATCACGCCGGTAATGCCCAGACGCTCGTTGAACGCCTCCGCCACGGTCACGGCATCCTGCCCGGTCATGGCGTCGGCCACGAAGAGGATTTCCTGCGGCTGTGCCTCGCTCTTGATGGCGGAAAGCTCGTCCATGAGCGCCTCGTCCACGTGCAGGCGGCCCGCCGTGTCCAGAATGACGACGGTGCACTGCTGTTCCCTGGCGTCGGCGATGGCGGCGCGGACAATGTCCACCGGCTTCATGTCCGGGCTGGAAGCAAAGCACGGGATGTCCAGTTGCCGGGCGAGGGTGCGGAGCTGATCAATGGCGGCGGGGCGGTAAACGTCCGCCGGAACAAGGTAGGGCTTCATCTTGCGCTTGCGCAGAAGCAGCGCCAGCTTGCCCGACGAAGTGGTCTTGCCGGAGCCTTGAAGCCCGGCCATGAGAATGACAGCGGGCGTCCGGCCCTGGAGGGAAAGATCGGTGTCGTCTCCGCCGAGCAGGGCGACCAGCTCGTCGTGCACCACCTTTACCACCTGCTGCGCGGGGGTGACGCCCTTCATGACTTCAACGCCCAGGGCCGCCTCGCGCACGCGCTCGGTAAATTCCTTGACGACCCTGAAATTGACGTCGGCCTCAAGCAGGGCGAGGCGAACCTCCCGCAGGGCGTCCTGAATGTTCGCCTCGGTAAGCTGCGCACGTCCGCCGAGCTTGCGGAATACGTCGGAAAGTCGGTCTGTCAGGCTGTCAAACATAGCATGTCCCGGTATGGCTTGATTCAAGCCCGTTAGCGTTACGCAAGTTTTGGCGTCAAGTCAAGCGTAACCCTTCTCCGGGCGGCATCGCCCCGCAGGCCTGCATGAAGCCGCCGATTCGGCGGCGCGGCGGCTTCCCTTCCCCGGATTTCCCGCGCCTGCCGGGATAAAAAATTGTACGGCGAGGGCGCGGAGGGGGTGTCTGCCGCGCGCCGTGTAAAAAAAACAGTACGCTTTCGGCGCCCCTGTGGACGCAAAAAATCGTCGATATTTTTATAACATATGGATATAAAAGTATTTGTCATGAATGGCATGTGTATTGCATAAAGAAAGACGCATCCATTCAAACAAATTTGAACGTGATGCCACACCTTGCAGGCTGCCGACCCCTATCGGCAGCCTTTTTTGCGTCGGCGTTCCGTCCGGCCGGGATCAGGCCGCCGGGTGCTCTTTCACGGCAGGCTTGCCGCATAAAACACGTTCTGGCAGTGTCTGCGGCGGACGGCCCCTCCCGGCAGAGAGGCGGCCGCATGAACGGCAGCGGGTCCGCCCTTCTCCCGTTGAGCATGCAATATGACACAAGGACGAAAGGAGGCTGAATGAGCGCGGTGCGGCTTGAGCGGCAACACTCGTTGCCACAAGGTCAGCCCGTGTTCCACACGGGCGAGAGGCGGCATGTATCCACGGCCGGCTCGCTTGCGCCCTTGTGCGGCACAGCCGCACAAGGGCTCCGCTCCGCGAAACATTACTTCCGCTCCTCGTCCCCCTCCATGCCGCATGACCATGCGGCGGGGACTCGTCGCTCCAGGCTCGCTACGCTCGCGCCTCCGGCGGTCAAGGTGTTTTTCAACACTATTCTACAGCAGAGCGTTCCCCGGCGTTCTGTTCTGCTGATCAGGCGGTCTTGTCCCAACCCTTGAACCCTTCGCCCACGACTTCCGACACGTCGGCGAAGATGAGGAAGGCCCCGGGATCGACCCTGCGCACGAAATTTTTCAGGGCGACGCTCTGCCGCCGGTTCAGCACCACGATGAGCAGACGCAGGTCTTTGCCCGAATAGGCGCCCACGCCGGGCATGACCGTCGCCGTTCTGTCCAGCTCTCGCACGACAAATTCCGCAATTTCTCCGGGTTTCCCGCTGATCACAGTGACCTGCGTGCGCCGGTTGAAAGATTTCACCACCCTGTCGATCATCAGGGATTCCACATACAGCAGCAACGCGCCCATCAGGATGCGCTCCACGTCCACCACCACGATGGAAAACACCAGTACCGAAGCATTGAGGTAGAAGGACACTGCGCCGATATCCACCCCGCGGCGCTTGCGGGCCACCATGGCGATGATGTCCGTACCGCCGCTGGAGGCGTCCGCCCGGAACAGCATGCCGAAGCCGACGCCGCCCACCATCCCGGCCAGCACCGCTGCGAGTATGGTATTCTCCAGCACCGGATATTCGAACATTTCCATGACGGGTATGGCCGCCGCGCTGAGCGCCGTGACATATATCGTCCACAGGGCGAAACGCGGAGAAAGCGCCTTCCAGCCCCAGATCAGCAGAATGGCGTTGACGATGCCCACCACCCACGCAGGAGACACCCCCCAGGCGTATTCGGCAATCAGGGCGATGCCGATGACTCCGCCCCCGGCGAAACGATAGGGCATGGTCAGCGCTACAACGGCAAAGCAGGTCAGCAGCGTGCCCACAGTCACGCCGAGCAGCGTATCGCGCTCCGCGCGCCACAGTTCCGCAACATTCAGTTTTTTCGGCATGCCGCCCTCCTCCGGCAGGCACGATACCCCGCCCCTCCTCTTCCGGCAAGCCGCCCGGATCTGGCAATCCATATCAATGCCGCGGCTCTGTTGCGTTGTGCTGAAAGTGCCCCTGACCGCCGGATTAACGGGAAAAGAGGATTTTCCCTCCTCACTGCCTGCGGGCGATCCCGCTCCGCAAGCACGCAGGGAGACGCGTTAAGCTGCATTTCTCTGACCAGGGCCCCGCCGGACGGGACGATCCCGAATCGGACGGCGCCCTTGCCGAAAATGGAGCCGCCGCGGTCTTACAGAGCCAGAAAACCGGTTAACTTCCACCAGGGAATGAGCAGCAGGAATACCACAGCCAGGTGTATGAGCGTCTTCACCGACATGAACCTGATGAAATCCTTCATATGCATCATGCCGAAACTGAAATAAATCAGAAAAATAACAGTTTCATACGGCATGACGACCTGAATGCTGGCCTCATTCATCAGGATGTAAAGGGCAAGCGGATTCAGAGCTATATCCTGCGCAATCTGAGCCAGAGGCAACGCGAATGTGACATTGATCGCCATGGGCGTCATGACGAAATTCAGGATGAAATAAGCAACATAGACCATGAACAGGATCAGAGCATGGCTCTTTCCCTCCATAAGCGGCACCGCAATCCTGCCTACAAGTTCCCCGATGCCTATGGCTCCGGCCACAGTACCGATGGAAAGACATCCGGCGGCAAAGAATATCATGCTCCAGTTGACATTCTTGAGATCCGTCTCGTCCGCCACCTTCAGTCCCGGCAGATACATGAGAAAGGGAATGACCGCAAAGCCCCACAATACATCAATTTTATGAATGGACTGCGTGAAAATGAACGTCATCAGCAGCAGAATATCAACCAGTACGCGCTTCTCGTCGGCAGACAGTCTGCCCATGGCTTCATATTCCGCCTGAAAATATTCCCTGCCGTTCAGTTGAACATTTCTGCCGAACATTCTGACTATAACCCAGAACAAGGCCACATAATACACAGCCAGGGGAAAACAGCGATACAGATACTCAAACCAGCCCACGGTCATGGGACCTGTCGCCGCTTCTCCCAGCCCGAAGAACAGAAAAACCGTCGTGTTGAAGAGAAAGCAGCTCGGCAACACCGCAGCCGCCGCAGCGGCCAGCATGATCCCGGCCGCTTCAGGCCCTTTTTTCAGATCAAGCGAAAGGCATATTCCGTAGGCAAGCGCGGCAATGGGTACGGCCGCATTGTCATTCGGAATGAGCAGGAATATGATTGCTCCGGCAAGGGCTATGCCCCAGATGATGCCCTTGTAGCTTGCGCCGGTCAGCAGTATGCACTTGTAGGCGATGCGGCGCAGCAGCCCCACCTTCTCCATGAGATTGGCCAGCAGAAAGCCGCCGATGAGCATCCACAGAATACTCATGCTCCAGGGCTTATAGGCCACCTCCGCCGGCACTCCGAGGATCAGCACATATGCTATCGGCAGTAATATGGTGACAACGGTGCCGTTGACCTGCTCAAAAATGAAAAACAGAATGGCGGCAAGCGTAATGGACAGAAAAACTTTCAGATCTGCGGTCATGATTTCATTGACCGGCAGCAGCAAAACCAGACAAGGCAGAATGATGGTCACCAGCCAGTATATCAGCAGTTTTCCGGAAACAGCGCCTTCATGGTTCATAATGTCTTCTCCGGCATTCAGGGTATTTCCCCCTGCTCGCTTTGTGATTGAAAGTGACTCCAGACAATGCCTGAAACTGATTCATGGTCTTGTGCCCCCGGCGGCATCCCGTTCAACTTCCGCCAGGAATCCGCTACAGGCTTAAAAAGCCGGTGAACTTCCACCAGGGAATGAGCAGCAGGAAGGTAAAAATCATATGCGCTGCCAGCTTGACGGACATGAATCTGATGAAGTCACGCATGCAGATCATGCCGAAACTGAAGAAAATCAGATAAATTACCACTTCATAAGGCAACAGAATCTGGTCGCTCGCTCCCCCCATCAGTGAGTAAAGCGCAATCGGATTCATCCCGATATCCTGGGCAATCTGAGCCAGCGGCAGAGCGAACGTCACATTCACAGCCATGGGCGTCATAATGAAATTAAGAACAAAGTAGCCTGCGTAGACAAAAAACAGCACCAGCGCATGGCTTCTGCCTTCCAGAACCGGCACGGCAATTTTGGCAACAAGCTCGCCTATACCGATAGTTCCGGCCACCGTGCCGATGGAAAGACATCCGGCGGCAAAAAATATCATGCTCCAGTTGATATTTTTGAGATCTGTTTCATCCGCCACTTTCAGACCCGGCAGATACATGAAAAACGGAATGACGGCAAAACCCCACAGCACGTCGATATGATGAACAGATGCTGTGAAAATGAACGTCATCAGAATAGCAATATCAACCAGAACTCTCTTTTCATCCGTCGTTATCTTACCCATTGCCCTGTATTCGGCCAAAAAATAATCCTTGCCGCTCAGTTGTACGCCCTTACCGAAAAGTCTGTTGATGATGTAAAAAAGCAGCGCATAGTAACCGGCGTTGGGAAACATCTGATACAGCCATTCAAACCATCCCATGGTCAGCGGGCCGGTTGCAGCCTCCCCAAGCCTGAAAAACATGAAGATGCCGGTATTGAAAAGAAAACAGCCCGGCAGCAGAGCCGCCACGGCGGCCGCCAGCATGATGCCGGCGGCGGCCGGGCCTCTTTCCAGCTTCAGGGAAACACATATTCCATAGGCCAGCGCGGCAAGAGGAACAGCCGCATTGTCATTCGGCATCAGCAGAAAAATGACGACACCCGCAAGGGCTATGCCCCAGATGATGCCCTTGTAGCTTGCGCCGGTCAGCAGTATGCACTTGTAGGCGATGCGGCGCAGCAGTCCCACCTTTTCCATGAGGTTTGCCAGCAGAAAGCCGCCGATGAGCATCCACAGGATGCTCATGCTCCAGGGCCGGTACACCACCTCAAGCGGAGCCTCCAGAATCAGAACATAGGCTATCGGCAGCAGAATGCTCACAACCGTGCCATTAACCTGACCGAAAACAAAAAACAGGATAGCGGTAAACGTAACAGCCAGAAAAACTTTCAGTTCTGCGGTCATGATTTCACTGGCCGGCAGCAAGAGTATCAGACACGGCAATATCGTCACAACCCAGCAGATTATCGACTTTCTGGAATCAGTCATAAGCTCAATCTCCCTCTCCAGTTGCAGCTATCAAAGCGTCCACCATGAGCGCAGAATTCACGGGCCGTCCGGACAGATTAAACAATCAATCCAGGCAACGGCCCTTTTTCTCCTCCTGTTATGCCTGCCTGCGCTCCCGCAGTCCGAAAACAAACCCGCCGTCAACCCTGGCTGCGGTAAGAAAACTGTCCATGTATTTGGGATCCGGGAAAGGAAAATCCGTCCGAATATGATTGTATCGTGTTTCCCTGCGTTCCAGGGCGCAGCGGGCGATGATTTCGCCGATATCCAGAAGCTCGAACACTTCCGCCGCGCGCATCAGCTCATGAGCGTTGGCGGCCTTGATTTCCGCCGTGCAGCGTTCCCGCAGATCACGCAGATAGTTCAGCCCGGCCGTCATCATGGTTCCGGAACGCTTTCTGCCGTCCCCCACGGGAATATAGTCCGTCATGATCTGGGCCAGCGCCACGTTGGCTTCCTTCCACGGCGCTCCGTTCCTGCGTTCGTACAGCGAACTGTAGAATTCCATGCTCCGGCGTACCGTCTCGAGAGAGGCGATATCCCCCGCCGGCGCGGCGCGTTCCCCGGAGGCGACAGCCTTGCCGCATTCCCAGCCGAATACCGAAGCGGCGGCCACCTCGCCCCGCACATTGCCCATCAGATCTCCGGCGGCATACAGGCCGGGCACGGTTGTTTCAGCCCGCTTGTCGATCTCCGGTCCCTGTCCCAGCAGGCCACACTCGTATTCCACAAATTCAACGGCATGCCTGCGCAGATCAAGGCCATGCCTGTCCATGTATGCGCGCAGGCTGGTCAGTCCCTCGCTGACGAAGTCGCGCATCATGCACTCGTAATCTTCCTCGGCTATCTGCGAACAGTCGATATAAATGGGGCCGCGACCGTTGCGGCGGCTTTCGGAAAAAGCTCCCGACCACAGGTCGGCGGTAATATCCCCGCAATCTCTTGTCGGAACGGTAACAAACGGCCCCATGGGGGTGCCGTCCGGGAACTTGTACACCCCGATCCAGGTAGCCTTGCCGCTGCGGGTAAAATAGGCCGGCCCCACATGCCCTCCGTTCAGTTCCATATTTACAAGCCGTGCCCCAGCGCGCAGGGCATGGGCAATGCCGGAACCGACGCAGGCGGGACAGGAAGTGGAGTTGAACAGATACCCGGGAGTTACGGTCGAATTGTACAAGCGTGTGGTCATCCCCGTAGCCAGCAGCACGTTCGGACTGCGAACCAGCGTGAAGGACGGTTCATCCCGGCTGGTATCCAGCGCCAGAACCCCCGCGACGCGTCCCCCGGATACCGCCACATCCAGCACGCTGTGATGGTTCATCACTTCCGTACCCAGCTCCCTGGCCTTTCCGTTCAGCACGGCCTTCTGGTTATGACCGTCATACTTGAGCCAGATGCGCGGCCTGCCGGGGAAGGCATGCCCCCGGAACTCAAAGCCGCCGTAAGGCTTCATGTTGATGCCCCACTCATGCCAACGGCGGACCATCTCCCCGGACTTCTCAAGGAAAAAGAGGGCGAGGTCGCCGTCCATGCGGTCGCCCACCATGCTCAGCATCATTTCCCGCAGAATCCTGCGGATATCCGGGCCATGAACCTCGGGGAGATAGCAGAAGAAATGATCGTTGCCCCCGCAGCCGCTGCCGCTGCGCCGGGTATCGGCCTTTTCCAGCAGCGTCGCCTTCACGCCGGCCTCTCCGGCGGCGATGGCGGCGGAGAGGCCGGCAATGCCCCCGCCCACGATGACAAACTCGGAATCAATGACCTTCTTGACGGGGATCATCTCACGCACCTGCCTTTCTGTTGAGGGTGGCGGCATCCGTTTTCAGAATCATGTAATGCAGGGGGAAACGCAGCTCTATGGCATGCTTGGGGCAGTCCAGCGCGCAGGCATTGCAGTGCCAGCATTCATCGGGGTACATGACCACGGGGATCTCGCCCCTTTCCCTCTCCAGCCTGAACACCTCGTCCGGGCAAATCTGGGCGCAGGTGCCGCAGGCGATGCATTTTTCGGGATCAATGACGGGAGGCATAGCTGTCTTCTCCTGTTTTTCCGGTTGACTCACGGCGCGGGGCGAGACGGCCCCGCCTCTCTCCATGCTCCGGCGCTTCACGCCGAATCTTCTTGTGAAAAAAACATCTCGGACTGACGACAAATCCGTTCCGCGGAGTTTGCACCGTCCAGGCCGCCTTGCGGCTTGACGGAAAGCCCCGAACATCTTTGTCCTCTGACAAACAGCTCTTCTGCAGGTTCCATGCCAAATCAGAATAACAACATAATATATTGTAATAACAATATATATTTATTCATGCCCGAATTTTTGAAAGATATATGATCCGAAAACAAAACACTTGTGAAACAGTATATCCGGTTATCGGACATCACGGTTCGACAGGTCTTCGCATTCCCGATACACTCTCCACACAGGAGAACACCCATGCTGCGGAATACACGAAATCCGGCCTTTGCTGCGCGCATTCTTTTCCTGTGCGCCATGACTCCGGCACGCGCCTATACCCCCGCGCAGGCGTCCTTCCTCTGCGGCCTGCCCCTGCCCGAAGCGGAACAGGCCCTGCTTGACCTTGAGCGGAACGGGCTGGCTGTCCGGTGCAAGGGGGGGGCGTGGGGCATCGCGCCGGAGACGGACGCAAGCGGCCTGGCGGAAATCGCAGCGGGAGAGGACTGCACCGAAAGCGCGCTGAAATACTGCCTTCTGCTGTACGAGGGCAGGGATCTGGATGCCGTGGAATTCCTCCTTGCCTGGACGGAAAACCGGCAGTCTCCCCGTCCCGCCTGGGCGTTGAGCTTTGCCGCCGGAGAAGCCATGCAGACGCTGCAGCATGCCTCCCCCCACGGTCGCAGCAAGCGGGAACTGGCCCGCTTCATCGAGCTTGCCATCCGGGTCTATTCGCTGGCGGACGCGCAGGAACTCGCGCCCCGCCGGATGAAAACCCTGCTGCTCAAGGCCAGAGGCGTGGCGTTCATGCAGAACAGCGCCGGCAGCCTCTATATTCTGGATACGATCCTGGCCGTGCGCAAAACCCTGCTTTGCAATGCGGATATGGAACCGTTCGAGGAGGGCAGAGGAAGACTGCGCCTGCCCGACGGATGCGGGGAAAATTCCCCGCCGGACGAAATGAGGGATGACTCCCGCTCTCTGGCCGCGGCCATGCCCTATATCAGCATGCACAACTATCTTCAGGGCAACGCGCGGCAGACTCTGGATCACTTTTCTCTCACGAGCGGACAGGAACAGCCGGTTCCGGCCGGAACGGACGAGAACAGCGTGCCGCAGGGAGTCTTTTCCTCCGCGTTCGCCGCGCTGGCGGCAGTGCAGTCCGGAGACTCGCCTCTGGCCGTATCCATCCTCAGAACCTCACTGAGCGGCAACGCCCACAGCGCCGGATGCGCCGCGCGAAGCTGGCTGCACGCCCATCTTGCCACTGTATGGCTGGCGGCGGGCAGACCTGATGAGGCGCTGGATCATGTGGATGCCGCATTGTCCATCGGCGTGGCGCGCAACATCCAGTGCTGGATGGCGGCATATACGGCCCTTGCGCATTACCATGTGCTGTGCGGTCGGCCCCGCGCGGCCCGCCGCGTGCTGCTGGCGGCGGTGGAAACGGCCGGAAAGCGGAACTACCGATGGGGGTACAACTCGCCCTATTTTCTCGACATGCTGTACGTTTTCCGCCGCAGCGCCCTGCCCGATCTGCCGGGTTACGATCTGGAAAAGGAAATAGCTTCCTGCGTGGAAGGGACCAATCCTCTGCTCAGGGCAGTGGCCAACCGCATCCGGGGCGACATGCTGCTCCGTGCGGGCGCTCCGCTGCGGGAGGTTCAGCTCCCTCTGCTCAGGAGCCGGGCCTTTTTCAAGATCCAGCAGCTTCCTGCCGAAAAATGCAAGACCTGTGCCGTGCTGGCCCAGGCATGCCTCACGGCGGGAGAACGGCCGCAGGCATTGCGGTATGCCATTGAAGCATGGCCCTGCCATGAACAGTTTCTGCCGCTGGGCATCTACTGGTCCCCGGAGCTGGAAAAGCTGCTGCCCGCTCAGCGCGGGGCGGGGATTCCCTCCGAAGATACCGGAGAAAGCTGGCGGCAGGATTTCTTCAGGTCACTTCTGACCCTGAACCCCGAAAGTCATGAAAGTTTCCCGCAGGAGGCGCTCAGATGCGTGGCGGCGGCTTTTGGAGCAAGCCGGGTCTGTCTCTTCGACACGGACGACGACGGACGCCCGAGGATGACGCACGCCCTGGACATGACGCGGGAACCGGCGACCGGCCGGGACAAGGGGCTGCCGCTCTATCTGGTGAAGGAGTGTCTGGAAGGCGTCCCGCTGCGTCTGACAAATCCGTCCGGCACGGGACAGGCGGAGAGCCGGATACTCTGCATTCCCGTTCCTGACGGGGAAGGCCGTTTTTACGCCCTGTATGCAGCGGGGGAAAAGCTTTCCCGCGCCGGGGAGCCGGATGAGCCGTTCCTTCAGCTTTCCGGGGAATATCTGGGCGTGCTGTTCCGCCGCCGGAACGAGGCGGCGGAACGCGTGCGGGAAACCTCGCGCATTCTGGCCGCGCAGGAAGAGGAAGGTTCCGCCCGTTCCCTTGTCTATTCCAGCAGGGCCATGCGTGATGTTCTGGAGCAGGCGGATACGGCAGCGCGTTCCGGCGCTTCCGTGCTGATCTGCGGGGAATCCGGCGTGGGCAAGGAGCTTGTGGCCCGGCGCATTCATGAAAAAAGCGGACGCCGCGGTCCCTTTGTGGCGGTGAACCTTTCCAGTCTGCCGGAAGAACTGTTTGAAAGCGAAATGCAGGGGTACGAGCGCGGCGCCTTCACCGGCGCGTTCCAGCGCAAGATCGGGCTTCTGGAAATGGCGGACGGGGGCACGCTGTTCATCGACGAAGTGCCGGACATTTCCCCGCGCATTCAGGTAAAGCTGCTGAGGCTGCTGCAGGAACGGAATTTCATGCGGCTGGGTTCCACGCAAGTGCTCCATTCGGATTTCCGCCTGATCGTGGCGACGAACCGCAATCTTTTCACCGAAATGCGCCGGGGGGCCTTCCGCAGCGATCTTTTTTACAGAATATGCGTGATCCCGCTGTTCATCCCTCCCCTGCGGGAACGTCCCGAGGATATCGACGCGCTGATCGCGCACTACCTGAAGGAATTCTCACGCGGGCGCACCGTGCCCGGCATCGACCCGGCGGACGCCCTGAAACTGCGCGCCCATGCCTGGCCGGGGAATATCCGCGAATTGCGCAATGTCGTGGAGCGGGCCGTGATTCTGGCGCATGACGGCAGACTGAACTTCTCTTTCGACAGCGGACGCTTTGGCGCGCCTTCTCCGGAATATGCGGAACGTGCGGATGAAGAGACCCGGACGGGGGAATCCCGCGAAACGGGCAGCGCGGAAAGGATGATGCGCGAAATGTTCTCCGGCCTGCCCAGCGCCCGCGATCTGGAAAAACAGTATATCACGACGATACTGCGCATGACCGGAGGAAAGATATCGGGAAGGGACGGGGCTGCCGCATTGCTGGGCATGTCCCGCTCCACGCTGTACGACAAGATGCGCGCCCTGGGGATACGCTCCGCCGGACGCGCCGGAAAAAACGTGTCGTAAGCATGCAGGCCGCCCCATGAACGCATATCTGAAATGCGTCTGCGGGGCGGCAGGTTCATCGGGTCATGTCCTTCACGCACCTCATCGCAGGGCCGCCGGAAGCCATGTGGCCGTGGAGGGAAAGGCCAGCACGACAAGAATGCTTATGGCCAACGCAATGACAAAGGGCACGGACGAACGGTACATGACCGAGAGCGGCACGTCCGCCAGCCCCTTCATCACAAAGAGATTGATCCCGAAGGGCGGCGTGATGCCCGCCATGTTCATCATCAGGGCCATAATCACGCCGAACCAGATCAGATCCCAGTCATAAACGTGCGCAATGGGCACGAATATGGGCACGCAGACCAGAAGCAGCGGCATGGCCGGGATGAAGCAGCCCAGAAAGAGCAATACCACAATAATCGCGCACATGGTCAGCCAGCCGGGCATGCCCGTGGAAGCGATGGCCCCGGCCAGAAGCTGCGGAATGCGGCTCAGGGTCATGAATGCGCCCAGCGCCGTGGCCCCTGTGAGCACGGTAAAACACATGGTGATGAAGCGCGCGGAGGAGCTGAGGCTCTCCATAAAACTTTTCCAGGTCATCCTGCGCAGGAGCAGGGCCAGGATCAGCGTGCCCGCCGCGCCGATGCCGCCGCCTTCGGTGGGGGTGAACATTCCGCCGTAAATGCCGCCGATGACCAGCACGAACAGCGCGATGATCGGAAAGGCCGCGCGGAGCGAAGCCAGACGAACGGCAAGCGGTTCCTTGGGCAGACGCGGCGCAAGTTCCGGCCTGCGGAACACCATGACCCAGATCACCAGCATGAAGAAAAAGGTGCAGATGAGGCCGGGAAAGACTCCGGCCATGAACAGATCCGCGATGGACTGCTCGGCCAGCACACCATAGAGAATGAACGTGGTGGAAGGCGGAATCAGCGCGCCGATGGTGGAGGAACAGGCCAGCGTGCCCACGGCCAGCGTGTCGTCGTACCTGTTGTTCCGCATTTCCGGCAGGGCAATGGCGCTCATGGCGATGGAGCCGGAAAGCACGTCGCCCACCACAGCGCCGAAGGCGGCACAGGCGCACACGCTGCCCTGGGCCAGGCCGCCGCGCAAATGCCCGAGCCAGCGCCGCGCGCAGGTGTACAGATCCTTGCCGAAATCGCCGTAGAAACAGAAATATCCCATGAGCATGAAGAACATGAGCGGAGCCCAGGCATAACTGGCGGAAGTGGCGTACATGGCCTTGCCGTACATGTTGACGGCGGCGGGCAGGCCGCGCAGCATCCCGGAAAAGATGAAGCCCGTCGCCATGAGCGCAAAGGCCACGGGCATCCCGGTCAGGAACAGGGCGAACATGACCACGATGCCCAGGATGCCCAGCGTCACGGTACTCATGCCCGCCATGCGGTGGGAAGAGAACTCCCATGCGACGAGAACGGGAACGACGCAAAGAAGCAGGCTCAGCCACATATCTGAACCGTTTTCCCGCGAGATCCGGGCCAGCGCGCGGATAAAATCCCAGCACAGCGTCAGCAGCAGCGTGAAAAAACCGAAAGCGACAAAATAGATGAAGGGTTCAAGAGGAATCAGCAGAATGCCGGTGATGGAGCTGGTTTTCTGCCCGTAGCGCACGGAAGTCCATATGCACAATGCCATGACCGCCATGGACCAGAACGTGGTGACGCAGGCCCAGAGATTCTGCCAGCGCGGCTTCATGGACGCGGTGAGCACGTCCATGACCACATGGTTTCTTGTCCACTGCGTATAGGCCACGGAGGAAAAAACCACTATCACCATGAACAGTTCGGTGACTTCCACCGTTCCGTTGAGGGAATTGTTGAAAAAATAGCGCAGGAACACATCCGCAAAGGTCAGCGCCACCATGATCATGAAAATGACCATGCCTGCGGCGCTCAGGTATTTGCAGAATTTCTCCAGTCCTCCGGCCGCAGGTTCAAGGGCCGTTTCCAGACGCGTGAGCATGGTGGGGGATGCGGCGGAAAAGCTTGCTGTCGAGCTCGTCATAGTCATGTCCTCACTTGGGAACTGCGGAACCGTATCGCCGGGAAAGATTTCTCCCTTCCCGGCGCTGCGGCATGTCAGTCCACGTACTTCGCCATTTCAGAGTTTTTCCACAGCGGGTGATGCTGCTGTTCCAGTTCACGGAAGAGCTTCAGCATATCCGCGCCGGGCAGCCCGTTCCGGCTGACCTGTTCGATCCACTCCGCCTCCACCGGCTTCACCATTTCATTGGCTCGGGCGTAATCCTCGTCGGAAAGCATGTGCAGCCTGCCGCCCATTTCCTCCTTCCACTTTTTCATGGACGAATACTGATCCTGATACCAGAATTCGGTAAACCTCTTTTCCGCATACTCGCCGGACATGTCGTCGATAATCTTCTGCAGATCTTCGGGCATGCTGTCGTACACGTCCTGATTCATGCAGCAGTAAAACTGCCCTCCGTTGAGAGGAAGCAGCGTGACATGCTTGAGAATGTCGCCGAAACGACGCGAGGTGAGCAGCTGGAAGTCCACCATACTGCCGTCGATGATGCCCTGCTGAAGGGACATGTAAATATCAATGACCGGGATATTCACAATGGACGCGCCAAGCGCCTTCAGGCGGGAGGCCGTGGTCGCCCCTCCCACTACGGCGATCTTCATCCCCTTGAGATCCGAGAGTTTCGTTACCGGCTTCTGGGTTCCGATAAGCATGCCCACGGGCAGGGTATGGGTGAACAGCATTTTCACGCCTTTCACCTCATCCCTGATTTGTGGGAAACTGCGTTCCATTTCGTGCAGGATAGTATTGGTCTGTTCCATGGAACGCCCGAGATCCACCACGTCGAATACTCGTTCATAAAAGGGAAACTGTCCGATGGCCATGCCGAAAGACGATTCGGCAAAGTCCGCCAGGCCGTTGCGCACCGAATCCATGGATTCGGACTGTTTGCTGATGGCCTCGGCAAAATAAGGCTCCACGACAATGCGCCCGCCGGAGCGTTCCGTCAGTTCGTCGAACCAGGGTTTGATCGCATTGTGCCAGCGGCTGTGGATGGGGGGTATGGGCAGATTCAGACTCAGGCGATACTCCTCCGCCGCCGGGGAAAATCGGGGAAACACGGAGAGGAAAAGAGCCGCCGCCGTCAGTGTGGTCATCAGTTTCCGCATGATGCTCTCCAATGGTCGGTTCATGGTCGGGAAAGGCCGGACCCGGACTGCACGCAAAACCCGTGTACGGTGTCGGCTTGCAGCCCGGATTCAGCCCATGCCTGTTACAGTCTGGTATGCAGGGGGAATTCAAAACCTATGGCGCCGTTGTCGCAGGCGATGCGGCAGCAGCCGCAGTGCCAGCATTCGTCGGGAAAGGCCGCGCGCGGCGTTGCCTCGCCCATTTCCAGAACGTAGCCGGGGCAGTTGGCCACGCATTTCCCGCATTTTATGCACTTTGCTTCATCAAACACCGGGGGCATATGCTCTCTCCTTCAGGTTGTTACATCAACTGTTCCACTGGAAAACGGGATTGCCGGATTCATCGAGCCGGGTGACAAGGCATTTCTCCAGCGCGGGATCAAGGTCGGGATAATCGGCGCGGCGATACATGGCGCGCCCGGATTCCCTGCGCTGCATGCAGGCCTGAATGTAGATGCGGCACAGCTTGAACAGCTCCATGCTCTCGCGCACGCGCATGAGTTCACGCAGGGTGGAGGCTCCCAGCCGGGGAAGGTATTCCTCCAGCACGGCAAAGCTTTTCAGGGCCTGTTTCATGCTGCCTTCGGTACGCTGGTAGCCGACATAGTAGTCCATTACCTGCCGGATGCCGTCTTCAAATTCCGTGTACCCGATGCTTCTGGCGGGCCTTTCCGTCAGAGGGGCGAAAATATCCTTCGCCAGGGCGGCGATTTCGGCTTCGGGCAGGGCAGGCATGTCCGTACCGGCCGCGCGGGCGGCGGCAAATTCCCCGGCTGTCCAGCCCATGCACATGGCGGCGGAAAAATTGTTGCACAGGCTGGCCGTGTACAGGTTACGCACTTCCGTTTCCTGTTCGTCCGTGCATTTGACAATGCCGCCGATCATACGCTCGCTGATTTCCACTTCCAGCGGCGTTTTCGTGAAATCAATCTTCCGGGCTTCGCAGTATTCCAGATAGGTTTCCTTGTCGCCGGGCATGAGATCATACTGAAGATGCCGGGCGTCTTCCGGTTCAAAGTGAGTCATGTCCATGAAAAACGGAGGCCCGTTTCCTTCCAGTTCTTCCTGGTAGGTGCCCATGACCTGGTTGCGCCGCAGGCCGTTTTCCAGCATGGGATCGTACTTGCCCATGAAACGCTCGCCCCTGGCGTTAAGCTCCTTTCCTCCCATATTGTTGATGCCGTTCATGCCCGGCGCGCCCCAGCCCTTGGGCAGCATGGTGGCCATGTCGGTAATGTCCACATTCAGCACGCCCGCTCCGGCTTCCAGCGGCAAAATGACCTGACTGCCGGTGACATAGGGGGAAAACCACTGATTGAACGGCTTGTGCGTCGAGTTGTTGGACACGCGCTGGGCGGTCAGGCCGAACCCGAGCACGGCGGTTTTACAGCGCACCACAATGAGATCGCCCTTGAGCACATCGAAGCCGATGCAGCCCGCGATACGGTCGCCATCCTTGAGCAGATTGGTCACCAGAACATGGTTGACCACCTTGACGCCCTGGCTGCGGACATATTTCGCCAGGCGGGGCTTGACGTTAAAACCGTGATTGATGTGGATCCACCAGGGGCCGGGCTGGCCGAATCCCACGGAACGCATGTATGTGCCGTCCGGGTTGCGCATGAGTTCGATCCCGGACTCTTCCAGCACTTCAAGACAGGGCCGCATCGCCCGGTAATAGTTTTTCACCACCCCGCGCGACAGTCCCGACGTGGGTGTGGCATAATACCCGTACATGTCCTCCAGACTGTCATGTTCCGTCTCGTCAAGCACCGCCATGAAATGATCGTTGCCGCCGCCGAGACAGCCGGAACTCTCCAGCTTGCCCTTGTCCACCAGCAATACTTCCGCGCCCGCCCTGCGTGCCGCTATGGCCGCACCGCACCCGGACGCACTGGAACCAAGAACCAGCACATCTGTTTCATAAACTTTCTTTTTTTCGTCCATATCGCCCTCCTCACAAGAGTGTTTTGCGATTAAAATCCCTCATGACAATGCGAACAGCATTCCATATGGACGTATCACAAAATATATGACATGCTTACTGTTTATCTTATAAAAAGATATCACATGCAAAATGTCACTTTTGTCACTGTACAAGACACACATATTGTCACAGCATGTCAGATATGACATCATCAATCGGCTTATTTTCACCGTACAGCTTCCGGAGGCACCATGCCCCTCCCTTCCCTTCCTGTTTCTTTCCTGCCGATTTTCCCCAATGAACTGCCGGCGTTTGTTCTCGATGCCGACGGGCGCGTCAGTTCATGGAACGCCGCCTGCGAGCGCGTTACCGGCATTACCGCGTCGGAGATTCTGCATACCAGAGATCATTGGCGAGCCTTCTATCTTTCCCCGCGTCCACTGCTGGCCGATCTCCTGCTCTCCGGGCAAAGCGCGCAATCCGGCAGAAACCGCCCCGCCGCGCTGATACGCCACACACAGGGCGGGGCATCCTGTATCCTGCGCATTGAACGCAAACTTGAGGGAGAATCCGCCGTATGGACGCAGGCGGGCCTGCTCCGCGACGCCGGGGCAAGGCTTGCCGGAGCATATCAGGTGTTCCAGGTGACGAACCTTGCCCAGTTCATCGCCAACTCCCCCATCGTCCAAACCTTCATCGACAAGTTTCCCCTGCCGGTTTCTCTGGTCATCAGGCAGAAAATCATCGCCACCAACACAGCATATGCCCGGCTGACAGGTTACGACTCTCCCGACGAAATAATCGGCATGCCACCGGGACTGTTCATCGACGAATCCGACCGGGAACGCTTTCTCAAGCTGAACGCCAACAACCATGAAGGTCTGACCTCCGGCGAGGTCTACCGCTGGAAGTACAACGTCAAGGGGGAAATCCGGTATGTGGAAGGCCGCCCCACCATCTTCCCATGGGGAGAGGAAACAGCCCTGATCAGTACCATCCTTGACGTGACGGACACCGTGCGCAAAGAACAGGAACTGGAGGGCGAACGCGCCCGTCTGGAGAGGGAAAACGCGCAACTGCTGGCAAAAATCAGCAGGCAGGATGAAATCTTTCTCGGCAGGGGACCGGCCATGCGCAAGACCATGAATCTGGCCCTGCAGATGGGAAAGACCGACACCAGCCTCGTCATTCTGGGAGAAACCGGCACGGGCAAAAGCATGCTGGCCCGCGTCATACACGATGTCAGCGCGCGGCGCGATCAGCCCTTTGTCATGGTCAACTGCGCGGCCATTCCGGAGCAACTGCTGGAAAGCGAATTTTTCGGATATGTGAAAGGGGCCTTCACCGGAGCGCAGGGCAACCGGCAGGGGTTTCTGGGCGCTGCTCACCGGGGAACCCTGTTTCTTGATGAGGTTGCCGAACTGAGCCTTTCCATGCAGGCCAAGCTGCTCCATGCCATCGAAACAAAAAAATATACGCCCGTGGGGGGAAACAGGCCGCTGGACGGCGACGTCCGCCTGATCTGCGCCACCAACCGCGATCTTGTGCAGATGGTCAAGGACGGTGCCCTGCGGGAAGATTTCTTCTACCGGATCTTTGTGGTGGATATCCCCATCCCGCCCCTGCGCGAACGGCGGGAAGATCTGCCCCGCCTCATCGAGTTCTTCCTTGCCAAGTTCAGCCCGCTGGATGTGCGGCCCCGCATTCCCGACGACCTGATGAAACGCTTTCTCGCCTACGACTGGCCCGGCAACGTGCGTGAACTCCAGAACGTGATCCTGCGCTACCTCGCTACCGGGCAGGCCCAGTTCATTTCTCCGGCGCGGGAGGGCGTTTCCTCCTTCCCCCAAGAGAGAGAGAGAGAGAGAGAGAGAGAGAGAGAGAGAGAGAGTTCCGCCCCGCCGCCGGGGAAACGCTGGAGCTTGCGCTGGCCCGCGCGGAGCGCGATATCATCCTGAACGCGCTGGAAAGCTGCGGCGGCAACAAGCTGCGCGCGGCGGAGCATCTCGGCGTCAACCTGCGCACCTTTCACCGCCGCTGCGCAAAACTCGGCATTGTGCGGCGGCTTCCGGGGCAGCAGGGCTGACACATTTTCGCCTTGAAAAGGCTGCCGGGGCCGGGCGGAACAAGATTCAACCCCGCGTTCTTCATCCGCAAGACGCTGTGCGCCAGCGGCTGCCGTTCCCCGGCTCGGCTCCGCGAGATATTGCTTCCGCGGCCTCCTGACGGCGTTCGAGCGGACTTGCCGATACTCGCTTCTCCCCTGCCGGCATCTCCGCTTCCGATGCCCGTGGCCTCGCTCTGCAACGTGCCTGCGGTGATCAGGGATATTCCCAGCCCGCGCACGACTTGCGGGAAACACTTTTGTCAGCCTTTCCTCAAGCAGAACCCCAGAGAAAAATAATTTCCCTATAACAGCTCATTTTTCAGTATGCGAAAAAAAGGACAATGAACAGTTCCGCCTGTTCATTCTTTCCAGCCATGTGCATGAGCTGTGCATGCATCCGCAATACAGGAATGGCATGAACATGCTCCCGGAGCAGAGTGAGACTCCGGCCGCGGCATGAAACCCGAGGCTCGGAACACTGGGCCTGACCGACAGATACGTTCACTTGCAGAATGATCCGAATGAGAAATGCAGGCTCGCATTTCAAAGGAGAAAGACTATGTTTCAATCCACAGTCGCCCCATCCGCCGACTGAGTCCGCAGCTGACGGACAGGGGCCGTACGGATTGCCCCTCCCTGAAGGGAGGGATTACGGAAAAAGATCTCATCGGCTTCGCCGTCTTGTCAACTCCTCTTTTCCCCCTGAAGGGGGAGGTCTCAAACCACAAAGGAATTTTTGATGAAAGCACCCGGAAAACATTTCCATGGAGCCCCTTTTACAGACGGAAAGGCCGCCATGCCTCATTATGACGATGTGACGGAAAAGGGAGCCTCGCCTGTCAGCGCCTCCCCTACCCCGCCCGGCCGGGAACCCATGACCGCCGGAAGCATGAAAACCCCGGAAAACACGTCTGCCAAAATCAGGGATATGGACGAGTTCAGGGCTCCGCCCGAAGGCATGGGGCTGACCACGGACAAGGGAACCAGAATCGCCGACAATCAGAATACACTGAGCGTCGGCCCCCGTGGTCCCCGTCTTCTGGAAGACTTCCATTTTACCGAAAAACTGGCGCATTTCGGCCGCGAGCGTATTCCCGAACGCGTGGTGCATGCCCGCGGGTCGGGAGCGCACGGCTATTTTCAGGTCTACAAGCCGCTCCCGACGCTTACCAAAGCGCATTTCCTGAACAATCCCCAGGAAAAAACCCCTGTATTCGTGCGCTTTTCAACGGTTCAGGGATTCAGGGGATCGCCCGACACCGTCCGTGACATCCGCGGTTTTTCCACAAAATTCTACACTCAGGAAGGAAACTTCGATTTGGTCGGCAACAATACGCCGGTCTTCTTCATTCAGGACGCCATCAAGTTTCCCGACTTTGTTCACGCGGTGAAGCCGGAACCCCAGAACGAAGTGCCGCAGGGGCAGAGCGCGCATGACACCTTCTGGGACTATGTTTCTCTCCAGCCGGAGACGCTGCACAATGTCATGTGGGCCATGTCCGACCGGGGCATTCCCCGCAGCCTGCGCATGATTGAGGGTTTCGGCATCCACTCGTACCGGATGGTCAACAAGGACGGCAGGAGCTGTTTCGTCCGTTTCCACTGGAAGCCGACATACGGCGTTGCTTCCCTGATCTGGGACGAGGCCCAGATTCTGACCGGACGCGATCCCGATTTTCATCGCAAGGATTTGTGGCAGGCCATTGAAGCGGGCGATTATCCGGAATGGGAACTCGGCCTGCAGATTATTCCGGAAGAAGATCAGTTCAAATTCGACTTCGACATTCTGGACGCCACAAAGCTGATACCGGAAGAGCTGGTTCCCGTGCAGATTGTCGGCAAGATGACATTGAACCGCAACCCGGACAACTTCTTTGCCGAAACGGAACAGGTTGCCTTCTGTCCCGCCAACATTGTGCCCGGTATTGACTTTTCCGACGATCCCCTGCTGCAGGGCCGGGTCTTTTCCTATGTGGATACCCAGAGGCATCGCCTGGGCGGCCCGAACTTCAACGAACTGCCCATCAACCGGCCTGTATGCCCCGTTCGCAACCATGAAAGGGACGGCTTTTACCGCACCCGGATAGATCCGGGCGCGAACTACGAACCCAATTCCATCAGCGGCAACTGGCCCCGCGAGGTTCCCCCGGCGGCGCAGCACGGCGGATTTTCAACCTGTGCGCGGCCTGTGGAGGGAACAAAAATCCGGCAGCGCAGCGAATCCTTCGGGGAATATTTCGCGCAGCCGCGTCTGTTCTGGTTAAGCCAGACAGAGCCGGAACAGCAGCATATCGTCAACGCCTTCAGCTTCGAGCTGGGCAAGGTCATGCGCCCGTATATCCGGGAACGCGTGGTGGATCTCCTGACCAGAGTGGACTCCGCGCTGGCTTCCGCCGTAGCGGCCAATCTCGGCATTGAACTCGGCGCCGAACAGATGAAGCGCGACATGCCGAAAGCGGTAAACGGTCTGAAATCGGACGCCGCGCTCAGCATTTACGCACGGGGCGGGCAGGTGCTCAAGTCGCGCCGCGTCGCGCTTCTGGCGGCGGACGGCGTCAGCGGCAAATCGGTGCAGGCAGTCAGCGAGGCATTGCGGGCGGAAGGAATCCATCCGCAGATTTTCGCGCCGCGCATGGGCGCCGTCAAAACGGCCGAAGGCGGAGAGCTGACCGTGGACGGAACCATTGAAGGAAATCCTTCCGTTCTGGTGGACAGCGTCATCGTCCCCGACGGGGAAAAGTCCGTCCGCACGCTCATGGCGAACGGCGATGCCAGGTATTACCTGAGGCAGGCGTTCAAGCATCTCAAGGTGATCGGCCTTTCGGGACATGCCGAAGCCATGCTTGAGGCTGCCGGACTGGATGCCTTTGCAGACAGGGGGCTTGTCGCGGCAAAGGACGACAAAACCCTCATGTCCGCCTTTGTGAAGGCCATGAGCGGCCACCGCATCTGGGAACGGGAGAAGAAACTGGGCGATTTCGCGGCATGACACCGCGCCCTCAGGCATATATGAAGTCTGATTCTTTCAGCGGCCCTGCCGGGACAGGCGCCTGCCGCGGCTGCGCAACAAAAACAAGAGGAGAATTCCTATGATGGATCATGAAAAACTCGCAGACAAGGCCGCCCATGCGGCAAAATCGGCCGGGGACTATCTGGCGGATGTCAGGGATTCCATTGTGGATACCGCCGGAGAAGTTGCGGACGAGGCAAGGGAAATGATGAGCGACGCGGCGGAATTTGTGCAGAAAACGTACAAAAAAGCCGCAGACAAAGAAAAAGATATCTTCTAGAGCGCTTTGCTCTCGAAAATATCTGTCAGTCAGAACCCCATGTTCTGGCTCGCAGGTTTCACGCCTGAAGCCGCATGGATTGCGCTGCTCCGGCGTCGCGGCTTCAGTCTCGCTTCGCCTGACTCCGGGAGCATTTTCAAAGCGAAAATGCTCCAAAGCGGCATTGTTCCGAATTTTCAACAACAATCAGCCTGAATGGAGACACTGCCATGAAATACGGCATAATTGCTTTCTGCGGCGGCCTGTTGACGGTCTGCTCCCTGGCCCTTTCTCCCGCGTATGCGGAAACTTCCTTCACGCAGGCCGTCAAGGAAGGATACCACGACATAAAGGACAGCGTGAAGGAGAACTTCGGCGCCTATACCGGAAATGACAAGCAGGACGCCCTCAACTTCGCCGAACACCGCAAGGAGGATCTGAAAAAGTACCATGACGCGGTGCGCGAAGCCCGCGATGACTACCGGGAAGCCAGACATCGCGATCAGGAAGCCTACCTGAAGTATCACAAGGAACTTCCGGAAAAGGAAGATATCCAGGCGGATCTGCAGCTCCCGAAGGCGGATTTCTAGCGCCTGCGCGGGCAGACGCTGCAAAAGCCGTCAGCTTTCTGCAATCCGATGCCACTGTAACATGGCGAGCCTCATGAAAGGGAAAGGCTTCCCTTCGGAGTGAAGCGGCAGGACAAGACAAAAAGGCAGAAAAAACTTCCGCGCGCCATTCCGCAGGCGGGCCTTTCCCCCAGGGGCTGCGAGACCTGAAATAATGGAGATACAAATGTTTCAATCCACAGTCGCCCCATCCGCCGACGGACTGAAGCAGCCGACGGAGAGGGGGTCGTGCGCATTGCCTCTCCCTGAAGGGAGGAGGTACGGAAAAGGATTTCATCGGCTTCGCCGTCTTGTCAACCACTCTTTTCCCCCTGAAGGGGGAGGTCTCAAACCGCAAAGGAATTTTTGATGAACGGAATAATGGATCAAATCGGCGCACTGGGCGGAAAGATTTCCGACGCGCTGGGCTTGGGAGAAGACAAGCAGCCTGATATAAGTCAAAAACTCAATGAACTGATCAAATCCTCCGGCGGACTTGGCGGCCTGCTTGGTTCAGCGGCTATCGGGGGTCTGCTCGGAACCCTGCTCTCCGGAAAAAGCGTGCGGGAGCTGGCCGGCGGCGCGGTTGTCACAGGCGGCACGGCTGCTGCCGGAGTAATGGCGTGGAAGTATATCCAGAAGTGGATTTCCGACAAGTCGCCTTCTGGTGAGGAAGACCGCAATCCGGACAGCGGCAGGCCCGATACGGAGCAGAGCGGCAAGAATGAAGCCAGTGCCGGTGAAGGCTCCCCCGTTGACTCCGCCCTGCTCCTGCTTGAAGCGATGATTTTCGCCGCGCGGGCGGACGGAGACATTGACGACGAGGAAAAGGGCCGTATTTCCAAAAAGCTCGAATCCCTTTTCGGCAACGCGGATATCAGTGAGGCGTTCAACGGGCTGCTGAGCAAGCCTGTTGATGCCGAGGATCTTGCCAGACGCGTGCAGTCGCCCGAACAGGGGCGCGATCTTTATCGTCTGACCTGCGCCATCATCGGCCCCGACAACGAAAAGGAAAAAGCCTACCTCGACAGTCTGGCCAAGGCTCTTGGTCTGGCCCCCGAAGAGCGGGAGGAACTGGAAAAGGCAGGAGGGGAAGCACGGGGAAAAGCCGCCTGACAGCCCTCCTGTTCCTTGTGACTCCTCCGCAAGCCTGCATGGAAACGCTTTAATTCAGTGTTTCCTGAACTGACAAAGGGCCGCCGTTCCGCAGGGGACGGCGGCCCTTCCGGACTGATGACAAACACCGCTTCGCGGTGTTCGCGCCGTCTAAGCCATAACATGGCTTGACGGAAAGGCACAAAAAACAGTCGCTTACGGCGCGGCAGAGCCGCGACCTGCTCCTGATTTTTGGACGCGTTGACGTTGTCAACGCTCTCAAAGGGCCACCGTTCCGCAGGGGACGGCGGCCCTTCTTCGTCACAACGGAAACGGCGATGCAGCCGCAATTCACTTGCGGCGTCAAACTCCGATGGAGGCGTGAAACCTGCGGGCCGGAACATAGGGTCC
>OLFV01001270.1_pt1 | contig 25285 bp, 16 predicted proteins | sample 1605551 | NCBI WGS metagenome assembly OLFV01 (sample SAMEA3888922, study PRJEB22519) | human gut metagenome | biome: human gut; feature: human-associated habitat; material: faeces | place: Denmark | collected 2011 | reverse complement strand
AAAAAATTTGAGGACTTAAACACGCTGAAAATTGCGTTGTCGCTTTGACTTTAGTTTTACGGCGGCGTCAGCGTGCAAGCGAGAGATTGAGCGAGATGCCGTAGGAGGTATTGGTGGTGGGGTAGGATGATGTGGTCACCAGCGGGGTATTGACGCGGTGGTCAAAGTATGCCGATAGTGTCAGGCGTTTGGACATGACGTACGAGGCGGTGAAGTTGATGCTGAAGGATTTGGCGCCGTTGGTGGGCTGGGCGGTACCGTTGTCTATGCGTCGTATCAGGGCCTGGTTGTTGTCGATGCTGAAGTCGGCATTGAGTGTCAGGTCATTGGAGATGCCGTGCTGGCTTCCTTTGATTTTGAGGAAGGAGTTGAAGTTGACAATCTTGTATCCGGCGCCGATTTTGAGGCCGCGTGTGGTTGCTTCGACAACTTGTCCGGCGGAGGTGTTGAGCGTCAGTGTGCGGCTGTCGCGGTATTCGGCGGAGAATTGCAAATCGTTTTTGAGTGTGGCGTTGAAGCCTATCAGCGGGGCAAACTTCTCGGTGATGGCTGCCGAGGAGATGTTGTAGGGCGATGAAGGCACGGGCATTCCGGTGAGTTCGTCGAGTGTGAAGCCCATGTTTTCGCCGCCGGCGGCCACCCAGTTGAGGTACGATGAGTAGTTGCCGACGCTGTATGTACACTGGTAGACGTGGCTGATGGTGAAAGTTTTGAAGATGTTGCGCATGTTGCCCAGATTTATAAGCCCGTCGTAGGTTACACGCCAGTTGGGCAGTACCGAGCTGAAGGAGGGGAACGGGTCGAGCCAGGTGTGTCGCGCGTCCGTGCCGGTGTAGGCGGCCACGAAGGCGGGCACGAGGACGTCAGACGAGGTGGCGCTGACGCCGCCGATGGTGGGATCGAAAGGCGCTCCGGCTTGCGGTGTGCCTTTGATAAATCCGGCGTTGGGGTAGATCACCCCGGCGTATTGTCCCTCGATGCGCTCGCGCACCACCGGGATGTTGGACAGGAATGATGAGAAGGCGTCACTGGCATATCCGTTGTCGGCACTTGCGCTGCGTAGGGCAGTGGAGATGGCGCAGTGTGTCTTGGTATATGACCCGGCGTAAGTTGTGGGCATATCGGCGTACATAAATTGTACTTGGGTGGTGCGGTTGTCCGTGCGGTTGGCGGTAAGCTGTATGCGCAGACCTTTGACCGGCTCGAGGTTTAATTCGAGGTTCAATTCGTTGGTGTGCGCCATCACAGCCGGCGAGGTTTGTCCATCATCGGTAACCAACCACCCTCGGTTGAGAGCCTTGTCAAGGTAGTCGTCGCCGGCAAACCCGAAAGCAAAGTCCAGACCCGGAGCCATAGGGCCGTAAGAGTTGCTTTGTCCGAAGACATTTCCGATGTCGGGGTTGAACAGCGGAATGTTCATCGTATGTGTGTTGCGGTAGCGTATCGAGAAACTGCGCGGCGAAATGGCCAGACGCGTGGCATATTCGCCAATGTTGCGCCACAACGACTTCTCGTCTTTCATGATTTCCTCGATGGTGAACTTGACGTCCTGCGTGCCGCGCGTAAGCACCACCAGGGTGTTGTTGTCCTTGACTTGCGTCTTCACGGGGAAGGGCGTCCCATCGGGGAGCGTGGACACGACCTTGACCTTGGCGCAACGCAAATTGTGCTTGATGGTGAGTGATGTATCGGATTGCAGCTTATAGGTGCGCTCGAATTTGCGAGGCTTGCGGCGCGTGTCGGCGTTGTTGCGGCGGCTGTTGGCAAAGCGCTTGTTGACGTCCTTGACAAAGGGAATTTTGTTCCATAGACCTTCGAAATTGATGCGCCCGTCGGCAGACCAAGTCGCTTGGTTGGATATGCTGTTGCCCAGGCGTACATCGTCGACGGTGGCGCCGCGATCCCAGCGGTAGGTGGCGTTGTACGAGCCGGAGGCGGTAAGGAAGTCTATGGACGGGATGCGCGAGAAGGGCGCCTTGTAGGTGGCGTTGAAGGTCTGGTTGTAATTCCATGGGGTGCCCATTGACAGGATATTGGTCCATACTTCGTGCTTCCATTCGCGATAGGCATCGGGGAAGAGCTTGCGGTTGACGGCACCCACGGGTTCCTCGATGCGTGCGGCCGTGTTTGAGTTGAAGGACAGCGACAGCGACTTGACGATGTTCCAGGTGACATTGAGCTGGCGGTCCCACATAAAGTTTTTGGACACGGATACCGGCATTTGGAACATCACGTCTGTCTCCGAACGTGTCTGCTGCTCGTAGTAGTAGCGGCTCATATTGGTCAGGAAGGTGATGTTGTTGGGCAGCCACTGTATTTCGTAGTCTTTGAGGAATTTGAGGTTCTTGTTTTTGGACTTGATCCACGAGAAGGGCTTGAGTGCCTTGACAAATGGCGAGTAGGAGTATTGGAACGAGCCGCGGTAGTCGTTGGTATACTCGTATTCGGTGGTTGGGTCTACCTTGGTCTGTTTATTGAAGCTGAAGTTGATGGTGAAGTTGGCGGGATCCCAAGGCATGGGATTCTTACTTTGTATGTCGAATTTCAGCCCGGATATTGAGAAGTTGCGCACGGTGGTTCGCTGTTCGGCATATCCGTTGATGCTGTCTCGCTCGGCCTTGGACCCGGCGGCGTCAAGTGCGTCTTTGAGCAGGACGTCTTGGTCCAGTGGGTTGTATTTGGGTGATGTCTTCTCGGTGGAGTATGAGTAGTATATGGGTGCGCGGAGTTTTACAGCCTCGGGGAGAAAGCGTCCTAGTTCGGCTTGCACGGCCACGTTGTACTGGTGGTAATCGTCCAAGCGGCGCTCGTTGAGGCTTTGGTCTACGGCGCCGAATCCGGCGGTCTCGATGTGCGTGCCCACATTGAGGGTGGCGATGTCGCTGATGTTGAGGGTGGCCTTGGCCTGGCCTGCCCATCCGCCTTCTTCGTTGAAGTCGGTGACTTTTAGTTCGTTGACCCAGATAATTCCGTCTTTGGTGGTGGAGCTGTTGTTGCGCACGCCTATGAGCATGACGCGCACGTCTGACAGCGAGGGGTTGCCGAGCACGGCCATACGATTGCGTTCGTTGTCGGGGTCTCGCCCGTAGTACAGCGTGTTGTATCCCACTCCTTCTTCTTCGGCGCGTTTGGCGGCGTTGCGTGCTTTCTTGAGGTCTACGAGGGCTTGGAGATTGAAGTCGAGGTAGTTGTCGCGAGGCCACACAATTTGGCGGTCGGATGGTGAGTCGTTGTTATAGTGGCCGTGGGCTGTCAGTTGCAGCGGTATCTCGTACTCGTAGTAGTTGTTCTTGACGTCAGTGCCCAGGCGCAGGAATACGGACAGTTGTCCGCTTTGCAGTTGTGTGGCGTTGTTGATGAGTGCTTCGGCGTGTGTCCACATTTGCAAGCGGCGATAGTTGCGCAGGTCGAGCATGGTGTTGCGGTATACTCCTCGGGCGTCTCCGGCATCGAGGTCGGTGACTGAGAGCATCATGGCTTGCTCGTTGAGTTGTGTGATTTGGCTTTGTCCGGGGTCAACGATACGAGTTACGCCGGGAGGCAGAACGTAGTTGACGGGCTCGCGCGAGGCGTTTTCCTCGATGTTGACTACCGAGATGTCCAGCTGTCCTTGGGCGGGTGCATCGCCGCGCTTGTTGAGATTGAAATTGTATCCGCGCCATTCGCCGCGCACCAGCTCGAGAGTGGCGAAACGCAGGTGGGTGGGGCGCTTGAATCCGGTCATGAATATGCGCGCAAAGCGTATGGTGGAGAAGTCGGTGATGCTGCCCACGACTTTCTCGTAGTCGGCCAAGGGTATTTTGAATTGATACCACTCGGTTTCGTAGTCTTTGCCGTCGCGGCCGCGAACCATTGATGTCTGCTTGTCTGTGATGTAATTTTGGCCCACCACGAGGTCTTGCGGACGTATGGATACGCGGTACTGGAAGTAGCGCTCGTATTCGTTGAGGGTATTGTCCTGGTTGATATCTTCGACGTCCGGGACGCTTCTCGAGGCTTGGTATTGCGGGTCGTCGGCATCTTCGGGTGACAGTGAGTTGCCTTCGGTGCCATTGTAGCGTTTGTATCGTTCGAGTACGCTCATGCGCTGTTGGTCGTAGTAGTCGCTGAGGTAGAAGTGGTAGTTGTCGCCTGCGGGGTCGTTCAGTGGCGAGAAGCGGTCGTTGGTCATCGCTTCGATGGTTGTGGGGCTGAGTTTGGCGCGTAGGCGTTGGAGGAAGTCTTGGTAGGTTGCGAAGTTGAACTCGTCGGCGGTTGACAGCCCGTTGAGGCCGACGTCTTGGCGGCGGCGTGCGTCGTTGGAAGTGTCAAAGGCGTAGGTCAGCGAGTTTTGGCGCGACACACGACCCCATACGGTTTCGGCCATGTACTGGTTGTTGCCGTCGGCGGGGACGCCGTTTTCGTAGCTCTTGAGGCCGTCCTTGAGAATGTCCTCGGAGATTTCGCCGAAGTTGAAGTAAAGGTCACCGCCATCGTAATTGGGGTTGTCCGGGTCGAGGAAGGGGTTGAGCATCCAGAATTGAATGTATGCGATGTTGGACTGCTCGAAGTTGGTATTGTCCATGCGACGCATGATGCCGCCCCAGCGTTTTTCGGGGTTGAGCAGGTTGCCGTCGGCATCGATATTGTCGGCGTCGACGTTGTACGGGCCGCGTTCCGAGGGGTAGAATGAGAGGTTGAGCGTCTGTATGGAATTACTCTCGCCGTATTGCAGCTGTCGGCCGGGAAAGATTTCGCGCGTGGTGACTTCGCGCACATAGGGGTTGGAGAGTTGGGCTACATCACTCTTGAGATAGCCGGGAATGAGCGAGGAGTTGCGCTGAGTGAACAGTCGGTCAATGTAGTACCAGTTGAGCAATGCGCGGTTTTTGCCGTAGCTGACTTCGTTGCTTAGTGCCGCTTCGGGGAACAGGGCATCGGAGGACGGGTCGTAAGGTGTGGAGGCCAGAAACCATGAGTAGGGACTGCGCAGGTCTATGCCTGTCTGCGAGCTCTCGAAGTCATCAATGTACGAGGATCCTTTGTTCGAGCCTGATTTTTGGCTTTGGGGGATGATGCGTGCATATTCGGCGGAAAGGCTCAGCCGCGAGGGGGCGGTGGCGTTGACAGTGGGAATCTTATTGAGCAGATTGGTAAGCCACATAAATTCCTTGTTGTAGCTCAGGTTGAAGCCCAACATCGTATTGTTGACTACTTCGTCGCCAATGTTGACTTTTTCGGTGAGCGATTTCTCTCCGAAATGCATGACGGTGGCTCCTATATTGAAATCCTTGCTGAACTCGTATTGCAGGTCGAGGCCGAGTAATGTTTTGCGTTGGGTCGAGAATAGTGACTGGTTTTCGAGACTGACGCTGATGCTTTGTCCCGAGTCGATGATGGATTGGTTGGTGATAGTGACTATGCCCATGGCGTAGTCGACGGTATAGTCAGCGTTTTCGGTGAGGGTGACGCCGCCGGCGGTGACCACAACGCTGCCTCGTGGGACGTTCATGGCGTTGAGTCGTATCTGCGACCCGGAGGAGGCTTGGTATTCGCCGTCCATGACAAATTTGTTTTTATCGGCGAATTGGCGGGCTACAACCAGGGTGGAATCGTATAGTTGGGGGTAGCAGTAGTGCTCGCGCTGCACCGGGTCGGTGATGACCGATTCGAGGTGACTGCCGAAGGGCTCGACTACGGGGAAGATGACCTTGCCTGTGGCCGAAAGTATGGTGTAGCCCTCTACAAAGTCAAAGAAGCCGTCGGGGTTGCTGTCTTGTTGCGAGTCCAAACGGTCGAGATTCATGACCTGCAGTAGCGATTTGTCATTTAGCCCGGCTATGGGCAGGTAGTTGATTTTGGTGCCGGTGGTGTCGCTTAGGTACTTGATGTTGAATTTGAATTTTTCTTTTTGGATTTGGTATCCGCCGAGGTTGTAGACGTTTTTCATCATCAGGTCCCACATTGGCAGGCGCGGGTTGACGGTTGTGCCTTTGAGCATCTTGACGTACAAGGCTTTGTCTGTCTCGGTGATGTCGCCGCTGAATTCGCCCACTTGGTATACCTGTCCGTGATAGGTGTATTCGTAGGCTACGGCGAGCACTTCATCGGCATTGAGGGCGCTTTTGATTGAGATGTAGCCCAAGTTGGAGTTGAGGGTGTACTCGTTGGATGAAAGCAGGCGTGCGCTCTCGATTTTTTCGTAGTCTTTGCCGCCTTCTATGTTATAGGCTTGCAGCGGCGCCAATATCTGTGTCACTTGCGAGATGTCTCGGGCATCGGGGTATTGGTCTTTGATGGTGCGCAGCAGGTCGTTGGAGTTGTTGCTGGGGTTGGGATATGCCGGGTTGGGCGTCCAATGGCCGGAGGCTATGCGCTTTTCTTCGCCCAAGTCCATGAACGACACGATGTTGCGCGACTGTTCGTAGCGGTTACCCTTATTGGTGACCCAGACTTCGATGCGAGTGATGTTGACGCCCGAAGACACAAAAGGTAGCTTCGATGCCCAGGTGTCGTAGTTGTCGCGGAAGAAGTGCCCGAGAAAGTAGTGGCGGTTTTGGTCGTATTCGTCGGCGTTGATGGTGAAGGATGTGGCCTGGCTGCCGCCACGGGTGCTGACGCTCTTGCTCTCCGAGTTTTGCTGCGAGACAAGGGCTGTGGCTGTCAGCCGCCCGAATTGCAGCTTGGTCTTGATGCCAAACAGGGCTGTAGAGCCGCGTATCAGCGACGACCCGGTGGTCATAGACACGTTGCCGGCTTCGATGTTCTTGACAATGTCGTCTTCTTTGCCTTCGTAGGCCAGCTTGATGTTCTTGCTGTCGAAGTCGAAGGTGGCATCGGTGTTGTAGGTCATGTTGAATTTCAGACGGTCGCCGACGCCGGCGTTGATGGTGGCCTGAATTTTTTGGTCGAAGTCGAAGTATGTCTTGCGGCGGCTTTGCAGCGACAGCGACGGGTTGTCGGTCTTGTTGGACTTGATACCCATAGAAATCTGTACCGAGCCTTGAGTGCGCAGTTGCACGCCGCCGGGTCCGAAGATTTTTTCGAGGGGGCCGAGGGCAAAGTTCATGTCGAAGATGTTGAAGGGCTTCTTCTCTTTCTCGGTGACTTGCTCGAGGTTGCGTTGTTTGTAGTACTGCTGCATCGAACGGCGAAGTTGCCAGTCGTTGTACTGGGCTTCGCTGAGCATGAACGGTGTTGTTATTTCGGTGTCGCCCAGCTTGGTGCGCACTATGTAACACCGCGTTTCGGGGTCATACTCGGCCTCGGTCTTGATGTTGGAGGGGGTTGCAAGGTCATAGGCCTGCTCGTCGGCAATGAGGTCTTCGTAGCTGTGTGGAATCACGGAGCGCGTCGCAAAGGGCATGGATGTGGTGTCCTTGGCGGCTTTGGGCGCGATGGCGCGGAATGTCGGCGGCGGAGCCAGCTGCGTGGACGTGTTGCCCGGCGTCTGTGCCATGGCCGGCAGCAGCGCCAAGGCGCACACAACAATGGTGGCAACGGCTATGGCATACCATCTCCGCCGCCTTCCATACAATGCTCCGATGTGTCGTATCGGCGATATTATGCGGTCTATGTACTTCAATTACAACAATGTTTGCGCCGCGTCGCCGTACGTTACAGCAACTTGAGCGCCTGTTTGATGGCTGCTTCGACTTTCAGTGTCGGGTCGGCATCGTACAGGCGGTCGAGAGCTTTCTGGCTTTGGGCACGGGCAAAGCCGAGCATCACCAGGGCTCCAAGTGCTTCGTCGTAATCGGCGGAGCGTGCGGCGGTCTGTTGTATTAACGTAAGTTCGCCCGGTTTTATTTTGTCACGCAGGTCTACAATGATGCGTTCGGCTGTTTTTGCGCCTATGCCTTTGACTGATTTCAGTTGCTTGGCATCGCCGCCGGCGATGATAGCCTCGAGTCGTGCTGTGTCGTAAGACGAAAGCACCACGCGTGCCGTGCCGGCGCCCACGCCGCTGACGCCTATGAGCAGGCGGAACAATGCGCGCTCGCGCTCGTCGGCAAAGCCGTAGAGAACCCAGGCGTCTTCGCGTATGCTTTCGTGTACCAATACGCGGGCTCGCTCGCGTCCCTGCAAGGCTTCGTAGGTGTTGAGCGAGATGTTGACCAGGTATCCGATGCCGCCGGTGTCTATCACTGCGGCTGCGGGTTGCAGGCTGTCTATGCGCCCTTCGAGATATTCAATCATTTTTTTTGAATTGTTGTTTGTCGTATGTGGCTTGTCGCGGATCTTTCGGCCACCGAAAGCGCATGTTTAGCGGCCTAAGCGCTCTAATGCGGCTTTGGCATCTGTATCGCCTTGCTCGGCGGCGAGGCGATACCACTTGGCGGCTTCGTCAAGGTCTCGGGTGACGCCATCGCCATTCTCGTACAGCTCGGCAAGGAGGTATTGCGAGTCGAGGTCGCCTTGCTCGGCAGCCATGCGGAACCATCGTGCGGCTTCGGCGTGATCTTCGGTGACGCCGTGGCCGTTCAGATAGTTTATGGCGGTGTTATACTGCGAGTTGACCAGCCCCTGCTCGCCCGCGAGGCGGTATAACCGCGCTGCTTCGGCATAATCGCGAGTAACGCCTTGTCCGCTGTGGTAGAAGAATGCCAAATTCTGTTGGGCGTAGGCGTTGCCTTGCTCGGCGGCGAGGCGATACCACTTGGCGGCTTCGACATAGTCTTGGGCGCAGCCGGTGCCTTTGCCGAGAAATGCTCCGAGGTTGCATTGTGCGCGTGCATGGCCCTGCTGTGCAGCCTTGAGCATCCATGCGTAGGCTTCTTTATCGTCTTTGGCCACTCCGCGACCTTGATAGAAATACATTCCGAGGTTGTATTGACCGTTGGCGTTGCCTTTTTCGGCAGCCAGACGATACCATTTGGCTGACTCGACATAGTCTTGGGTGCAGCCGATGCCTTTGCCGAGAAATGCTCCGAGGTTGTACTCGGCGCGGGCGAAGCCTTGCTGCGCCGCTTTGAGCATCCATGCGTATGCTTCGGTGTAGTTTTTGTCTACCCCGGTGCCTTCGTAATAGCATATTGCGAGGTTGAATTGTGCCTCGGCATCACCTTTGACTGCCTTATCGTAGTATAGCGCAGCATCGGTGCCGGGTGCCGGCGTCTGCTGAGCTCGGGTCGATATGGCGCCCACGAGGGACAGGCAAATAGAAATAAAGATGGTGAGAGTCGCTTTATTCATTGAGATTTGTTTTGGCGTTTGTTTTGACAAAGTTAGCATTTTTTTTGCAATTTGCGGTTTAGGTGCAGTATCTGTTTCGATATACGCAAAAAGGCGGAGGCCGGCTTGGTTGACCGACTTCCGCCTTATGCGTATTAGGTGTATGTCAAGCGTTAGTATACTACGACTTTTACGCCGTTGATGATGTATACTCCCGGGTCGAGGGATACGAGTGTTTCGCCTTCGACATCAAGCCGGTTGACGATTACGCCGGCAATGTTGTAGATGGTGAATGTGCGCGGAGTGCTGCTTGTGATGATGGCTCCGCCGCGTACGCCGCGTACGCTGAAGTCTGTGGGCGTGGTGATATCGTTGACGTCCACGGTATTGCTTGTGCCATCGTAGATGGCGAGGCGACGAAGGTTGACGGTGACACCGACTTTCTTGCCCAGGGTGAGGCGCAGACGGTCGCCGGCGTATCCCCATCCGTATTCTTTGCGTTTCTGTGAGATGTCAAGGATTACCGGTGTCCATTCCGAAGTGGCCGGCATTTTGTCGTTATAAGTCGTGGAGCGTGCATCGGTTTCGGGGTACATAAAGTAAGCGACAAGAGGCGTGATGTCTGCCGAGGCTTTGTATTCAAAGTACAACTTGGTGGCATCGGCATTGAGGTTTTTGTCCAAAGGATTGGATACAATGTACGGGTCGCTGCCGGTGGTGTTGATTGTCCAGCTTGAGTATGCCAGGTTTTGGCCGTATAGGATGTCACTTTCCGAAGGGTTGCATTCGGCATCGCGAGACAGTGAGTTGTCGTGTGAATTGTAGTTGTCCAGCTGGAGGTTGAGCGTGGAGGTGTATTCGCCGGTGTTGATGCAGATGTTGCGTATCTTGAATGTCAGTCCGGATTTCGTGCCGGGATCGAAGCGCATATAGTCGCCTTCGAAGCCCCAGCCGTGTATTCGGCATAGCTCGGCGATGTCCACGGTCTTCTGTGTCCATTTGGTGGAGGCATTCAGGTTGCCCAGGCTGATGGAGCGTGTCTCGCCGGCGTAGTCTACGAAGTATATCTTGGCGTCCTGCACGGAGGTTGATGCTTGATATTCGAACATAAGCTTCGTGGCCTTGGGCAACAGATTGGCCGCGAGCTTGGACGAGTAGAAGAACGGGTCGCCGCCGGCGGCGGTGACGATGGTCGCACTGCCGGTGTTGGCATCTTTTTTGACGGTGCATTGGTTGGCGCCGTCCGAAATTGTCGACAGATTGGCTATCAGCGACTTTTCGCCGCTGTTGACGCAAATGTGGCGTATCTTCATGGTGCGTCCCGAGACGCTGCCGGGGTCGAAGCGCAGCTTGCTGCCGGCGCCGCCCCAGCCGTATTGTTTGGCGAGGGGTGCGAGATTGATGTATACGCGTTTCCAGTCGGTGGAGGCGCTCAGGGGCACTATGACGGAGCGTTCTTCGTAAGCCAGCGGTGAGATAAATACTTGGAAGTCGGGGATGTCGTTGGCCGACTGGTATTCAAATACCAATGTGTTGGAGTTGTCGGACTTGGCGGCGGACATCGCCTGTGTGCTTACCTGCGGGTCGCCACCGGTGGTCTTGAGCGTATAATACTGATAGGTGCCGTCATAGGTGATGGTCATATCAGACTTCGAGGATTGGTCAAGCTCGAGACGCGTATTTTCGCTGCCGGAGGTGCTGACGCCGTGATGTATCTGTCCCCAGTTGCTTATGCCTATGATGGAAAGGTATTGGTCGAAGACTGAGGATTCTTTGTCTGTCCCGGCGGCCTGCCAGACGTACCACGCCGGCTTGGCCACGTGGTCTTTGGTGCGCAGGCCCAGGCACAGGCCCTCGGCGGGGTTGTCCCACCAATTGTGCCACATGATGGCGTCCACGCCGGCGTTTTGCATCGTCTTTTTCCAGGCCCAGGCTGCGCCGGCAGCTTGTACTTTGAGGTTGTAGGTGCTGTTGTCCAGCGAATTGACGCCGTTTTCCGAGAAGAATAGTATGCGTTTTTCCTCGCCTTTGTAGTAGTGCTCGCGGCGCAGCATCCAGTTGGATATCACCTCGATGTTCTTGAATGTGGAGAAGCCGGAGTCTTCAGAGTAGGTGGCCTGGGTGTCGGCTTCCCAGAACTTGGGCTTGAAGAAGTCCTGCGGGTAGGGGTGCGCGGCCACGCCCCAGCGGTAGTCGCCTTCGGCGTTGCTGTATGCCACGATGTTGTCCAGCATACTCTTGGAGGAATAGCCGTCGGAGCTGTGCGACTTGTTCCAGCTCGAGGTGAACGAGGCCAGCACGTATGCGTTGGGGTCGTACTGGCGCACGATATTGGATACCAAGCGCATGGATTTCTCGTAGGTGTCCACGTAGCGGAGCAGGGGCTGGTCGGCGCCCATATCGGTCCACGAGAGGTTTTGGTCGACCTCGTTGTGCAGTATCCAGTGGTGGATGCGGCCGTTGCCTGATTGTGAATAGCGGTTGGCCAAGTAGTCGATAGTGGCGGCGTATGCCTCGACGCCGTGGATGCTGCCCATGTCGGGCATGGCGTATGGCGCCTTGCCGCTGTATTCGGGGTGCGCCATCGAGGAGGCGTAGTCCTGTTCGCCGCCGTTGGGGTGCACGAGGATGATGGCGGCGACCACCACGCCTTTTTCTTCGCAGGTCTTGAGGGTGTTGTCAAACCCGGCCACGACGCCGGCATTGACGTAGTAGGTTTTGCCGTTGTATACGTACGGCTCGGTGCACCCGCTGCCTTGCTGGCATCCCATCATGGTGTTGACCAGGATGTTGAATGTCGCGGAGCCGAGGCCCAGGGGTTCGATGTCGGCGCAGACGGCGTCGCCGATGCCGCCTATGCCCTTCTTGGTCTTCAGGATGCCGGGGGCGGCATGGCGTATCTCGTAGACCTTGTCGGCATAGCGGGCGTGCGACAGCAGGTTGTGGTTGGCGTCGGTGATGGCCCACCGTGACAGCAGCTGGTCGTAGTTGTACCCATAGACTTGGGCATAGCGGGGCACGGTGACTTCAAAGTTGCCCAGGGGCAGGTTTGAGGCCGCGTCGGCATATCCGGTCATGCGTGTCACGTCGCCGTCCATGCGCACGCCTATGAGTTTGCACCCGGAGGCGGTGGTGGTGCCGCGTATTATGACCTGGTCTTTGCCGACCTCGACGTATGTCACCTTGGCTGCGTAGTCGGCGGCGAGGTAGCGCTCAACGCCGCGTGCAAAGCTTGCGCGGTCGGCCGAGGACATCACGGTGTGCCCGTAGATGCCGAGGTTGCGTATTTTGATATTGACGCCGCTGCGGTTGCCGAAGTCCATGCGGAGCTTGCTGCCGGCCTTGCCCCAGTCAAAGGACTGGCGCTGGGGCGCGATGTTGAGCGAGAAGTGCCGCCATTCGGTTGTCTTGGGCATGGCGCCGCGCACGTGCAGCGAGCGGGCCTCGCTTTCGGGGTCGCGGAAGAATAGCTGGAGGTCGTCGATGTCCTCGGACGCCTGGTAGTCAAATTCCAGGCGGCAGTCCTTGAACACCATGTCTGCCGGGATGGCTGTCGAACAGATGTGGGGGTCTGTGCCGGTGGTCTTAATCACGTAATACGAGGAGTTTTGGGTGTACGTCATATCGACTTGCGTCGATGTGTCCATTGTCAATCCGGTGTTGGCCTTTGACGCAAAAGGCAAGGACGTAAGCAGAGCCAAAAGGCTCATTTTCAGTTTTGTCATGTGCGATGTATGGTGTTAATGGTTCTTAGGGTTCTGTAGATATCAGGAGCGTGGTTCATGGAAGAGTAGCAATCGGGGTGTGACGGTTGTCAAGCCGTGCCACCGCTATCATGGTCTGTGCAAAGGTATAAAATATTTATAATATAAAAGTTGTTAAGCGTCATTAATTTTTGGAAAATTTTGGCGCATGGAATACAGTGTGCCCCTCTATACCGGAGTAGTTACTCCGGAAGGTATAATATAAATGCAAGAGGGCCGATAATCGGCAGCTCGGTCGGATGGCTTTGTGCGGGCTTGAGTTGCGAGACGATTGTCGGCGATAATGGCTTAATTGTCAGACGATAGCTGTGTTTGAGTTGCCGAATTGGCCTTTCGGGCGTTTGCCGTCTCAAAAAAAATGTCTAACTTTGCGACACCAACGCCACGCGGTAGTAGCTCAGTTGGTAGAGCATCAGCTTCCCAAGCTGAGGGTCGCGGGTTCGAACCCCGTCTACCGCTCCAAAACTCCACCCCCCCCCCGCACCACTCATAAACAGATGAGGATGATTCGATAACTACTGACAGATATCATCATCAATAATGTTATATCCATTTTAATATATAGTATAACACCATGGGAAACAATAGCTTGGCAGCAGGATATGTGTATATACTTACCAATCCGAGCTTTCGTGAGGATTGGGTGAAAATCGGCAAAAGTTCGCGCCCTGTTGATATTCGTTCCAAAGAATTGGACAATACCGCCGTACCTCTTCCTTCCGAAATTTATGCCACTATCAAGACTGTTAAGTTTAACGAAGTCGAGAAACTGGTGCATAAGACAATAGATAGGCTTACCAATCTACGTATTCGCTAAAACCGTGAGTTTTTCAATGTGCGACCCCAAATAGCACTTGACATCTTCAAGGATATAGCACAAACCATTGATGATGCAGAAGTGGTGGTGTATAAAGACAATAAACCGGTTGAAGTAGAGCAACCTATGCTATTGCCTGCGCCAAATCCTGAAAAAAAGAGGCGTCCTCGTTTTAAATTCGGTATGGTAGACATTAAAATTGGAGACTACGTCACTTTTGATCCTCTAAATTTGGAAGTAAGGGTGTCAGGTGATGATACAGTCGAATACAATGACCGTATTTACAAGCTTTCAACTTTTGTCGGGACATATTTACCTGATGATAAGAAAGTTCCGTCCAATGCATATCAAGGCGCCAAATTCTTTTCCTACAAAGGAATAGTCTTGGATGAGTTGCGCAAAAAGATGGAGTCGGAATCCGCCTGATTTTGGACGAGCCCTTTTGACTCTGCCACCGCATCGCCGTCCACTCATCACGCGAACGCACACTGTCCCGATTTATCCTTGTTGCGAATATCATCCATACCGAAGCCACCCTATGATCGCCCGAATCATCAAGCCGCCGATGCATAAATCTTTTTAATTCATCCCATTGTTATTTTGCTATGGAAAAATGACGAAAATCCGGCTTGTAGGCCAATTTGAAGGGGGTATATATAACATATAGATGCGTAATCCGATTCGACATTTCTCGATAATCCGCCCTGCAAATTGACCAATACGCCAATTATCGAATGTCTTGATGTGCAAGGAAGTTGAAGCAAGTTTTGTAGAGCATATCTTAGGATTCGACGGTATTCACACTTGCCTCACATCCTTGTTTGTAAATATAGCCCATTGAATAACAGCGATAAATATTGTTTCTCTTATATGTTTGTAAGTTTTAGCCCTTGAATTTCGCCCGGCCGAAATAAAGTATTACATTTGCAAAAATAATAGACATGACAAATTTATCCCAACTTGCTACTCTTCGCGAGCGCGAGGATCATATAGAGTTCAAAGAGGCAAAGCATAATTATCCCTTTTCAGGTGGTAGTCACAGCGATGTCAAGGTGCGTCGTAAATGTGTTCTTGGATATATTGTGGCTTTTGCAAATGAAAAAGGCGGCAGATTAGTTCTTGGCATGGCTGACAAACTGCCGCATGAAGTAGTGGGCACTGACTTCGCAAAGGATAAAGTTGGAGAATTGGAAGATGAGATTTATCGCCGTTTATATATTCGAGTGCATTGCAAGGAACTTTATGATGACAAAGGCAAACGAGTACTGGTGATTAATATACCTTCCAGACCAATAGGCAAGGCTTTGCGATTTGAAGGTGTTCCATTGATGCGCGTCGGTGAAAGCCTACGAGAAATGGATGATCAAGAGTATTTCTCTATTCTTCAAGAACAAGATCCCGATTTCTCGGCTCACATTTGCAAAGGACTTACTCTTGGTGATTTATCCGATGAGGCAATTGCAAATATGCGTCGCCTTATTCATGAAAAGAGACGTAAGCCGGAGGTGTTGACCATCCCGCTCAATCAGCTTCTTTCCGATTTGAATCTCTTTGGTGAGGGAGGCCTGACTTATGCCGCTTTGATTCTGTTGGGCAAACGTGAAGCTATTAAGGAGCATCTTCCTCAAAACAATATAATAGTAGAATATCGCGTATCTGAAAATCAGACACGTTACTCGGCACGGCAGGAATTTAGCGAACCACTTTTTACATGTATAGACAAACTTTGGAATTACATCAATCAGGACGCTATTAATCCAATCATACACATTGATGCTTTCCCTCAAATTTTGGATATTCCTTCTTATACAGAGGAAACTATTCGAGAAGCAATACTCAACAGTATCCAACATAGAAGTTTTCAGATGGGAGGGGATATAATGATAAAAATTTCTCCGGAATCATTTGAGGTATCCAATTCCGGAGGTTTTCCGTATGGAGTCAATCAGGGGAATATACTGACAGTCAATAGTTCTCCTCGAAGCAGAAGATTAGCCGAAGTTATTGAGAAAGCCGGTCTGATCGAACGTTCCGGTCAAGGCGTGGATATAATGTATGAGAATTGTATTGCAGAGGGTCGCCCTATGCCCGACTATAGTCAATCGGATGATTTTCAGGTAAAGCTGAGGATTGAATCCCGAATAGAGAATCCGCAGTTACGAAATTTTCTTCTTGGTCTAAGAAGTAACCGCAAACCGGAGGAGCAACTTAATGTATTCGACCTGATTACGATCTATTCGATTATTCACAAGGATGGAAGCGGTATCTATGATAAATCTGTAAACAGACTTCTTGCTGAGGGTCTAATAATTCGTCATCCCAAATACGAATATGAAATGGGCAACTCGTATTTCGAATATAACCCCTCGGTAGTCAAGGGTCTTGTGGATTCCGATACTTTTCGTCGGCTATATTATATTCTTGAAGATGGCCCGAAATCCATGTCATCTTTTATTAATGAATGGAAAGATGAGCTAACCATAAAGCAAGTTCGTACAAAAATCGAAAAGCTTGTCGGGACAGTGTTGTCAAAGAGCGGAACAGGAAGAGGAACTACCTATTCGCTTATTAAAAAAGGTTAATTGCAAAAATATAGCCCTCTGAATTTGTGCGAGATAGCCACTTTTGTGCTGATTTTTGTGAAATATAGCCCTTGAAAATCAACACTGGATTTAAAACATAATTCCATAAATTTAAACGATGAATTGACTGTGTGTTTATGGGAATGGGATCGGGAATATTGTGACAGGAAGTGGAATAAATGTGCCAAGTGTCCCATCCGAGAGTTTTCGGCCGTTGAGCTATAATGATATTTACCACCATGTTGACGGAGGCGATGGAGCGCGAGTGTAAGATGGTGATCAAATCCTATGGTCGTTTCTTCCCGAATCAGGATTTTATGTCTGAAGGCGGCCTCGGAAACCTTGTGGCACTGCCGCCTCAAGGTCGGGTACGACGGATTTGGCGGTCAGATGTCTGTGCCGGAATTTTCGTGTCGGCTTCGGCTGCGCAGGCGTCGGATGATGGCGGCCGAAAGCGTGACTACGCGGGTCGAGATGGCGGAGACGCGGTCGGAGAGGGTGTCTATGCGGTCGTTGATGCGCAACAGGCGGAATATGCGGTCGCGTATGGCATCGATGGCTATGCAGGCGATGAATATGGCGACTGTGGAGGCCACGAAAAGCGGCACAAACCACCACGAATGTAGTGCGCCGTGCACGTCTATCCAGCCGTTCCATAGCGCATGGCGCACGTAGACATTGTCGTGTATCAGGTAGACTCCGAAAGTGAGGGGCGCGATGCGCACCATGGCGCGGACGAAGGTTGTATTCGGCGCTTTGAGCCGAGCCGTCCAAAGAAACAGCAGCAGTGCCACGCCGAAGAGTATGCCGTTGTTGTCGTGATAATCAACCATCATGGGCGCCGTCCACGGCGAGTAATGTATGAAGATGCGCCCCAGGAATACGGCGGCTAATGCAACTGCGGCTGCAAAATAAGCTTTGCCGAAATGGTTGGGCCCGTCATGGTCGAAGTGCAATCGGATGTAGCCGCCTACAAAGAACAGGAATACAAACCATGGCAGTGAGTTGTTGCCGCTTAGTTCATCGCCCAGCAGGAAGTCGAAATTGATGACGGCCATCACCGCCAGCAGCACGATGTACAGTCGGCGCGTCAGCGTCTGTGCCAGTGTGGCCAGGAATGGCGCGAGGGCCACCAATGCCACGTAGCGTGTCGCAAACCAGTAGCGGTCAAAGTATAGCGGCATCAGTGACTTGCCGAAGTCGTTCCGGCTCAACGCCAAGTCCGAGAAAGCGAAGAATAGCGCAAAAATGACCACCGAGTAGAAGAATATCGGCGCCCAGGTCTTCGGTATCTTGGGCCACTTGGGTTTGGTGGAATTTATAAGGAAGTATCCGGTGATGAGGATGTAGCAGTTGGTGGAGACCTTGGAGAGACAACCGGCCAGTTCCATGGAGCAGAGGTTGAACAGCGAGGCGGCATCGGCGCTCACGCCCACGGGTTTTTGCCCGACGCCGTGCATCAGGAAGTGCCAGACGACGATGAGGAACATCGCCACCACGCGCAGTATTTCGAAGCTTGGGTTACGTTGTTTGGCCATGACGGCGAGGTCTTGTTTTTTGGGGGGTAGGCTCAGTGTCTTCGTCCGGGCTATGCCCTCGTTTGCGAGCACAAAGATAGCATAAGCCGCCGACATTTCGGCCAAAATTGCGCGGCAAAGTTGCGATGGTCGCCGTTTTTTCTCTTTGATTTTAGGCTATTCCAAAAAAGCGGCCAAATAATCGGTTTTGGGGAATAGAAACGGATGTCATCAAGGACATCATCAAGAATATCAGGTATGTGCGTCTGATAGGCTTGGTAATAGGAAACTCCAATCCGAAGTGAGACGGGAGGCATCGGAGCCATAATCGCCTAAATGGCGTCTGCTATAATGCTCGTTTGCAGGTCGTACTCGGAAAATGGTGCGCGGATTCGGCGGCGTTATATGCCTTCGGAGTGGGTGTGCGCTGCGGCTTGTCGGGCTGACTTTGCGCGTTCGACAAAGATTTTGTACCTTTGTCCGAAGTATATGCGTATGCGCGGGTGTGCCTGCGCACGCGTGAGTGTTTTCCCTCGAGAGACCATAGGAAGAAATTACGATTACTAACACGATATAATACATAGATTTATGAAGCAAGAACCGTCGTTGCTGGTGCAATCTCTTGCCCAGTCTCAGACTTTGGCGATGTCCCAAAAGAGTGCCGAATTGCGTGCCCGAGGAGTGGATGTAATCAACTTGAGTGTCGGCGAACCGGACTTCTATACACCGCAGCATATCAAGGAAGCAGCCAAGGCGGCCGTAGATGCCAATTTTAGCTTTTATTCGCCCGTGCCGGGCTATATGTCGCTACGCCGTGCTGTCAGCGCCAAGCTCGAGCGCGAAAACGGCGTGACTTTTGCCCCTGAGCAGATAGTTGTGGGCAATGGCGCCAAGCAGGCGCTGTGCAACAGTATTTTGGCCATAGCCAATCCCGGAGATGAGGTGGTGATACCCACTCCGGCGTGGGTCAGCTACATAGAGATGGTGAAGATGTCCCGTGCTACCGTAGTGACGGTTCCGGCCGGCATAGACACCGACTTCAAGGTGACGCCGGCACAATTGGAGGCCGCCATCACCGATCGTACGCGCATCGTGCTGTTGTGTTCGCCGTCCAATCCCACGGGTAGTGTGTACACGCGAGACGAGTTGCAGGCATTAGTGGATGTCATCGCGCGCCATGAGCGCATCATCGTCATCTCGGACGAAATTTACGAGCATATCAATTTTGCGGGCGGCTTTACATCGCTGGCGTCTTTTGACGAGCTTCGCGACCGCGTAGTAGTCATCAACGGCGTGTCCAAGGCTTATGCTATGACCGGCTGGCGCATAGGATATTGCGCTGCTCCGCTGTGGGTGGCCAAGGCCGTGACCAAATTGCAGGGACAATATACGTCCGGAGCGTCATCCATAGCGCAGAAGGCTGCCGAAGCCGCCTATAATGGTCCGCAGGACTGCGTGGCCGAGATGTGTGCCGCCTTCCGCCGCCGTCGCGACTTGGTGGTGGAGATGGCGCGTGCTATCCCCGGATTGCGCATCAACGAGCCTCAGGGTGCGTTCTACCTGTTCCCCGAGGTGTCTGCATACATAGGTCGCAAGGCGCCTGACGGCACTGTTATCGCCGACAGCGGCGCTTTGGCAATGTATCTGCTGCACGAGGCGCACGTGGCCACTGTGGACGGCGCCGCTTTCAGCGCTCCGGGATACATACGCCTGAGCTATGCCACCTCGGACGACAACTTGCGCGAGGCCATGCGCCGTATCGCCGCCGCACTCGAGCGTCTGGCGTGACACATCGCTTTTGTTGAATTACAATATCGAACAACAATATAATACAAAGATAGATACACTTCAATGGACTTTATCAAAGAATTGACGTGGCGAGGCATGATTCATACGATGATGCCCGGCGTCGAAGACCAACTGAACAAAGAAATGACCACGGCATATCTGGGTATAGACCCGACTGCCGATTCGCTGCACATAGGACACCTTGTAGGCGTGATGATGTTGCGCCACTTTCAGCGTTCGGGACACCGCCCGGTGGCACTGGTAGGTGGCGCAACCGGCATGATCGGCGACCCGAGTATGAAGAGTCAGGAGCGCAAACTTATCGACGAAGAGACCCTGCGACACAACCAAGAAGCCATCAAGACCCAGCTGTCACATTTCCTCGACTTTGACAGCGATGCACCCAATGCCGCAGTGATGGTCAACAATTACGACTGGATGAAGGACTTCGGATTCCTCGAGTTTATACGCGACATCGGCAAGCATATCACAGTCAATTACATGATGGCCAAGGATAGCGTCAAGAAGCGTCTGAGCGGCGAGTCGCGCGAGGGTATGTCCTTCACCGAATTCTCTTATCAGTTGCTGCAAGGCTACGATTTCCTGAATCTATACCGCACCATGGGCTGCAAGGTGCAGTTGGGTGGCTCGGACCAATGGGGTAATATGACCACCGGCACCGAGCTTATACGACGCATCGAAGGCGCCGAAGATGCGTGGGCTATTACTTGCCCACTGATTACAAAGGCTGACGGCGGAAAGTTTGGCAAGACCGAGAGCGGCAATGTATGGCTTGACCGTCGTTACACTTCGCCGTACAAGTTCTACCAGTTCTGGCTCAATGTCAGCGATGAAGATGCGGCCAAGTATATCAAGATTTTCACTTCGCTGACGCAGGAAGAGGTCGAAGACCTGTGCCGTCAGCAGCAGGAAAATCCCGGTGCACGTCCGCTGCAAAAGCGTCTGGCTCAGGAAGTGACCACGATGGTACACTCGGCCGAGGATTACGAAGCCGCCGTCGAGGCCTCCAAGATTCTTTTTGGCAACAACACCGCCGACGCGCTGCACAACCTCGATGAGGCTACGTTGCTCGAAGTGATGGAAGGCGTGCCTTCTATGGAGGTTACGCGTGACCAAGCTATGGGCGCCAAACTGGCTGATATCCTGGTGGATGAAGCTCATTTCTTTGCCAGCAAGGGCGAGATGCGCAAGTTGGCGCAGGGTGGCGGCGTGTCCATAAACAAGGAGAAAGTGGCCGATGTGTACGCACCCATTGACGAAAATATGCTGCTGGCCGGCAAGTATATGCTGGTGCAGCGCGGCAAGAAGAATTATCACCTGCTGATTGTTCGCTGAACATAACTGCATACGGCCATCGCGGACTTCCGAGGCGGCGTACAAACGCCATGCGACGGAGTCCGCGATGCGCATTTAGGTATATCGTAGAGGGAACGCCCCCTACAAAAAAATCATTATAAAAACTTTCTCAGGCTGATACGGCTGAAATACTTGAATTATGGCAGACAATTACCTTGAACGGAAAATGGAGGAGCACGGGCGTCCGGCGCCGCGGCGTTGTAATGCCGATGCGCGTCTTGCGACGGCTTTCGGTTGCGAAGCGCTGTGTCATTTGCGCGTGCTTGTCGTCTCGGCGGATTATGAAGCTGTCGCCGAGGCGGTGCGCGTGTTCCGCGCCGCCGGATGTCGTACGGCGTTCACGGCTGTGGGCGATTCGCGACGTCCGGGCACGGACTTTGCTCAGAGGTGCGGTGCGCGATGCTATCCGTGTCTACAGGCTGATGCTCAGACGTATGGCCGAATTGCGGCCGACCTTCGCTATCATTGGGGTACGGTGGACGTGGTGGCCGCCGATGCCGATGCGGATTTGCCTGCGGACTTGAAGGACTGCCCGCGCATAGACTTGTCGGATGCGGCGGCGTACCTTGATAGTTTCAGCCGATAGTCTTGGCTTAGCGTTGCACGAATAGAAAGCGGCAGCGGCGCGATTCCCGAGAGGGAGTCGCGCCGCTGCGTTGTGTGTGCGCTTATGTCTTAGGCGTTGCGAACTTTGTCTACAACGGCCTTGAAGGCTGCGGGGTTGTTGAGTGCGAGGTCGGCGAGGACTTTGCGGTTGATTTCGATGCCGGCCTTGTGGATGAGGCCCATGAGCTGGGAGTAGCTGAGGCCTTCGACGCGTGCGGCGGCGTTGATACGCTGAATCCACAGTGCGCGGAAGTTGCGTTTCTTTTGTTTGCGGTCGCGATAAGCGTAGGTCAGACCTTTTTCCCAAGTGTTTTTGGCGACGGTCCAGACGTTGCGGCGGCAGCCAAAGTAGCCGCGTGTAAGTTTCAGGATTTTTTTACGGCGAGCACGAGATGCTACGTGGTTTACTGATCTTGGCATTTCTTTTTGGTGTTTTGAATGACAGCGGCTTGTATTGCTCTTAGTGTATTGTTACGCTGTACATTCGGTTAGTAAATGTGTAAAAGAGATGGTGTTGCGTCGTTGCTTGTGAGCCTTTGCGCGGTGTTCCGGAGCAGGGCCATGCTTAGGTGCCGATGCTGCGTTGCGTGTAGGCTTATGCTGCGGCGCGGGTTTTGTTTATGCTCCTTATTTGAGGGCCAGCAGTGCTTTAACGTTGTTGACGTCGCTCTTGGCTACCAAGCCGAAGTGGGTCAGGTTGCGTTTCTGCTTCTTGGTCTTTTTGGTCAAGATGTGGCTCTTGTAAGCATGTTTTCTTTTGATCTTTCCTGAGCCGGTAAGGGCGAACCTCTTTTTGGCACCGGCGTTAGTCTTAATCTTGGGCATGTTGTTTTGTTTAATTATTAATAGTGTTGTTTATTTCTTCTTGGGAGACAACATGATAATCATGCGTTTGCCTTCCAAAAGGGGCATTTGGTCTACTTTGCCGTATTCTTCGAGGTCGTTGGCAAAGCGAAGCAGCAGTACTTCGCCTTGTTCCTTGAAGAGTATCGAGCGTCCTTTGAAGAAGACGTAGGCTTTGACTTTGGCGCCTTCTTTAAGGAAGCCTATGGCGTGGCGCAGCTTGAAGTTGTAGTCGTGGTCGTCTGTCTGAGGTCCGAATCGTATTTCTTTGATAACGACTTTGGTTGCCTTGGCTTTAATCTCTTTCTGCTTTTTCTTCTGCTGGTACAGGTACTTTTGATAGTCAAGTATCTTGCATACCGGCGGCTCGGCAGTCGGGGATATTTCCACGAGATCCAGCTCGAGTTCTTCGGCCTGACGCAGGGCGTCGTGAATGGAGTATATGCCCGGTGTGACGTTATCACCTACGAGACGTACTTCGCGTGCACGAATTTGTTCGTTGATGAGGTTGGGATTTGCGGGCTTTTCGCCGCGACGCGTCATTGGGGGACGGGGGCCCGAGGGGCGCGGAGGCCGTGGGCCGGGATGATAGGGTTTTTTCTCCATTCAGTGGGTGTAGATGTTGTGTATTATGTTTATATTGTGCGCGTTAAAGGCTTCGCAGAGCTTTAATGTCCTACGGAGTCTTTGACGTCTTGTGCTATTTGCTCGGCAAAGGTACTAATTTTCATCGAACCTTGATCACCTTGACCTTGTTTTCTTACCGAAACTTCGCCGTTTTCTTGCTCTTTCTCGCCTACGATAAGCATATAAGGTATGCGCTTGAGCTCGTTTTCGCGAATTTTCTTGCCGATTTTTTCGTTGCGGTCATCGATGATGGTGCGGATGTCGGCTTGGTCGAGTTGGTCGACAATGCTGCGAGCGTAGTCATTAAATTTCTCGGAGATGGGCAGCACTACCACTTGGTCGGGCGCGAGCCACAGGGGCAGATGTCCGGCAGTGTGCTCAAGCAGTACGGCCACGAAGCGTTCGAGCGACCCGAAGGGTGCGCGGTGGATCATCACGGGACGATGCTTGAGGTTGTCGGCGCCGGTGTACTCGAGGCCGAAGCGCTCGGGCAGGTTGTAGTCTACCTGTATTGTTCCGAGTTGCCAACGGCGACCTATGGCGTCTTTGACCATGAAGTCGAGTTTGGGGCCGTAGAATGCGGCTTCGCCGAGTTCCTTGCGTGCCTTGAGGCCTTTTTCTTCGCAGGCTTCGATGATGGCGGTTTCGGCCAAGTGCCAATTTTCATCGCTGCCGATGTATTTTTCTTTGTGTTTGGGGTCGCGCAGCGAGATTTGTGCCTCGTAGTTGTTGAAGTTGAGTGCCTTGAAGATATAGAAGATGATATCCATCACTTTGAGGAACTCGTCTTTGATTTGCTCGGGGGCGCAGAAGATGTGTGCATCGTCCTGCGTAAATCCGCGTACGCGGGTCAGTCCATGGAGTTCGCCCGACTGCTCGTAGCGGTATACGGTGCCGAATTCGGCGATACGCAGGGGCAGTTCGCGATAGCTGCGCGGGAAGGCGCGGAAGATTTCGCAGTGGTGGGGGCAGTTCATGGGCTTGAGTAGGTACTCTTCGCCTTCTTCGGGGGTGTGTATGGGCTGGAAGGAGTCCTTGCCGTACTTGGCGTAGTGTCCGGAGGTGACGTACAGCATCTTGCTGCCGATATGGGGAGTGATTACCTGCTGGTAACCGTATTTCTTTTGGATGCGGCGGAGGAATTGCTCGAGGCGGTCGCGCAGGGCGGCACCTTTGGGAAGCCACAGGGGCAGTCCGGCGCCGACGTTGGAGCTGAAGGTGAACAGCTCGAGTTCTTTGCCTATTTTGCGGTGGTCGCGCTTCTTGGCTTCTTCGAGCAGTACGAGATACTCGTCCAGCATTTTTTTCTTGGGAAAGGATATGCCGTATACACGAGTCAATTGGTCGCGCTTTTCGTCACCGCGCCAGTATGCGCCGGCTAAGGATGTGATTTTTACGGCCTTGATAGGTGCTACCGTGGGAATATGCGGACCGCGGCACAGGTCGGTGAAGTTGCCTTGGGTGTATGTGGTGATGTGTCCGTCTTCGAGTTCGCTGATAAGCTCGCATTTGTACTTCTCGCCGCGGTCGCCGAAAAGCTTGAGGGCGTCTGCTTTGGAGATGTCGCGACGTACCACGGGGTTGGCGGTACGTGCCAGTTCGAGCATCTTGGCCTCGATGCGCGGGAAGTCGGCGGCGGTGATGGAATTGCCTGCGGGGTCGATGTCATAATAGAACCCGTTTTCGATGGCGGGGCCGATGCCGAATTTGACTCCGGGGAAGAGTTCCTGCAGCGCTTCGGCCAGCAGGTGTGCGCTGGTGTGCCAAAATGCGTGCTTGGCCTCGGGGTCGTCCCATTTGTGGAGCGTGAGTGTGGCGTCGCACTCTATGGGGCGTGTCAAGTCCCATGCTTCGTCGTTGACGGTGGCGGCCAGTACATCGGCGGCGAGGCGCTCGCTGATGCTCTTGGCTATTTCTAACGGCGTCGTGCCTTTGGCATATTCTTTGACGCTGTTGTCGGGGAATGTGATTTTAATCATATCGTTGTATGTCGATGATTGCTTGCATAATTATGGCGGTGTGCGGCATGCGGCTGCCGACACTAAAAGCACCTTCGCCTCGGGCGCCGGTGCAAAATCGCCGCAAAGTTACTAAAAATCTTTGGATTTCAGTGGATAAAATTCCGGAAAAGTTTTGCTGCGTCTGCAATTTGTCGATGCGGTAGAGTCCAAAGGCAAATGCAATATTACGAAAAATGACTGAAGAATTCGG
>OLFV01001269.1_pt1 | contig 25299 bp, 34 predicted proteins | sample 1605551 | NCBI WGS metagenome assembly OLFV01 (sample SAMEA3888922, study PRJEB22519) | human gut metagenome | biome: human gut; feature: human-associated habitat; material: faeces | place: Denmark | collected 2011 | reverse complement strand
TTGAGTCCATTACTATTACAGCTCTTGTTCTTCTACCACATGTAGCATCAATTGCCCTTCCAGTATCTTTGGCATCTTGTACTAATCTTTTAATTTTATTAATTTCAAATTTATTTAATAAAAGCTTTCTATCTTTATAGGGAGCATTTTTATCCCATAAAGTTGCAATATCTATATAAAGATTTTTTATATAAACTTCATTTTGATAGTTAACATATATATAACAACTATCAGTAAAATTTACTTTTCCCTGCTTTATCTTTGCTAATTCTATGCCGGTTAATACAATGCCAGCAATAAAATTATCAAATAATTCATAATTGAATTTGGAATATTTATTTTCTATTTTATGAAACATAAATTTATACTTCCTTAGATCATTTGATCAATATCATCCCATGTGAATGAATCATAGTGTGACAATTTTTTTAGATCTTTCAATAAATTTTCATGTTTTTCTTTGAATTCTCTAAAGTTATTTGGATAAAACGTATCAATAAAATTTATTACTTTATTTGAATATGTTTCCCAAATTTTAAATTGTGGTTTACTTAAACCGAAATTTTCAATATCACCTTTTATTTTTAGTGTATAAGGGGTATATAAATTAGGTTCCGGTGTAAAAAGTATTTTTTCTACATTAAAAAGATGCTGTACAAAATTAGCTTCAGAATTTGAAATAGGATAGGGATGACAATATCTAATTGAACAACTTGAATCAATATTTAGAAAAATATTTTTTCCAAAAATATCGTCATTATAGATATCTAAGTAAGACTTTCTTATTAACATTCTACCGCAATCAATATAGTAATTGCAATTTTTCAATTTTTTAATATAATCAAATTCTATGTCATTTCCATATATTAATTTTATTTTCTTTTTAAAAATTCTTTTATTCACCGATAAGATCCTTTCTTAATTTTGTTAAAGTAAATCCTAACAAATTTTCCCCATTCCACGTTTTTTGATCTAACCTTAATGGATCATAAAGGGATCTTCCAATGCCCCAGATTTTATCACTTGGTGATGCTTCAACTAAAATTTTTCCTTTTGTTTCTAATAACTTATCATAAAGAAATTTATTTTGGGTGAATTTTAATTTATTTCCATTATACACAATATCTTCGCATTTTTTTCTCCATAACGTTTTATCAAAATGACGAATTTCTCTTCCTAAAGATTTTTGTAATCTAGGTTCTTTAGCTTTTAAAATTCTTTTTGCCATCTTTTCGTCATGAAAAAGTTCAGCTTTTTTAAACATCATATACTGCTCTGCACAATTAAATTCATGAATATCATCACTGAATTTAACTTTATACCACTGAGAAAAAATTCCACCATAAAAAAATACAAATTTACTTTCATTCATTTTAACTTCTTTTTGTTTAAAATATATTAAAAATTAAATGATTTGTTAATTTTTAAGATTTATTTTTTGTTTCATTTTCTTTTATATATGTTTTACTATCAACATAACATGTGAGGATTTTTCTAATATAATCGCTTTCATTGCCGCCAACATATTTAATTAATGCTTTAAAAACGTCTCTATTCGATGAATCATAATATTCACGATAAACCCAACAACCAATATGAATGCCGTGATCAATATTAAATAAGTCATTATCTGAAATTCCTATAGAATTTAATTTATCTTTATGCCATTTAGGCAATACTTGCATTGGACCTTTAGCGCCTGCTGAACTTTGAGCAAATTCATTAAATGTAGATTCAGCAAAAATTATAGATGCTATTAATGTTGGTGGCAACTTATAAAAATCAGACCATTTAGCTATTGACTCAATATATTGATTTTTTTTATCATCTGCTATTTTTACGCCAGAAAACGTTGTTTGAAACATTATTTCAACTTGTTTTTTTGAATCATATATAGAAAATGACTCTAATTTATCTAATCTTTTCAGAACATCTGCATATTCTATCATATACGAAAAAAGTCTCGTATTTTCTTCTCTATAATCATCTAATAATTTTTTATCTGAAATTAACTTCTGATATTCTGCTCTTGAAATCAAAATATTATTATTAAAGTAATCTTCAAATTTATTTTTTGTAAATAAAACGAACAAAGTTATAATACATACTAAAATTACAATAATTGAAAATTTAACAAATAATAATACAAAATTATTATTACATTTAATGAGTGCTCCACCTTTTAATTTATAAAACATAGGATTCATTTGCCCCTTTATTTTATATTTATCAAATCAAAAACTACAAAATGGATTAGCATTTGTTTACACCAATCCATAAAAGTTAAATTTTAAAATTTAGAGGAATCACAAAATGAGTTATGCCATATTCTGCAGGCATTTCACAATTCATCTGATATGCAATTTTATATGCCTGCAGAATATTGCTGCAATATTTACGCTTTGTATTATTAAAAATTGCATTAAGTTTTTCTTTGTAATATTCATCGATAAATAAATCTTCTGCAGCCATAACACGTTTTACATGGAATTTGTTTTTTCCCTGCTGAAAAATGACAATAGTATCATCGGCGCTCATAAAGAAATTCTCCTTTATTTATTTGAGCGGTTAACGGAATTCGAATCCGCGTCTCCGAGGTCGGAAGTCTCAGTATTTTACCATTAAACTATAACCGCATTTAACTTTATTTTTTTTCTATACATGCTTTGATACTATCTAAATTATCGATTTTCTTAATAAATTCACTAAAAGAGTCTTTATCAAATGTCATTTCTGAATAGTTGTTGCAATTAAATCTTATTTTATCATCAAATACATCAATAATTTTATGAGCTGTTACCGTTATTGCAACTGTTGCAATTATGAATATACAAAGAATAAAATATAATACATTTCCATCAAGTTCATTTAATTTTTCTAATAATGACATCATTTAAAATCTCGTTTTATTTTAATAAATAAAAAATAAAATGTTTATTTTATTTTTTTTCTCTTATATATAAAATTACATTACCTATAGTTGTTGTAGGTTCAAAATCAAGTGTCCATCCACCAGAATCATATTTTTCTATTAACAATTTTTGAACAATTGGATTTAACTGTTCCATTTCTATTCCAGGGATTTTTGCTCCATGACCGTTAAAATAGTTATATAAATGATCATCAATTGTATTTTCTAATTCTATTAATTGATTTTTATATAATTCTCTTGATTCATCTGCCAATTCTGCTGGTGTTATCATAAAATCCTCTTTAAACTTTATTTATCCATTTTTAATGCATATTGATCATTTATTCTTGCAGAATAAACAGTTCCACATAAACATCCACATATTGTTGTGTTTAATGCAACAAAATAAATAATTTTTTCTTGATCAAGTTCTTTAAATGCAGTAATATCTTCATTTCTATATAATGATCCAAAAAATACTTCATCCAAAGATGGTGAACAAATTTTTACTTGTAATCCATTATTAAACACTTCATCATATTCTGATTTTGTTAGTTTATAACCAAGTTTAAAATTAAAATCTTTTTCTAGAAGTTTGATATTACATCTTGCATCATAAATTTGCTTTCTATATATTTCTTTCATTTCATTTTCGGTTGCCCAAAAATCATTACATGTAAGATAATATGAAAATTCATGGCCTATTTGTTCATTATTTGGAGTACCTTTGTATATTTCTATTTTTTGATCCAAGATATTAACAATATCGAAAAGTGAAAATTTTTTATCAATTAATTGACACTTTTCACACATTTCTTTTGTTTTAGGATATTTTTCTATACTTAGAATTAAATTATCCCAATCTAAATATAACTTTCTCCCAATAACATTATGCATTTTTTAATACCACTCTGTTTTCTTTTAATGCTTTAATTAGAGCAATTGATTGATTTTTATTTAACCACTTTGTTATTTCATCTTCTGTAAAATCAATATATTTAAATGAATCAACTTCTGGAAAATCTTCTGGTTCTGATTTAACAAATGTTTGACATTTTAATTTATTAATATTTGGCAATTTTTCAACTTTATCAAGAAAAAATACAAGATCCTTATCTTTTCTATAATGATATTTTCCTAAAAGAATAATATTTTTTGAACATTTAAGAGAAGTTTCTTCTGTAAATTCTCTTGATGCTGCTTCTTTAAATGATTCGCCGTCATTCAATCCACCTTTAGGTATTGACCAACTTTTTATTCAAGGACTATGAGTTGGATGACAAATAAGCATTTTATAAAAATCTGTAAGAATAATTCCGCAACTTATAACTTTCATTTTAACTCCTTAAATATTTTTTCATGTCTTCATCCAACTCAATATCTTTACTTTTATCAAAAAAATCAAAACTATTTAAATCCTCATCATTTGCTAGATAATCGCCAAATGTTTTTCTTTTATGCTTACTCTGCTTTCTTTCTTCTGTACACTCAATTTCTCGCTTTGTAAGGTCACGATCACGATTAAATCTAACTTCAGTTTTAGCCATTTTTCAATTTTCCTTTTTAATTTGTTTTTTATTATTATATTTAATACTTACGATTTTGTTTATTTAATTTTCAATTCGTTCAATAAATTCATAAAATCGTTGATAACTTTCACAATTACTCAAAACTGTTGCAACACAATTATCAATGATCATTTTATTATAACAATGAAAATGTCCAAAAAACCATAAATTAGGCTTATAATTTTCAAAAATATAATCCAATGCCTTTTGTGAACAATCATAATAAACAGAAAAGTTCATCATTTTATTAAATTTTGTTGGACATGTATGTGAAATAATAATATCAATTTTTTGAATCTCAGGTAATTTCATCATATCACTTTCAGAAATTGTTTCACCTGCCCACCATGATTCTCCAGGAATTCTAAAGTTTTTATCTATGCTAGAAGCACCACCACAAAACATAATTTTTTTACCATTATTTAATTTATATATAGATCCAAATGTAGCATAAAAAACATTTGGCATTAATTCTATAAATCTATCAGTTGCATTTTTCTCAATCGACTCTAAATCATCATGATTTTCATGATTACCAGGACACCAGATAATCTTAATTCTATCGTTTTTAATGCCAATAAATTCATTCTTAATACCAAATTGATCAAAATTATTTGAATCTTTTGAAGAAAATTTTCTACCATGAAAATGAGGCCACCATCCAAAATCCCCAACCTGTAAAACAATGACCTCTACATCATTGCCATTATTAATATCATTTCTAATCTTTTTATTTTGTCTAATTTTATTCAAAAAAATATTGAATTTTCCCCATTCAGCATGAATGTCACCACAAACAAATAAATATTGAATTTTAGACATAATCACTCGCTCTAAATTTAATAAAGGGATTTTAAAATCCCTTTATTAATATAACTACATATTTTCAACATTTGTTATGTCATTAATTGTGTCACATGCATTACATTTGATTTCAACAAAATATCCCAAGCCTGTTTGCGTAACAGAATATGTATATTTTCCACCAATAGCACAACTATCAAAGCACTTATCATGAATTTTTCTAAATTCATTTAACTTTTCTAGATTAACATCATCAAAACAAACTTTGATAAAAGGTACATCGTTAGTCATTTTTAATTCCTTAGTTTAATAATTTCAATTTTTGATTAAACCTTAAACAAAAAACCACTTATAGATTAATTATAATATGATAAAATAAAATTGTTAACATCAGATTGAATATATTTAAATTTATTATCATTATTCTGTCTTAATTGATCTACACTATAAATACCATCTTCAATAAGTTGTTCAATTTCTGAATAGCTTAATTGACCTAATTTAATTTTTTTAATTAAATCTGCATTTTCAAGAGGAAAATAAATTTCACCATTTTCAATTAATGTTTTTGCTTGAAAAATTACTCGAACGCAATGAGATAATGCTTTAAAATCTAGACCGTTACAATCTAATGCTAATTTTGATCTATCGCCATATCTTTTTATTTCTGTTTCTATTCTATTAGAAAATTCTTTAAGTGTTATATTATCTTGATGAACTTTTCCAAGTAGTCTTAAATTTCTTTTACTATATTCTGCATCCTTTCCATGAGATACTTCAATACTATAAAAAGAGTTATTTTCTCCCAACTCTTGTATTAAATAATTTAAAATTTCTTCTAAGTGTAAACCCAAAATATCATCTAAATTAGCTTTATCAAGATATTTTTTAAGTGTTAAAAGAGCTTTTAATTTTGAACCTTTCACTCCATATTTTGTTGCTTGCCCAATAGCATATCCAATAAACGCTCTTGTATTAAATTTATCGCAAAGATTATTTTTATTCTTAATAATAAAATCGAAAAATTTTTTATCTTTATATAAAATTGCATTCGGATTTGTATATGAAAAAAATAAGTCTAGAGCACCACTATCACCTTGTTTCACAAAATCTAAAAATTTTTGTATTGAATATAATTGAATATCAAAATCTTCATGAGTATTTTTAGTTGATGAATTACTTGAACAGAATGTTAAATGATCAATTCTTTTCCCTAAAAGCAAATAGTCCTTATTAGGAAGAAAAACTCCCTTCAAATCAATATCTGAATTTTCAGAATTTGTACCATATAACATAGATCCAAATTTACTTAAATATAAAAGCTTATTTCCTGATTCTTCACATAAACTAATAGCTTTTTTAACAGCTGTATCGAAAATATTTTTATTCATTATTTTCTCCAATTATATTCTTTCAAAAGACAAGATTGACAATAATGATCAGTTCCAATATTAGGTTCTGTTGAAATAAATTCATTATTACATATTCTACAAATATATGTATTTAATTCTTGAATTGTTATTCTAAATTTTTTCTTGCAATTATGACATGTAAATTCTATTTTGTTATGTGGAAAATTTAAATTATTTAGAGATGAGCATGAAGGACACTTTATTGATAACTCCATTTAAATATTCCTTTTAGATTTAAATAAAAAGACAAGAATTAAAATAATAAGAACAATAAAAAATTTAAAAAAATATGAAAAGAATATAGCTAGAGCGATTAAGATGATTCATGTTTTTGTTGAAAAATTTAGCATGGCTTTACAATCTCAAATGTGTCGTTTTCATATGTTGAATAAATGTCAATTAATGATTGAGGGATTCCCCTCATAACAATTTCAAATTCTTCATTATCTTTTTTAGAATGTGTTTTTCTTGAAACTCTTACTTTATTAATTAGAAACATGTCTTGAATGTGTTTTACAGGATAAAAAAAGGTTCCTCTGAGAAAAGAAAATTTGCCCTTAAGAATACAAGGAACATAATACATAAATTTAATCCTTATTTTTTAAAATTGAATAACTTTTGCCTGAACATCAATAGATCCCATCGAAACACAAAAATCTCTATATGAATCAAATCTTTTTTGAAAAAATTTTGAAAAAAGTATTCATTCAGAATTTTTTGACGCCTTTATTGAAATAATCTTTTTTACTGAAATTGTATAAGAATAACCAGATTCAATTAAATCAATAAGATTTTGTCTATTTAAATCAGAATAACAAGTAATTGGGATATTTTTAATTATTTTAATCATATGTATTTATGAGCTTAAGATATTTGTCGTAGTATTCGATTTCATCATTTCTTTTAGGGAGAAAATTTTTATTATTATTTATTACTTTAAAGTGATCAATTTTTCCATAATTATTAGAACAATACACATTTTTGATTCCATAATCATAAATCATTTCTTGACAGTAGATACAAGGTTTTGCATTAGCAATATTATGAGAAATATTCATTCTTACAATTATAATTGATGCACCCTTAGCATCCTTAAAGGAAAGCTTTGAGAGTGCATCAGCTTCTGCATGAATAGAAAAACTTCTAAACTGATAATATGGATCAATTCGTTTACAACTGCCTACTCTATTAAAACCTTCGGATATTATTCTTCCATGTTTAATAACAATGGAACCAATCCGGAATGGATAATAATCGCTTTTTTCAGCCAATTTCAATGCTCTTTTGATAAAACCATTTTTCATCAAATCATCTCCATTGTCTCTTCTCTTGTACGATTATATCAAAATATAAATAAATTGTTAATAGATTTTTTAGATTATTTTTTCTTTTTTCTAACAATAACTTCTATCGAATCTATAGGTTCAAACGCGATATATTTATTAATTTCTTCAAATAATTTACTTTCAGCTTCAGTAAAATTATCTTGATTAGAATCAACATAATCAATGAAATTAAATTTTTTCTCTTCTACTGAGTTAATTTCACCTCTTTGATATTTTCCAAAAATAATAGCTGCATAATGTGCTATTTTGAAAAGATCTCTAAGAGATTCAACAGGACCTCTTGAATTTGAATTTAATCTATTAATATATCTTTTTAAATTCATTTGAATGTCCTCAAGAGAGGCTGAGCTCATTTGATCTCCAAGAGTTGGATTTTCAAAATTAAGATCACCATATTGAGGAACTGTATATTTTTCTATATGTTCAAAAACCTTTTGTGAAAATTCAAGTCATTCTTTTCCTCTATTTGAAATGCTATTATCATGATTAACTTTACTCATTTTCAAAAAAACTCCTTAAAAAATTGAAAAGTTTCAAAAAATCCCTTAATAAATATTTTTCCGGGAACTTATATTGTTAAAATTATTTTAACAGATTTTTTATTTTTTGTAAATCAAAAATGATCTTAAAAATGCAAAAAAATAAAATATGGATAAATATTAAAAAATTATATTTGGAGAAGTAATAAATGTCATCAATTGTCAGAACATTGTCGGATTTGATTTTACATAATAATCCTTCTATATCAGAATTACCAGATGCGCCAGAATATGGCATGATATCGTTTAAAAATGGTGTTCCTTATATTTGAACGAAAATAAATGATGTTGATCAATGGATAAAAGGCAGTCGGAAGTTCTGCTTATGAAATAGCTGTAGAGCATGGATATATTGGTGATGAAGTTCAATGGTTAAAATCATTAAAGGGTGAAAAGGGTGATGCATTTAAAATTGTTAAAACGTATAAATCTGTTGATGAAATGAATTTGGATTTATCTAATTCATTTCCTGATGGTTCGTTTGTTATGATTTCTAATGGTCCTACGGATCCAGATACAGGTAAAGTTTATTCTTGAGATAAGACAGGGACTAAATTTGATTATATGTTTAGTCTACAAGGGCAAGCAATTCAAGGAAATGATGGTAAATCTGCATATGAACTAGCTGTTGAGTATGGATATGTTGGTACGGAATCAGATTGATTAGAGTCATTAACTGCATATGGAATGGCAGTTAAGAATGGATATGTTGGTAGTTTAAACGAATGGTTAGAGTCATTAAAAGGTGAAACAGGAGATTCTGCGTATGATCTTGCAAAGTCAGAAGGCTTTGAAGGTACAATAAATCAATGGTTAGAGTCATTAAAAGGTGATTCTGGTAAATCTGCATATGAAATTGCTAAGGAACAAGGTTTTGAAGGGACGCCAAAGGAATGATTGGAAAGTTTAAGAGGGCCAAAAGGTGATCAGGGCATTCAAGGCATCCAAGGACCAAAAGGTGATCCATTTAAAATTACTAAAACGTATTATCGTATTGAAGATATGGAAGCAGATAAAGGAAATCTAGAATCAAATATAATGGTTTGTGTAACAGATTTAGATGCAACATCTGCGAGAATTTATTGATATGATGGAAATGATTTTACATATATTTTAAATATGAAAGATACCGTTGTCAAAGGTGATGATGGTAAAGATGCTTATGATTTGGCAATTGAAATGGGTTTATTTAGTGGGACACCAGAAGAATGAATAAAATCATTAAAAGGTGAAACAGGAGAAACAGGTAAAGATGCATTTGAATATTGAAAAGAAGTAGAAGACAAACCAGAAGCAACAATTCAAGAATTTTTAGATTATTATCGCGGAGCTGATGGTGGTGATACGACAATATTTTCTTTTACAGAAAGAAAAATTAATAAAGTATGAGCCACAAATAAACAAATGTGACGAAAGGTAATAAATGTCGGCTTGTTACTTAATCCAAATACATCAACAACAGTTAATGACTATTCTGTTGCTATTGCTCATGAAATAAATGATATTGAAGATGTTATTTCCCTTACAGGATTCGCTGTATATACAACACAAGTTTTACCAATATCATATATAGGATATGCAAATAACTCACAAAATTCATTATCTTGTTACTATAATGGAGCTAATGTATATGTTAAAGTGCATGGTAATGATTTTTCTAAATATACAGCATTTTTAGTTATAGAATATACTAAAACAAGTGATAAAGCATTATCACAAGCAGAAATAGATGCATTAGATGATGGTCGCGGGCAACCAGGTTTATCTGCATATGATATAGCTGTTCAATATGGTGAATTTACAGGTACAGAAAGAGAATGATTAGCGTCGTTAATGAAGCCTGCATTGCCAAATGGTGGAACAACTGGTCAATTATTGGTGAAGCAATCAAATTTAGATGGAGTTGCTGGATGACAAGGAATAAAAGTTGAAAGTAGAACGTTTTTATATGAACAAATTTCAGCATCAACAGAATGAGTTATTGTACATAATTTAAATACAACAGAATTTACGTATAGAGTAATTTCAGATAATGGTGATGAAATTATATGTGATTTAGAAATAGTGAATCCTAATGTTATTAAGGTTTTATTAACAGATCCTATGTCTGGGCAATTTCAAATGATTGCTAGGACAAGTGAATCAGTTCCTATTCCTACAAGATATGTTGAAGTGGATCAATATTCAGAAAAAGTTTTTAATATTGGTATTGTTCATGGAGATGTAAATGTTTTGTTATCAAATGGCCCTGTTCAGTATATTGAACCAGACGGTGATATAAATATTCAAATTTTTGACTGACCAGAAGTAGGAAGATCTGGTGGTGTCACTTTTGTTATAAAATGCAATGATATAGCATATAATTTATCATTTGCAGATAAGATTTTATGATCATATAATTTTGAACCAGAATTAAATACATATTCATATGTAAGATTTTCTATTTTTTCTGATGATAATGGAAAAACTCAATTTGGTGTCGTTGTTGGTTCATTTGAATTTGAAGCTCCAGTTGAAGAAGAGGAAGTACCAGATGTTTAATTCTTTTAGTGAAGGAAAGATACCTCGGCGATATTTTTAATGCGCTATCTAGTTTATCAAATTCTGATTATAAAGTTAGATGACCTAAAACTTTAGGTGATTTTGATTCTTCTAAACAAGGAAATGATGATTTATGAATTAGTGAAGAAGATGGAGATCCTGTTGTAAAAACTTTTAATAATTTTATTATTCAAGATGGTGATATTATATCACCGACGAAAAGGTGTAAAGGTTTATATTTAAATATTTTAGGTAATTGTACTATAAATGGCATTTTATCAATGACAGCTAGAGGGTGTGAGGCAAAAGGTAAATATGTTTCTATATTTCCTAAATTTGGGGTATCTTTTTCCGATTTAGATGTTTTATTAAAATATAATACTTTATGTACGACATTATATCCGACTATGGCTAATGATAATAGAGAGTTGAAAGTAAATCCTCCTACTTCATATGTTACAAAAATAAATGGTGGAAATGGTAGTTTAGGTGTTGGTGGTGGCGGCGGTACTGGACGGAGGTTATTTTAGTAAAAGTTATTCAAAAAGTGCATGATTTGGTTTTGGATCAGCTGGAACAGTATTTTCTGGTGGAAGTGGTGGAGGTCGGATCAATTCAATTACATTCAAATGGTAGTTATGGACCTGGAAATGATGCAGAAGAAAATGGTGGAATGGGAGGAAGAGGTTATAATCATAGTTGATGTGGAGGTCGGAGCAGGCAATCCTACAGCAATAACAGGTTCTTATACATCTTTTGGTGATGGGACAGGAGGATTAATTATTTTAATTGTCCATGGACAATTATTAATTGGAGATAATGGAAAAATAGAATCAAAAGGTGTTAAAGGTCAAAATGGATCAACGAGTGTAATATCTGGCAGTAATCAGGTAGCAGGAGGTGGGGGCCGGAAGTGGTGGTGGTTCTATTAATATATTTAATAATAATTTTAATCAAATAGATAAGATAGATGCTTCTGGTGGATTAGGTGGAACTGCATATCTGACAGCAGGAAATGGTGGTGAAGGATCAATATCAATAAATAAAATTAAATAAAAAATACTTTTATTAAAAAAGGAAAAATTACAGATGCTTTTAAAATCACCAAAATTAGTTAAACTATTAAAAGATTTATTACATGAATTTGATCCTTTTAATTTTATAGTTGAAACTGATGAAGAAAGAGAGCAATTAGAAGTTACTGAAGCAGATGTTTCAAAATTATGTAAAGTAAAATCTGATGAATCTATTTGGATGTTAAAAAAATTTTCAGATAAAGGTCTCGTTTGAGAATCAATATCTGGTTTAAATGCATATGAGCTTGATAAAAAATATAATAACTATCAAGGAACATTAACTGAGTGATTTGAACATTGAAGAGGATATTCTGCATTTGAAGTTTGACAACAATATACAGAACAGCCAAACGCAACTGAAGCTGAATATATAAAAGCAATAACAGGCCCAGCTGGAGATGGAATAACAATATTTACATTAGATGAAAAAAGAACATCTAATGTTTGATTGACAAAAAAACAAATTTGAAGAAAAGTTGTAAATATTCGGACAATTGGTTAGTTCAACAACAAAAAATGTAGCTCATGAAATAAAAAATATTGAAAATGTTGTAAAAGTATTTGGATTCGTTCAACAAAATGCTGAACCAACAGATGGAACAGGGGAAATTGTTATACCAATTCCTTATGCAGCATCAACAAATAATATTGTTGGTGTATGAGCAAATGAAGTTAATATTAGATTAACATGTGTTGGTAATTGAACAACATATTCTGGCTTTGTTATTATTGAATATACAAAGACAACAGATCCTGTATTAACAGATCAAGAAATTGAGGCTCTTGAAACAGATAGAGGTGCGCCAGGTAAATCGTCATACGACATTGCAAAAGAACATGGATTTAGTGGTTCTGAAGAAGAATGATATAACTTTTTAATAAATTCAAATGATAAAAATATTCTTATATATGGTGCATCTGCTCCAAAAGAATATATACCAATTATAAATTATCAAGGTTCTAATCCCGAAACTCATATTTCTGATCAAACAAAATTTACACATAATACAGCAACATATGTTCGTGAAGGAAAAAATTTATTTGTAAGAGGAACATTTACAAGTACAGTTAAAGGAACTGGAAACCGATTAGATATTTTCTTGCCAGATAATCTTACAATAGATGAGTTAAATGAACAAACTTCATATGAATCTGTAGTTGGTAATGTTTTTAGATTAGGAATTGCAGATACTAATCAATATTATGTTGTTGCAAATTCTGGAAAGAAATATGTTACATTTAATTACCAAAATGCAGCTGGTAATTTATTTAATATTACAGCAAATAATCCATATTCATATTGATTTAAGGTGCCGATTAAAGAATGACAAGCATCAACATTTTTAGAAGAAGTTGTTGATACAACTGTTGGAATGTCAGCATATGAGATTGCTGTGAAAAATGGATTTGAAGGTTCTGAATCTGAATGATTAGAAACATTAACAGCATTTAATATTGCAAAAGAAAATGGATATATAGGAACAGAAAAAGAATGAACAGATGCATTATTAGATAAAACCCAGCAACAAATATTTGCATTTTCTGCAGGAATAGAAAATACATATGAACCACAAATTGAAAACGTTCAATTTACAGAAAATAAAGCATATTATGTTCGTGAAGGAAAATATTTATATGTAAGAGGTATCGTTACATTTTCTTCTGCTTTTACTGGTGAATTTAGATTGCATTTACCTGATAATTTAATTATCGACGAAATTATAGAAACTATAACAGATCATGAAAAATATAATATGTTAGGTGTTGCAATAACTGTTCCACCTGTTTCTAACTACACATTTAGTGTTGTTGGATTAAATGATCAAAATTGAGTAACATTTAGAAGAAGTGACAATTTACTTTTTACTTCTGGCACTTATGCAGGTTATACATTCTCATATTGATTTAAAGTTCCTATAAAAGGTTGATTTGGTTCAAAATTTGGACAAGAAATTTGAGATGGAACAACAGGAAAATCAGCATATGAATTAGCTCAATTAAATGGATTTGAGGGGTCCGAACAAGAATGACTTGATTCATTGGATGGTTATGGGGTTGCAAAATCTGTAGGTTTTATAGGAACTAAAGAAGATTGAGTTGCTGCATTATCAGAAAAATCAAAAACAATTACATATAACTATACTGCTGGCGTGCCATTCGAATATGAACCACAAGTTGACAATGTTAACTATACAGAAAATAAAGCTGTTTATTTTAGAGAAGGTAAAAGTATCTATCTTAGAGGATATATAACATTATCCACAGCATTTACAGGCGAATTTAGAATTTATTTACCTGAAGAATTAACATTTGAATTATTAGAAGCAGAAAATGTAAAAGCGACAATCGTAAATGATAATATAATTGGTTCTGCGTTTGTAGACCCTGCATGAAATTATCATGTAAGAGTATGTGCATCAAATGGTTCCAATTATTTTACATTCAATAGACAATCAGATAACTGAACATTTAATAATTCAACTTTAGCTACATATACAATCTTTTATGAATTAAAGGCCCCTATTACTCAATGAGAAGGTTCTGTATTTGGAAATCAAGTATGAGATAACACTGTTGGTTTATCTGCTTATGAATTAGCAGTAAAAAATGGATTTCAAGGCACAGAAACTGCATGACTAGAAACATTAACATCATTTGGTTTAGCAAAAGAACATGGATTTCAAGGCACAGAAGAAGAATGAATTGAAAAATTAACACAAAATGCAGAAAAAACATTATTTAGTTATTCTGGTTCAAATCCTATACAATTTACACCAGAATGAGATAATGTGAATACATTATATACAAACGCTCAATATTGAAGAGAAGGTAAATTTTTATGCGTTCAAGGATATGCAAAATTTAATGGAAATGCAACAGCAAACATCAGATTTTATATTCCTAATAAAGATAATTTAGTTATATCTGGTTTAATGTATGAAACGGAAACAAGTAATAGTCCATGTTTAGTTGGTAATGCCCAATATTATTTAGGAAATAACAAATATGTCTATTATGTAAATGCAGAAAATGAAACTAACTATGTAACATTTAGAAAAATTGCTGAAGATTTTAATAATATATTAGGTTCAACAGCTATAGATTTAACTGGTGTTGGATTTACATTCTTCTTTAAAGTTCCCATTAAAACATGACAAGGAACTCAAATACTTGATCAAATTTGAGATGGAACTGTTGGCTTATCTGCTTATGAATTAGCAGTAAAAAATGGATTCGAAGGTTCCGAACAAGAATGACTTGATTCATTAGATGCATATGAAACTGCAAAAAAAAGAGAATTAATTTCAAATTCAGCAACAGTAGAAGATTGATATAAAGAATTATCATTATATGGATTAGCTGTAAAATATGATTCATATCAAGGTACAATATATGAATATCTTGCTCAATTTAGATCATCTGTTTTACCTGATGGTGGCGAACAAGGTCAAATTCTTGTTAAACAATCAAGTGCAAAAGATGATGCTCAATGACAATCAATTCAATTTCCAACTGTTACATATGTACATACACAAATTTCTCCTTCAAAAAAATGAGAAATAGAACATAATTTAAATACAACAGAATATAACTATATAGTTAAAGATATCGATGAAGAATTAGTTTTATGCGATATAAATCTCGACGAATCTACACCAAATAAATTAGTCGTAGAATTTAGAGAAGCTCAAGCTGGTACATGCACAATTTTTGCAAAAACAGACGAATATGTTCAAATTCAAACAAAAAATATTATGGTAGATCAATATTCTGAAAAAGTTATTGATCATGGTTCTGTACATGGCGAATTCAATATTTATATAAATGATGCTCCAATTCAAAAATTTACATTATCAGAAAATGCAAGTTTAAAATTCTATAATTGAGGTGCAGCAGGAAGATCTTCAAATGTAACATTAATGTTTTTCAGTTCTGGGGATTACACATTAACATTTATAGATGATATAAAATGAAGTGGGGGTGCTGATCCAGGATTTGCTATGACTGCAGATTCAAATTGAAGAATAACTGTAACATCTGATGATGGTGGTCAAACAATTTATGGATTTATTAATGGATTTAATTTTGCATAAAGGAAGAAATTATGTCTTTTAGTAAAGATAAATGAAGCATATTTAAGAATTTAACGTCGTATTTATGGCCTGAGAGTGGAGGGGATTTTTTTAATGGTATAGAGGATTATTATTTTGAGAGTGAGGTGGATGGTGGGCCTGTTGTTAAGACGTTTGATGATTTTACTGTGGGTGCTGGGACTGTAGTTACGACGAGTAATAGGTGTAGGGGTTTATATTTAAATATACTTGGTGATTGCAAAATAGACCGGCACACTCTCCATGTCACAACGAGGTTGTTCAGGAAAGGGTACAAATATTGGAATTAAACCCGAATTAGGTTTATTATATTGTGATAATTCTTCAATATTAGTAGATATTTTTAAAGTAAATGAAGAAAATATTATTCCTGCAGAGGGCTCTCATGCTCTTACAAATGGTGTTCGGAAGACAAACAGGAGCTGGAGGAGTTTATAGAACTAATAACAATACAGAATTATTAAATGTAAGAGGAACTAGTTTTTCTGGAGGATCTGGCGCTGCAAGTTATGCATTTAACTATTATAACAATACAGGAAGTTATACTGCATATAGTAGCGATTATCCAGGTAGATATGCAGGTAAAGGCGCGTCATTTGTAAGTACATCAGGTAATGTTGCAAGTTATGGAGGATCTGGTGCAGGTAACCCTGGTGGTCAAAAATATAGTAAAGCTGAAGATGGAACAGGTGGTGTAATAATTTTAATTATTCATGGAAAATTAACGATAAATTTAAATGGTAAAATAATTGCTAATGGCTCAAAAGGCGGGAATGGGGCAGGTAGAGTTCCACATGGACAAGGTTATCAATATGGATATGGAGGTTGTGGGTCTGGAGGTGGTTCAATCAATATCTTTGTTAACGAAAAACTTTTATTACGGAACTATTGAAAGTAATGGAGGTTCTGCTGGTGAGCCGTCACGGTAAAACAGGAATGAATGGAACAATAACATTTTCTAATTTTTAAAAATTATTTACTCATGAACAACTGCAAATAATAAACTACCACAATCACCTCTATCTCCATGTATAATTCCACAAGGATATGAATTTCCAATAACAGAACAACTAGGACCACCGCCAACAATATGGCGCTGATTGAATTCAATATGACGTATTTAATGGTGGTAGTCATAAACCATTTATTAATCCTACACATGAATAAATTTTCCCAGGGCCTGATATAGATGCATTACATCAATTACTACCACTACATCTACTTTTAAAATCAACAAAAAACATTCATGGACCAAATGTCGGAGATGAATAAAATTGAGATATCAAATATGTACCAAATTTAAATCTATCAGAAGCTGCAGTTAATGCTGTTCCTTGAGGACTTAATTGTTCAGATTCAGATGTTGGAACATTTATTGGCCTAATATATGCATCACAATCAGTATTCACATTAATAGTGATATCTTCGCCTGTACTATTACAAATTTGCATATTACATAATTGCGAAGTTTCAGGCTTTTTATCTAAACATAAATCATTACTTATTAATCCATCATTTCTTTTGCATGTCACAGTTCTTGTTTGTATTCCGATCACCACATGCTACTGAACATTCAGATCACTGCCCAACTTCTCAATTATACGAATACAATGACTTCCAAATATCACCATTCTTCACATATATCTGCGGCACTATCTTTCAAACATTATTAACTCTAACTTGATGTAATGAACTTTTAAATTCATCAAATGTCTTTGGATACACAGGCATAAAATTATCCTTTTTAATAAGTAATTATAAATGTCTATGTATTGAGAGGAGAGAGTTTACAGATGTTTAAGTTCAATAATGGAGAGATTGAGGAAAATTATTAAATGAAGTAAAGTTTACTATAATAATCTGTTTTATATTATGCCCATGTAAACCCTTTCTTAGAACATAGCTATGGAAATTATTGATTCTACTTTGTTATTTTAAATGGAAAATGGGAGGAATTTAAATAAATTCCTCCCATTTAAGTGAAATTAAACTATAATTCCATATGTTTTTTTGATATATTCTCTAGAGCGAGCAAATTCTTTTTGATTTTGTCTTGCTTTTTTATATTTATCTGTATTTTTTGATGAATCATTAAATGCTTTGTATTCATCATCTGCTAAGATGCCTAATTTTCATCCATTTTTTTTCACTTCCATGCATCAAATGAAGTCTATAAAGCCAATAACTAAGTTTGTATTAAATTGTGCGGTTTTAAATACATTTGTATTTATAATTACACACCCTGTTCCTAAAACATCTGTATCGTGAAATCCTTCATCGAGTTTTATTTGATTTAATTTACTACCTTCAATTTTGTATTTTTGATAAAATGGTTTGCATCAGCAAGCTATGACGCCATATTCTGGTTTTTTTGTTATTTTTTCATATAATACTTCAAATGTTCCATCTTCTATTGTCATATCACTATCAATTATTATTGTATATTTTGCGTTATCATTTAGTGTTCATTGGGTTGTATTAAATCTAGGTCTTGCTGTTCCTAAATTTCCTTTACTTCATATAATATTGTAAGATTTGAATTTTTTTAATTTGGCTATTATATTATTTTTTGTTTCATCATCTAATTCTTCACATCCTTGGATTTGTATACAAATATTTAGTGGCATCTTTGTGTTTTGATACATTTTTTCAAGGGTATCTATGAGTTTATCTTCTCTTAAATAGTTTATCATAGCTACATCTATTTTTCTTCCAACACCCCAATTTTCTCCTATTTTATCAACATGTTCTTTTCATTGTTCTTTAGTTCATTCTCTCATTATTTTTCATTTTGATCTTATTTCTTGATTTTTAGGAGTTGTTTGTTCATGTTCTAAGTGTCACATAGTACCTTGATAAGGTGTTGTTAGATCATATCCATACATTGTTAATTTTTTGGCAAATGAATTGTCATCTCCTCCTCATGTTCCTTTAAAATCTTCTGGATATCCTTTTACTTCAAAAAATACATCTTTGGGGATAATAAAACATCCACCGCATGCGTTGTTAATATTTGGTGTTCTTGAAAGATATGTATCTAATTCATTAAAATTATAAATTGGTTCATTTTCTTTTATTATTTTTTGTGTGCACTCTTCTGTTATATTATGAAGTTTATTCCACCCAATAGCAGGTCCTTTTATTTTATAGAGATTATCTATTCACTCTTGATCTATTAACATATCGCCATCAAAGAATATATATAATGTTTTCATTTTTTTTGGTAATTTACAATATCTTGCAGCGACGTTATAATTTCATGCTAGATGAAATACATCATCTAATTCTGTGAAAATATATTGATCAATATTTTTTTCTATAAAATCTTTTGGTAAAGTTTCTTCTCTTCCTATTTCATGAACACAAATACTAGCATGTATATTTGATTGATCTATATGTCTTCTTAAATTTTCAATAGAAAATTTAAATCTATGGAATCTATTTCCTTTATTCATAAAAGAAATTATGAATTGGTAATGTCTGCCATCAGTTTTTCCACTATTTACTGGTCTTGTTTCTATTTTTTTATCTATTTTTTTTATTTCTATTGCATCTATTTTAATATTTTTTCTACATCTTTTATCAAGTGCTCAAAAAACATTAGGAATATTTTCTCTTAAGAATGATTTCATTATTTTTGTAAAGTTATTTACTTTAAATATATAAATTTTTCCATTTCTTGACTCTATACTTAATGGAAACATATCAGCATTTCTAAAATTTATTTCTTTAAGTTTATTGACACATTCTTTAATTGATATAGATTTTGGTTCTATTAAAATGAAATTGTCATCATAATTAAAAGAATCTGCTAGTGATATTAATTTTTTTATAACAATTGATGGGCCTGCATTAATTGTTATAAATTTATTATCTTCTTTTATTTCGTCTACTTCGTTTATAATTTGTAAGTTATTAGGTTGTGCTAAAACATATACATATGGAAAGTATTTTTCTGTGGATTTTGAAATTTCATATTCAATTTCTTTAATTTTTTCATTCATATCTATAGAAATTAAATTTTCGTATTCTAATAATTCTTTTTTTTCAATACCTGAACGATAAGTTCCTAATATGTCATAATTAAGTTTGCATTTTAGATCTAAAATAAAAAATGATAGAAACTTTCTATATGAATTGTTATCATTTAATACTATATTTTTTATTTTATCTGATTCATTTCAATATCCTATAATATCATTTTGGATTATAATTTTTCTTTCTGATATTTCAGAAAGAAACTTATTATAATCGAAGTTTTCTATATTGCTATCTGGATTTATTATAACAATTTTTTTTGATTTTACTTGTTCTTTAATTACAAGTGTCAACATTTTTGAAAAATCAGATTCTTTTTCAATATTAATAAAAATTCTATTTTTTCCTTCAAGTAATTTTTTTACGATACTAGAATTTCATGCTGTGTTTAAAATAATAATATTACTATTTGATGGCAATGATCTTATAGTATTAAATGTTTTTCTTCCATTACTTGCGATGATCAAAAATGTTGTTATATTTTCCATTAATAAAAATCCTTTATTTTGTGAAAATTATTTTTGGGATAAATGAATCTTTTAAATCATTTATATAATCTAAATTTAAAAGATTATATGTATATAAAATTTCTTGCTCTATTTTTCTTGTTGGTTTATAACCTAAGCTTTTTAATATATCTGTTTTAAATTCATAAAAATGTTGTGTTGTTTGTTCTTTTCTAGGTGTAGGGATATGTTCAAATTCTACATTACATAAATTATTTTCTGCTAAAACATTTTTAATTGAATTAGCCATTTCATTTATTGACATTCATTGACTTAATTGATTTCATACTCTTACTTTTCCTTTTTCTGGTTTATTTTTTATAGCGATCATAAGTGCTTGAACAGAATCATTTAACATTAAGAATGGGCGTTGATGTTCTCCTTCACCATATATTGTTAAAGGTATATTTAATTTTGCTTCTACAATAAATCTATTTAATACAGTTCCAAACGCTTCATCTATAAATAATGGAGAATATATTTTTGTTTCATTTATTTCATCTGTATATGTACCGACAACAATTCCTTGCATGATATCTGTGCAACGTAAATTTCAAGCTCTACATAAAAAGTCTACAAGATATGTCATTGATACTTTTGATGTATGATATATTGAACCTGGTCTTCTAGGAAATATCATTTCATTTGACATTCTTCCACTTTCTTTATCTTCAAATTTAAAATATCCTTCTTGAACAATTACATTTCCATAGTGATCATATTCTCCTGTTGTTCCTATATTTACAAGATGAATTTCAGGATCTGTTTCTTTTATTGCTCATAAAACATTATTTGTTCCAATAATATTGTTAATAAGAACATCATTAGCATTTTTATTATTTTTCATAGAAAAAGCGGCACTTGGATTATGAGCTAAATGAACAATTGTATCAGGTTTATTTTCTAAAATTATTTTTTTAATTTCTGTTTTTGCATCATCATTTGCTAAATTTAATGTTATGGATGTAAAATTTCCTATTTTTTTTAACTTTTTAATTTTTGTTTGAGGTTTTAAATACTTTATTGCTGAATGACTTTTCATAACTTTTTCTACGTTTACACGTTTTTTGAAATTATCAATTCCTATAACATTGTAACCGAGATAATAATAATTTTTGAGTTAATGCATTACCAATATAACCATCATATCCTAATACTAAAATAGTTTCCATATAAATTTTCCTTTTAATTTTTTGTTTTATTATATAAAAAAATGAATTTTATAAAATTCATTTTTTTATTTCTTGCCAAACATTATTAACAACATCTGGGTATATTTTTTTAGAATCTCTTCATCCGATCAATAAGTTTTCCATTTGGTATTCAATGTTTTTCTATTCATTTTGCAACTTCAGGTCTTACATCTTTGTCTAATGGAACTTTATTTTTTAATGATTCTAAATAGTCATAAAGTAAGTCATCTCCACATACATTATATAAAATTTCCGTTGAATCTTTAAGTTTAATTGGATTATTAAATATATTTATGAATTCATCTGCTTTTCTTTTAGTTCATGGGCAACTTCATGTTCCTTCATTTAAAAAATCTTTAAATTTCATCTATTTTTCTCCTATGCTTTTTTGCATTGGATTCTATATTAATTTTCATCTAATGGTTTTACATCTCTACCCTTTCTACGCTCAGCCCTAACTGCATCGAATCTCGCTGTTCTATTGCCTTGTCAATCTACAATGTCTTTCTTTGGATTGTAGCAAAGTTTGAAGGACGTATGAGATGGAATAACTTTCATGCATCCCCCGCATTTTTCACAAATTTGATTTTCTAATTCAGAATCATATATAAATCTTTCGTCTATATTTCCACATTTTTTGCACATTACATCTCGAAAGAGTCGTCTATCAACTTTTGATTCTTTATTTTCTGATTTTTTTAATTTTATTGGAGGAGTTGGATTAGTGCATTCACATTTCATTGATCAATTTGATTCCGACATAATTTTTTTAGCATTCTTCCCACAATTTGGGCATATAATTTTTGTTGTATTAAAATTTACAAGGTCAGAAATAATATTCCCACAATGCTCGCAAAAAAATTCATATAATGGCATTTTATTTTTACCTCTTATTAACAAAATTTTTAACTTGTTTACAGATAACGTCAAAGAAAAATTCTGAATTTTCTATTTTTATAGGAAAGATTAATTTATCCTTAGTATTATTAAATGATCATATCCCATCATTTTTAAATCTCGAAACATCAGTTCCTCAATATAATAATGGTATATTTTGAAGATTAGAAACAAATGCTCATGATTGTATATATGTTAAACATATTTTTGATCTAATCAATTTATTATATATTTCCTCAAAATTTTCATCTTCTTTTATATATGTAATATTTAAATCACTTAATTTTTCTTTATATCTGTTTATTGTATCATCATCTTTAAAAATAAAAAGAATATCATAAAGTTTATTTACGTTATTTTCTGTTATTTTTTTATGTATTTTATAATCTTCTATAATTTGTAAATCAGAATTTTGAGGAAATGTAATAAGTTCGATTTCTTTTATCTGAACATTATCTATTTTTGCTATAATATTTCTTATATTTTTCTTTATTTTTACTATTGTTTTTTTATTAATTTTTTCTAAATCAGTAATTTTTTCGTCTAAAATTTCATTATAGCTAATAAAATTTTCATTCTTATACAAAAAACTTCTATTTAATTCAGAACAAACATATGTTTTTACATTCTTTGAATCTTCTTTTAATCAATAGAAAAATGGCCTAAACATAGTAATTTCATTAAAAAAATTACCAATGAATGGGCCACATAATAAAATTTTTATATTTTTATCCATTTTACTCTTGTATAACAACATTTCCAGGCCAAGCTTCAAGTAATGTTGCTTTCTTCTCCAATGATTCTCTATCTAAAATAATAACTTCAGTATTTCTTAAAATATCAAATAAGAAATTATCTAATAGAAATTCTTTAATTTCCGGTTTTAATTTTGTAAAATTAAATAAAACTTTATTGTTTTTTCTAAAAAATGTAAAAATTTTATTTGAATCACTACTATTTTCAATATAATATTTCTTTGTTGTTTTCTTCAAAATATCATTATATAATTTAATATTATTTTCTATAACATATCTATTTGTTCGCGGATATGCTTTTAATACCATATTAACTTTTTGCTCAGATGGATATTCAAAATCTAATTTAATTAAATGAATTTTATCTTCATCAACATAATCCATCATATTGGATTCATTTAACGAAACATAATCTGTTCCAATATATGCTACCTTCATTACTAATTTCTCCCAAATCTATTTTTTAATTTTTATTAATGCCTTATATTCAAACAAAGAATATGAATTATCAACTATAAAACTATATATATCATTAACATCACCAGAAACTTTTAACTCATTTAAATCCTTAACTCTTTTATATTTATTTGGATAAATTAAATATTTTAACATATTTTTATACTTACTTTCATTTACAATTTTTAATGTTCCATCTTTACCTGCTTTATCATTATCTAATGCAACTATAACTCCTTTATCTGTTAATTTAAATAACTTATCAAAAATAGTATCATCAATATTTTTTCCCATACACATTGTACCTTGCACACCTATCGATAATGCATCTAAAATTCCTTCAGTAATAATGATATATTTATCTCTACAAAAACAATCTTCATTAAATATTATTGATTTTTTTTCTGCTATTGGGTTTTTATATTTTATTTCACAATTATTATCAATAGCTCTACCTTGAAAATAAATAATTTTACCATTTTTGTATACAGGAATAATAATTCTCCCTTTCCATTCACCTTTATACGCTATATAAAGTTTATAATTTATATCAATTTTTCTTGTTTCATAAAATTCTTTCAAAATATCATAATATTTTCTTAATATATAACCATCATCCAAATCAGAATCTAGAGAAATACAATCATCTAATATATAAGAAAAATCATTTTCTACTTTGTTATCAACTTTTTGTTCCCTAATCACATTTTTATTTTGTTTAGAATTATGAAAAAAATCTTTTAATGAATTAAATCTTTCTTTTCTTAATCTATTATACGCTTCCTTTTTATCAATTCCATTAATAAAACAATATAAATCTAAAAATGTTCCTGTTTTATCACAATTAAAACAATTAAAAAATACCGCTTCTTCAGACTCAAATTTTAAATGAAATCTTTTCTTATTAGGATTCTTTTTTGAATCTCCACAAAATGGACATCTTGCATTAAATTTTTTACCGTCATTAGAAACTGTCGTTTTTAATAAATTTTCGAAAAGAAATCTAGAAACAAATTCTAAAGAAAATTTCATAATATTATACGCCTTTTATTAAAAATATAATTTAAAAACATAAAATTTATATCATTTTTAAATATTTTATAAAATATCTGAAAAAACGTTAATTAATATTTAAACCTTTTATT
>OLFV01001266.1_pt1 | contig 25384 bp, 19 predicted proteins | sample 1605551 | NCBI WGS metagenome assembly OLFV01 (sample SAMEA3888922, study PRJEB22519) | human gut metagenome | biome: human gut; feature: human-associated habitat; material: faeces | place: Denmark | collected 2011 | reverse complement strand
CTTCTTCTGTTGGACGGATGAACATGTTTGTAACGAAGTGAGCCTGCCATGCAACTTCCATAATGAAACGAACCTTCATTCTGGTGTTCTCGTTTGCACCGCAGAAACCGTCAACTACGAAAAGTCTCTTGCCGGAAAGCTGTTTTACAGCGAGCTTCTTGCAGGCTTTCCAAGTCTTCTCTGAAGCAGGATGGTTGTCGTTAGGATACTCTGGGGTGTTCCACCATACGGTGTCCTTAGAGGTCTTGTCCATAACGATGTACTTGTCCTTAGGAGAACGTCCGGTGTAGATACCGGTCATAACGTTGATGGCACCGAGTTCGGTCTCCTGACCTTTCTCATAACCGGTAAGCTCCGGTCTTGTCTCTTCGTTGAAGAGAACTTCGTAAGATGGGTTGTAAAGGACTTCTTTTACACCTTTAATTCCATACTTGCTTAAATCCAATGTTGGCATAATGTAAATAATATGTTTAAAATATTATAACTGATTTCGTTTTTCAAATCGCCTGCAAAATTAAGACAATTTTATGATTACTGCCACATTTGCAGACTTAATTTTTCGTATTTTTGTAAAAATTCCAACCCCAGACGTATGCAAAAAATTTGCCATATGAAGAGGATAAGGAATATAAATTGTTTTACCACGACTTTCCTAAGTAATAATATATTATGGAGCCGATAGACATACTTGAACAATACTGGGGATATTCCTCGTTCCGTCCGATGCAGGAGAATATAGTGCGCACGGCATTGTCCGGAAAAGACGTGCTTGCCATCCTTCCTACAGGCGGCGGAAAATCAGTCTGTTTCCAAGTTCCGGCTCTTATGAAAGACGGTATTGCACTGGTCATCACACCGCTTATCGCACTTATGAAAGATCAGGTGCAGAACCTGAACGCCAGAGGCATCAAGGCCGTAGCCATCTATGCCGGAATGACCCGCTGGGACGTGGACCTCGCCCTTAACAATGCTGCATACGGTGACGTGCGCTTTCTGTACATATCCCCTGAACGCATTGGCACGCGACTCTTCCAGTCCTACATCCCGGTCATGAAATTCAGTTTCATAGTCATTGACGAGGCGCATTGCATATCCCAGTGGGGCTACGACTTCAGACCGGACTACCTGAAAATCGGGGAGTTGCGCGATCAGGTGGACGCGCCGGTGATAGCATTGACAGCGACAGCGACGCCGGAAGTGGCCGACGACATCATGGAAAAACTCAAATTCCGTGAAAAGACATTGATCCGAAGCGGCTTTGAACGCCCTAACCTTTCATATATAGTGCGCAAATGCGAGGATAAGATGGGGCAGATGCTGAATATCTGCAACGGCGTGAAGGGCACCGGAATCGTTTACGTCAGAAGCCGGAGCAAGACTGAAGAACTCGCAGCCGCGCTTTCAGCACACGGAATCTCAGCCTCATTCTACCACGCCGGACTGGGCCACGAACTGAGGATGCTCCGCCAGGAAGAGTGGAAAAGCGGGAAAACCAGAGTTATGGTCTGTACCAATGCCTTCGGAATGGGCATTGACAAGCCGGATGTGCGCTTCGTCATTCACGCAGATATGCCCGATTCTCCGGAAGCGTATTTCCAGGAAGCCGGAAGAGCAGGTCGTGACGGCAAGGACTCATATGCCGTGCTGCTGTGGAACTCCTCTGACGTGAAACGCCTAAGGCAGATAGAGACTGTCTCGTTTCCGTCATTGGAATACGTGGAGGACATATTCCACAAGGTGTTCGCGAACAGCAATTTCGCTTACGGACAGGGACTTGGATGCCAGGTGAGGTTCGACCTCATAGAGTTCTGCAAACGGTTTTCGCTGAACCGTTCCGCTGCCTACTACGCGGTCAAATATCTGGAAAGAGAAGGGCATTGGACTTATACTGAGGATATTGAGGCCCCGACAAGAGTCCGCATAGCCGTAAACAGGGACGACCTGTACGATGTGGAATTCAGCGACAGGACAATGCTGGACGTCCTGGAAGTGCTTATGCGCCGCTATGACGGAATATTTTCATTCTCGGTTCCTATCGAAGAAGACTATGTCGCCCAACGATGCGGAATTTCGGTCCCGAACCTCAGGCAGACATTGTACAACCTCTCACTCGAGCACGTGATAAAATACATTCCGGGGCAGCGTGCCGATGTGCTGACCCTTCACAGTGAGCACCTTACGCCCGGCAACGTGAAGCTTTCCCCGTCCCGCTACCAGATGTTGAAAGAGACTTGGCACAAGCGCATGGAAACCATGGTGGAATACGTGAGCGAGGAGAACACCTGCCGTTCCCGCTTCCTGCTTTCGTACTTCGGCCAGACCGAGTCCGCGAACTGCGGCCGTTGCGACATCTGCCGCGAAGGAAAAGCCTCTGAGGACGCTGCCCAGTCATCCGGCGGTGCCAATGAAAAAGTCAATGAAAAAGTCAATGAAAAGAATTTGACTGCCGAGGCGCTGACTGCTTTTGTCAATGAAACAATGCATGGCGCCTACACGCTCCGTGACATCAATGCCAGGTTTGCTGATCCGTCAGCATCCTATTCTCCTGATTATCTGACCATTCTGCGCGAACTCATAGACTCCGGCAAGGTGCCTCCCTACAAGAGCTGACAGTCTCTGAACGGAGACCGAGCTCCTCATAGTTATCCGGCAAGATGCCTCCCTACAAGAGCTGACAGGCGCGGAAGGATTCCGTAAGGAAGAAATGCAGTCCGTCACAGGCCCCTATCCCTCGATGACAAGTCCGTCGAAAGCCGGCTTTATGTCAATGTCGGGAGCCAACTCCCGCAACTGACTGCAAAACTCCGGATATGTAGGAAAAGTATGAGACAGATGAGTCAGCCAAGTGTGCTCCGCTCCGATTGTCCTTGCAAGGTCAATAGCTTGATACAGAGAGAAATGCGAATGGTGAGGCTTGTAGCCTACCGTATTGAGCGTAACATGCTTCAGCCCTTTCAGCTTGCAGAATTCGCTCTCTGGCAGCAGACTCATATCAGTTATATAGGCAATGTCACCGAATCGGAATCCCAGGACCGGCATCTTGTCGTGCATTCCTCGGATCGGAATGATCTCAACCCCCTTTCCCGTAGGAGACGGAAGTCCGCCATGAAAGTCAATGTCATCTGCGACGCAGGCAGGCGTGGCATTCCTGTTGTCAGTCGGGATATGGTTCCCGTCCGCATCCACGTAGCAGTAGCCGACATCATGCACCCAGACCAGCTCCCTGTCATCATCTCCAGGCTCCACGAAAAACGGCCTCTCATCTATCAGATGCACGTGCCATTCCGGAGCGCCAGGATATTTCTTCTCAGCGAAAACATAGTCGTAACTCTCTCGGAGTGAGTCCAATACCGGCTCTTCGCAATATATCTCGGCAGCCCTGCGGTCGATGTAGTTCAATGACCTGACATCATCCAGTCCACCTGTATGGTCCCTGTGGCTGTGCGTGAGCAGTATCGCATCCAAGTGCGAAACCCCCTGTCTGAGCATCTGCATTCTGAAATCAGGACCCGCATCCACCAGAACAGTCAGCCCGCCATACTCCACCAGAGCAGCTGACCTGAACCTTTTGTCGTGCTGGTCAATGCTTTGGCAGACAGCGCATTTGCACCCTATGATAGGCACGCCCTGCGACGTTCCGGTGCCGAGAAAAGTCAGACGCGCCTTCATAAAGTCACCTCCACAAGTTTTCCAGCGAGCGATTCGTCCCAATTCCGTTCCACCCTTATATAGTTGCCGGTGTAACCGCTCATCTTCCCGTCAGTACAGCTCTCCTCGAAAAGCACCTTCTCCTTCACACCTTTCTGAGACTCAATGAATTCCTCGTTCAGACTGCGGCACAGCCCCTCAAGCATCTCCACACGTTTGGTCTTGACGCAGTCCTGCACCTGGTCCTTCCGCATTGCCGAGCGGGTCCCGGCCCTTCTCGAGTAAGGGAAAATATGTATGAACGCAGGTCTGATCCTGTTTTTGAGGAAGTCGTACGTCTCCTGGAACAGTTCGTCAGTCTCACCGGGCAGACCGGCTATGACGTCTATTCCGAAGAACACCGAAGGCTTCAAACTGCCGTCAGGATATGTCTCGCCCGGCTTAGGATTCATCTTGCTGCGGATATAGTCTATCTTCTCCGCGAAAAATTCTGTGGTATATTTCCTTCCCACATCCTTCAGAATCGTGTCGCTGCCACTCTGGAGCGGAATATGGAAATGCGGCTGGAACTTGGTCCCTGACGCGATCCAGTCGATGATGCCCTCAGTCAGCAGATTCGGCTCAATCGATGAAATCCTGTATCTCTCAATACCTTCCACCGCGTTCAGCCTCTTCAGCAGCTCCAGGAAACTCTCCCCGCTTTTCCTGCCGAAATCACCGGTATTGACCCCGGTCAGCACAATCTCCTTCACACCTGCGGCCGCGATCTTTTCAGCTTCGCTGACAGCCGTGTCAATGCTTATGCTCCTGCTCCTGCCACGTGCAAACGGAACAGTGCAGTAGGCGCAGAAATTGTCGCATCCGTCCTGCACCTTCAGGAAAGAACGCGTGCGCTCCTCGCCGCTCGAGTAAGCCGCGAAAGTGGCGCTGTCGGAAGGCATTGTCCTGTACTCATTTTCAGCCGGTCCGGCCGAGGCTTTTCCGTCAATGAGATCCAACGTCCTCTTTACCAGCGAACTCTTCTCATCAGCGCCGAACACCAGGCTGACGCCTTCCAGGGCCTCCACTTCCTGACGTTTGAGCTGGGCATAGCATCCTGTCACGACAATAGTCGCCTCAGGCGCGGTCCTGTGGATCTTGCGGATGATGTTTCTGGATTTCCGGTCGGCATGCTCCGTCACTGAACACGTATTTATAATATATAGGTCAGCCTTACTGTTCCATGGAACGGATTCGTAGCCGGCCTTGATGAAATTTCTTTCGTATGTGGAGGTCTCGGCATAGTTCAGTTTGCAGCCGAGAGTGATATATGATGCTTTTTTCGTCATAGCAGTATGTCAATGTCCTAAAAGGGATGCTTCAATGTCCTAAAATGAGGAATACGCATGGCCTCTTGCCTATGACCTCGTTCTTGCCGGCAGCGAATTTCTTCCACTCCGCAATAGTCTTGGTCCGGATAAATGCGTCAGGCATGGTGATATTCGCCGCAATACACAACTCGGTACTGTTCTGGCAGATGTTCAGTATGTCGGCAAACAGAGACTCGTTCCTGTAGGGCGTCTCTATGAAAATCTGAGTCTGATGCTCTGAGGCAGAACGCCTCTCAAGCGATTTCAGCGCCTGTCTCCTCTCGTCAGTCTTCGCCGGAATGTAGCCTGAAAATGCGAATGTCTGCCCGTTCAGTCCTGAGGCCATCAGTGCCAGCATCAGGGAGGACGGCCCCGAGCACGGCACTACCTCTATACCTTCTTTATGGCAGAGACTTACAAGCTGGGCACCGGGATCAGCCACTGCAGGAAGACCGGCTTCTGTAATCAGGCCGATGTCCTTCCCGTTTTCAAACAAGGTCAGCAGAGCCCTTACCTCGTCAGGCTTGGTGTGCTCGTTAAGTTCGTGAAAATCAAGTTCCTGTATATGTCCTTTCAGCCCTGCAGACGACAGATACCTTCTTGCTGTCCTGGTCGCCTCCACCACGTAAGTGTCCAGTTTCGGCAGCATTGACAATACTCCTTCCGGTATGACTTCCTTCGGGTCGTTCTCCCCGAGCGGTGACGGTATCAGGAACAGTCTTCCCCTGTCATTTTTTCTTTCCATTTGTTCTCTTTTTCTTAGGCTCCTGAGCCTCTATTTTTATTCTGACTTTTCTTTCGTTCTGTATCTCCTGCTGTCTGGCAGCCTCCAGTTCCTGCTTTTTCTTCTTGCTGCGGAACAGGTTGCGCAGAAATTCGCCTATGGAATCGTACTCTTTCTGGTAGGTCAGACCGACTCCGTTCCTCTGCGAATTGTCCAGATAGTTAGTGTACTGGTCCGCCGAGTGCGAGAACAGGTTCAGCCTGAGCGCGCCAGGTTTGTCGAGTTTCACGTCAATGTCCAGGTCTCCCACGACCTCGCTTCCGGATGTGTTGGAACTGTACTGCCGGTTGCCGATGGTGCCGTTCACGATTACCCTGTTGTTGAACAGTGCCGTGGACAGTGCCACGTCGAAGATGTCGCTTCCGCTTGCATTCTGCTGATAGTCAAGCCCGAAATCGACCGGAATGTTCAGTTTCTGCAATATGTTGTTCAACTGTGCTGACATGATTTCGGAGACATTGGAATAGAGCATTGTTGAAGACGTGTTCGTGATGCCCGACTGCTCGTCCGGCAGGAAACTGTTGCTGATGAGCAGTGCCAACAGCTGTTTCTGGACCTTGTCCTGCGTGTTGAGGGCACTCTCCACCTTGTTCATTGTAGTCGGGTCGAGGTCCGGGATGTTTATTGAGAAGCCCAGTCTCGGGTTGCGGATCTTGTCGGTTATGGAAATGCCGCACTCGACTGTCCGCCTTGCCGTGGACGTGGTGTCAGCGATAAGCGTGCCCACGGATGCCTTCGTCTTGTACAATGCATTGATATTCAGGTCGCTGTCCATAACGTCGCCGTTGAATCTGACGGAGCTGCCGTTCTGTATGGTGAAGTCCCTCTTGGCGATGCCCAATGCGACGAAATGGTAGGTTCCGCTCGTGATGATGTAGTTTCCGTTTATGCTGAACGTCCCCGCTGAAGGCCTGATGTCCAGGTCAATGACTCCGTTTCCGTTGCCGCTCAGGATGTTGCCCGCGTCTTTGTCTATTTCAATGCTGGCAGTAACGTCCGGTGTGGCATTGATATGAAGCCTGATGCCGAGGCTGTTGGCCTGTTTCTCCTTTTCGCGCAGCCTTTCCATCATCGCCTCGTAAGGGTCAATGAAGATTTCCCTGTACGGTTCCTTGAAAGCAAGCAAGTTGGACTTGCCGCTTGAGGACGATGAACTTGTCGGGATATGGAATTCGCCACGTCCGGCGGTTCTTGCATCGGCGGACAGCAGGATCGAGTTGAGCGGTCCGGTGACAGACAGGTTTCCGGTAGCGGAAAGGCCTCCGTAGAAGAACGGGTTGTCCTTCTCGGCCAGGTTCAGGACTTCCATCTCGTTGAAATGTATATTGGTGTCGAAAGTCATGTCTCGGAAATGGTTCCAGCTGATGCCGCCGCTCACCGTACCTGTCTTGCCGAATCTGTCATTGACCTTTACGTTCTGGAATTTCACGCCGTTGCTGTCCAGTGATACCGGGCCGTCAGTGATGTAACCGACATTGGTAAAGTCCACTTTCAGTAATGTGTTTTCCAGCCTGAGGTCTTTGCTGCTGATATCCAGTGCATTGTACGGGCCGCTGAAGGCGATGTCGCCGGATATCTTGCCGTCGATTTCGCTGAACAGGGAACTCAGGAACGGCATGGCATATCCTGCATTGAGGCCGTCGAGCGAAATGTTTCCCTCCACCTGCCTGCTTGACGGGTAGAAATTGCCGAAGGCGTCGAATGTCTTTTTTCCGTCCAGCAGGTTGCGGCATACGTAGTTGAAGCCCTGCCTGCCCTCGTCCCAGACTCCGGCCACCTTCACTTTTCCGACCCTCTGGCCGCCGAACATGGTCGAATCGCAGGTGAGATTCAGCAGGATGCCGGCTTTCCGGATGCTGGACGATGTCACCATGGCGCGCCCGGTCAGCAGGCCCTGAATGTCCATTTCCTCGTTGCCGGTGAAGTAGTTGGTCAATGAAATGTCGAACTTGTCCAGACTCACCCGGAGCGTGTCCGGTTCTGCCGACGACCAGCCTCCGTCTATATTGATCGCCTGGTTGTCCCCGACAATCCTGAGCGAATCTACCTTTATATGATTATCGTGCAGGTCAATGTCGGATGACGCGATGTTCCACAGCTTGGATTTGAGGTAAATGTATGACGGTCTGAACATTGTCTTCAATGACAATGAATCGTCCTCGTCCCTGTACAGCATTCCGTCGAGGAAAAGCTCGCCGCGGCTGGCGAGTTCCTCTTCATTGTCATAACTGATGCCCATGCGGAGAGAATCATTGTCGGCAATGAGTTTTACGCTGGACTTGCGCATCAGTGCCGGTCTGGCCATAATCTCGTCGGCGAGAAGGTCTCCGCTCAGTTTTCCGTCAGCGTTATTTATCCGTAACTTGATGTTCTTCAGGTATTTGTCTCTTAACGCTATTCGTCTGGAGTTCAGCGAGGCGGACATTTTTCCGTCTCTGTCAATGCCGAGTTTCAGGGCTGTGCTGTCGGCCACATACACTCCAGGTGCGAAAAATGAAAGCACATCCCGTGTGTCGTGGAGCCTGAGCGACACATCGTATGAGTTGCCGGCCCAGGTCTCTTCGTTTTTCCGGTACAATGACGGGAGCTCCCGTCTTGTGGTCGCTGTCTGCAGATCCCGGATGAAACTGTTGAAGAAGCGGCTTCCCACGAAGGAGCCGTCCGCGAATTTGGATTTAAGGCTTACACGGTTCACGTCGTCGCTGGCGTGTGAGGAAATCTCGATGTTCCCCACATTGTGAGCCCCGTGCTCGTCCTCAAGCACCATATTGTCAATGCGGATGTTTCCAAGGATATCTTCTCCGCTGACTCTCGTGAAGTTGGCCTGAGTGCGCAGGCTCATGCGTGATGTCTTTCGCTTGTCTATGTTGAGGGCATGCAGGTCTGCATATCCGAGGTTTGCATAGAACTGATACAGAGCGTTTTGCGTTTTGGATGACAGCGAGAATATACCCTGGAACAGGAAGTTCAGGTTCGGGTCGCTGCATACTATACGTCCGTCGAAAGCGCTTTGGCTGAATGTGCCGGCTGCAGCGATGTTGGTGTATTTGTAGCCGAGCACGTCCAGTCCGTCCACTTTAAGCGAATCTATGGTTACTCCGAGCGTGTCCGCGGAGATGACGGCGGAAAGTCCGGTTCTCATGTCGCATTTTCCTACCGGAATGCCCTCGCCTAAGATTCTGCTGATGTCCAGGTCTTCTGTGGATATTGCCCCTCCGAGCGTCAGTGGACGGAACTTGTCGATGACATTTCGGATGTCTGCATCTGCATTGACCTTGCCGAAGCCGGAATTGAGTGTTCCTCTGACTTTCAGGCGGTTGAGCGGTCCTCTGACTTTTCCGTGGAATGAGACTCTTTCGCCTTTGCATATTTTGCGGATGTCCAGTTTCACTCCCGGTGCCCATCCTTTTATGAATGCTTCCAGTCCGCGGGACGTGAAACTCAGTTTCTTCACGGCTGCTTCAGTGAGCATTGTCCTTGTGTCCGGGATGCCGATGAGTGAGCCGCTGAGTTCTCCGGAAATGCCTCGTCCTTTGTGCCCGTCCCAGTCCACGAAGCCGTCTGCGTCGCAGGTTTCGAATTGTATATAGCTGAGTTTCAAATCATTGACATAACCTGTCACTTTTCCTTTTATCTTGGCGCTCATACGGAACTGGTCGAGTGCCGGTGCGAAATATTTGAGCGTGCGCAGGCTGACTGTACTGCTGCTGATGTCGCCTTCCATCCTTACCTGGCTGATGAATTCTGACCAGGCGTCTGTGTTCTTGTAGAGCAGTTTTATGGACGGGATGTCGATGTTGGACCATCTGTCGATGAGTCGGAGGTTGTCCACTATGGTCTTTCCTCTGCCCACCCGTGCGTCTCCGGCAAGCAGGAAGCACTGGTACCCGCTTTTTTCGGTGAATGACATGCGGTCGCAGGTGCCGTACATGATGCCGCCTTTCATCCTCAGTCCGCGTCCTTTCAGGTTGATGTCGTGGACGTCGAGGTCAAACCAGTTCATCGAGTCGTCCGGAAAATCGGATGCGTCTTTGCGGAAGTTCCTCATTCTGAATGACATGTTCTCCAGTTCCACGTTGCCGATGCTGAAGATTTCCTTCTCGGAAGGCTCTTTGTCCTTTCCTTCGCCGAGTTTGAAGATTCTCTTTATGTTGGTGGTCCCTGAGGTGTCCGCCTCGGGTGCGCAGCCCCTGTTTTCAGGTTCTACAGTCAGGAAAAACAGTCCGTCAGTGACTTTTGCGGAGGCAATGCTGATGCTGCCGCCTTTCAGTATGCTCCTGATGCTGAAGTTGGCGGTGACGTATCTTGCCCTGAACAATGTGTCCACCACGTCGAGTGAGTCCCTGAACGGGTCGGCATCCAGGACCACGAGGTCGCGGAGCACTATCGCCTTGAACGGGTCGATGTGGACTTTGCCTACGCTGATCTTGCCATTGATGTGATTTTCAATGCTCTGCAGGGCTTTCTCCGCGAGTCTGGTCTGTACGGCAGGAGTCTGTACGGCAATCAGGGCAGCGAAAAATATCGTTGCCGCAATGACCGTCATATAGTAAAATATCTTGGCCGTAGTCCGCATAACTTACAAATTTAACAATCTTTTCTTAAATTTGCAGGTTGAATTGAAAGACGATTGAAATACGATGGAACGATCAGATATAATTCTCGGAATTGAGTCATCCTGTGATGATACATCCGCTGCAGTTATCAAGGACGGATATCTTCTGTCCAATGTCATTGCAAGTCAGCAGGTTCACAAAGATTATGGCGGAGTGGTGCCTGAACTTGCCTCCAGAGCTCACGAACAGAACATTGTCCCTGTAGTAAGCCAGGCATTGGCAAAGGCCGGCGTGAAGTCGGAGGAACTTACTGCGATAGCGTTCACCAGAGGCCCGGGCCTTCTCGGCTCATTGTTGGTGGGCACTTCTTTCGCGAAGGCGTTGAGCGTGTCGCTGGATATTCCGATGATTATGGTTAACCACCTTCAGGGACATATCCTTGCAGATTTCGTGAAGCAATATGACAAGGAAAACCATCATCCTGAGTTCCCGTATCTGTGCCTTCTGGTGTCAGGAGGCAATTCCCAGATCGTGAAAGTGAACAGTCCGCTCGACTATGAAATTCTCGGACAGACCATCGACGATGCGGTGGGCGAGGCTTTCGACAAATGTTCCAAGATGATGGGACTCGGCTATCCGGGCGGCCCTGTAATTGACAAATTGGCCAAACTCGGCGATCCCGACAGGTTCAAGTTCGCCAAGCCTCATATCCCTGGCCTGGACTACAGTTTCAGCGGAATCAAGACGTCGTTGCTCTATTTCGTGAGGGACGAGATGGCCAAGGATCCCGATTTTATGGAGAAGAACAAGGAGGACATCTGCGCAAGTTTCCAGAAGGCCCTCATTGACATACTCATGGACAAACTCGTGAAAGCTGCGAAATTGACCGGGATAAAGGAGGTTACCATCGGCGGCGGCGTGTCTGCGAACAGCGGCCTGCGCGACAGGATAGTTTCCGAAGGCCAGAAACGTGGCTGGAATACGTATCTTCCTGAGTTCAAGTTCACTACGGACAATGCCGCTATGATTGCGATAGCCGGTTACTACCATTACCTTGCCGGTGAGCGTACTCCGCTCGACGTGGCTCCGGTTTCCAGAATGGCAGATTTCTGATTTACGAATAATACGATAACAAGATGATAGAATTTGAAGTGTCCTGCAGAATGGGACGTGAACCGAGATTGGATGATATCAGGATGGCTGCGGCGGAGGCGTTGCGCCTGAAGCCTAATGCTGTGATCAATGTCATTGACCCGACAAAGTCTTACCAGCCTACTATGGTCAATGCTGATGCACATTGTCATATAGTCCACAGGTCGATAGACGCAAGAGGCGATGTGAAAGTGCGTTACAGGGTGGAGGCCTACCGTAAGGATGAACCTTATGAGGAATATCACCTTCCTGAATACAAGGATGTGCACGACGCTGAGCCTGTGATTGTGGTGGGCTCTGGTCCTGCCGGAATGTTTGCTGCATTGAAACTCCTTACATTGGGGCTGAAACCGGTGGTTCTGGAGCGCGGAAAGGATGTCAGCGGCAGAAAACCGGACATCGCGAAACTTTCCCGCAAGGGTATCGTGGATCCTGATTCCAATTACTGTTATGGTGAAGGTGGCGCCGGCACGTTCTCGGACGGCAAGCTGTTTACCCGTTCGTCCAAGCGCGGGGACAACAGGGAGGTGCTCCATCAGTTCGTGAATTTCGGGGCGGATCCGTCCATTCTCATTGACGCTCATCCTCATATCGGTACGGACAAGCTTCCTCGACTGGTGGCAAATATCAGGGAATGTGTGCTGGAACATGGTGGAGAATATCATTTCCAGACCCGCGTGTCAGATATCTGTCGAGGCGAAGACGGTGTGATTACAGTGACGGCTGTGGATGACAGTGCAGAGGCGGCAGGCAGCAAGAAGACGTTCAATGCAAAGGCAGTAATCCTCGCTACAGGCCATTCTGCAAGAGATATTTACGAGCTGTTCGACAAGAAGGGCTGGGAACTGCAGGCCAAAGGATTTGCAATGGGAGTGCGTGTGGAACATCCTCAGGATTTGATAAACAAGATCAGATACCGCGGACAGTGGGAGCCCGGTATGCCGGCTGCCGAGTATTCTTTCGTGGAGCAGGTGGATGACAGGGGAGTGTTCTCTTTCTGTATGTGCCCGGGCGGAATCCTGGTTCCGTCATCTACGGAGGACGGCTATACTGTGCTCAACGGCATGTCCAATTCTGCCCGCAATTCCAAGTGGGCCAATGCAGGTGTAGTCGTTTCTGTGGAGCCTGATGATGTGCCGGAAGAATATAAGAAGTACGGTACTTTCGCATTGCTGAATTTCCAGCACGACGTGGAGAAGAAGATGTATGATTACGCTGCTGCCCACGCTGTTCCTGATGAGAACGGGGAAGTGAACCGCTTCGCGGCGCCTGCCCAGAGGATGGTGGATTTCTGTGAGGAACAGATGTCGGAGGACCTTCCTGAGACTTCTTATCGTCCGGGAGTGGTTTCTGCGCCATTGTACGAACTTCTTCCTGAGTGCGTGGCATCCCGTCTCCAGAAGATTTTCCCGCTGATAAACAATAAGATGCGCGGATATTATACGGAGGATGCGCTTCTTTTGGGTGTGGAGTCCAGGACTTCTTCTCCTGTCAGAATCGTGAGAGATGCCGATTCGTATCAATGTCCTCAGGTGACTGGCCTTTTCCCTTGCGGTGAGGGTGCAGGATATTCTGGAGGAATCGTTTCTTCCGCCATTGACGGTATCAACTGCGCAGTGGCAGCGGCAAAGCTTCTTGCATAACAACATTTTGGGCGACCTGTCTGTCCGTGCCTGATTTTCAATGGCATTGACAAAATGTCAGTCTTGTACGATGGCAGACAATTTGCTGAAACAATAGCGGGCAGTTTGTTGATAACCCAGCACAAACTGCTCGTGTAACATGTTGTGGGTGATTGTAATAGCGACTCTGTGCGGGTTGTTTTCGAAGAAATATAAAAGGTTGAAAAGATATGAAAAAGCAAAAAGACGAAGAAATAAAGAAGAAAGAAAAGCAGGCGGAAAATGAATGTCAATGCGAAGGCACTGACAAAAAATCCGATTGTCATTGTGACAAACCGGAGGAAGAGGAGTCCTGCGGAAAACATTCTGAATGCAAGGAATTGACAGAAAAGCTGGAGGCTGCCCAGAAGGCTGAGAAAGAGGCATTGGACAAGCTCGCCAAGGAGAAGGATGACTATGTCCGTCTGATGGCTGAGTTCGAGACTTTCCGCAGACGTTCGGCTGAGGAGAAACTTGCATTGGTTTCATCGGCTGCATCTGATACCATCAAAGGTCTGCTTCCTGTTCTGGATGACTGCGAAAGGGCAATGGAGCTGCTCCAGAAGTCCAGCGATGAGGCTGCCAAAGAGGGAACCGGACTCATATATGACAAGTTGATGAAATATCTGAAGAGCAAGGGGCTGGAGCGTATCGAGGCCAAGGGACAGAAGTTCGATACTGATTTCCACGAGGCCGTGGCTCAGGTTCCGGTAGAGGAAGAGGACAAGAAGGGCCTGATTTACGATGTGATCGAGACGGGTTACACGCTGAACGGCAAGATTCTGCGTTACGCAAAAGTTGTAGTTGGAATATAGTCGGTCCGCTCTTTCGTGAGAGAGGGCGTTTTGCTTGTGCTCTAATATAGGAGATGTAAGGAATATGGCAGAAAAAAGAGATTATTATGAAGTGCTCGGCGTTCCGAAGAATGCCAGCGCGGATGATATAAAGTCGGCCTTCAAGAAGATGGCATTGAAATGGCATCCGGACAGATGGGTCGGCGGTACCGATGCGGAGAAGAAGACCGCAGAGGAGAATTTCAAGGAGGCGTCCGAGGCTTATGAGGTCTTGAGCGACCCTGACAAGAGGGCAAAATACGACCAGTTCGGATTCAATGCACCGTCAGGCGGCTTCAGTTCCGGCGGTTTCGGCGGGTTTGACATCAATGATATTCTCAAGGACCTGTTCGGTGCCGGGTTCGATTTCGGCGGAGGCAACTCCGGCGGTTTCGGAGGGTTCAGCGGCTTCGGCGGTTTCGGCGGTGGCCAGAGGGCCCAGCGTGTGCCGCGCGGACGTGATATCCGTACCAGAGTGAGACTTACCTTGGAGGAGATCGCGAAAGGTGCTGTGAAGGAGGTGTCTATCGACCGATATGAACAATGTCCTGACTGTGGCGGTAAAGGTGCTGCAAATGCTTCTGACATACAGACTTGTCCTGTCTGCCATGGTACAGGACAGGAACAGCGGAGGGTGAGAAGCATCTTCGGTGAGACTGTTACCTATACTACGTGTTCAAGATGTGGCGGAGAAGGCAAGATTGTCAGCAATCCTTGCCGTTCCTGCGGCGGAACCGGTCTTGTTCGCAAGAGAGTGACTATCAAGGTGAATATTCCTGCCGGTGTGGAGGATGGTATGCAGCTCACGCTTCAGGGACAGGGACATTCTGCCAAATCCGGCGGCGTGAACGGAGACCTGCTCGTGGTCATTGAAGAGATTCCGCACGATTCTCTCAAACGTGACGGCAAGAATCTGTTCTACACCAAGATAATATCAGTGACTGACGCCATTCTCGGTGGTGAGACCACCGTCCCTTGTCTTGACGGCAATTACAAGATCAAGATTGAGCCTGGTACCCAGTCCGGCACGATTGTCAGACTCAGAGGCATGGGCCTGCCTGCTGTCAAGGGATATGGCTCCGGAGTGGGTGACCTTTACGTGAAGTACCTCGTATGGCTGCCTAAGAAACTCAAGAATGACGAGAAGGCCGCACTTGAATCAATGCGCAAAAGTGAGACCTTCGTGCCTAATCTCAGCAGGGAAGACAGAAATCTTTTCGATAAAATGAAAGAAAATTTCTAAAATAATTTGCAGATTCAAAAAAAGTACGTACATTTGCATTCCCATTAACGAGGTAACCTCTTACTTGTCGTTGTAATTCAAGTAACGTTGCGCAAAAATTATTTTAGAAAATGGATTTGATTAAAGTAGTAGAGCAGGCATTTGTAAACGACAAAGCTGCATCTTTTCCTAAGTTCAAAGGTGGTGATACCATCACAGTTACTTATAGGATTAAAGAGGGTGATAAAGAGAGACTCCAGAAGTTCAGAGGTGTAGTTCTCCAGATCAGCGGTGCTACCCCATTCACCAAGACATTCACTGTCCGCAAGATTTCAGGTGGTGTCGGTGTAGAGAGAATCTTCCCGTTCCAGTCTCCATTTATCGAGTCAATTGAAGTCAACAAGGTTGGTCACGTTCGCAGAGCGAGAATCTTCTATCTCAGAAATCTTTCTGGTAAGAAGGCCAGAATTAAGGAGAAGAAGCTTGTGATGGTTAAGGAAGAAAACGCATCAGCAGAAGCATAACAAGGTCTTAGTACCTGGTATGGTCCCATAGCTCAACTGAATAGAGCATTTGACTACGGATCAAAAGGTTATAGGTTTGAATCCTATTGGGATCACGAAGCCTCGGAGTTTTACTCTGGGGCTTTTTCGTGTTTCTCCGTCACGAACATACTCTAATGAGGGACCAACGGGTCAACGTAAAATCCCGGTTGGTTTGCATTTCATAGTGCGCCCGAGGCACAAAGCAAGCGGAGCAGCCCTGGACCGAGCTGCGCAGTTTGCTTTGAGCAGCCGGCCGGCGTATTTGCCGGCTGCGGTGCCGTGTGTCAGGCAAGGATTGACAAGGCATCATCAGATATCGTGCAAGACATTCTCTTGTCGATGGATAGCCAGTCAGCGACATAGCCCGCGGCGAATTGCGAAGCACCTGAGCGGAGCGGGCTTTTGCCGCTGCCGGCGTGATTTCGTGACACGATTTCTTCTGAAGAACCTTGTCTCCATCTGCGTGATTGCCTTTGACGTGAACTTCATAGAGGATAGAAAGAGCGTCGCCATAGGTGATTTCTGAACCAATGAGCATCCGGACGAGTCTAAGAATATCTACATAACTAACTGATATCCAATTGATTATACTGATTTAAAGCAGAATGTAAATATGCTCATCACCCTGTTTTTTTATGGGAGTGAGCATATTGAAAAACAAGCTTAAATCTATATAATAAATTATAACTCAATAAGTTACAAGTACTTTTATGGCTTTGGCGATATGCTCATTGGTTCGAAAAAACCACCGCATGCAGATATAATAAAATTCGTAATAGCCGGCGGAAACCTGTAACCTTCTAATAACACCGACACCTTTCCCTTACCTAAAAAGCATTTGGTTGGCGCGTAGGAGCGAAAAATCATTCTCGCGTAGCAAAATTTCATTTCAATCAACACAAGAAAGCCGCAAAAGCCAATCCTGTGTGCAGACCGGTCTGCGACACGCAGTCCATTTGCATGCGGGATTACCAGCCGTAGATGTTCCTGAGGATCCACCAGAGGATTACCAAGATGAATATTGTAATGATTATCGACCGGTGGCACACAGCAAGATATAACTTCGGGTGCTTCTTGCGTAGAAGATATGCGGTTATCGAACTATGATGTACGGTATCATAAGTACCATGAACGCATTGTACCTGAATGCTGCGGAAATGTCGCCTGTAAGCAATGAATGTACAACCCGCTGTGAACCGCACCCGGGGCAACGAAAACCTGTCAGCTGCAGAAACAGGCACTTGGGAAACAAGTTGCTTGATTCAGGGCTGACTGTGGCATAGATGTAAACGAACAGTCCTGCCAGCAGCAGTGTTGCCAATGCCAGGACTGTCTTTCTAGTACAATGAAACTCCTGCAACTACAACAATGATGAAGTATAATGCAACCCATACAATTCCGCAAATGAGAGCAATCTGGCTCCATTTCTTGGCATCTGCACTTGCCTGAACAGCTCCTTCGTAGTCGCCTGCCTGGTACTTGGTTGATACTTGAGCTGCTTTTACAATTCCCGCTATGCCGAAAGGAAGGCAGCAGAACAGTGTCGTTAGAATCGCATAGACAAGATAGTTGTCCGGACACGGCTTGTGGTTCGGCGTCGTAGCTTGTGAGGGTGATTGTGGTTGAGGTTGTGGTTGTGATTGTGATGGTGTCGATACAGGCTGGACCTCGCTCAGTTTGTATCCGCAATTAGGGCAGAACGTAGCTCCATCTGCAACTTGCGCTCCGCATTTTGGACAAAAGCTCATAGATTTTTGGTTATGTTTATTTCAGTGTATTGCCGTTACCGTCGCGGTAGGTGTTGGCGGCTATCATAATAAGGTCAATGATGGTCCAGACTCCGCAACCGCCGAGCGTTATAAGCATCAATACACCTGTAACTATGTTTCCGGTATAGAATCGGTGAACGCCCAATGAACCTACCAAGATGCAAAGAATCAATGCGATAAGCCATCTGTCTTCATTGGTTCTGTTTGAAGCCGGCTGGTTTTGATAATTCGCGATTTTAAGTGGCGCTCCGCATTCAGGGCAGAAATTAGTTTCTCTTGTAACAGGTTTTCCACAGTTAGGGCAGTAGTTCATAAAGTTTTACGTTTTCTCCACAAGATAGCAATTGTACAAATAATTTCCAATATAGTTAGGTATGGCTGACAGAAAAAAGTTGAACAACCTGGCTCTCCGTGTATCGTCTAAGACGCTGATACATAGCACGTTGGCGAGAAATGTCAAAGACAGGTTGCATGAAAAAATGGGTAACCTGACTTTCATATATCCGCGTAAACTGTTGATAATCAGCAGTATTGCCAAAAGTCCGACATGCAGGTTGTTCAAAAAATGCAAGACAGGAAGCACTATTCGGCGGAATAATGCAAGTGGGGATGCAACAATGCTTATGTGAGTTGCATCTCTATATGGATGGTTGATGGGGGAGACTGTCTGAAAAGTCAAATATTCCTCAGTGAGAATCGAAAATCCGCTTCTGGCCTTGTATATAGGTACGGAGTATTTCAGTCTCGCGAGGACTTTTCGGACAGTCTGGAGGATTGGCCAGGAGTTGATTGGTTATAATGAGGAGGATTGCTTGACAAGGAATCCTTAAACAAATATGATTTGATGCGAAAATTCACATTGGCGGCATTGACCGCCTTTTTTGCTGTCGGTCTTTCTGCGCAGAACAAGTGCACAGTCAGCGGATATATCCGGGATGCAGCTACGGGGGAAACGCTCATCGGAGCGGGAGTTATGGTGATGGTGACGGATGGTGCGTCAGGGGGGAAGACCTCTGGAATATCGTCAGGGACGAAAGCCACAGCGACGACACCCGCTGCGAGTGCTTCAGGTACAAAGTCTGAGGAAAAAGCCTCAGCGGCGACACCAGAGTCAAATGCCTCAGCGGCGACAAAAGCCAAGTCGTCGATGGCAAACTCGAAAATCATTGGCGCAGTCACCAACGAATTCGGCTACTATACTATCACCATACCGTGCGGAAACATTGACCTGACATATTCTTATGTAGGATGCGCGGATGTGAAACAAAGCATTGACCTACAGCGTGATACTGTCATAAACATTTCATTGGTGCAGGCGGCTTCACTTAAGGCCTCGACTATTGTCGGCCGCAAGGACGCCGGAATTCAGTCCACTTATATGGGCGCAATGGAAATCCCGCAGGAGATGATCAAGAACATGCCGGTGGTGCTGGGCGAACCCGATGTCATCAAGACCATTCAGCTGATGCCTGGCGTCCAGGGCGGCATGGAAGGATTTTCCGGAATCTATGTGAGAGGCGGTGGCGCGGACGAGAACCTTATGATGCTCGACGGAACGCCGCTTTACAATGTCAGCCATCTCCTCGGCCTTCTGTCGGTATTTACACCGGAAGCGGTCAAGAAAGTCACATTCTACAAAGGCTCCTTCCCGGCAAGATATGGCGGCAGAGTATCCAGCATCGTCGATGTCAGGACCAATGACGGAAATGCCAAAGGATTCCACGGCTCGGTATCAGCAGGACTCCTTTCGGAAAAACTCCACTTCGAAGGCCCTATCGCAAGTGAAAACACCACATGGTCCTTCAGCGCACGCGGAATGCACACCTTCCTGTTCGACAGGTTGATAAAGGCTTTCGGCAGTCCTGCCAATTATGCCTTTTATGATATCAATGCCAAGGTAACACACCGTTTCAGTGACTCTGACAAACTGTTCGCCGGATTCTATACCGGACGCGATTATTTCAGATACTCCGATTCCGACAAGTCCAGTTCGAGGTATTATGGCCCTGACTATGAACCATATACGAAGTACGAAGAGGAGAATACGAAAATGAACCTCAAATGGGGCAACACATTGGCCTCGGTAAGGTGGAACCATGTCTTCAACAGCAAACTGTTTGCAAATACCTCGGTTTCGTGGAATACATACAAGATGAACATGGTCACCAATACCAGGGAACTTCTGAAATCCGAGACGGAGAACTACGACAAGCAGTACAGATATTCCTACACGTCAGGCATCCGTGACCTGGGCGCAAGGATAGACTTCGACTATATTCCTGCGCCTACCCATCTGATAAAATTCGGCGGCGAATTCGTGAATCACCTTTACCGTCCGGAAGTGGAGATGTCGCGCAGCATCAACAGCATTGGCGGAAATAAGGAAACAAGCGACAAGGTGAACGACGCCAGTCCGAACCTGTATGGCAATGAACTGTCGGCCTATATTGAAGATGATATGACCTTCGGCGAGCATTTCTCGTTCAATCCCGGATTGCATCTGAGCCTGTTTCTGGTCAATGGCCGTACATATTTCTGTCCGGAACCACGTGCTGCGGTCAAGGTCTCATTCGGCAAGGGCTGGGCTGTCAAGACAGCGTATTCAAGAATGTCGCAATACGTGCATCAGCTCACATCTGGCAACCTGAGTCTCCCTACTGACCTCTGGGTGCCTATTACCAAGAACATCAAGCCGGTAACGTCGGACATCGTCTCTCTCGGCACATATTACAGCGGCCTGAAAGGATGGGAATTCTCAGTGGAGGGCTACTGGAAGCAGATGAACAATGTCCTTGAATATAAAGATGGCAAAATGTCATTCTCCTCAGCCGCTGACTGGGAGGAGAACGTGGAGATGGGACAGGGCCAGTCGTATGGCGTGGAACTCTATGCTCAGAAGACACTCGGCCGCACCACCGGAACCGTCTCATATACATTGTCCAAGACCGACCGCATCTTCCGCGACGGCACCATCAACAATGGAAAACGCTTCCCGTTCGTTTATGACCGCAGGCACAACTTCTGCGTCAGCCTGAACCAGAAACTCGGTAAAAGAGTGGACCTGAGCGCAATATGGACCATCGCCTCCGGAAACTGGATGACGGTTTCCACCAGATCTACTCTCACACTTTCGCCGGACGGAAAGGGAATGTCGATGGTGGACTATATTTCAAGCAGGAACAATTACAGGCTTCCGCCGTCACACAGACTTGATTTCAGCGTAAACATCCACAAGAAGAAACGTCATGGCGAGCGAATCTGGAACTTCGGAATGTACAATGCCTATGGCGCCAAAAATCCTAACTGGGTGACTTTGGACAGCAGGGAAGTGAAGAACCCTGACACCGGAAAAACCACGTACATCCCGGCATTGAGCAAGAAGACATTCCTCTTGTTCCTTCCTTCTTTCAGTTACACATATAAGTTCTAGAAATCATGAAAAAGTCAATATTGATAATAATTGCGGCAATGATGTCTGTCGCATGTGAAGAGTACATTGACCTGCGCCGGGAGGGCCCGGAGAAGATGCTCGTGGTGAACGGAAATCTGGTGGCGGGCGACACGCTGCATACGGTTTATCTTGCCTGGGGCATGTATGACGATGTGAAACCTGTCGAGGCTGCCCATCTGGACTGCTACGTGAACGGCAAACTGGTGACATCTACGGACAAGGTGACCGAGCCGGACCGGTTCTCGTACTATGCCAATGCCATCCGGTTCAAGGCTCCTTTCAATGCCGGTGACGAGGTCAGGATCACGGTCGATGCCGGCGACGCCCATGCCGAGGTGACCGGTGTCGCTCCCAAGGCGCCTGTTGTCAATGCCGTGGATACGTCGTCATTCATGGCGAAGAACAAAGGAGGCGAACTGGTCGATTTCTATATGACCAAGGTCCATCTGCAGGACGTTGCCGGAGAAAGAAATTTCTACCGTATGGTAATGTCTTATGAATCAGAGTACAGGGCTTCAGAAGTGCCGTCCGGCAGTCCATACAAGGAAGGCCAGTTCTTGTGCAGGGCCTCCAGGGATATCGTCTTCGACAACAAGTACGAGAGCCTGCTGTACAGGAATCTGAAAACAGGTATGGAAGACAATTCCAGTGATGTGGATAATTATTATGCCAATGAATATAACTTGTTTACTGACAATACTTTCGCTGACAAGGAATATACATTGAAACTGGCTGTGGAAAAGACACTCCTGCATAATTATTATCCGAATTCATGGTCGCGTGACGAATATGTGCCGGCCGAATACGGGAAAATCTGTTTCCGTGTATTGTCAATGTCCCGAAGCACCTATACTTATATGAACGACTACGCATTCGACAATTCGGAGCAGGGTTCCTGGAACTTCATTGATGAAATTCCTTATCCGAGCAATGTCAGCGGCGGTACCGGCATGGTTTCGATTATGACTCCGTCGGATTTCTGTATTGATCTTAAAAAAAGGTAACAACAATGAACAAGATAAATTTTGTGCGTGCATTGACATTGACCTTTATGGCCGCGATAGCGTGTGACAAGGATAAGGTCTCGTATGATATGACGGATGCGGCACGTGCCGCGATGGACAGGCTTGTCGGTGAGTATGAACTCGTCGGCGCGGAATGGGACGGGGCACCGGTGGACCTGAATGGCGACGGAGTGGCTTCCGCTTCGATTTTTGATGAATTGAAAGAGGTGCCGGACCTGACAGATGAAACCGGAATAGAGATAGACATGACGGTGCCGTATCGTACTACCGTGAGAATCAGTCTGTTGATAGAAGACATCTATCTGAATACTTCAAGCGCGTTTTGGAACAAGCGTGTTTATACGCCGACATTCACCGTGGACTCGTCAGGGAATTATGATCTGGGCATTGACCCTTATTATGGGAAAATATCCGATGACGGTCGCTGCCAAGGCTATTTCTATAAGATGAATGTCCGGCTGGAGGGGGATGATATCCTGTATCTTTCGGGTTATTCGGTGTTGCGTGACGAACGCTCCGCCCAGCCTGTGACAGGAACCCTCACTTACAAGTTCAAGTGCGTTTCCGGCAAGGGGAAAGTTCCACGCCCTTAATAACATTCTGACACGCCGGAAACCGCCCTCAGCAAAAACCGGTGCTGCTGGAGCAATTCTCAAATTATTTCATTAACTTTAAAGGTTGTTTTTTTTAGAGAATGTGCTGTGTTTTACGTTAGTGAAATAAAGAGAGAGGCGCCGGAAGTGTTTGCGACGCCGTTGCAGAAGAAGGTGTATGAGACATTGGCTCAGAACAATATACCTTTCGGGCGGGTGGATACCGATCCGGGAATAACGATGGAGGATTGCCGAAATATCGACGCGGCAATCGGGGAGAGGATAGTCAAGACCGTGTTTCTGTGCAACCGTCAGCAGACTGTTTTCTATCTGTATGCCATGCCTGCAGACAAACCTTTCATTACCAAGGATTTCGGCCATGCTCTTGGAATCTCAAGAGTCTCATTCGCCTCAGGCGAAAAGCTTATGGAGATAGCCGGAACTGAGCATGGCGCCACTACGGTCCTGAGCGCCTGTCTGGAATCTGCAAAAGACGTGCACATCATCATTGACAGGCAGGTTCTCGAAAACTGCCATTTCTGCTGTACGGACGGCACTGCCACTTGCTTCATCAAACTGGACAAATCCGATCTGCTGGACAAATTCCTGCCCGCCTGCGGACATGTCCCGACGATAATATGACACCACTAAACTGACAGACTGATGAATAACGGAAAAAAACTTGTAACAGCGGCAACGGCGGCACTGAGCCTGTGCGCCTGCGGGAAACAGGAAGTGAAGAAACCCAATGTGGTTTTCCTGCTTTTCGACGACCTCGGATATGGCGACTTGGGATGCTACGGGCAGCAGAAAATCGAAACGCCTAACATAGATGCATTGGCCTCGCAGGGGTTGCTGTTCACGGATATGTATTCAGCAGCGCCGCTCTCGTCTCCGTCCAGATGCTGTCTTCTTACGGGCAAGCATATGGGCCACAGCCAGATACGCGCAAATGAAGAACATTATGTCCCTAAAGACAGCCTCGGATGGAACGGAGTGTTCCTGAATCCGGAAGAACAGGGTCAGTTTCCTCTCGAAGAAGGAACTCAGACGATTGCGACAATGCTGCAGTCGGCCGGTTACAGGACAGCAATGGTGGGAAAGTGGGGACTTGGCTTCCCGAAAAGCGCATCTCTGCCGAATACAATGGGGTTTGACTATTTCTATGGATTTAATTGTCAGGCGCTTGCGCATTCATACTACCCTGTGAAACTATGGGAGAACGGCGTGGAAGTCGAGACTGGCAATGACCTCGTCGTGCAGGGTTGCAGATTTCCTGACTCGCTGGACAGATACGATCCGGCCAACTACGAAATATACGGAGGAAAGAATTACAGCTGTGACCTGATGTATGACAAGATGGTCAAGTTTGTGGAGGACAATGCCTCCTCACCGTTCTTCATGATGTGGACTACAACTGTCCCGCACAGCGCAGTCCAGGCACCGGCCGATGAGGTTAAGTACTATGTGGATAAACTCGGAGACGAGGAACCTTGCACAAACCCTGGAATGTATCTTCCGAACAGATACCCTCACGCGACCTATGCTGCTATGGTTACCCACATTGACACGCAAGTCGGCAAACTCGTCGAGAAACTCAAGGATCTCGGAGTCTGGGACAACACCATATTTATCGTATCTTCAGACAATGGCCCGGCAAGCAACGGTAACTCTCCGATGGAGTATTTCCAGAGCGGCGGCCCGTTCAAATGCGGTAAAGGCTGGGGTAAATCATCATTGCACGAAGGCGGAATCAGGATGCCGTTCATTCTGCACTGGGGCAACAACAAGAATTGCGGACGTATAACACGTATGTCCAGTTTCGCCGACCTGATGCCGACATTGGCAGAGATCACCGGAGTCAATGCCCCTGAGAATGACGGTGTTTCCTTCGCGCCGACCGTTCTGGCGGAAACTCGTGGCGGACAGCGTTATGCCAAGGCCAATGACATGATCTTGGCACCGCAGCGCGACCACGAATACCTATACTGGGAATATCCGGCATCCAAGGGCTGGGTGGCAGTCAGGATGGGAGAATGGAAAGGCATCGTGCGCAAAGTCCTGAAGGGCAATTCCGAAATGGAACTGTACAATCTCAATGAAGACCCGCAGGAGCAGAACGATGTTGCTGCTTCGCACCCTGAGATAGTCAGGTCAATGTGGTCCGCAGTCAGGGAGAGCCATTGTGATGCAAATCCGGAAGTCCCTAAATTCTGTATGGATATAAACTATCCTGATTCGCTTTAGGCCTTATGAGACTGTTCCGGTTCATGTCTGTTGCAGTCCTGCTGCTCGCTTTCGCCTCGTGCACACACCGCACGGAGACGGAAAAGCCCGGCAGCGTACTCTATCGGATAGACACGTCAGGAACAGGGTGCAGGATATGGACGTACCATCCGGACGTCAGCATTCAGGACAGCATCACATTGGACAGGAAACTTAAGAGGCTCGTATGCATGTCCTCCAGTCACATCGCCTGCCTTTCAGCGATCGGATGCGACAGCCTGATATGCGGTGTCTCAGGTATAAAATATATTTCTGATACATTGATACAGAGGCGTTTCGCCGAAGGCAAAGTTGCTGATGTCGGTTCGGATGTTGCGGCTGACTATGAAAGGATATTGTCAATGTCGCCCGACCTCGTGACGGCCTACAGCCTGCCCGGTTCCGACTTCGTGAAAAAGCTCCGCTCGTTGGGTGTCAATGTACTGGTGCTCAATGATTATCTGGAGAACAATCCGCTCGGACGGGCTTCGTATATAAAATTTTTCGGTGCATTGACAGGAAAGACGGCTG
>OLFV01001263.1_pt1 | contig 25418 bp, 17 predicted proteins | sample 1605551 | NCBI WGS metagenome assembly OLFV01 (sample SAMEA3888922, study PRJEB22519) | human gut metagenome | biome: human gut; feature: human-associated habitat; material: faeces | place: Denmark | collected 2011 | reverse complement strand
CCTTCTTCTACAGAACGTAGCTGCATCACAATAGAGCATAGCTATTATAAAAATATTTTTGATTACCTACTTTAAAAAAAGTCCGTGAACGAGTAATGGTTCACGGACTTTTATATATAATGTAAGCGAAAGGCTTACAGGAATGCGTATTTCAGAATGAAGAGCATAGCTAAGATGATGGAACCAATGTTGAGATCCTTATATCTTCCACTGCAGAGACGCAAGAGCACCCAACTGATGAGTCCCATCAATATACCGTCAGAGATGGAGTAGGTGAGCGGCATGAAAGCTATGCAGATAAAGCATGGAATGGCTGTGATATACTTGCTGAAATCCACCTTGCGAATGTCGTGCATCATCATTACGCCTACAAGGATAAGGGCTGGAGCCGTAGCCTGTGCAGGAATAGAGAGAAAGAGAGGTGCAAGGAAGAGGGCAAGAAGGAAGCAGACGGCTGTGCAGAAAGCTGTAAGTCCGCTGCGTCCACCTACATTTACGCCAGAAGCGCTCTCCACGTATGTGGTGACAGTAGAAGTACCGAGGATAGCACCGAGTGTGGTTCCGATGGCATCAGCCATGAAAGCGTCCTTGAGGTGAGGGATATTACCTTTCTCGTCCACCATTCCGGCACGGTTGCTGACACCGATGAGGGTGCCGATAGTGTCGAACATATCGATGAAGAGGAATGTCAATACGCAGACTATCATATCCACGCTGAGCACATTGTGCCATTCAAACTTGCAGAAGATAGGCTCGATGCTTGGTGGCACATCCACTACGGCAGAGAAATTAGTCACTCCGAGCGGTATGCCTGCTATGGTGGTGACGAGGATTCCGATAAGGAGAGCGCCAGTGACATTGCGCACCAGCAGCACTGCGCTAAGCAATATTCCGAAGCAAGCTAAGAGGACGGCAGGAGAATGCAGGTTGCCGAGAGAGACAAATGTAGCCTCATTGGCAGCTACGATGCCGGCATTCTTCAGTCCGATGAAGGCGATGAAGAGTCCGATACCAGGAGATATGGATCTGCGGAGCAGCAGTGGCATGCAATCTACTATCTTCTGACGAAGTCCGGTGAGGGTGAGAAGGATAAAGATGACACCCTCGATGAAGACAGCTGTGAGCGCAAACTGCCATGAGTAACCCATTGTCAGCACTATAGTGTAGGCAAAGAAGGCATTGAGACCCATTCCAGGAGCCAGAGCAAAAGGCAGTTTGGCATAGACAGCCATCACGATAGTGGCACCGATGGCCGAGATGACAGTGGCTGTAAACACCGCTCCAGAGTCCATACCGGCATCCCCGAGGATGCTCGGATTGACGGCAAGGATGTAAGCCATGGTGAGGAAAGTGGTGATTCCGCCCATCACTTCCTTGCGGATGCTCATCTTTGAGGCATCAAAGCCGAAGAATTTTGTCAGGAATTCCATTTATAGTATGGTATTAGAGATTGAACTTAACAGCAATAGTAGGGTTGATGAAGAAAGAATCATCATTGTAAGTGTTATAGACGAAGTTATTGCTTATCTCCACCTCACTACCGATGCTGAAATTCTTTGTCACGTTATACCAGATCTGTGGCTCTGTCAAGAATACGAGCTGACCGTGGCGGTTAGCCTTTTCGCCACGCCAGAGATCTACGAAGCCTGAGAATGTCAAAGCATTATTGGCGAATGTGGTGCTCCATACGCCAGTCAGCTGGCATGAAGCGTATGCGTTGGTGTAGTCATAGCTCTTGAAGTAATGCTTGTAGAGCGCCTGGATGGAGTAGGTGGTGGAGAAGTCAGCGTTGTGACCATTCCATGCTATACCAGCGAGAGCAGACTGCTGGAAGCTGCCGCTTTTATTGAGACCGCCGTCATACTCCATGTGTGCAGCGAAGCCTTTCTGTCCGATGTTGAACTCACGGGAAATCTCAGTGTAGGCTCCCTCTGTGAATTTACGGCTGAGGTCGATATCCACGAAGTAGTACCAAGAGCCGAGTTTGTCAGCCTTAAACTGCTCAAGGGTGACAGTAACCTTCTGGCGATTAGGCTCAGTATCAGAATAGAGGTTGCGACCAAAGTCGTAATGTACCTGAATGTCCTGTGCCTGTGCGCACAATGCTGCCAAGAGCATGAATGGAAGGATGAATAACTTTTTCATTTTTCTTTTTTTTATTAGTAATAAGTTTATAAAATCTTTGATTATTGTTCGGTATGTTCTTGATGCTTTTTCTCTTTGCCGTTGAAACTCTTTACCTTCATGCCGAGTTGTTCTGGCAACACAGCATTGAGAATGATGCCTACAAGGGCAGCGATGGCAAGTCCGGAGAGGTGGATGCTGCCGATGGCAACACTGTCATTGGCACCATATTTCACACCGATAGCGAGGACAAGGATGAGGGCTGCCACAAAGACATTGCGCGAACTGGAGAGGTCAACTGCTGATTCTACGAGGTTTCTGACACCTACAGATGAAATCATGCCATAGAGAATGAGGCTCACGCCACCGATGGTAGCGGCTGGCATAAGGCCTATGATGCAAGCAAACTTAGGGCAGAAGCTCAGGATGACGCTGAAAATGGCTGCAAGACGGATGACGGCTGGGTCGAAGACGCGTGTAAGATTGAGCACGCCAGTGTTCTCTCCGTATGTGGTATTGGCAGGCGCACCGAAGATACTTGCCAGAGCAGTGGCAAGGCCGTCGCCTATCAGTGTGCGGTGAAGTCCTGGCTTGGCGAGGAAGTCCCTGCCTACAGTGGAAGATATGGCGCACATATCGCCGATATGCTCCATGATAGTGGCGAAAGCGATTGGCACGATAGCTATGATACTGCTGAGAAGGAACGAGCCATTGAAGTCGTCAGTGACGGCAAAAACGCTCGTCTCACGACTGAAAGGCAAGCCTATCCATGCAGCATCATTCACGCTGGAGAAATCCACTTCGCCCATTGCGGCAGCAAGAGCGTAGGATGCTACGACGCCGAGAAGGATTGGCACAATCTTTATTATGCCTTTTCCCCAGATACTGCTCAGGATGACTACCACGATAGCTACGATGGCGAGGAGCCAGTTGCTCGTGCAATTCTGTATAGCTGAGCCAGATAGAGTCAGACCAATGGCTATGACCATCGGACCTGTCACGACAGGAGGAAAGAACTTCAGCACCTTCTGACTGCCGAAAGCCTTGATGAGGGCAGCCATGATAAAGTAGCACATTCCTGCACACATCACTCCGATGCAGGCATAGTCGAGCGCAAGGGTCTCACTCATGCCCTGTTCCATGCCCAGTTGCTTGACAGAGAGGTAACCTCCGATGAATGCAAAACTGGAACCGAGGAATGCTGGCACCTGCATCTTGGAGATGAAATGGAACAGGAGTGTTCCTATGCCGGCAAACAGAAGCGTGGTGGAAACGGAGAGACCGGTCAGAGCCGGCACGAGTATCGTTGCTCCGAACATGGCAAACAGATGCTGAATGCCAAGGATAGCGAACTTTCCAGTGCCTAATTCGCGGGCATTGGTTATTCCATCTTGATGTTTGAATTCCATAGAATGGGTTGTTGGTTGTGGGTTGTTGGTTGTTGGTTGTGGGTTGTTGGTCTCTTTATTCTGCATCCTTAGGTAGAACAAGGTTGAGAACGACTGCAAGGAGAAATACCACGGCTACACAGTTTTCTGCAAAGACGGTCTGAACAATCTGTGGGAAGATGGCAAACATCTCTGTGGCTTGGGTAAATCCGAGACCTACGCTGAGAGAGAGGGAAACGATAACCATGTTTCTATTAGAGAAACCTGCCTTGGCAAGCATACCGAAGCCGGCAAACATGATGGAACCGAACATCATAATGGTGCATCCTCCCAAGACAGCTTGAGGGATAGTGGTCAGCACCTTGCCTATGACAGGGAACAGTCCGCCAATAATCATTATGCCAGCACCTACGGCAATGGTGAAACGGTTTACCACTTTGGATATTGCAGCAAGACCTACATTCTGTGAGAACGAGGTGATAGGGGTACATCCGAAGCATCCTGCTAAGGTGCTGACGAAGCCGTCGCAAGCCACTGACGCTCCCATTTCCTTCTTCTGCACGTCACGTCCCAGAGCTCCAGAGCAGAGGGCAGATGTATCACCGATGGTTTCAGTGGCGGAAACAAAGAATACGCAGATGATGGCAAGGATAGGACCTAAATGAAATTCTGGAGTGAAAGGCATGAGATGGGGCAGAGATATGATGCCTACCTCACTGAGAGAAGAATAGTCTATCATGCCCATGCAGAGAGATAGGATGTAGCCCACGATGAGACCCATCAGTACAGACAGCGCACGGAGGAAGCCTTTGGCAAAGACTTGCGTGAGAAGGCATGTCAATAAGGTCACGGTGCCTACGATCCAGTTGTTGATACTGCCGAAATCAGCAGCGCCGACGCCGCCTGCAAAGCTGTTTGCTCCGATAGGAAGGAGCGAGAAACCGATAGCCGTAACGACGGTAGCAGCTACTACAGGAGGGATGAGGTTAGTCCATTTGCCAGGGAACAGTCCGAGCATTCCTTCGACAATACCGCCTATGATGACAGCGCCGACGAGGGTTCCCATGCCCTGCGTCGTGGCTATTGCAATGGCGAGGGAGAGGAATGTGAAACTGATACCCATCACTATAGGCAGTCTGGAGCCGATTTTCCATACAGGATACAACTGTACGAGGGTGCCTATACCGGCTATTATCATACAGTTTTGTATCAGGATAGCACTGAGTTCGCTGCCGAGGCCAGCTGCTCCGGCAAGGATAATGATAGGAGTGATGTTAGAAACGAACATCGCCAGCACGTGCTGGAGTCCGAACGGAATGGCCCTTAATAGGGGCACTCTGCCGTCTAATTGATAGAGATTGTTATCTTCCATTGATTCTTTTGGTGTGTTGGGGTTGCTTGGGATTGGGGTATTATTGCCCGGTAACGCGGGCAACACGGTGGCGCTTTTCGCATATATTGCCCGGTGAGGGGGCAACACAGTGGCGCCTTTCGCTTATATTGCCTGGTGAGGCGGGCAACACGGTGGCGCCTTTCGCTTACATTATTTTGAGCTTGGTGTTCTCCAGAGGAAGAACTGGTTGGTCGCGGAACTTGATGGTCTGTGTCTTCCAGTCCATAGTCTCTACGATAGCTATAGATTCCACGCGGTATCCCTCTTTGCGCAGTTCGCCACCACCTTTCTGCTGTCCTTTCTCGATAGCGATGCCAAGGCCTGCTACCTTGCCTCCAGCTTGGTGTACGAGGTTGATAAGGGCGTGTGCTGCTTCGCCATCAGCCAGGAAGTCATCGACGATAAGCACCTTATCAGTGGATGAAAGATAAGGCTTGGAGATGAATACATTGTTCATTCTCTTGTGGGTGAAGGAGTAAGCCTGTGATACATACTTGTCGTCTGTACTGTTGGCTGTCTCGCTTTTCTTTGCGAAAACCACAGGAACGTCGTAAAGGTCACCGAGCAGTGTCGCAATGGCGATACCGCTTGCCTCGATGGTGAGTACCTTGTTGACCTCAATACCGTGGAAGCGACGCTTGAATTCATACGCCATCTGGCGCATGATATCTATGTCGATCTGGTGGTTAAGAAAACTGTCAACTTTGAGGATGTTACCCTCCTTGATTACGCCATCGATCAGAATCTTTTCTTCTAAGAAATTCATGATAAATTATAGTTGTGGGTTGAAGGTTATTGTTTACCGAATACAAAGGAACAAAAAAATAATAAAAAAAAGGACCTTTTTGTTAAAAAAGTGATAAAAAAAGTGTTTTTCCATCCTTATTATATTATAATCTCGCAATTTTGTTAGTATATTTGCATACTTAATCATTATTATGACCTGACAATGAAATACGCAGAATACATCAAAAGTATAGAGATAGACTCCCTTTGGAGTGGCAGGAAACACATAGTATGGAACCTGGACAGACAGGTCAACATACTAAGTGGCGTGAATGGCGTGGGCAAGAGCACCATCCTCAACAAGCTTATCGCTCCGCTGAAATTCCCAAATAAGGGCGAGATACCGCATGGAAACGGCGTGAAGATTGAGACCGTACCTGAGGATGCTACGCATCTCCGCTTTGATGTGATTCGCTCTATAGACCGTCCGCTGATCAATGCGGAGATAGCTTCGCAGATAGATTTCAAGGTGGCTACAGAGCTTGACCTTCAGATATATACGCTTCAGCGTCGCTATCTGGACTATCAGGTCAATATAGCCAACCGTATGATAGAGGCTTTGCAAAATGGCAATGCGCCAGAAGCACAGAGATTGTCGGCTGTAAAGACTAAGTTTCAGGACATGATAGACCGCCTCTTTGCCGAGACGGGAAAGACGATAATCCGCACTGCCAATGAGATTCGCTTCCTCCAAATAGGCGAAGAACTGACTCCTTACCAGCTTTCGAGCGGTGAGAAGCAGATGCTCGTCATCCTGCTCACTGTTCTCGTGGAGGACAATAAGCCTTATCTGCTCTTGATGGATGAACCTGAAGTGAGTCTCCACATCGACTGGCAACAGCAACTCATCGAACTTATCACTACTCTCAATCCTAATGCGCAGATTGTTCTCACCACGCATTCTCCGGCATTGATAATGAATGGATGGATGGATAGTGTCACGGAAGTGAATGAGATAGAGGTCTAAAGACTTGGAAATCAATGCTATTATAGACTTTGATTGGAGCGAGAGCGGACCTCGGAAAGAACTGATGTAAACTGATAACTTGAATCCTTATGTCAAAACTGACCATCACTTCAAATTATATCTCTGCCGCCAACGCATTGCACGGTAAAAAGAAAAAGCGTAGAATCGTGGCATACGTGGAGAGCTATGATGATGTGCTCTTCTGGCGCACTGTGCTTAGTGATTTCGAAGACGAGCACCGCTATTTCGAAGTGATGCTCCCCACACGCAAATCATTGTCGAAAGGCAAGAAGAAAGCTATCATGTCAATGCTCTCTCACGGTGGAGGAGAGAACATGATAGCGTGTGTCGATGCTGACTATGATTACTTATTGCAGGGTCGCACCGAGACTTCCAAGACGGTAATCAATAATCCTTATGTCTTTCATACTTACGTTTATGCGATAGAAAACTATCAGTGTTATGCGCCATCTTTGCACAACACCTGCGTAATGGCTACGCTCAATGACCATGCCATCTTCGACTTTGAAGCATTCTTCATGGCTTTCTCCGAAATCGTATATCCGCTCTTTGTATGGAATATCCTGCTTTACCGCACTGGAGACTATCATAATTTCACCATGACGGACATGAATCATGTCATTGAGATAGGACGCTTCCCATTGTATAATCCTAATCCAGTGCTTGAGAAACTTGCACGCAAAGTGAAGTCAAAGTTGGGCGAAGTGCGCAAAAATCATCCAGGAAACAAAGAGAAATATGAGGCATTGGCGGCAGAACTCGCCACTCTTGGTGTCACTCCGCAAAACACCTATTTATACATTCAGGGACATCATATCTTCGATAGCATAGTGGCACCAGTCGTGGCACGCGTCTGCGAAAAATTGAGACTGGAGCGTGAGAATGAGATACGCCAGAAAGCATGCCATCATATCCAGCGTCAGAATGAGCTTTCTGCCTACTCACATTCCGTCACGGACTCTGTACAGATGCTGAAAAAGAACACTGGATATATGCGTTCTGCACCGTTTAAGCGCCTCCAAGCCGACTTGAACAAGCTCTTTGGCGCGGAAGAATAGAGAGAGATGCCTTGTCCATGTCTATGGTTATAACTGTCTTTTCCATTGTCGTTTTAACCCAAATCGGTCATTAGAGCCTAAACAGATTTTGTTTTATTGTCGAGCAGATTGGCTGTATTTGTAACGCAGGCGTAGCGGGCTACGTCAAGTTACAAAGACAGGCAAGATGCCGACAAGAAAATAAAAGATGTTAGGAAACAACGCAATAGCAAGAATTTTTGAACATTGTGGTCTAATGACCGATTTGGGTTTAATTCGTATTTTCTAATATTTTATAGGGTTTAATAATATTTGTCTCATACCACACAGCCGCCTGTGCCATCGTGTCCTTCAGGTCCTCTATGATCTGCTTGTAGTTATCCTGAGTGATGGCAAAGTGTCGTTCTGGGTGCTTCCCGTCGTGGTCGCCGCTTGTCAGGTGGATGATGCAGAATGTGCGGTCAGTATCGTGATGGGCTACAATGCCTCGCTTCTTGAGAACTGCCACCGTGCGGTCGAAGTCTGCCGGAGTGGTGGGTATCACCTGCAGCACGCTCCATGGGTATTCCTGAGCCGTGAGGAGCGCCTGCCCTTTCTGCAGACTGATCTGGAAGGAACGAAGGGTTTTAGATGTTTTCATATTGCAAAATGAAATGAAAGTTGACGGATGTTTACTTCTTGACTGCGACTTTTTCTTCTGCTCGCCTTAATTTTTACTTCTCGCAGAACAGCATCCAGACGTTGCTGTTCTGCCTCGATGTACTGCTTTTCCTCGCTGGTGAGCGGAGGCAGTACAAAGGACTCAAGGGCTTTTTTGAAGCGGTACTCGCTTACTTGCTCGTCGCCAATAAAGCAGTCCACATTTTGATAGGATCCGTGACGAAGGCGGATTGTCAGTTTGAGGCTCAAGGCAAAGAACGTATCCCATCTTCCCTCTTGGGAGGATGGGAGGGGGGCTTATTCTTCCACCAGACGGAAGCCGATGTCGGGAGTAGGGGAGATGAGGGAGTTGTCCTGACGGTAGGTGATACGGCAGCAATGGCTGCTGGAATTCCAGCTTCCACCACGGATGACGTGGTAGTCTCCTGTGGCAGGACCCTTAGGATTAGTTTGCTTTTTGGCTTGGTAATCATCGTACCAGTCGGAGCAGTATTCCCACACATTGCCGCTCATGTCATAAATACCGAGGGCGTTAGGAGCGAGTTTGCCAACAGGATACAGACGATTTCCGCTGTTTCCATTATGCCATCCTACATTCATAATGTCGCTTCCTCCGCTGTATTCCGTATAGTTGTCATTCGCTTTTGCGCCACCACGTGCGGCATACTCCCATTCTGCTTCTGTAGGGAGACGGAATTTGCGTCCTGTCTGCTCATTAAGTCGCGCTATGAAAGTCTGCACTTCATTCCATGTCACATTGAACATGGGATAATCTCCATTCTTGCTTTTAGAAGCTTTTGTATTCTCCATCACCTGTCTCCATTCAGACTGAGTAACCTCATACTTTCCTATTCGGAAAGAACTGACTGTCACTTGATGGCGAGGCATCTCATCTTCCTCTGCATCAGCATCAATTTTGGTGTCATTTCCCATAGAGAAAGTGCCACCTTGCACCTCTACCATCGGCATATCAAACTGCTTAGTAGTGGTAGAAATGGCTATTGGCTCTTTACTCTTATCGTCTTTGTCGCGTAATAAGAGAATGCCTACAGTGCAACATATCACCACGACAATGGCTGAAATTGCCATCCAAAGGCGGAATTTGTGGTCTTCCTGTTGCTTGAATATGGTCTCATCGTCCACACGTGGCAGCATATCGAGAAATTCATCTACTGTCTTCAGGCGCTCAGCTCTGGTAGGTTGCATCGCAGCCTTAATGGCATCAATGCTCTTCTGACTTACGTCTTTCTTGACGAGAGGCATAGTGTTAAGTCCTCTGTTGAGCACATCGATGGCCGTATTAGGCACATGATTGGTGAGCAGTTTATAGTATGTGGCGCCAAGAGCATAGACATCCAGTTGTGGAGAAAACTCATGTTCCAGGTTGGCATCGGCTTGTTCCAGCGGAGCATAGCCAGTAGTACCAAAACCAAGGTTGGCACTTGACTCTGGGTCGCCATTCTTCTCATATCTCTTTGATAGTCCGAAGTCGATGATCTTGAGCGTGTTAGTGCTCTTGATACGCATGATATTGGCTGGCTTGATGTCGAGATGCAGGAGTTTGTTGGTATGGAGATACAGTAGTGCAGAAGCAATCTGACGGATGCATCCAATGGCTTCCTTCTCCGGGAGTCCGCCTTTCTTGTCCACATAGTCGTCAAGAGTGCCGTCAGGGAGGTACTCCATAGAGTAGTAGATGGTGTTGTTAGCCTCAAAGACCTCCAGCACCTTCACGATATTAGGATGCGAAAGCATAGCCAGTTTGGAGGCTTCGCGTCGGAATTTGTTAGCATACAGTTTGACATCAGAGTTCTCAGAGATAGGTACGAGTTCCACTCCTTCACGCTTCATCTCCTTGTGCATGAAGAATTCCTTTAGTGCTACCTTCACTCCAGTGTGTATAGTGCCCAACTGTCCCTGCATAGAGACATTGGTATTGACGAGATAAGTGATGCCGAAAGCACCGCTTCCGAGCACCTTTTCGATGTGGTAAGTGTAGTTTTCGCTCTTCAATACCGTGCCAGGAGCAAGCGAAGCATCCGATGATTTGCGGTCTGAAGTATTGAGAATATCCTGCACTCGCACGAATATAGCGGTGTGGTTGTCTCTATTATTGATACATTCATGCAGAATCATCTGTATGCGTTGCACATCGCCATAGTTGGGGTCAGTCAGCAGTGAGCAAAGCGCTTCATTGTCCATATTCTCGAATATGCCGTCAGTACAGAGGAAGAAGATGTCCCCCGGCTGTATGTCAGAGATATGATGTATGTCAGCTTTCGGTCTTCTCTCCTGATAAGAGAGCATAGCTCGCGAGAGAATATGCTTTTTTGTGGAGCGCCGTGCTTGAGCGTGGGTTATCTGTCCGTAGTGTACGAGTTCGTTGACCACGGTGTGATCCTCCGTGCAGAAGAGCATCATAGCCGGTTCGGAAGGACGTGCCGGACGGAAATGATATACCCTACTGTCGCCAATATGCGCCACGGTAGCGCCGTTTGCGTGGAATTTGAGCATCGTCATAGTGGTGCCCATCTTCATCACTTCATCGGGGTCATCCTGCTCAGCAAGGGCAAGCAGCGCCTTATCCACCGCCTGATTGACCATCTCATCAGGGAAAACGCCCTCTATTGACGCCGACTTGAGCAGATAAGTGCTCATAGCCTGCGTGACAGTCTGGCTCGCTATCTCGCCACGGTCGTGTCCTCCCATGCCGTCGCAGACGATGAATAGGCGGTCGTCCGTATGCGGAGTGCCGTCATAGAATGTCCATTCTCTCGGAGATTCGTCGTAATGGCAAGGGTCGATGAATGGGGGATAGAAGCAATCTTCTTGATTGGTGCGATGCCCTATGTCCTGGATTGCGTAGGCGTTTAGGATGAAGTTCATTTTTCTTTTGGATATATCGAAATGGGTGAAAATATGCGCCACGGTGGCGGATTGCTTTCTTTTTATGAAAAGTGAAAAGTGAAGAGTGAAAAGTGAAAAATCGCGCTGACGCAATTGAGAGCTTCTTCTTAGTGAAAAGTGAAGAGTGAAAAGTGAAATGCTCAGAACTGCGTCAGTGCGTTTTTCACTTTTCACTCTTTACTCTTTATTCTTCCCTAATCAGCTTATTTAGGTCGCTTTACTTTTTATTCTTTCCTAATTAGCTTATTTTGGTTGCTCAATAGCGAATGGAGGCTCAGACTGAGGAGCTTCGAAATTGAATTCCATGCTCTCCACGATGAATGACTGTGGCGCAATGATAGATGTGCGTACCTTATTCATTATCGTATTGTCTATGATTTCCTCGCGTGATATGTCCGTGATGTGCATCATATCGCTCTTCTTTGCGAGAGGGATAGTTTTGCTACGCACGAGCGTTTCCTTACCAGTCTTCACGTCGAAACGGTAGAGAGTGAGGTTTCCACTATTGTTTGACTTCACGATAAATGCGTAATCGAGACCAGCTTTCTTTGCTTCGTTAGCGAGGCGGTCGCGCATCTTGGCTGCAGGACGAGTCTTGCTGCCGTATATTCTCACGTTGCCAAAGGCAGAACCTGTGGTGAGACCGCGGTTGAGTTCATCGGTGAAGCGCTCATTACCAGAAGGCTCCTCGCATGAAATGGCAGGAATACGACCTGTGAGGATGCGGCGAAGCATACCGTTTTGCACCATTGTGACCTGCTCAGGAGTGCGTCCGTCAGCATCAGCGTCATAGTTGCCGATGAGCTTAATGCCGTTATATTCCTTGAGATTGTTGCACTGCTCGATGTTTATCTTTGTGTCGATGATACGCTTTCCGAACATCATGCTGTTCTTTCCACTGCCGTATTGCAGATTGCGGCTTGCCATGAGGATAGGGGAAAGAATGCTATTGGCGAATGAACTGGATGAAGCTTCGTCCTCATACATGATTGGACCAGTGTAATATTCAGTCAGTACCTCAGCGTTAGCCTCCTCTGTGAGGCGTGTGGCAAACTTGCGCAGGTCGCTTATCATCTTGTCTGCGTCAGGCAGTGGCGCATTGATGTCGATGTCATATTCCCATTTGTCCTGAATTACCGAACCGTCAGTAGCCTTTACGCTGGCAGTAGCGAGAAGCATAGTGTAGCCGATAGGCTGGCGCACACGAATGCCTTCAGATGTAAGGCGGTAAGCATCACCGGCAAGAGTGCTGATTGCCACGTTGGAGTTATAGAGCTTAGGGAAGTCGCAGAATACGGCACTCAGTTTGTCTGCCATAGCCTGTATCTCCTTGTTATTATACTCTTTGTTGAGTACAGTAGGAGCAATGTATTCCTTGGCAGGAGCAGAGAATGTCTCAGCGATGAGGGCTTCCTTGGCAGAGAGTGGGCGCTGGGTCAGATAGTTCTGCTTGCTTGCAAGGGTATTGATGGCATATTTATACATATTGTCGGAAGCCAACCACAGTTGACGGCGAATTTCGTCGTAGTTTACTTCGTTAGACAATTTCATAGGAACTACCGAACCATATCCACTGTTGACCATTTTGTCGCCCAAAGTGATGTTTGCTGCGCCTACAGTGCTTATCGGTCTGTCGCTCTGCCACATAGTGCCTCCGAGCGAAGAGACGATGGTGGATTGCTTGATGCGTGCGATGCGGTAGTCCACGAGGTATGGCATTGGCATATCTGCAAATGTCATCTTCTCCGAACGCTTCATCTCATCTTCCATTGCTTTGAAGATGATGGTTTCGTCTTGTTGCTGTCCTTTTGCAATTTGTTGGTCTGGTTGTGGCAAAACATAAGGCACCTGGCGCTGAGCCTTTGATCTCTGTGTCTCTACCTGTGAAACGAAAATCATAGGAGAGGTAGCAGTGACAGGCACCCATCCAGACTCTGCACCGCATTCACCGGTGAAAGTGGAAGGCTTATCGCCAGCAGCAACGATGTTACTGAACATGGAAAGCGGTGTGCCGATAAGATCGACACCACGTACCAACTGGTCTTCTCTGCCATCTACAAATACTCTATACACCTCAACAGGAGAGACATTGAATGAGTTGAGGCTGTTTCCTTCGCCCGTAAGGGTGTATCCACTGGTCACAGTGCGGAAATAATATCCGAACTCCTTGCCCTGTCGCTTTGCTTCTTCGATGAGCATCTTGCGCAACTGAGCCTCAGTGTAAGGCTTTGTGGTCTCCACGATGAGGTTTGACTGACGGCTTACAGGGTCGTTTCCACCACGAGTACGGCCGTGACCATTACTCTGTGGGAAACCGTCGATAGGCACACGGCTCATGAGAAAGTTCTTCAATACTCCGTTTACCACATTGTCCACGCGACGAGACTTCACGCCTTCGTCGTCATAAGCATAGTGGCCATTGAGAATAGTGCCGGCATAAGTGGATAGAGTAGGGTCGCAATAGACGTTGAAACTCTCAGGGAGCACGCGCTCATTGACTTTCTTCTTGAATGTTTCACCACCAGTCTTCAGACGGTGACCCTCCAGACGGTGACCGAATATCTCATGGAAGAATACGCCGCTGGCAGGACCTGAGAGGATGGCAGGACCGGTATAAGGATCTACTATCGGTGCATTGGCAAGAGCGTGGAGACGCTTAGTCATGTCGCGGGCTGTAGCTATAAGTACATTAAGGTCAGGCAACTGGTCGTCTGTATAGCCGAAGAAATCCTGAAAGAGTGGGCACGACATACCATCGACAGCCTTTATGGAAGCGCTGAGCATTACACGCACGGTCTGACGATTTTGCACAGTCACCGTACCTTCAGAGTTGACAAACCATGTACGGATGACAGTGAAGGTTATCGTAGCGTTTCCGCTTTCCAGTTTACCGTCCTCTTTGAACACCTTAGTGATGGCATTCAGTTTCTCAGCCCATCCCTTTTTATCCACATTATATGCAGAAGCTGGGAGTTCCTGCTGATAATATTTCTCCACCGGAGCAGCAGAGAAGCAAGGCGCTTTGTCCTCATTTTCGGCAGACGTCATACTACGGCTCTTAGCATTGTTGTAGTTGGTCTGCGCGATGCGGAAGCGCTTGAGCGTCTCTTGCCAGATAGCCTCGCGGATAGCTTGCAGAGGTTTGCCGTTGAGAGGCACGTTGATACCGCGAGCATTGCGTCCGTTAGGGTCGCTTGTGCCTTGGTTTACGTATTTGAAATTGTCAAATTCCATGCTTCCGAGTCGCACTTGTGGTGTTACAGTGCGCTCATGTTGCTCGCTGAGGCTTGATACGCCGAAGTCACTTGTGATATTTACCACGAACTCATCAGCCATTCGGAGGCTCATGAAATAAGCACCTGCAGGTTGCTGGTTTTTCAACTGTGAGAAATTGTACTGCAATTCTTTCTGCAATCCCCCCACCATCGAATCTGTCTCAATGCTTTGTGCCATTACTGCAATATGCAGGAAGAGCATTAAGAAAGGTAAAAGACTTTTTTGGGTCATAGAGTTTTTAAAGTTTGTTTGTATTTGGGGGCAAAGATACACATTTTTATATAAATATAGCAACCTTTCGTAGATTTTTTAATGTTGTTTAGTGGTTTTATTGTTTGGTGTTTTTTTTAAAATGTATTATCTTGATACACAATTAGACAACAAAACCACAAAACCACAAAACCACGAAACCACGAAACAACAAAACCACTAAATCACTAAATCACAAAACAACTAAACCACCAAACCAACCAATTCAAGCCACTGTGCCAACGGTTTTTACCGTTGGATACCAACTAAGCCACTACATCCTCCTACCTTTCTTTCCAGAAAGAAGGGGTGAAGATAATGAGGACGGAGAAAATCTCGAGACGTCCCATCAGCATGAGGAATGAGCATATCCACTTGGCAAAGTCTGGCAGATGATTCCATGACATGGTAGGACCAATCTCCAATCCGAGTGTTGGACCTACGTTGCTGAGCGAGGAGAGAGTGATGGTGATGGCGTTGGTGTTGTCCACACCTGCTGCTATCATGCAGAATGCACAAACTATGCACATGATGCAATAGATGGTGAGGAAGGCGAGGAGCGTGACGCGCTTGTCGATAGGCACATTGCTTTCACCGATTCTGAGTGGCAATACAGCACGTGGATGAAGCATCTGGCGGAATTCGTTGCGCACTATCTTGAGCAACATGACGCAACGGATGGACTTGAATCCACCGCTGGTGCTACCTGCGCAACCGCCCATGAACATACAGACTGCCAACACTACCCAAGTGACGTGAGGCCATTGTCCGGCATCATCATTGAAGAGTCCGGTGGTGGTGATGAATGATACCACCTGATATACAGCGCAACGGAATGCACGTTCGTAGCCGTAATGATTATTGAGGACGAGTTCAAACATGATGAACACCGTGAAGATAGCAATGACTACTACATAAAATTTTACTTCAGGATTACGGAACAGATTGCCCATTTTTCCCCTTATCACGGCATTGTAGAGCAGGATGAAATTGACTCCTGAAATAAAACAGAAGAAAGTGCTGCAATACTCCATTGCTGGGGAATGATAGAATTCGATACTTGCATTATGCGTGGAGAAGCCACCTGTGGCAAGTGTGGTCATGGCATGATTGACACTATCGAAGATATTCATGCCGAGAGCATAGAATGTGCCGGCACATACTATCGTAAGAACGAGGAAGATGGTCCAGATGCTCTTTGCCGAACTGCTCAGACGGGGGTGCAACTTGGTTTTGATAGGACCCGTGGCTTCGGCAGAGAATACTTTCACCGAACCGCCTACCATTGACGGGAGAATGGCGATGGTGAAGAACACGATTCCCAGACCGCCTATCCATTGCGACAGGCTGCGCCAGAACAGTATGCCATGAGGCAGACACTCCACGTCATCGATGATGGTACATCCCGTGGTGGTGAAGCCCGACATGGATTCGAAGTAGGCATTGGTGAAGTCGGTGATGTAGCCTCCCACCATGAACGGCAGTGTGCCGAAAAGGCTAAAGACGCTCCATGCGAGGGTCACTACGAGGAAAGACTCGCGGCGGCCGAGGGAGTTGTCGGCGTTGCGACCGATACATCTCATGGTGAAACCAGCCGCTTGTGTCAGTAATATTGATATGAGGAAGGCAAACAAGTCGTCCTCATGATACCATACGGAGATGCCGAGACATAGTATCATGAACAGAGACTCAAGGAAAAGGAGGGAGCCTAAGATCTTACATATCAGTTTGGAGTTCATTTCTTTGTGGGGTTTTATTGAAAATCAGCCGGTAATGCGGCTGGCCCAGTGGCCTTTGCTTATACGAAGAATTTCTCTATTCGCTTCATGTCTGTATTGTGACAGAATACTACGACGATGTCACCAGGCTCTATCTGCGTGCCACCGGAGATAAGCATTCCTTCACCATTGCGCACAAGACCACCGAAAGTCATGCCATAAGGCAGACCAAGCTCATAGACCTTCTTGCGAGTGACCTTCGAGCCTGGCTGTGCCACGAACTCGGCAACGTCGGCATTGGCAGCCATAAGGAATCTGACATTGCTCACGTCTGCGTTAAGGAGCATCTCATAGATGTGGCTTGCAGCGATTGCCTTCTTATTGATGATAGTACCAATATCGAGGCTTTCAGCCATTTCCACATAGTCGAGGTTCTCCACGAGGGCAACAGTCTTGCGCACACCCATTCTCTTGGCAGTGAGGCAGGCAAGGATATTAGCCTCCGCATTGTCTGTCACGGCAACGAAAGCCTGAGTATTCTTGATGCCTTCCTCCACCAGAAGTGAGACATCACGTCCGTCGCCATTGATTATCATGATGCGGTCAGCGTCTGTGAGCAGGTCATTCAGTCGCTCGCAGCGCTGTGTGTCCCTCTCGATTATCTTCAGTTTGATATATTCCGGCAGAGTGACAGCGGTACGAACAGCAATTTTTCCTCCTCCCATCATCATCACATTCTTGACGTCGGCATAGTTTTCCTTACCCACAATCTTGCGGATATGCGGGATAAAGTTACGCTTTGTCATGAAGAATGCAATGTCATGCAGTTTCAATTCATCGTTACCGCCAGGGATGATGGTCTCGTTTCCACGCTTGATAGCCACGATATGATAAGGGTCTTCCGGTCCGCAAAGTTCCTTGAGAGGCTGATTGAGGATAGTGGCAGACTCGCGCAACTTAATGCCGAGCATGACGAGGGCGCCATTATGCACGTCCCATCTCTGTCTTACCCATGACATCTTCAAGCCATTGATAATGTCTTTGGCGCCGAGAAGTTCGGGATAGATGATGGAGTCAATGCCGATGCGGTGGAGATATTCAGCATTAGCAGTGTCGGCAAACTCATAGTCTTCCACCTTAGCTACAGTGCGTTTAGCGCCGAGAGCCTTGGCAAGAGAACAGGAACTGAGGTTGACATGCTGGTCGCCAGTCACAGCGATAAAAAGATTGCAACGCTGCACTCCTGCTGTCTGCATCGCCTTGATGCTGCCGGGAGAGTCGTGAAGCGTCAGTACATCATAGTTGGCGCTGATATTGTCGAGGCAATCCTCGTCATCATCGATGAGAGTGATGTCCTCATTGTTTCTTGAAAGAAGCTTTGCCAGGTAAGTACCTATTACTCTTGCTCCTGCTATTACTATTTTCATTTGTTATTTATTTGTTTGTAGTCTCCCTCTAATTTCCCTGGTGGAGGAAAGGGTAGGGATTGCCATCTTGAGGCTCAAGGCTAATAAGTTAACCCTTCATCCCACATGGAGGATAAAAGGTGGCTCTAAAATACTTTACTTTATTTTCTCCAACGCCTGCACAATGCCATCGACATCAATGCCGACGATATGCTGAAGTTGGGCTACAGTGCCGTGTTCCACGAAGTAATCCGGCAGTCCGAGACGCTTTACGCGTACGTCATAATCATGATCAGCAAACCATTCCATGACAGCAGAACCCATACCGCCATTGCGCACACCGTCTTCCACTGTGATTACATTGCGGAATTTCCTGCCCACCTCATGTAGTATGTCCTCATCCAGAGGCTTTAGGAAACGCATATCATAGTGGGCTACGCTCTTCTTGACGTTGAGATTGCAGATAGCTTTCTGCACATTATTGCCCACGGTGCCGATAGAAAGGATAGCAATATCATCGCCTTCAGACAGTTTTCTGCCTTTTCCTACCTCCACTTCTTCCAGTGGGCAACGCCAATCCACGAGCACACCTCTGCCACGAGGGTAACGGATTACGAAGGAACCTTTACCAGGCAGTTGGGCAGTGAACATCAGTCGGCGCAGTTCATGCTCGTCCATAGGGGCAGAGATAGTAAGATTAGGCACCGGTCTCAGCGCCGCCATATCGAATGCACCATGGTGGGTAGCGCCGTCTTCGCCTACCAGTCCGGCGCGGTCGAGGCACAGTACGACAGGCAAATCGAGTATAGCCACATCGTGAATGATATTATCATAGGAACGCTGGGCAAAGGCACTGTAGATGTTACAGAAAGGTATAAGTCCGTCTTTAGCCATACCGCCAGAGAAAGTCACGGCATGACCCTCGGCAATACCTACGTCGAATGCGCGCTCAGGCATTGCTTCCATGAGCTTGTTAAGAGAGCATCCCGTAGGCATAGCAGGCGTAACGCCCATAATCTTAGGGTTTTGCTTGGCTAATTCCACGATTGTCTCACCGAAAACGTCCTGGAATTTAGGAGGCAGGTTTTCTTCGTTTCCCTTGATTCTCTTGCCAGTGTCAGCATCGAATTTTCCAGGGGCATGCCATATAGTAGCCTCATGCTCGGCAGGCTCGTAGCCTTTACCCTTCACGGTGTGGATATGCAGGAGCTTCGGACCGCGCATATTCTTCAGTTGATTGAGCACGCGGACGAGTTCCTTTACGTCATGTCCATACACCGGACCGAAGTAGCGTATGTTGAGTCCCTCAAAGATATTCTGCTGCTCGCTGATGAGAGACTTGATGGAATTGTTGAGCCGTATTATCGCTTTCCTTCTGCTGTCATTGAGAATGCCTTTGCTGAACATCCATTTCGCTGCCTTGTCGCGCCAGTGATTATATGATTCGTTGGTGGTGAGATTGAGCAGATACTGTTTCATTCCTCCGACGGAGTGGTCGATGGACATGTTGTTGTCATTCAGGATGATAAGCAGGTCGTTAGGCGAAGAGCTCACATTGTTGAGACCTTCGAAAGCAAGACCGCCGCTCATGGCGCCGTCGCCTATCACTGCTACGACGTGGCGAGTAGGTATTTCCTTTGCATTATCGCCTTCGCGAGCCATTTCCTGCTCCCTTTGTGCAGCGACAGCCATGCCGAGAGCCGCAGAGATGCTGTTGGAAGCATGACCGCAGGTGAAGGTGTCATATTCACTTTCTACAGGGTTAGGGAATGGGCAGATGCCGTGAAGCTTGCGGTTGGTGCAGAAATTATCACGGCGACCAGTCAATATTTTGTGGCCGTAAGCCTGATGACCTACGTCCCATACTATTCTGTCATACGGAGTATTATAGACGTAATGCAGGGCGACAGTCAGTTCGGTGACGCCCAGACTTGACGCAAGATGCCCGGGATTGACCGATAATTCCTTCACGATATCATCGCGAAGCTCACGGCATACCTCGGGTAATTGGTCCACCGGAATCTTTCTAAGATCCTTCGGTGAGTCGATGTTATTTAGAAATGTGTAATTCAAGACTACTTGGTTAAAGGCTGTTGTTGATGGAACCCATCGTTAATATAATATATAATAAGGTGTAAATATTTTGGTATTCCTGAGTGGTAATGCCAATATTAGATAGCCATCACTTTGCTATCGTTTCCAGAAATAGGACAGGGAATAGCATAGAGGACTATAGATTTCAGTTTTGAAAAGACGAAAAACCCTCCTTGTCACCCTTCTGACGCTAAGGCCATAGGGAGACAAGAAGGAATATGCTGAATGTGGATTACTTTACGTTGCCCACCTTGATGAGATATTCAGCAATCTGAACAGCATTCAGAGCCGCACCCTTACGTATCTGGTCACCAGTGAGCCAGAGGGTGATACCATTGTCATTAGCCAAATCCTGACGGATACGACCTACATACACATCGTCCTTGCCAGCGCTTTCGAGTGGCATAGGATAGACATAGTTCTGAGGATCATCGACGAGGGAAACGCCTTCTGCAGCATCAAGAGCCTTGCGCACCTGATCCACTGTGAGCGGAGCCTCTGTCTCTACCCATACAGATTCAGAGTGACTGCGGAGGGAAGAAACGCGAACGCAGGTAGCACTGGTGCGTACATCGCTGTGCATGATCTTGCGTGTCTCGTTGTACATCTTCATCTCTTCCTTGGTGTAGTCATTCTCAGTCATCTTGTCAATCTGTGGAATTACGTTGTAAGCCAACTGATGTGGGAACTTTTCGATGGTCTTCACCTCGCCGGTCTCCACGAGTTCCTTGTACTGCTGCTGGAGTTCAGCCATAGCAACAGCTCCTGCACCTGAAGCACTCTGATAGCTTGAGATGTGGATTCTCTTGATGTGAGAGAGATTCTCGATAGGCTTGAGTACCACTACCATCATGATAGTAGTGCAGTTAGGATTGGCGATGATGTTGCGAGGACGGTTCAATGCATCCTCAGCATTGCACTCCGGAACTACCAAAGGCACGTCGTCACACATACGGAAAGCACTGGAGTTATCGATCATCACAGCGCCATACTTGGTGATAGTCTCAGCAAACTCCTCGCTTGTGCCACCGCCAGCAGAAGTGAATGCGATGTCCACGTCCTTGAAATCATCGTTGTGCTGCAAGAGTTTGACCTCGTATTCCTTACCTTTGAATGTGTATTTAGTACCAGCGGAACGTTTGCTTCCGAATAATACCAACTCATCCATAGGGAAATTTCTTTCATCGAGGATGCGCAGGAACTCTTGTCCCACTGCACCGCTTGCGCCAACAATTGCTACTTTCATTTCTTCTTCTTTTTGTTTAGTTGTTATTACATAAAATATATAATTCCGATGCAAAAGTACAAATTTTCGGCTTAATCTTCGATATTTTGATATTTTTTTTGCAATTTTGCATCATAATTCATGCCTAACGTCAATAAAAATGCTCGATTTCTCACAATATCTCCCAATAACCAGTCCCACTTTGATATTTTTCGTAGTGCTCTTTATCATTCTGATTGCTCCAATCGTGATGGGAAAACTGCGTATTCCGCACATCATCGGCATGGTGCTTGCCGGCATAGTAATAGGTCCTTACGGACTGAATATCCTGGAGCGAGACTCCAGTTTCGAACTCTTTGGAAGGGTAGGTCTGCTCTATATCATGTTTCTTGCTGGAATAGAGATGGATATGGAGGGACTAAAGAAGGACTTAGGCAAGGTGACCGTCTTCGGATTGCTCACCTGTTTCGTACCTTTCATCCTCACATACCTCTCCTGCGTCTGGTATTTGGGCTATCCATCGCTTGCTTCACTCCTCTTGGGATGTATCATGGCGAGTAATACTCTCGTGGCTTATCCTATCGTGGTGCGCTATGGATTGCAACGCAGCACTGTGACGACGCTCTCCGTCGGAGCATCAATGCTGTCGCTTCTCATTGCCCTTGTGGTGACAGCGGCATTGGTGGGAAGTATGTCCGGCGATACGGGGACGCTCTTCTGGGTGATGTTTTTCGTCAAGTTTGTGGTGTGGTGTATAGCAATGACATGGCTTATACGCCACATGACGCGCTGGTTTCTCAGACGATATTCCGACTCTGTGATGCAGTATATCTTCGTGCTTGCAGTGATGTTTATCAGTGCGGCGACCTGCGAACTGATAGGATTGGAGGGCATACTCGGAGCTTTCGTCTCCGGATTGGTGCTCAATCGCTTTATCCCTAACATCTCGCCACTGATGAATCGCATTGAGTTTATCGGCAATGCCATTTTCATCCCTTACTTCCTTATAGGTGTAGGTATGCTGATCAATGCGGGATTGCTGCTCGAAGGGGGAAATACCATATTGGTAGTGGCCTGCATCGGTATCTTCGGAACGCTCGGAAAAGCCATTGCTGCCTTCCTCACCAGTTTCTTCTTCCGTCGTAGCGTGCACGAAGGCAATCTGATGTTTGGCATGACATCTGCCCATGCAGCAGGAGCCATAGCCTTGGTGATGGTAGGAGTCAATCTGGAAATAGCGCCAGGACAGCACCTTCTCGGTGATGAAGCGCTCAATGCTGTCGTGATAATGATACTCTTCACCTGCATTATCTCCACCGTAGTGACGGATTATGCCTCCAGAACCATAGTATTAAAGGAAAAATCACAGCGCAAGATGCCAGAGGATGATGGCAAAGCTGATGATGAAAAGATACTGATACCAGTGAAATATCCTGAGACTTGCGACACATTGCTTAACATGGCTATGCTGATGCGCAATGAGAAACTCTGTAGAGGACTGATAGCTCTCAATGTGGTATATGATGACCTTGACGCTACATACAATCAGCAGGAGGGACAACGATTGCTGGAACAGATAGAGAAGAAAGCCGCTGCTGCTGATGTTCAAGTGCAGACACAGGTGCGTCTCGCTACGAATATAGCCAATGGCATAAAGCATGCCTTCAAGGAATATGATGCTTCGGAGATTATATTGGGACAGCATATCCATGATAATTCCACGCGACGTTTCTGGGGACAGTTTGCTCAAAGCCTCTTCAATGGTCTCAATCGCCAGATTATCATAGCGCGATGCGCCATACCGCTCAACACCATCAGAGTGTTTCATGTCGCAGTACCCTCAAGAGCAGAGTATGAGCCTGGATTCTATCGCTGGCTTGAAAGAGTATCGCGCATGGTTACAAGGCTCGGATGCCGTATCGTTTTCCATGGCAGAGACGAGTCGCTATCGCTTATTCGCACCTTCTTAGGTAATAGATTTCCAAGCATTCGTGCCGATTATGCCATCATGCAGCATTGGAATGACTTCAAGAGTCTGGCAGCACAGATGGAAGAGCATCAGATGCTCGTCGTCGTGACGGCTCGTCCTGGCACCGTATCTTACAAGTCGGCAATGGAGCGTCTCCCTGACGAACTCACCACCTATTATAAATATAAGAACGTGATGATCATCTTCCCAGACCAGTATGGCAACCATCTCGACCTGATGTCGTTTGCCAATACCCAGCATTATGAGCAGGAAAGCATCTGGGAAAGCATTCAGAATATGCTCTCAAGGCATTAACCTGCGCCCCCGTGTCGGGCGCGTAACCGCCCGATTCACCTCCAAGAGCGCCAAAAAATAAGAAAAAAAATGATAGAAATAAAGAATATAAGAAAATCCTTCGGCAACTTAGAAGTGCTGAAAGGCATAGATCTCCACATCAATAAGGGAGAGATAGTAAGTATAGTAGGTCCAAGCGGAGCAGGAAAGACCACGCTCCTGCAGATAATGGGCACACTCGACAAGGCTGATAGCGGTACCGTCATAGTGGATGGAGTAGATGTCAGCACTCTGTCAAAGTCGAAAATATCTGATTTCCGTAATCAGCATATAGGTTTCGTGTTTCAGTTTCACCAACTGTTGCCTGAGTTTACTGCCCTCGAAAACGTGATGATTCCTGCCTTCATCCGCGGAGCGAAGCGTAAGGAAGCAAAGGAAAGGGCAGAGGAACTCCTCGCCTTCATGGGACTATCCGACCGTGCTGAGCATAAGCCTGCCGAACTATCAGGTGGCGAGAAGCAACGTGTCGCTGTGGCAAGAGCATTGGTAAACAATCCTGCCGTCATCTTTGCAGACGAGCCATCCGGCTCTCTCGATACGCATAACAAGGAGGAACTGCACCGCCTCTTCTTCGACTTGCGCGACAAATACGGTCAGACCTTCGTCATAGTGACTCATGATGAGGGACTATCGCAGATTACAGACCGTTGCATCCACCTGAAGGACGGACAGATAGAGAAGGAACAAGAGGCTGTAACAGTAGAGAATACTGTGAATACAGAAGCCAGCGCCCCTGCAATCTAAAGGAAATCCATGTAAAAAGCAATTCAATTCTCGTAAATAGAAACATAATATGAAGAAAATCCTTTTAGGACAGAAAAATCGTCTCAAGGCAGCATGGAAAGTGGACTTCGGAGTATATCTCGAAGGCGATGAAGAAGGAAAAATCCTGCTTCCTACCCGTTATGTGCCAGATGACCTTGAGATAGGCGACGAGGTAGATGTGTTCATCTATCTCGATAATGAAGAGCGACGCATAGCCACCACCGTCGAGCCAAAAGCAATGGTGGGCGATTTCGCCTTCCTCGAAGTGGCATGGGTGAATGAATACGGCGCTTTCCTCGACTGGGGACTGATGAAAGACCTCTTCTGCCCATTCCGTGAGCAGAAGCAGCGCATGGTGAAAGGGCGCTCATATATCGTCCATGTGCATCTTGACGAAGAGAGTTTCCGCATCGTGGCGTCTGCAAAAGTGGAGCATTATCTGTCTTCACTTCGTGTCATAGAAGAGGGCACAGCATACGAAGTGGATGAGAGTGGAGCGCCACTCCTCGTCGATGACCAGCCGATTACGCTGAAAGTGGGCGACAAAGTCGATGCCCTCATCTGGCAGAAGACAGACTTAGGCTTCAAAGCCATCATCAATAATCGCTATGCAGCCTTGCTGTATGATTCACAAGTGTTTAGAGAATTACATACAGGCGATCGTGTAGAGGCATATATCTCCAAGATACGTCCCGATGGAAAGATAGATATTGCCCTGCAGCAGGCAGGCCGTCAGCACACAGAAGACTTTGCAGAGTATCTCCTTCGCTATCTCCAATATCGTGGCGGTCGTTGTCGTCTTGGCGACAAGAGTAGTGCAGAGGAAATCCGTGAGCAGTTTCAAGTCAGCAAAAAGACCTATAAGCGTGCCATCGGCGACCTTTACAAACGTCGTCTCATCATTATCACTGATGATGGAATAGAGTTGGTGGATTAGTTATTGATGTTCTATTTTTTTCGCAAGCAATAAATAGCCCCTCAGTCCCCACTGTCGTGGGAAAGTGTAAAATATCAATGTTTTATATTGTGGTTTTGTTGTTTAGTGGTTTAGTGATTTTGTTGAATGTATAAACAATGCA
>OLFV01001258.1_pt1 | contig 25533 bp, 21 predicted proteins | sample 1605551 | NCBI WGS metagenome assembly OLFV01 (sample SAMEA3888922, study PRJEB22519) | human gut metagenome | biome: human gut; feature: human-associated habitat; material: faeces | place: Denmark | collected 2011 | reverse complement strand
CCCCCGCCGCATGGTCATGCGGCATGGAGGGGGGCGAGGAGCGGAAGCAATGTCACGCGGAGCGGAGCCTTTGGGAGGCGGAGCCGCACAAAGGCGTAAGCGAGCCAGCCGTGGGTACATGGTGCCTTTTTGCCCGTGTGGAACACGGGCTGCCTTTGCGGCAACATTCGTTGCCGCTCAAGTCGGAGCAAAGCCACATGCTCCGCACAGAGCTGTCAACATAGTTCTACAACAGAGCCATCTATGTACTTTTATTGACAAATCAAAAAATTCGTATATTGATAAGAATTAATGTCGATCATTGGAGAATATCTTATGGCAAGATTGGACAAAGAGCGTTTTAAAGAGAAGTCAAAAGAGCATAACAATGTTCAAGATGTTGTAGGTGCTGATTATAAATTTTTTGAGTTAGAAGGAAAAAAATACTTCCAGATTGATTCATATGGCAAGTCTAGTCGGAAGAATCCAGGTAAAGTTAGTCAGAGTATACAGTTTGACGAAGAGTTTGCCAGAGAACTCGTAAGGTTACTGAGAGAAGAGTTTCAAATTTAAGTCAGTTGTAGAACGATATTGACATGCTGTAAGGAATGCATGATTTTGCTCTGGCATATACATATCAACATACATTTATAGCTGGTGTCATTCTACCATGAGAAGCTTTGCGTCATATGCATTAATCCGCCAGCATGCTCCTCCGCCAGTCAGGGCTGGTCGGCCCGGCGTGTCCGCCCCCGCCAGCCGTGCGTGAATGCCGCGTCATAGAGGCGTGAACGGTCATCCGCGCGGGGCTGTCCGGGAAGCACCAGAAAGACCGTCTGACGGGTGAAGCCCTGTTCCCGGATGACGTCGGCCAGCGTATCCGCGCGGGCCCAGGCCATGCGCTGATCCGGCCAGCCCGCGCGGCAGGCGCAGAGTATCGGGGTTTCCGGCGGCAGGACGGCCAGAAGTTCCTCCTGCATGCGATCGGGCTCGGAAGCGGAGAGATAGATGGCCAGCGAGCTTCCGTGGGCGGCAAGCGCCCGCAGGCGTTCCCGTTCGGGAACGGGGGTGCGCCCCTCCAGCCGGGTGATGATCAGTGTCTGGGTTGTTTCCGGCACGGTGAAGGAAACCTTGCCCGCCGCCGCCGCCGCGAAGGCCGCGCTGACCCCGGGCACGACTTCCCAGGGAATGCCGTCCGCGTCCAGCAGGCGGGCCTGTTCCCGCACCGCGCCGTACAGCGAGGGGTCGCCCGTGTGCACGCGGGCCACCATGCCGCCGCCCAGCGCGCAGTCACGCATCAGCGCGTGCGTTTCTTCCAGACAGAGCGGGGCGGAGTCCTCCACCCGCGCGCCTTTTTTCGCGCAGGCCACCACCTCCGGCGGTACCAGCGAACCGGCATACAGCACCAGATCCGCCTCGCTGATCAGCCGCTGCCCCTTGAGCGTGAGCAGTTCCGGATCGCCCGGCCCCGCGCCGATGAAAAAAACCCTGCCCATGTTCACGGGAGCCTCCTGTCCGGCGCGTCGCCGGGAAATATGCCGATCAGAAAAACGGGGTTGAGAGGTTTCAGCGTCAGACTGCCGGCCAGAGGCGCGGATTCGGCGGCCTGTATCTGCATGACGGAATGGCGCAGGCCGCGTTCACGCGCGAAATCGAGAAGCGTGTTCAGGGTGGAGAGCAGGGCTGCCGCCGCCACCATGCGCCCGCCGGGCTTCAGCCGCGCGGCGACGGCTTCCGGCAGGATGCGGCCGTTCGGGTTGCGCGCGCCGCCCAGCCCTCCGCCTATGAAGACAGCGTCGGGATCGGGCAGTCCGTCCAGAGCATCCGGGGCGGAACCATGCACGATATCAAGATGCGGGATGCCGATGCGTCGGCGGTTTTCCCAGATCAGAGAGACGCGGGATTCCTCCCGTTCCAGCGCCACGACGCGCCCGCGCGGGAGCAGCGCGGCGGCTTCCAGCGAAAGGCAGCCGCTGCCCGCGCCCAGATCCCACAGCGTGTCGTCCGGGCGCGGCGCGAGCAGAGACAGCGCCGCCGCCCGGATCGGAGCCTTGGTATACAGTCCCTTGTCCAGCGTCAGCGCCCGCTCGTCCAGCCCGAAGCGGGGGCCGGGGGCCACGCCGTCATCCCGCCGGGGAAGCAGGATGACGCTTTCACCGCCCGGAAAGTTTTGTTCGGCTGCTTCGGGCAGATCGTATTCCCGAACGCTTTCCTCCGTCGTATTCAGCCGGGAGGCCACGGCCATGCGGAACCAGTCCGCGCCCCGTTCCAGCAGAAAGCGGGCAATGGCCGCCGGACTGTTCGCGGCGTCGGTGTACACGCACAGGGGACGCCGGGTCAGGGCCGCATGGGCCAGCGGCAGCCAGTCATTGCGGCCGTGCAGGGAGAGAACGGCAAGATCGTGCCAGGGCAGGCGCAGACGGGCGCAGGCCGTCTGCATGGCGCTGACGCCCGGCAGAATGCGCAGGCTCCCGGGCGCGGCGAACGCCGCCCGCTTGCCGAGCGTGGTTCCGATGCCGTAAAGCAGGGGATCCCCGTCAGCCAGCACCACGCAGCGCCGTCCTTCCTGACGGGCGGCTTCCAGTTCCCGCAGGGCGGGTTCCAGCGGGCAGGCGAGGGCAATATGCCGTTTGCCGGGAAAGCGGGCCAGCAGGCGGCGCGGCGCGGCCACCACCTCGGCTTCATCCAGCAGACGCGCGACATCGGGGGCAAAGGCCGGAGCTTCTCCCGTACCGGTTCCCAGCACCAGTACCGGGGGCGGCGCGGAGAGGGCGGCTTCCGCCGGCGCGTCATGAAAAAGGGGGAGATGAGTCATAGGCGTATAAGCTCCCTGCCGGTATCGTCATTCATGGAAAGGAGGAACAGCTCGATCCGCGCGCCCGGGGCGAAGGATTCCACAACGCGTTTTGCCCGCAGCGCCGGCGCACGGAGCAGGGCGTCCGCGTCGGGGCGGTGCAGAAGCAGATCCAGAGCCTGACCGGCTGTGGTGCAGGAGGCAATGGCGGATTCCAGCCCGCGCGCGTCGCCGGCGGCGGCCTCCGCGCACCAGCGGGCAAGACGCTCCATTTCCAGCGGAGCCGCATGGGCATGGGTATGCCCCAGCCCCTGCGCCAGCTTGACCAGCTTGCCGAAAAAGCAGCCCCACACGATGTCGCGGAACCCCGCGTCCACGGCGGAACGCAGGCTGAATTCCGCGAAATCCGCCACCTGAACAAAGGCCTGTTCCCGGTCGAGAGGAAAAATGTTCTGAAGAAGGCGTTCGCTCCGCCTGCCGGTGGAAAGGAAGACGCGTGGGCAGTTCACGGCCCGGGCCACGCTCAGCCCTTCCAGAATGCTCGCCTTCCATGCGTCGTGGCTGTAGGGCCGCACAGTGCCGTGCGTGCCGAGTATGGAAATGCCGCCCGTGATGCCGAGCCGGGGGTTCAGCGTTCTGCGCGCGATGTTCTCCCCGTCCGGAACGGAGAGGGTAACGCGGACGCCGCCCTTGTACCCGCGCAGCGCCGCGACTTCTCTCAGGCCCGCCTGAATCTGCCTCCGGGGAACGGGATTGATGGCCGGTTCACCCACGGCCACGGGCAGGCCGGGCAGGGTGACGCGCCCCACGCCGGGGCCGCCCCTCAGCAGCAGGAGGGGAAAGCCGGGCACAAGAATTTCTCCGCCGCCGGGCGCGGCGTCCGCCGGGGCGAGCAGTTCCGCTTCCGCCTCGATGCGGGCGCGATGCGTGGCGTCCGGGTCGTCCCCACCGTCCTTGATCACTGCCGCTGTCGCCCTGCCGTCGCTCAGCGTTACGGCGGCAAGGGGAATATTCAGCCGTCCGGCGGCAGTGGGAGGCTCGCCGGGAGTTTCCGCAAAGGGAGGAAGAGGGCAGTCCACGGCGGCCGGAAACTCCAGTCCGAGCAGACGTCCGAAAGCGGCCATGGCCGCCGCCGTCGCCGCACTGCCGGTGGTGAAGCCTTCCCGCAGGCTCATGCGGCCCCCTCCTGCCGTTCGGGGAGCAGGCGTTCCATGGAACGCAGATAGTCGCGGTGGCGGTCGAGATAGAAGGAAAGAGCGCGCGCGAAATCCCGCCCTGCCAGCCCGTCCACGAACAGCCGGCAGATATCCTTTTCCTGTTCCAGCACCATCTGGGAGCGGAGGAGCGCCAGACGCTCCGCTCCGGAAAGCTCCTGGGAGATTTTTTTCAGCGCGTGCGCCGCGCGGGGCTGATAAAACCAGAAATACATGAGATCCAGAGCATTGGCGATGAGTTCGGTTTTCATGTGGCGGTGTTCCCGCTCCAGACGTGACAGGATTTTCTCCGGCTCCTTCAGCAGTTCCGGAAGATCCTCTTCAGGATACAGCAGTTCAAGACGGCCGTAGAGGGAAAATACCCGGCGCAGCTTGCTCCGGTAGTCCCAGAGGCGCAGCCGCATGTTGCCGTTGCGGTCGGCCATGCCTTCAATGACGCCTGCCACGGTATCCGATGCCACCTTGGACGTAATGGCCGCCGCGGAAAACAGAAGCGCCTGCGGCTCCGCCGCGCCGAACGCGCGCAGGATCAGCTCCAGCCCCTCGTTATAGGCCAGAGCCACGGGAATGGCGAAGACGCTGCGGAAGATATTGGCGATGATCACCTCGCGCGGAAATCCCCTCAGATAGTTGTGCCCCGCGATATAGAATCCGTTGACCAGCGAGATCACGGAAAAGATCAGCACATCGTGGCTCACCGGGTCCAGCCGGCAGAAATCCTGAAGAAACCAGACGCGCAGCACAAGTTCCAGCAGAATGACGGAAATGCCCGTGTACAGCAGGGAGTCGCTCAGGCGGCTCCAGCTTACATAGTCATTCCAGCGCAGCAGGGGGGAACGGCGGAATCCGCCGCCGCCGAGTACGGCCTGCATGATGTTGCGCAGCCCGGTGATGAGAAACCACAGCGGCGCGCCCAGCCACATCAGCAGCGTGTTGTCCTGCGTCAGCAGGAATGCCGCCCAGGCCGGGATGAAGCCGCCCATCACCTTGAGCGCATTTGCAAGGGAGGTGTTGATGCAGAGGGAATCCGCCGTTTCGTCCCCGGCACTGTCGTCCGGAAGAAAGCCGTTGCTCACCGGGCGGCCCATGCCGCCGAGAGTGACGATATTTCCGGATTTCGCGCCGTGCGCGCTGCACTGTCCGCCGTCGCAGACAGTGGCGTCGCCATGAATCCATTCACGCTCCGGACGCCTGAGAAAATGGCGCAGTCCGGGAAGCGCGCGCAGCAGCCGGACGGGAAGAGACGGGCGTTCCTCTCCGGGAAGGCTTTTCCAGACGAGGCGTTCCTGCAGCGCGACGCGCAGGGGCAGCCACAGACGGGTGCTCCGGCGCGAACCGAGTTCGCGTCTGGCCCGGTAGGGAAGCGTCTCCGGAAGGGCCAGGCCCATGCCGTACCACATTCCGGGGCGGCTGGAAGAGTCGGTGCCCATCCGCGAATAGAGCTTTGACGTTGCGTAAAAGCCCTGGAGAATGGGAATATTGCGCAGGATAAGCCGGAGTTTTTCAGTTCGCGCCTCGCAGCCGGGCGTGAGCGGCCAGGGAGAAGCCACGTCCGTGCCTTCTCCGCAGTCACGGAGCATGCGGCGGATGAGCTGCTTGAGCAGAGGGGCGCTGCCGTTGTTGATGGCCTGCTGAAGCGCGCCGATTTCCGCCAGATGCGGCTCCTTGCCTTCCTGCCAGTCCTTGAGGTTGAAAATTTCCAGATGGGTGATGAACCCCTGGCAGTCCCAGAGCAGATTAAGCACGTCCTCGGGGCTGAGGCGGGCGAGATTGAGCACCACGCGGTTGCCGCTGTGCAGGCCGGAAAGCCAGTCCAGAAGCAGAAGGGGAGGGGTGCGCAGAAGCTCGGGACAGTCGCCGCCGCATTCCCCCGGGACGGGGGCGCGGGTGAGCTTTTCCCGCTCGGATCGGAAAACAGGGCGGCGCAGAACCTCCATGAGATATTCGGTGGTGCATCCGTCCAGCCGATGCAGTCTTTTTTCCAGCATGGCCCGGCAGGCGTCGTCACATCCGGGGCTTTCCAGCCGTTCGCTCAGGGCTGCGGCTTCCTCCCGCAGGGAAGAGAGCAGCGAGGCGTGGATGAATTCCGCCAGATGCAGCAGAAAGGTCTGCCCCGCGCCCACGAAGGCGAGAAACTTTTCCCTGTCCAGCTCTTCCGTGACGATGCCCAGCTCCCGCTCCAGTTCGTGCCGCCCCCGGCTGTTCCACAGGTCGAGCATGGAGAGGATATGCCGTTCCATCCAGGCCGAAGCTTCCCGGCCCTTTTCCATGAGACGGCGCACGCCTGGCTCGGCCAAGAAGGCCAGAAAGCCCTCCGCGTCGGAAAAGCCGCGCGGGATCCAGATGAAGTCGATCAGGCCTCCCCGGTAGGGGGCGTGGAACAGCAGGCCGATACGGACGGTCACACCCATGATTTCCGCCGCTTCCATAAGCTCGCGGGCGGCTTCGGGACGGACGAAATGATAGTAGATGACCGTGAGGGAGCGGATGCCCTTGACCCAGGCGTCCATGATCAGATGGGTGGCGTTCTTGCGGCCCTTGGTGTTGGCGTCATGCACATGATGATCGAATACGGCCTGGTTCCACTCTTCCGGCATTTCCAGCAGAAAATAGCGGCGCAGCATGCGGCGTATCACGGCAGGCTTGCCCGACGCGGCCTGGCGGAAGTCATGGGCAAGGCGGAGCTGGCGTTCATCGTCGCCCTGGGCGCGCACGATTTCCTTCATGATCTGGATCAGCACCCGCCCCGTATTGCGGCGCAGATTCGTTCTTGCGCTGACCATGACTTCTTCCCGCAGGGCGCGCAGGGCATGGATGCGCTCTTCTTCCTGCCCCTGTTCAAGCGAGTCCAGCAGACGCAGCACGGCGGAGGCCATGCGCATTTCCGCCGGAATGGCCAGATCGATGATGCCGTTGGGATGCAGGGCGTCGGTATGCGGGAACACCGCCGCGTGTTCCGCACGGTTCAGTTCGATGGCCCGTTTGACCTGGGAAAGAAACACAACGTCCTGTGTGTCGAAGCGCAGTGAGAATGCCATATGCGTATCCAGCCGGAAAATGGCTTCCAGAATGGAGGAAATGCGCGGCAGCGTCAAGGATGGCCCGCAGTCGGGCGCGTCCATGGAGCATTCCGCCATTGAAATGTCCCGCCGCCGGATACGCGGAAGGGGCGCTCCTTTCCACGAAAGGAACGCCCCGGAATGATGGCGGACCCCGCTTCGCGGGATACGCGTCGTCCGGAGCGTTTTGCTCTCGAAAACATCCGTCGGCCAGGACCCCATGTTCCGGCCCGCAGGCTTCACGCCGCCGGAGTCATACGCCGCAAGTGAATTGCGGCAACACCGGAGGATTGGGGGCGTCGCGGCTTCAGTCTCGCTTCGCCTGACTCCGGGATATTTTCAAATCGAAATCGTTCGCTTGGCGGCGCGGCAGAACCGCGGCCTGCTCGCGATTTTCAGGGCTGCGGACCTTGTCCGCAGCCCCGGCGCTCCTTTTCATGAAAGGCGTGCCTTCATGCAGCGTCATGACAGGGGGATTATTGCAGCAGGCGTGCCCGCGCGTACCCTTTTACCCCGCGGATGGTGCTTCTGGCCGAGACAAGCTGACTGCGGATCTGTTCCAGAAGCTCCCGGCCCTCTTCGTGGATAAGCTGATTATAACCCTGCAGGGCGATGAGCTTGACGCGGTAATCTTCCGAAGTTTCCTCGTCCAGCGTATCCGCGGCCTGGCGCATGAGTTCGGTTCGTTCGTGAAAATGGGACTCGGCGCTCTCCACATCTCCATTGCGCATGGCTTCAAGCTCATGCTGGGCAAGGATAAGGGCACGATCCAGAAGCGTCAGGTTTGCGGACATGGAAATTCTCCGGATCGGGCCGGTTACGCCCGGGCAAGCGTGTCGGAAATGTCGGAACGCAGCTTTTCCAGCACCTTGTTCCATGAGCCGCACACCGGGGTGAACTCGAATTCAAGCAGGTCGGCCAGAAGTATCCAGTCTTCGCTTTCCAGCACTTCGGTCATTTCGCCCAGCAGGGCGGAAACCTTTTCCACCAGGGTGTCGAACTCGGGTTCGCTCACGGAAATGAAGTCATGGCGCAATACGCCCACCATGGACATGAAATCGCGGGTGACGTCCAGAAGATCCTGAAAAAGCTCCAGCCCCTGCTGATCGTCCCCCTGCCGGAAGAGACCGGCGCATCTGGCGCTGCCGTCCTCCATGATGCGTGTGACCTTGAACAGTTCATCCGTGACGTTCAGCGCCATTTCACCCAGAGGCATGGTGCTGATTTCCACCGAACGGATTTCGTCGCGTTCGATATCTTCCGCCTGATGCGGATAGATTTCCGAGAAAGGCTCGCTGTTCAGCAGCACGTCGGTGACGATGCGCTGCTCTCTGGTGCATTCGGTATTGGCCTCCACCAGAATTTCCTCAAGGTTGGCAAAGTTTTCAATGCGCAGATCCGAGGCGCGGCCGTCGATGATGATCATGATATCCTCCTGTCTTCCCGCTGGAGCATTTTGCTGTTGAAAGCATCTGCCGCCAGAACCCCATGTTCTGACCCGCAGCTTTCACGCCTGACGCCGGAGTCTCGCTCCGCTCGACCCCGGGAGCATTTTCGGGCCGAAAATGCCCTGAGGGGAATCTCTTTGACGTTGTCCGACCGCATGCAAGAATCGGGCCAGCGGGAAAATCAGTCCCGGCGCGTCAGGGAGGAAAGTTCTCCGCGCAGCAGCTCGAAAAAGCGGAATACGGCGGGGAGGTCTCCGCCATGTTCCTGCAGAGCCGTGCGCCAGAGCAGGGACAGGGGGACGAAGTCCGGGCTGTCCGAAAATATCCCGGCCAGACGGGAACAGGTGGCAAGAAAGGCTGTACGGCTTCTTTCCGTGGGACGCAGCCTCAGCAGGCGACCCTGTTCCAGCGCCAGAAGCAGCATGGCGGAAGCTTTTTCCGCTGTGGAGAAGATACGCTCCCTGCAAGGCGAGCCGGGCGGAAAGACAGACAGGCTCTCCGGCGCGGGGGCGGAAAATTTTTCCCGACGGGCGTCCTGCGCCGCATCCCGCGTCCATGCGTCAAGGAAGTGACGGTAAAAGCCGCGCTGGACGCGGAACCAGAGACCGCGCTCGCTCTCATCGTCGCCGGAAAGGGAGCGCAGATTCATGAATCCTTCCCCGTCGCGCAGGCTCAGCCATACCCTGGCCTCGCGGCGGGCATCCGGCCCCGCCTCCCATGTTCCTCCGCGCAGGCGGGAAAGAACAAGACCTGCCGCGGTTTCCGGGCTGACGGCCTGACGGCAGGCATGGGCGTGCGGGCAGGGAGCATTGAAGGGGCAGGGATGACAGTCCATCCTGGGTTCAAGGCTGCATGAGCCTTCCCGGTAGGGGCCGGTGTCCCATGGCTGGGCCGTGGCCAGAAAGAGGGCAAGAACCGGCACGCCCAGCCCGGCGGCCAGGTGCATGGTGCCGGTGTCATTGGTGACGATCAGGCGGCACTGGCGGAGTACGGCGGCAAGAACGGGCAGGGAGGTCCGCCCGGTCAGATCGATTCCCGGACAGCCGAGAGCAAGGCAGCGCGCGGCCAGGTCCCTTTCTTCCGGGCTTCCCAGCAGCAGGGGGCGAAGACGCGCCTGTTCCCAGAGCATTCTGCCCAGGGCGGCAAAATGTTCCTCGGGCCAGCGTCTGGCTTCGGCGCTCGCCCCGAGCTGGAAGCCCACATATGCTTCCCCGCTTTCGGACGGCGCAGACTGTTCCGAAGTCTCGCGGAGCAGGGCGCGCGCCTGCGCGGCGGCGTCCTCCGAAGGGCTGCGCAGGGAAGCGTCCGGAACGCCGGAGCAGCCTGCCATGCGGAAAAATCCGTCCGTCAGGTTGAAGGGGCTGCATCCGCGTCTGGCCGTGACTGCCTGCACATAGCTTCCCCAGGGGGAGCTGTTCCGGCCGAATCCGTGCGCGTCCATGCCGAAACCGGCCAGATTTGCGGGGGAAGCGTCCCTTTCCGTCGGAAAGGCCATCAGGCGGCCGAGCAGACGGGCTCCGGCGCTCGGGGTCAGGTTGAATACCTCGTCCGGGCGGAGCCGCGCGCGGGCTTCCCGGAGCCAGGCGGCGAGATCGTCGGCACACAGACGCCAGTCCCGTGACAGACCGGCAAGAATGCTTCCTCCGGGAAGGGGCAGCACCTGCTCCAGGCCATCCAGAAGTTCGGCGGCAGGGGCGAAGTTTTCCAGACAGATCAGGGAAACCTCGTCTCCCTGTTCACGGAAGGCGCGGATGACCGGCTGGGTCTGAAGAAGATCTCCGAACCGGGTAAGATTAATCAGACAGCGGCGCATGGGGTCCTCCTTGTCGGTCCGCTCCGCGGCATATCGCGCCCGGCAGAGAAAGCGGGTTCTGCGGGACTGCATCCGGTCAGCCGCCAGGCCCGGACAGGATCGCGTCTCCGGCGGCCGGGACGCCGTCAGCAGCCCTTGTGTTCTTCGCGCAGCTCCGGCTCCCCGCCGCTCAGGGTAACGGCGTCGCGTCCGGCCTTCTTGGAGCGGTACAGCGCCTGATCGGCCAGACTCAGCAGCGCCTCCACGGAAAGGAGTTCTCCCGCCCTGCGGCAGGCGACGCCGATGCTGACGGTAATGATGCCGGAGGGAGCCCCCGGATGCGGCAGGGCCAGGCCGCGCACATTGTCCATGATGCGCCGCGCCACGGTCATTGCGGCGAGAGGGTCGGCGTCAAGCAGCAGGGCGGTGAACTCCTCGCCTCCGTAGCGGAACGCCGTGTCCGAGGAGCGCAGCATGGCGCTTTTCATCGCTCCGGCCACGGCCCTGAGCGCCATGTCGCCCTGCTGATGGCCGAAAATGTCATTATAGCTCTTGAACAGATCCAGATCGAGCATGAGCAGGGCCAGAGGCGTGCCCGGCATGTCCGAAGCCAGAACCTTTTCCAGGGCTCTCCGGTTGCCGATGCCGGTCAGCGCGTCGTGGAAGCTCAGGTCGGCGTACTGGTCGCGTTCACGCTCAAGGCGTCCGAAGCGGGCGTTCAGCTCTTCCATGTACCGGGTGAGGCCGGGCAGGACGTCAAGCATGTTCTGAATTTCCAGAATGCGAACCAGGGGCAGGCGGGGCATGTCCTGCCCTGAGCGGATGGCGTCCAGCGCACGGGATGTCATGGCCAGAGGACGCAGGATGTGACGGTGGACAAGAAGGATTGTTCCTGCCAGACCAAGCAGAAACACGGCTCCGGCGGCAAGGAACAGCCGCCGGATGCGGGAGGTTTCCTCGTCGATATGGGTCATTCCGCGTGCAATATGGGCGGCTTCGGTGGTGGAGGCGTAGTCGCTCATCTCGCGCAGCCTGCTGTCGACATGTTCCCATATCTGCCTTGATTCGGCTCCGGCGTCGACGAGAAAACGCCGGATTTGCCCGACATCGCGCAGACTTTCCTGAAAACTGCGGCAGTCGGCCGACAACTCCGGATTCCCTTTTCCGGCGGCGTCGGCGCAGAATCCGATCAGCGGGGCAAGGGTGTTTTCCAGGTGTTCATGTGTGCCCGCGCCGTCTTGCGGAGAACGGGAGTCCGGGCCGGGGCATCTCCGGTGAACCGGGATGCGTTCGGGCCGGAGGCCGCTGTGCAGGGCCAGCCGCTCCAGAGCGCCCGAAAGCGCGATTTCCCTGTCGTGCAGCCTGTCTTCCGCGTCGCAGAGCTGCGATTTCAATTCCAGCAGCCGGCGGAAGTCCGGCTTGAGGAGATCCATCATGGCGGAAAATTCCGGCGATTCGCCGAACACGGATTCAACGATCAGCGCCTGGGCGGTAATGCCGGCATTGCGGGCCTCCAGCGGGTCGCCGGAATGATAGGCAAGGGAAATGCTGCGGCGCAGATTTTCGATATTGATCAGCAGCATCTGCTTGGACAGGATGCGGGGAAGGTATTCGCGCCCTGTGGCGTAGGCCAGGGTTCTTATGCTTTCCAGATCCCGGAGCACAAACCAGAAAACCAGCCCGAACAGGGCAAGCATGGGCAGGACGAGAAACAGCGAGAAGCTGTGGATGCTGATATGACGGAATTTTTTTGCCATGGCGGATTTCAGTAAATGCTGAAGGGGAAATAGCGGCGGACGGCGCGGTCGTATTCGCCGTTCAGCCTGATCTCCCGGATGGCCTGATTGACCGCCCTCAGCAGGCCGGGGACCCCCCGGCGCACGCCGATGCGGGCGTCATTGATTTCATCGTCAAGGGGCAGCTCCGTTTCCTGCATGGTGAAGGCCGCTCCCCGGCTTCCCCGCAGAAATTCATAACCCGGCAGTCCGTCGGAAAGGACGAGATCGAGTCTGTCCGCGCACAGGGCGTCCAGCATCTCGTCGTAGTTCCGGAACAGGACGATTTCCGCCGTGCCCTTCCACAGCCTTTCGGCAATGACGGCCTGCAGCGTGCCGATCTGCGCGCCAAGCCGTCTGCCCTTCATCCAGTCCGGGCTTGTCCGGATGCCGGGCCGGCCGATATAGATGGTGCGCGAATGGTAGTAGCTTTCGCTGAAGTCCATGTAGGCGCGGCGTTCCCCGTTCGCGCCGAGGCCCGCGATGATCAGGTCAAGCTTTCCTTCCCGCATGGCATTCAGCAGTTCCTCAAAGGGCAGAGGAAGAATTTCGCAGGGCCGTTCCATGGCACGGCACAGGGCTTCCGCGACAGCAGGATCAAAACCGGACTGCCGGCCGTTTTCATCCGGGAAGGAGAACGGAGGGTAGTCGTTTTCCACTCCGATGCGCAGGGCGCCGCCCTGCACAGCGGAGGCGGACGGCGCGGGGAAGAGGACGGCCGACATGACGCACAGCGCCAGTATAATCGTGCGCGGCAGCCGCAAGGTGGAAAACCGGAACATAAGGCACCTCGGAAGGACATATGGCGGAAGAGACTATATATGCGTTTCCGCCCGGCAACAAGAAGCAAAAAATCCCGGCAGACGCGGGGCCTGCCGGGAAAAGAGGGCGCAGAGACGCCCCCCTCTTCTCCTGTGCCGCCGCAATTCACTTGCGGCGGCAAGCTCCGGCTTCAGGCATGAAGCCTGCGGGCCGGAACACAGGGTTCCGGCCCGCGGATATTTTCGAGGGCAAAACGCTCGGGGGAAAGCCTGTCCGGAAGATTCAGACCCGGTTGATGCGCGCGGCAAGTTCTCCCAGGTCCGCGTCCACCCGGTCTCTGAAGTGCAGCCCCACCTGCCTGCCGTCCACCCAGACGATCTGGGCCATGCGGTGTTTCAGAACCGTGTCAAGCGGGGGAAGGGGCGCGTCAATATGAACGCTGTTTCCTTCCATATAGGGGAAGGCCGGAGCTTCAAAGCGCATGCGCAGACCGGAAGAACTTATGTCGAGCAGAACAGCCGGAATACTGCCGCCGTTTTCACCTGAAACCTTCAGATCGTAGGGTTCGGTGACGGCAAATCGCTCGTCCATGCGGCGCTCGCTGCGCATGGCGGCAATCAGGTCGCGCAGGGCGTCGGAGAGGCTGCGCAGCTCCGAGGCGTGCCCGGCGGACTGCTCCATGTTCTCGGTAGTCAGATGCGCCTGCTGGCTGAAGTTTTCCATCATACGCATCACATCTTCACTGACGTGCGACTGCCGGGACGTTTCCTCCGCAATGCGCGCGATATCGTCCACGGCCTGCCCTATGACGTTCTGGATATGGTTCAGGCTTGATCCGGAGGTGTCGGCAAGCTCCGTCGCCCTGCGCGTCAGTTTCACGGCCTCGTCCGTCGCGTTTATGCTGGAGCGCACGCTGCCCTGAATGGCGGAAACGGAGCCGGTTACCTCCTCCGTGGCCCGCATGGTCTTTTCCGCCAGCTTGCGCACTTCGTCGGCAACCACGGCAAAGCCTCTTCCCGCGTCTCCGGCGCGCGCAGCCTCAATGGCAGCGTTCAGAGCCAGCAGGTTGGTCTGATCGGCCACATCCTTGATCAGTCCCAGAATCTTTTCGATATCCGCGGTATGGACGTCCAGTTCCTTCATGCGGGCGGCGACCTGGGCAGTCTGTTCCGTGACCTGGCCGATGCAGGCGATGGTCTGACGAACCACGTCCGTGCCCTGTTCCGCTTCCCGCTGGGCTCCCTGCGATTTTTCCATGCTCAGCCCGACCTGTTCCGCCATGCCGCGCATGGCGTCGCTCATGTCGCGGATGGTCGACGCCGCGCGTGTGGCGTCGTGATCCTGCTCCTCCGCCATCCTCTGGGTGGTTTTCAACTGGTCGAACAGTTTTTCAAAGGCCGCGGTCTGGGTCTGGGAGATGTCCTGCGCCTGATTGGCGGACAGGAATATCCGATCGTTGAGGTGCGCGATGCGATCGCGCTGCTCGTACATTTCGCTGAGATCGTTATGCAGGGTGAACGCTCCCACCATGTGTCCGTCGAGAACCAGCAGGGGGGAGGCGTCCATGACCAGGTGTTTCTTCTGACCGGCAAAATTGCTCCGGGTGACCGCGTAGCCGGTGACGGCCTTTCCTTCGGACAGAATCCGGGAGAAAAGCGTCGGGCGCGCGGCGTCGTCATAGAAAAATTCTCCGGCGCTCATGCCGACATAGTCTTCCGGGTTTCCTTGCCGGCCCCAGCAGGCGAGCATTTCGCGGTTCACATAGGTCAGACGCTCTTCCAGATCGCAGGAGGCGAAGGGGACGGTCATCCCGCGCATGATGCCCTGGGAGACTCCGAGTTTTTCCTTGACCACGCCGGTCATGATGTTGAAGGCGGAGGCCAGTTGGCCGACTTCATCCTTCTGGTCGATGTCCACGGTCATGAAATCGCCTTCGGCAACGCGGCGGGCGGCCGCGGTCAGTCTGCCGAGGGGGCCGCAGATGCGGCGGACCAGCAGAACGGCGATGGTCAGCCCGGCAAGGAGGAAGATGAGGGAGGCGCTGACGGCCATTCTGGTGATGTCGTTCAGCTTTCCCTCCAGTCTGGCGACAATGCCGCTCTGCGCTCCGCGCGTGAGCGCGAGCGAATTGCGGAGCAGGTCTCTCACTTCCGTCAGAAGGGGAAGGCTCACGGTTCTGAAGTGTTCCTTCGCGGCGGCGCTTTCTCCCCTTTCCATGTCTGTGCGGATGACGCCCGCGCTCTGATGCAGGGCAAGGTGCTTCTGATCCAGAACGGCGAACAGCGGGCGCAGATCCGGCACCTCCTGTTCCAGCGCCGTGCGGTTCGGGCCGTAAAACCATGTGCCGAACACGCAGCGGCGGCCGTCAAGAGCCGCCTCCAGGGGAATCCTGCCCTCGTTCATGACGTAGTCCTGCACGCTCATTGCCCACTGCAGGTGGCCGACCTCGGCGGTCAGCAGTTCCGTGTCGTTGCGCGGCCTGCCCAGCAGTTCGGCATCTTCGCCCACATCGTAGAGAAAGCTCAGAATCAGAACCATGATGGAGATGAAGAAGCCGATGCCGACCACAAAAACGGCATACAGCTTTTTTCTGACGGCGATATCGCTCCAGCGCATACAAAGAACCTCGTGTTTCGCGTTCCGGCGATGCTGTTGACCGGATGCGGCGGGCATGTTCGTGCCCTCCTTCTCCGGAAAATCCGGCCTGCGCGTGAAAAACGCCGGAATACTCCGGCCCGGAAGTATTGCGGCAAAGCCCCTGTTCCCAAACTTATTCGGAAGAATTATTACCTCTATTCAAAGATATTTCAATACGGTTTTAGGGATATATTGCGGATTTCGTCCTGTTTTCGCTGACTGCGCCGGGAACGGCTCTGACCGCCGGAGCGGAACCGTATGTCCCGTGCGGTGCCGTCGGCATGGGGCCGCCGCAGGGCGCTCATTTTTTTTGCTTGCCAGGCGGGGCGGAGGACTGGCACAAGGAACGAGCCGCCCGCAAGGGGCGGGAGGCTTTTTTCTGTGAGGTCGTATCGTGAGCAAGATCGCGGTTTCCATTCTGGGCATTGACTGCCCCGGCGTCGTTTATCTGGTTTCCGGCACGCTGTCCGCCCTGCGCTGCAATATAGAGGAGATCAGTCAGACCATTCTCAAGGGCCAGTTCGCGGCCATCTTCATTGCGGAGAAGCCGGACGCGCTGACGGAAGACAAGGTGCACAGCGAACTTGTCAAGGCCATAGACGCGCGGGACATGAGCCTGTCCGTCATCGTGCGTTCGCTGGATGAAAAGGCCGTCTATCATGGTGAACCCGGCGAACCGTTCGTGATCACCGTGGACGGCGAGGACGGCCTGAACGTGGTGGCCTCGTTCACCCGCATTTTCGCCGAAAACAAGGTGAATATCGAAAACATGAAGGCGCTCATGCCGGATGTGCCCGAAGATCAGCCCGAATCGAGGCGGCGCGCCCTGCAGGTGTTTGAAATATCTCTTCCGCTGTCCATCGACCGGACGGCTCTGCGGCGCACGCTGGAAGACAAGGCCCGGGATATGGGTCTGCGCGTGAGCATGCAGCACCGTGATATTTTTGAGGCCGTGCATCGCGTCAAATCCATCTGAGGCGGAGCGTCCGACTTCCGGCGCCGCGGCGTCCGCCGGCGGCCCGGATACCTTCTGAACCGGAGGAGTTCCCATGCTTACTGATCGTGAAGTGCTCAGCACTCTTAATATGTTGCGCAATGAACACCTGGATGTGCGCACGGTGACGCTCGGCATCAGCCTGTTCGATTGCGCCGCTCATGATTTCGACGTGTTCGCCTACAAGGTCCGGGCCAAGATTTCCCGCTACGCCGGCAGACTTGTGGAAACCTGCAATGATGTCGCGGACAAGTACGGCATTCCGGTGGTGAACAAGCGCATCAGCGTCAGCCCCATCGGGGTGGTGGGCGCGTCTTTCTCCCGCGAGGAGATGGTCAGGGCCTGCCGTGTGCTGGATGAGGCGGCCAAGAATGCCGGGGTTGATTTCCTCGGAGGGTTCGGCGCCCTGGTGGAGAAGGGCATGACTCCCGGCGAGCGCAATCTCATTGATTCCCTGCCCGAGGCGCTGGCCTGCACCGATCGCATCTGTTCCTCCATCAATGTGGCGTCCTCCCGCTCCGGCATCAATATGGACGCCGTCGCCCTGATGGGGCAGCGTATTCTTGATGTGGCGGAAGCCACGCGCGACCGGGACGGCATCGGATGCGCCAAACTTGTGGTGTTTGCCAACATTCCGCAGGATGTGCCGTTCATGGCCGGAGCCTATCTGGGGGTGGGAGAGCCCGATGTGGTGATCAACGTGGGCGTTTCCGGCCCCGGCGTGGTGAAGAAGGCCATCGACCGCGCCATGGCTGCGGGAAGGGCGAACGGCGGCATTACTCTCGGAGAGGTGGCGGAGGTCATCAAGCGCACCGCGTACAAGGTCACGCGCGTGGGCGAAATCATCGGCAAGGAAGTGGCGGATCGCCTCGGCCTGCCTTTCGGTGTGGCCGATCTTTCCCTTGCGCCCACTCCCGCCGTGGGCGATTCGGTAGGGGAAATTTTTCAGAGCGTGGGGCTTTCCTCCATCGGCGCGCCCGGTTCCACCGCCGTGCTGGCCATGCTCAACGATGCGGTGAAGAAGGGAGGAGCCTTCGCCTCCTCCCATGTGGGGGGGCTTTCCGGCGCGTTCATTCCCGTTTCGGAGGATTCCAGCATCGAGGCGGCCACCCGGTCCGGCGCGCTCAGCCTGGAGAAGCTCGAGGCCATGACCAGCGTCTGTTCCGTGGGCCTGGACATGATCGCCATCCCCGGCGATACGCCCGCCGCGACCATTTCCGGCATGATTGCGGATGAAATGGCCATCGGCATGATCAACAGCAAGACCACCGCCGTGCGCGTCATTCCTGTTCCGGGCAAGGGAGTGGGAGAGTCGGCGTGTTTCGGCGGGCTGCTCGGGGAGGCGGCGATTATTCCCGTCCCCGGCGGCGACGCGTCTTCCTTCATCCGGCTGGGCGGACGCATTCCCGCGCCCATTCACAGCCTGAAGAACTGAGCGGCGGGCGGGCTCGTGCGCCGCATGCGCAAGGGCCCGCCGTCAGGCTTCCCTTTCCGTCAGTTTTCTGGTGACCCGCAGCAGCAGCGCCCGCAATTGCTCAATGTCCGCCTGCTGGGTCTTCTCCGCCGTGTCCATCTGCAGCCGCATATTCCGCATTTCCTCCCGCAGTTCGCTGATTTCCCTGTCCGCGGCGTCCGCCCTCGCTTCAAGCTGTCCGGCTTTTTCCCGGCTTTCCGCCGTCAGCAGTTCCATGGCCTCGCTGATGCGCCGCATGAGTCCATTCTGTATGGCCCGCGCGCGGAGCCGCGGCCCGGCGTCCTCTGCCGGAGAACTCTCCGTCCATTCCGCCGGAAGGTTGTCGGGCGGCAGCAGTTGGGAGAAACGTTCGTGGATGCTGTGCTCACCCCAGTCATACGCGCGGGGTGACGGAAAGGCCGGAGGGTGCGGGCCTGCCCCGGGAACGGAATCCGTGCCGGACGGTCGGATGGAAGAGGAAGGCAGCGTGCGGGGAAAGCGTTCGGCCAGGGCATGCTCCATGGCATCACTGCTGCGCAGGCGCGGAAGCTGCTTGCGGATGCAGGCGAGGACCTCAAGGCAGGCAAACGCGTAACGGCGTTTTCGTCCCTCGCCGGTTGAGGGCAGAAATTCGGCGAAGCGGGAACAGTAAAAGCGCATGGTGGATTCCGGCACATTGAAGTAGCGGGCCAGCTCCGCCCTGGTGTAGAACGCGGCGATGTTTTTTTCCGTCATGGCGCTTCTCCGACAGAAATATGGTTTATTCCAGAATAGTCGGAATGGAACGGGGAGGCAAGCACGGCGCGCCCCTTCGCCTCCAGGCGCGCGATCCGCGTGACATTCTTCCGCGCCCTCCTGACGAGGGTCGGGCTGTCTTGCCGATACCTGCTCCCGCTTGCGTTTTGCGCGGAAAAAACTGCTCCCGCGCCCTCCTTCCATGCCCATGCCGGCTTCCAGCCGGCGGGGATGCGTCCTTTCATACCTCCCGCGCCCGCGCCTCCGGCGGTCAAGGTTCATCTCGACTTCACCCCGCGCAGGATATTTAAATAAAAAAGCGGAATGAATATCAGAATGTTATATGGTAATTTCACTCGCAAACCATTGGGGGCGGCATCAGGGGGCTTGTCTTTCGGAAATAATACGTATACTGTTTATTCCAGTCATTCATCGGAGAATATATGGCACCTGTTTTTTCTGCGGCATCTTCCTTTTCGCCGGAACAAAATTCCTCCCCGCTTGAGTTGCAGCTTCTTCCTGACGATGAGCTGCTCAATCTGTGGGAACAGACGCAGAAGGCCGTATGGACGATGGAAGACAATGGATGGGACGCCAACCCCGCGCAGCATTATGGCCAGATCGTCGTCTGGGAAATGCAGCGGCGTGTGACGGTTGCCCGCTCCGGAAATTCCCTGTTCGGGGAAAGTTCCCACTTCCCGCCAGATAGCGGGGGGATGCCACATATCATGACTGTGGCGCTTGCCTGAACGGCAGGAAAGGTTTTTACCCTTTCTCCTCCCCCCTTCCGTGGTTGTGGTTTTTCATTCTTTCTTAACATCCGCGTATCTGTGACGGCAGTATAATGCCGGAATGCTTCCCGGAGAGGAGCATTCAGGTTGCGTATACTCTGCCGGGATGGACATCCCATGATTGTCATCCTTGAACTGCACCCTTTCTGCCTTCTTCTGAAGGAACGCCACACCCGGCGGCTCCGCCTTTCCGCCCGACCATAGGGTCTTCAGGCATCGCGGGCCGTTTGTTCCCTCTCTGGACTGCATTGTCCCACGGAACCGGCGGACAGGCATCTCATGCCTTTTTCCGGAAAGCCTCTTCATCTGAAAATCCCCTTTCATTCATACAGCCAGGGCATTTGAGACAGCCGATATGGCTTCCGACCCTGAGCGGCGCTGACTGCCTGTCCGGGATGGAACAATTTTTTGAAATTGTCCATGGAGTCAGGCGGAAGAAGATTTTTCTCCGCGTTTATCTTCCCCGGGAGCGGCACGATTCGTCTGCGGCAAGGGAGCCGGACGCGGGCATGAACGCCGCGGCTCATTCCCCGCAGGATTCCGGCAGGCGGAGATATTCGAGTAATATCCTCCGGTTTCCGGAAAAGTGGAGAAGCAAAAATGAATAACCGGACGAAAAAAATATTCCCGGAAGGAAAAAACATGAATCGGAAAGAAACCGTTTATTGCGAACTTGATAACAATATTTATATTTTTTCGGATAAAACTTTGCAGCACAGAAGGCAGTTGTGTATGGATTCCTTTGGGGAAACGGGCTTTCCCTCCGGCGGATTGCCATGGAAAATGCCGGAAAAATATGCGCAATAACATAGTTATAATGGACGGCGGGTATGAGTTGCGCTATACGGGTTCTCACAGGGCAAGCCGCCCGAGCATGAAAAATATCTATATAGATACTTTTCATGAAAAGAGGTTTCAAAATCGGGAACCGCTTTATGAAGGACATGAGTTTTCGTGTCGGCAGGCATCGCCTCTTCCCTCACGAGATATTCCGCTGCCGGGAAATTCCCAGGTCAGGCAGAGAGAAATCCGTGAAGTCGGACAACTGTAATCCTCTTGCGATGGAACGCTCCGGCCCCATGTGCGGAATATTTTCTCCGGGGCGGGCGGGATGAAAACCCCGCCGCAGGGAAGCGTCAGCGCAGCCGCCGTCCCATGACAAGGCGTTTTCTCCAGTAACTGGAGGGAGAAAGGTCATCCACCCGGACCCTGCTGCGTGAATTGGGGCTGTGAATGAAGCGCCCGCTCCCGACATAGATGCCGGTGTGCAGGCCATTCGGAGCGTTCTTCGTGCGGAATACGACAATGTCTCCCGGCTGGAGACGGTTAATCGCGACCTTGGTGCCGACTTTGGCCTGACTGCTGGTAACGCGGGGCACAGTAATCCCGTTCTGTCCAAACGACCAGTAGATAAGGCCGGAACAATCAAATCCGCTGCGGGGAGAGGCTCCGCCCAGGCGGTACGGTTTGCCCAGTTGCGTGGTGGCTGTTCGGACAACGTTCACCCCCATGCGGGACGCTGAGGCTCCCGATATTTCGGGGGGAAGATTGCCGTAACGCTTTGAGGCGCATCCCGTGGAGGCAAGCAGACACAGGGCCGTCAGGCCGCAGAGGAAAAGGTGAAAGATATGGTCGTTTTTCATGGCATGGGGCTTTCCGGTAATGTGACAGGCGGAAAACAGATTCCTGCCGCATGTCGAATCTCGGTAAAGAGGGTTATCGGAAGCTGTTTTGTGAAACCTAGCATGTCTGGAAAGAAAGGGGTAGAAAAAAATGATGATATAAAGACTGTTTAGAGTTTTTATAGAGTCTTTTTGAAAGTATTTTGAAACATTTTACAGATGAATGAGAATAACGGAAACAGTATTATTTTTTGTTTCCCGCATTATTGACCCGTATTATAGCCTGTGGAATGTTTTTATAAAAAAGCCATGACGTGTCTGGGGTGAAGAACAATCTTCCACGTCATGGCGGAACGGGCGGAAACTCCCTGCCAGGAGTTTCCGCGCAAGAACCGGGGAAAGTTCACCCCGGAAAAGAGGAAAAAACTATGGTCTCTGAATTCGCTTCCATCCTGCACGAACTGGTACTCGACAATCCCGTTCCCGCCAAGGATCTGGCCAAGTCCATCGGCAAACCCTATTCCACGCTTCTGCGCGAAGTGAATCCCTATGATACCGGCGCAAAGCTCGGCGCGGAACCCCTGCTGCAAATCATGACGCAGACCGGAGATCTGAAACCGCTGGAATTCATGGCCAGCTCCCTGGGATATGAGCTTGCTCCCCGCAAGGGAGAAAAGCCCGCCAAGTCCGCCAAGGCCCTGTAGAGCATTCCGCTGAAAATGCCTGTCAGCCGGACTCCATACTCCAACCCGCGGGATTCACGCCTGAAGCCTGAGCCTGCCGCCGCAATTCACTTGCGGCGGCGCCGGACAGGAAGGGGCGCGGTGAAGTTCCGCCCCGCGCGACTCTGCAGGAGCGTTTCAACGGTGAAATGCTCCTGCGCATTCCGCATGTGAGGCGGATGCGCGGCGCCTTGCGCATACGCTTCCGCGCGGAGAGCAAAAAGCGTCCGTGCAGAAAGCATGGCAGCATGAACAGGGCGGCTGGCTCACGGAGTCCAGCCGCCTTTGCTTTGTCTGTCAGAACCGGGTTGATGCCGCTGCGCCGGGCGGCAGGCTGAGCTTCCTGTCCGGCTTGCGCGGCATGCCCCGCCGGGATCAGGTCTCTCAGTCACAGGTGCCGGCAGAACCTCCGGAAAAGACGGCTCCCGAGGCTGCCGAACTGACCTGCCCGGCATAGCGCCGGAGGAAGGGAGAAGACGTCTTCAGCGCACGGGGCCGCAGGGAGGCGCGGCGTTTGTCCAGCACGGCGTCGTCCACCAGCAGTTCGAGCCTTCTGGCCGGGATGTCGATCCGGATAATGTCGCCTTCCTCTACCAGCGCAATGGGGCCGCCGTCCGCCGCTTCCGGCGAAATGTGTCCGATGGCGGCCCCCCGGGTGGCCCCGCTGAAGCGTCCGTCGGTAATCAGGGCGACATCCTTGTCAAGGCCCATGCCCGCGATGGCCGAGGTGGGGCTGAGCATTTCGCGCATGCCGGGGCCTCCGCGCGGCCCTTCGTAGCGGATGACCACCACGTCTCCGGGCTTGATTTTTCCGTCCAGAATGGCGTGCATGGCGTCTTCCTCGCATTCGAACACGCGGGCCACGGCTTCCCGCCGTTTCATTTCCGGCGCGACAGCGCTCTGCTTGACCACAGCTCCCTGAGGCGCAAGGTTGCCGTGCAGGATGGCAATGCCCCCTTCGGGGGAATAGGGCTGCTCCAGAGGGTGAATGACGCTTTCATCCATGACGCGGGCGTTGAGATCCGCAATGTTTTCCGCCAGTGTGCGGCCGGTCACGGTGAGGGGAGAGCCGTCAATGTGGCCCTTGCGCAGCAGTTCGGCCAGTACGGCGGGAATGCCGCCCGCACGGTGCAGATCCTCGATATGATGGCGTCCGGCCGGAGCCAGCTTGCACAGGTTCGGCGTTGTGCGGCTGACTTCGTCAAAAATGTCCAGAGTAAGCGAAAGCCCTGCTTCCGCAAACACGGCGGGCAGATGCAGGACGGTATTGGTACTGCCGCCCAGGGCCATGTCACAGGCCACGGCATTGCGCACGGCCTTTTCCGTGACAATCTGCCGGGGGCGCAGGTCGCGCCTGATCAGCTCCAGTATCTGCATCCCCGCTTCCTTTGCCAGGCGGATGCGTGCGGAAGAGACGGCGGGAATGGTGCCGTTGCCCGGCAGAGCCAGCCCGACGGCTTCGGAAAGGCAGTTCATGGTATTTGCCGTGAACATGCCGGAGCAGGAGCCGCAGCCGGGGCACGCGCTTTCCTCGACCTGACGCAGCTCGTCTTCATTGATGAGGCCCGCGCGCAGTTTGCCCACCGCTTCAAAAACGCTGTTCAGATCGGTGTTGTTGTCGCCCGCAAGCATGGGGCCGCCGCTGACGACGATGGCCGGAATGTTCAGGCGCAGCGCGGCCATGAGCATGCCAGGCACGCACTTGTCGCAGTTGGGGATAAGAACGAGTCCGTCAAAGGGGTGGGCGGTAGCCATGATTTCCACGGAGTCAGCGATGATTTCCCGCGAGGGCAGGGAAAACCTCATGCCTTCGTGGTTCATGGCCAGGCCGTCGCATACCGCGATGGCGGGCACTTCCATGGGGGTGCCGCCTGCGGCGCGGACACCTGCCTTGACGGCTTCGGCAATGCGGTCGAGGTGCATGTGCCCCGGCACAACCTCATTGGCGGCATTGACCACGCCGATGAGGGGACGTTCCATTTCCGTCCGGGTCAGCCCCAGGGCGTGCAGAAGCGAGCGGTGCGGAGCCTTTTCCAGCCCCTTCGTCATGTTGTGACTGCGCATGATGATATCCCTGTGTTTGGAAGGCCGCGCCGTCCATGGGGAGAAAGGCGGCGCCTGATAAAGAAAAAGGCGCAAGAGTTTCTTGCGCCTTTTGGGAACCGGACACCCGGCAGCAACCGTTGCCGTTGCTTCCTTTCGGATCTGGCGGGGTTGGCGGCGCTGCCGCCGCCCGGTTCCCGGAGAACGGCCCCGAAGACGGGGAGGCGAGCACTGCGCCCGCAGGGCAATCTTTCTATCCTTCCGGGGCCGGGCCTGTCAATGCCGCGGATACGAATTCCCGCTCCGCGCGGAAGAAATTTTCGGGCGGGCCGGATGATTCCTCCCGCAAGGGGCAATATTTTTCCTCTGCGGTTTTGCCGCGATTTAACAGGGAATTCATGCCGCCCATACAGTCCGCGCGTACATTTCATGCCGGAAAACAGGGAACATGAACGATTTTTGGGTGATAAGCATACCGGAGCCGGAGGATACATGAAGCTGACAAAACGCATGGTGAAGTATGACTTCTTTTATGACAGGCTTCTCGACATGGAGAGGGAAAAAACGCGGAGACCAGGAGCTGAAAATGATCCGCTGCTGAACGGCCAGTTCGGAAATGACGCCGATTTTTTCATCAGCGAGGCGCGAAAGATCAGGGACTTTGAGCTGCATGGGTATGCGGAGAGCTGAGAAGGCTTCCCGGCGGAGGGCGCATGAGCGTCCCGTCTTGACGAACGCGCGGCCGACTTTATCATGTCTCAGAGCATTTCGCTTATGAAATGCTCTCCTTCAGTCGAGCGAGGCGAGACTGAAGCCGCGCCGCCGGAGCAGCCGCGTGAAACCTGCGGGTCAGAACACAGTGTCTGGCCGGCAGATATTTTCAAGAGCAAAACGCTCCAGAGATTCGCCCTTGTCGGAATTTTCGCGCAGCCCCTCTCCGGCGGCGGGAATAATCGGCGGATAAGCGGAGTGGAGAGGAAGTCCATGTCAAGGAGTATCGTATGAGCACACTCGTTGTTGTCGCGTATCCCTCGCTGTATAAAGCGGAGGAAGTACGTCTGCATCTGCTCAAGCTGCAGAAGGAATACCTGCTGGAGCTGGAAGACGCCGCCATTGCGGTCAAGCAGGAAAACGGGAAGATCAAGCTGCACCAGCTGGTTAACCTTACCGCAGGAGGCGCCGTCAGCGGCGGGTTCTGGGGGGCGCTGATCGGTCTTATCTTCCTTAACCCTCTGCTCGGCGCCGCGGTCGGAGCGGGAGCGGGGGCCGTTTCCGGCGCGCTGGCCGATGTCGGCGTCAATGATGCGTTCATGAAGGAACTGGCAGCCCAGCTTCAGCCCGGTCATTCCGCGCTGTTCGTGCTGTTCCGCAATGCCACGGTGGACAAGGCGCTGGATGAACTGCGCGGCACCGGCGGAACCGTGCTTAAAACCTCTCTTTCCCACGAGGATGAGGCGAAACTGCGTGAAGTTCTGGCCGGCAGGGAATAGCCGTCACGGCAAGGCCCCGGTCATGCCGGGGCAGACTGCCGACAAGCCCGGTGAAGTCGGAGAGGGCGCCGTCCGGAGCGTTTTGCGCCTGAAGATGATATCTGTCGTCCATACCCCTGGGGCATTTTGTTATTGAAAATATCTGCGGGCCGGGACCATGTTCCGGCCGCAGGTTTCACGCCTCCGTCGGAGTTTGAGGCCGCAAGTCAGTTGCGGCTGCTCC
>OLFV01001247.1_pt1 | contig 25668 bp, 20 predicted proteins | sample 1605551 | NCBI WGS metagenome assembly OLFV01 (sample SAMEA3888922, study PRJEB22519) | human gut metagenome | biome: human gut; feature: human-associated habitat; material: faeces | place: Denmark | collected 2011 | reverse complement strand
GAGATTGACATGATATCACAACTGCGTGATGAACTCGACATGGCGGAGGCACACAAGGAAAAATGCCAAGCCAGAATGCTTGAGATTTGTGAAAGGGAATTCCCCGAAGAGTTGAAACGGTTACAGACCATACCCGGCATAAAGGAACGTGCGGCCACATCATTGATCGCTGAAATCGGAACGGACATGAACAAGTTCGAAACGGCCAATCACCTCGCTTCATGGAGCGGTCTAAAACCGAGAAACGACGAATCCAACAAGAAAATCAAGTCGAGGAGCATTACTCACGGAAATGTATATCTCCGCAAGACAATCATAGAGTGTGCATGGGCAGCCAGCAGGACGAAGGACTGCTTCTTCAGCCGGTTCTCGTACCATCAGACGCAGGTGAGGAAAAAGAACAAGATGAAGGTCCTGGTGGCTGTGGCAAGAAAGATGCTCATCGCCGTTTGGCATGTGTTGCATGACAACACAAATTACATTGACTTCACAACCGATCGTAAAACATCCCGAACAAAGGGATGAACACGATATACCGCCCGTCAGCAGGCTATTATCTTTGTGATGGTAATACCTCGTTTGCAAATTAACCATACTGACGGACGGCTATGGAAGCCAGTTTGAGTACAAACTCGAAGAGGAAAGTATAACTATATGAGTAGACCCTTGTTTGCGCTTGGGTCAAGGAATTTGTGCGCCTCATTTTAATTATACCGATGTTTAGTTACCTTTTGCGGAGATATTCATTTTTGTTTTATAGAGGAAAGATACAAAAATATCGGTTGCTTAGTTACTTATACATTAAAATTATGGCAAAAGAAATAAAGTTTAACATTAAACTGAACATTGATGGCAAAGAGCAGTTGGTTCCCGCTACATCGACAGTGGAAAACTTGCGCGGTGAGCCGCACATTTGGCGCAGCCATGAACGTTGCAAACACGATGGCAGGAAAGGGCGGTGATGACTTTGCCAAGTTGAAAGGACAGGTAGCCGAATTGTCAAAGACTATACCGTACCGCAAGACGCACAAGCGTCCAAAAGGAAAGAAGCGTGGGCGTAAACCTATGCGCCTTTCTGCGCGTCTTGTTCCATCAACTCTGAGCAACGAGGAAGCCAAGGTGGAAAGCCTTACCAGATGCAAGAAGCAGATGCTCAAGAACCGTGACAAATAGACCGACGACCAATGGTGACAAGGATGTGCCGCTTGTGCAAGGAATGCTGAAAAGTGCAGGATTCAAGTCGGTAACCCAATTATTTATTGAAATAGCTAAAAATAGAACAGAAAAACAAGTAAAAGTTAGTTTGCTGTTCAAAAATTAGCTGTTTTTGCATAAAATAAGCTGCGGATCGGCAATTGAAACAAGTTTCATTGCTCTCGCACTTGCATTATTTTTGCAATATGATATTGGATTTAGAACATATAGGTAACATACCTGTCAGTACTTCGGTAATAGCTTCGTTGTTTACAAATATTGAAGCTGGAAATCAGAAAGTGCGTAATCTTGAGGCGGCTCATAAGATTATCCGCCTCAAGAAGGGACTTTATGTAGTAGCCCCAAGTGTGTCTCGTGTTGCCCTTTCAACAGAACTGATAGCCAATCATCTTTATGCTCCTTCATACATATCAATGCAGACGGCTTTACGCTATTATGGCTTAATCCCAGAAGCTGTATATACTACCCAGTCGATGACACTAAAGCATTCTCGTTGTTTTGATACTCCGGTAGGACGCTTTGAGTATAAGAACATGTCGAGAGAAGCTTTTCCCATAGGAATCACAAGCGTCAATATGCAGAGCTACGCCTTTCTGATGGCAACCCCGGAAAAGGCACTTTGCGATTTGATTGCTAATTCTCCCAAGGTTAACTTACGCTATCTGAAAGATGTTGAGGTCTATTTGGAAGAGGACATCCGAATGGAAATGGATGATTTTAAGAATATGGACATAAGTATATTTGAGCGATACGCTCTGGTTGGCAAGAAGTCTAAATCCATAGAAACTCTAATTAAATATTTAAGAAAATGAGCACAAACGAAATATTCAATCAAATGCTTTCGGGTGTTTTTTCGCTTTATATGAATTTTTTTTTCTTCAAAATAATATCACTATTGTCACCACACAAGATAGCTATTTGATAATCAGCTGTTTACGGGTGACAATAGAGGCTTTTTCTATTGTCACCTAATGTCACCTAATGTCACCCATGCCACGCTACGGCAAAATGATGGATCTGGAGGTTTTTTAGCTAACCGACGATGTGGAAAAAGGAGGTACGGCGCTTTTCTATTGGTCATGGAATAAATTCAGCCTCCTTATCCGATGCATAAATATGCACTTCGGACCGTATATTTATTCAGTTTTCCGTTAAGCCCATTTGACAAAATGAAAGTGCCCATTTGACGTTGTCAAAGAGGCTCTTTGAGGAGCTCATTAAGCCTCTTTGACGACCTCAAAGAGGCTTAATGACAAAGTAGGGATGTATTTAAGAGCCGTTAACAATTCGTGATTAGGTTTTAACTATAATTTTGTACATCATGAAAGAATAAATCCTTGTTTGCTATCTTTCTGTCATTCTGTATATTTATGCAAAACCGGGGTAAAAACGCTCCTTTTTTAACATTCTGAGATCTTTTGCAAAGCATGTTCGAAAGCCCAAACACCATCACTTGAAGATTGTAGACATGCAATTTACGATGCGTAACCATGGTACTTACGATGCGTAACCATGGTACTTACGATGCATAACCATGGCACTTACGATGCGTAACCATGGCATTTACGATGCGCAAACTGCAATATTGCTTATCTTTTGCCTTCGAACGACTCAAGCCAATGATCGATGAGCATTCTTGCCAGACTGAGCTTTTCGGGTATGGTCGGCAGGTTGTGACGGTTGAACCATCCACCGTATGCCAGCTCCGACTGCTGCAACTTTATCTCACCTCCGGCATAGTCGGCATAGAATCCTACCATCAGTCCGCAAGGGTAGGGCCACGGTTGCGAAGCATAGTAGCGTATGTTCTTTATGTCGAGCGATGTCTCTTCTTTCACCTCTCTCTTTACGGCTTCTTCGAGAGTTTCGCCGGTCTCTACGAACCCCGCAACAAGGCCGTAAAACGGTTTCTTGAAATTTTTTGCGTGAACAAGCACAACTTCGTCACCACGGCTTATTAGCACAATAATGGCTGTCTGCAACTGTGGCCATGCTTCTTTTCCGCAACTTGTGCAGCGTTTGGATATTTCTGTGTGCATGACCATCGGAGCGCCACATGTAGAGCAGAAACGGGTGTTGTTGTTCCAATAGAGCAGCTCATGGCATTTTCCTGCCTTCAGATACATCTCTTTGTCGAGTTTGTAATATGAGGCCCGAAGGTCGCACATCTCGTAACCGTGACAACCGTCGGCCTCATTTGCTTCGCTTTCAAGAAAAACACCTGTGGCTTTGGTGTCAACAGTCTTTACTTTGCAGCCGTTGAGGTTTGGCGAAACATCAAGAATCTCGTCGCCGTCGTTCAGATTTATAGGGCACTCTTCTCCCGTAGGAACAGTGTAGCCTCCTTCTGCCGTGCGCTGGAGCAAGAGGTCGTGGTGGTTGAAAATAAACCAATAATACATATAATTATGAGCTATAATTGTTGTTCTTTCGTTTTTTGCTGTTTCTGTCTTTCTGCCTTATTTCGTTTCAGAATTTTTGCCCTGCCGTTTTTTTTGCACATATCCCTCAGCACTTTGGGTTTTCAATGTCTTTTTCTTTCCTTTCTTGCGTTTCAACCCGAAAAGGTCGGATAAAGAAGAAAAGTCTTTCTTCATGAGCAGACCTATACCCTGGGTGTTGAGACTGTTGCGCGTGAAATAGCGGTCGTTGGTCTTGTTGTAGAAGTTGATGGCCAGGTTGCCGTTGGGGTAGAGCAGGTACTTGAGGTCGAAATCGCCTATGAAGCTCGTTGTGGCGTTGGCATTGTCGCGGTATCCGAATTGGCCGTCAACAAGGAGACGACCCGACAGCAGACGGCCCGACAGCAGACCTTCATACTCGGCATTGTTGAAGCCTTCGGTGCCGGTTGAAATGTTGGCTCCGAAGTTCCAGTTGCTGTGTGAGGTGAGGCTTCCAAGAACCTCGTTTACCTGTTGCATGATGGTGCCGCTCAATATGCTCTGCATCGCCAGCGATGCCTGGCTCTGCTGGTTGGGGTTGTCCACGCCAGCGTTGTTGCGGCCCTGCGCCATGAAGCGGCCAACGGCCAAGAGATATAGCACCTGTTGGTTCATCTCTTCCTCGCTGTTTATAAGGCTGTACACCATCTGTCTTGCATCAGAACTTATGGACGGTATGTCCAAGCTAAAGTCGACATGTGGTGCTGCCGGTGTGCCCGATATGTTCATTATGCAGTCGACCTTTGTATTGTTGCTCGTGAACGACTTGCCAATGTTCAGGTCTGCCAGGCTCACACTTGCCAACGAGTAGACCGCGTTGAGGTTCAGCGTTGCAGCAAACGGGTCGCCGCCAAAGTTTATCGTTCCTCCTTGTCTGAAGAGGAAATCGCGCTTAAGGAAATTTTGCACCGTGAGCTTATAATGTCCTGTGTCCACGACATAATTGCCGAAGAGGTCAAATCCGCCTTTGTTAAAGTAGTTGGCCTTCAGCACGCCGTGTCCGTTAAGCGTAATGTAGTCACCGCTCTGGTTGTCCATGAGCAGTTTTATGGTAGCGTCGGGTGTGCAGTTGATAAGGAAATTGATCTTCATGTCCGAAGCAATGTCTCTCTCCTTGTCTTCTTCTGCGTCCTTGCTGCTTGCTATGTGTAGCGTGTCCTTTTCTGCCTTGTGGCGCGAGGTCCATGTAAGAAAATCTTGCGTTCCTATTGCGTCTGGCGAAGCCACATTGTACACGACAACACTTCCCTTTTCAGGCACTCCGTTCACGTTTATGGTCACCTCGCCGCTTCGCCCGTTTATGTGGCAGTCGCCGGTCATGTAAGCTGTGCCATAGAACGTGTTTCCGTCGAAGGTGTGTGTGTCGTACGCCAACAGGTGCTGCGCCTCTATTCCTATGTCGTAGGTTAGACGTGTGAGGTGCTGGTGCCCGAGCTTTCCGTTCACAATGCCAATGTTCCCGTTTCTGTCGTATATGGTGTCGTTCTCAAGGTAAATGGCGTCAGGGATGCATCTCACCCTTGCGTTCTTCATTGTGTAGGTGGTGTTGAGAGGTGTAATTCTCATTGATCCACTTGCCAAGAGCTGTCCGGTGAGGTTTATGTTGCTCAGCGGTCCTGCCACGGTCACCTTGCCATTAGCCTCGCCATCGATGTTGTCCATAAAGCTTGAACAGAAACTGTGCATAAACTCTATGCGTGTGTGTTTGGCCGTGATGTCGAGTTTTATGTCATTTCTTTGCGGCGACACGTTACCCTCTATTATGGTTCGTCTCTCCGTGCCGTTGTTGTCGAGACGGTCTATTGCCTCTGCCGCAATGTCTATCTGCTTGAGCGAGTTGTTGAGGTCCACGTTGGCGTGAAGTGTGCCCATTCGTCCATCCTCAAACCTGAAGTCGTCAACCCTCAGACGAGCATAAGCCTTCGGTTGTTGGGCGAAAGGAGCCGCCACGGTAGCCGTTCCTGTGGCCATGCCGGAGAACTCTACCGAGTGGAAATTGACGAGGTTCAAAATATAACTGATGTTTATGTCCTTCAGCTCCACGTTCAGCGAGTCGTTAAGATCCTTCGTCGCTCTTCCGTCAATGGCAATACTCTGCTTGTCGTGGCAAATTTTGAAGCCGTTCACGCGCAAGTTGTCCTTGGCATATTCAACCGTAGCAGGCAACACCTGCCACACCGTGTCGCCAATTGTTACGACCGATGGGTTCAGTTCCACATGTGCCACCGATGTGCCTTCCTCGTTCTTGTAGAAGTGTGTGCGTGTGCTGAGCGTTCCCCTTACTGGTTGGTCTTCGTTGTCGTTCAGTCGCAGTATGGCCCCCAGCGTGTTGTTTGCCGCATTTGCATCGAGCATGTAAGATGTTATCTTGTTGTTGGCCATTAGTTTCTTCAACTTCATGTCCGTGTGCAACGTGTCGTTGGTCGTTCGTGCTGTGATTGCCAGGTCTTTATATGTGGTGCCGTTGTAGGCAAACGCAGGCAAGTTGACCTTCATGTCAACCTGTTCGTTGTGGTCATCGAGCATGGCCTTTATGGTGAGGGGTTGGTCCACAATAAAGTTGGCTCCTGTGAGTTTTCTCAGCAGACGCGTGTCGCTGATCTTGGCACACATGGTGAAATTGTTGCTGTGCTTCTTTTCGTATGTCAGCGTTGTGCCAGGGAGCGACTGGATATGCTTTGCCACAATATTCTTCATGCTTGTCAGGATAGAGTGATAGTTGAACTGTCCCGTCAAGCTCATCTGGCAGAAGTTTGAATTGAGCGAGAGGTTATGATCCTTGCCGTGGTTATGAGATGTTATTGTTATGTCGCCCGGCACAATGATCTCGTCGCTGAAAGCGAATGTCAAGTCCGTAAACGTGATGTTGCCCACAATGTCGTTAAGGCTGTGTCCGCTAATGTCGGCCTTAATGTTCATGTTTGCAGCAAGATCTGCTTGTTTGGTAAGCACTCCAATGGCAGCAGGGTAGAGGCTTCTTATCTCAGCCGTGAGGTTAAGACTCGGTTTTTTTGGCGAGCGGTCGGCTGCACCCTCCACGTTTATCTGTCCTCTTGTGTCGTTGACTGCAATTTTTCCCCTTATGGCTGTGCCTTGTGTCGTTATGTCTGCCCTGATGTCTTTATATGTGTTCTTTTTAAATTCTATGCTCTCCACCACGCCGTTCACCGTCATGTGGTCCATGTCTGTGCCTTTAGCCTTGATGTGAGCCGCCACGCCCGCCACGTCGCACCCGTTTATCACGCCCGCTACGTTAAAGTTTTTGGTGTAAGCTTCAGCTGTCATGTTGCCGTTGTGCCGTCCCGCCATAAGCGTCAAGTTTCCTGCCGAAGAGAGTAGCTGTCCGCGCATCGACACATCGTTGCGGTTGCCTCCCGCCGAGCCCTTGAACTGAACAAAAAGCTTGTCGTTTATTGTTTCTGGCCATGTTGTGCCCGTCGCTTTGCATGCCATTTGTGCAAAGGCAGCCGTGGCATGTAGGTCGTTTATGTTTACGTTCCAGTGTCTCGCGGCTTGCATGTCGCTCAATGCTCCGTTGGCTTTAAGACGGAAGCCACCGTCGGTTGAAGCTACAGCGAGGTCCTTTATCGTAAGCGCCGAGCTTGTGCCGCTGAACGTCGTGTGAAGGTTTATGCATGTCTCGCCAGCACCATTTGAGCTTCCCGCACCAGGCACCGCGCCATAGTCTTGTCCGCTATTTTTGGCCGATATGCGTAGTGAGGGTAAGAGGAAGGCAAAATCGGCAGGTGAGATGTTGCTTCCGTCTATGCTTCCGCTGTATTGAAGCGTTGCGAGTATTATGCTGCTCTTATCTGTTGAATAAGAGGCTGTTATGTGTGGTATGCTGATGTCGCTGTTTGGCAGTTTTAGATTAAAGTTTCGCAACTCAGCCCCATGTCTTCCTGCTGTTGCCGCGAAAGCCAATGAGCGTAGCTGCAGTCCGCCTTTCTCCTTAAGGGCAAGGCGTTTTATCTTCATCGCGATAGAGTCGGGTGTAAGCTTGTTAAGGATGATGTGTGCACTAATGTCGCGCAACTCCACGTCGTTTGGCGTCATCTTCTGTGTGCTGCATGTGTGCTCCTTCTGTTGTCTGAACGAGAGAGCACCGTTGCGTATGATGAGCGAGTTTATCTGCAAGTCAATAGGTTTGCTTTCCTTCTTCTCCTTCTGTTGCAGCGAGTCGGCTATAAACTGGAAGTTGAACTGTCCTTTCCTGACGTCTTTATACACGTTTGCCTTCATTCCGAAGAGCTGAATGGCGGAGATGCTTATTTTGCCCTTTGCAAGCTCGTAAAGGCTGATCTTGACCGACAGACGCGATGTCTTGAGCAGGTTCTCACCCCATTGGTCTGGCACGTTCACATCGTCAATGATGAGTCGGTTGAAGAAGCCAAGATCTATGCGTCCCACGCTCACCTTTGTTCCAATCTTTTCACTCAGAGCCTCGCTCACATATGTAGCCAACGAGCGTTGCACCATGGGCACATGGAGCATCGCTACAACCACAAGATAGGCTCCCAGGAGGCATCCTATGGCTATATTTATTATGTGTTTAAAGTGTTTTATCGCCTACAGTTTTACCAGTTTTACAATCCTTTTTTTGTAAGTTTGGCAAAATTAGCACATTTTTTTATCATAGCGAAGCAAAAGGACGATTTTCTCTTGCTTACTTTTGATTTTTTTTCGTAAATTTGCATCGCAATTTGCACAAAGGCTATGGCATGTCCACCGCCGCATGTACAAAACATGTGGTTACTTATAAGAATGATAATAGTGAAATTTCCTACAAGATAATTTTTATTTATACTTAATATTTTTATGGCGAATGTAATTAAGTTACGCAAAGGCTTAGACATCAACCTCAAAGGCAAGGCTTCAGACAAGGTGGCCACTTTGGGTGTGGGGGGTCTCTACGCCCTTGTTCCCGACGATTTTACAGGTGTTAAGCCCAAGGTGGTTGTCAAGGAAGGTGACCATGTAAAGGTGGGTGACGCCCTGTTTGTCAACAAAAATTGTCCCGAGGTCCAGTTTGCATCTCCCGTTAGCGGTGAGGTCACAGCCGTGCTGCGCGGCGACCGTCGTAAGCTCCTTCGCGTTGTCGTGAAGGCCGATGGCGAGCAGCAGTATGCTTCGTTTGGTTCTTGTGACCTGTCATCGCTCGATGGCGAGGGTGTCAAGGCAAAGCTTCTTGAGGCAGGCCTCTTCGGTTTCATCTTCCAGTTGCCTTATGGCGTGTCTACTACACCCACGACCACTCCCAAGGCTATCTTCGTGAGCGCGTTCCGTGACATGCCTCTGTCAGCCGACTTTGAGGTGGAGCTGCGTGGCGAGGAAACCAACTTCCAAACCGGTCTTTCCGCTCTCTCAAAGATCGCGAAGACTTATCTTGGCATCAGCGCCCAGCAGACAAACGCCGCCCTCACCTCAGCCAAGGACGTAGAGGTGACCGTGTTTGACGGTCCTTGCCCTGCTGCCAATGTGGACGTGCAGATCAACCATCTCTCGCCCGTGAACAAGGGCGAAACAGTGTGGCGTGTTGATCCCACCTTCGTGCTTTTCATCGGACGTCTGTTCAACACAGGTCGTGTCGACATGACCCGCACCGTGGCTTTGGCTGGCAGCGAGATGGCCGATCCCTCATACGTCAAGACCATGTTTGGTGCTCAGCTCAGTAGCGTGGTCGGCTCACAGCTTTCAAGCAAGAACGGCGTGCGCCTTATCAACGGTAACCCACTGACAGGCGTGAAGACCTCGCTTGAGGACGGCTTTGTTGGTGTGCGCTCATCAGAGGTGACCGCCATTCCTGAGGGCGACAACGCCGACGAGATGCTCGGATGGATCATGCCGCGCCTTGACCAGTTCTCAGTTAGCCGCAGCTATTTCAGCTGGCTCTTCGGCAAGAAGAAAGAATATGTTCTCGATGCCCGTGTGAAGGGTGGCGAGCGCCATATGATCATGAGCGGCGAGTATGACAAGGTGCTGCCCATGGATATCTACAGCGAGTATCTTATCAAAGCCATCATAGCCAGCGACATCGACAAGATGGAACAGCTCGGCATTTACGAGGTCGCTCCAGAAGACTTTGCCTTGGCCGAGTTTGTTGACTCGTCAAAGCTTGAGCTGCAGCACATCGTGCGCGAAGGCCTCGACATGCTGAGAAAAGAGAACGCATAACAATAAACTAAAAATTACAAAGAGAAAAGTATGAATTTTCTAAGAAAATATCTTAACGACATCAAGCCCAACTTCGAGCCCGAAGGAAAGCTCCACGCCTTCCGCAGCTTGTTTGACGGCTTTGAGACTTTCCTGTTTGTACCCAACAACACATCTAAGACCGGTACCAACATTCACGATGCCATCGACTCGAAGCGCATCATGAGCTTTGTGGTCATTGCCTTGTTACCGGCTCTGCTGTTTGGAATGTACAACGTGGGATATCAGAATTACAAGGCTGCCGGCGCTTTGGCTGACGCTTCGTTCTTCTCAATGTTCATCTATGGTGCCTTGCAGGTGCTTCCTAAAATTATCGTAAGCTATGTGGTGGGCCTCGGCATCGAGTTTGCTTGGGCACAGTGGAAGGGTGAAGAAATTCAGGAGGGCTTCCTTGTGTCGGGTATCATCATCCCGCTTATCATCCCCGTGGGCTGTCCGTTGTGGGCTCTTGCCATAGCTGTGGCTTTTGCTGTGGTCATAGGCAAGGAAATCTTCGGCGGCACAGGCATGAATATCTTCAACGTGGCTCTTATCACACGCGCGTTCCTCTTCTTCTCATACCCCACAAAGATGAGTGGCGATGCAGTATGGGTTGCCAACGACACAATCTTCGGCTTGGGCAACACTCTTCCCGACACGTTTACCTGCGCCACACCGCTTGGCCAGATAGCTCAGGGTGCAGCCGTAAACAGCAACCTCTGCGACATGATAACCGGCCTTATCCCTGGCTCCATTGGAGAAACCAGCGTGATAGCCATAGCCATTGGTGCTGTCCTGCTGCTTGCCACAGGCATAGCCTCATGGCGCACCATGCTCAGCGTGTTTGTGGGAGGTGCTGTAACAGCTTACATCTTCCAGGCCCTTGGCATGACACCTATTTCTTGGTATGAGCACCTCGTGCTTGGTGGCTTCTGCTTTGGTGCTGTGTTCATGGCTACCGACCCCGTGACCTCGGCTCGCACACAGTGTGGACAGTTCTGGTATGGAGCCATTATCGGCATCATGGCTGTCATCATCCGTGTTATGAACCCGGGCTATCCCGAGGGCATGATGCTTGCCATCTTGTTCATGAACATGTTTGCTCCGCTCATCGACTACTGCGTAGTGCAGAAGAACATCTCTAAGCGAATGAAACGTTTAACCAACAAATAACCACAATCGGAATATGGAAGAAACAAAGAAAAAGGGTCTGAACACCAGTTCAAACTCCTATACAATCATATATTCTGTCGTTATCGTAGTTATCGTTGCGTTCTTGCTTGCTTTTGTGTCTTCTACACTCAAGCCGCAGCAAGACGAGAACGTGGCTCTCGACAAGAAAAAACAGATTCTCGCAGCTCTCAACATCCGCGACATTGACGGTGCCGAGGCAACAGAACAATATAATAAGGTGATAACAGCCGACATGATCATAAATCGCGACGGCACAACCATAGCCAAGGGCGAGCAGGGTGGCACAAAGACAGGCTTCCTCTGCAACAGCGCTTCCACCAAGGAAGGTAAGCTCGCTCTCTATGTGTGCAACGTTGACGGTCAAACCAAGTATGTAATACCTGTTTACGGCATGGGCCTTTGGGGAGGCATCAGCGGCTATATTGCCCTGAACGCCGACAAACAGACGGTTTATGGCGCCTACTTTAACCATGAGGGCGAGACCGCAGGTCTTGGTGCCGAAATTAAAGATTCGCGCACCTGGCAGGCACAGTTTAAGGGCAAGCACCTCTTTGCTGCCGGTAAGGAAGGTGTGGCTCTCTCGGTTGTGAAAAAGAACGAGGTGAGCGACCCCACAACACAGTGTGACGCTGTTACAGGTGCCACACTCACCTGCCACGGTGTGAGCGACATGCTGAAGAACGGTCTCGGCGAGTATACAAAATTCTTAACATCAAAATAAAAAGGAGGAACACGAATTATGAGTTTGTTTTCAAAAGAGAATAAGGCTGCATTCACCAATCCTCTGAACCTCGACAACCCCATCCTCGTACAGGTGCTCGGTATCTGCTCGGCCCTCGCCGTGACATCGCAGCTCAAGCCTGCAATCGTGATGGGTCTTGCCGTGACGGTGATTACAGCATTTGCTAACGTCATTATCTCGATTATCCGCAACACCATACCTAACCGCATTCGTATCATCGTGCAGCTTGTGGTCGTTGCCGCTCTCGTGACCATCGTGAGCCAGATCCTTAAAGCTTTCGTCTACGACGTTAGCGTTGAGCTCTCGGTTTATGTAGGTCTTATCATAACCAACTGTATCCTCATGGGACGTCTTGAGGCGTTCGCCATGCAGAATAAGCCTTGGCCCAGCTTCCTCGACGGTGTGGGCAACGGTCTTGGCTACGCTTACATCCTTGTTGCTGTTGGCGGTCTGCGCGAGTTCTTCGGTCGTGGCTCTCTGTTTGGTTTCCAGATTATCCCTCAGCCTGTTTACGATGCAGGCTACATCAACAACGGTATGATGACCATGCCTGCTATGGCGCTCATTCTCTTGGGATGTGTGATATGGGTTCACAGAGCTTACTTTTATAAAGAAAAATAATGTTGAATGTTGAGAGTTGAATGTTGAATTGTTGCGTAACCGCAATCGGCTTAGACGATAATTCAAAGTTCAATACTCAAAACTCAAAATTCAGACAATGGAACATTTAATAAGCTTATTCTTTAGATCTATTTTCGTCGACAATATGATCTTCGCTTTCTTCCTCGGCATGTGTTCGTTCCTTGCCGTGTCGAAGAATGTAAAGACATCATTGGGTCTGGGTCTTGCCGTGACATTTGTGTTGCTTGTCACTGTGCCCGTCGACTATCTGTTGCAGACCAAGGTGCTGGGTCCCAACTGTCTTGTTGAGGGCGTAGACCTTTCTTACCTGAGCTTCATCCTCTTCATTGCCGTCATTGCCGGCATCGTGCAGCTTGTGGAGATGGTTGTCGAGAAATACTCTCCGTCGCTCTATGCGGCTCTCGGTATCTTCTTGCCCCTTATCGCCGTAAACTGTGCCATCATGGGTGCTTCGCTCTTCATGCAGCAGCGCATAAACCTCGACCCGTCTAATACACAGTATATTGGCAATGTTGTCGATGCCATCGTTTACGCTCTTGGTAGCGGCATTGGCTGGACCTTGGCCATCGTGGCTATGGGTGCCATTCGCGAGAAGATGCAGTATAGCGATGTGCCAAAGCCCCTTCAGGGTCTCGGCATCACATTCATCACCGTAGGACTCATGGCAATGGCCATGATGTGCTTCTCTGGTCTTAAAATATAATAAGGAGGACTCAACGTTATGAACACATCATTTATAATTGCAAGTATCGGAGTTTTCCTTATTGTGATACTCCTGTTGGTTGTTATCCTGCTTGTGGCTAAGAAATTCCTCAGTCCGAGCGGCAATGTTAACATCCTTATCAATGGCGACAAGAACCTCAACGTACCCCAAGGATCTTCGCTCATGACCACGCTTAACGAGAACGGCATCTTTCTGCCTTCAGCATGTGGCGGCAAGGCAAGCTGTGGACAATGTAAGGTTCAGGTGCTTGAGGGAGGTGGTGAGATTCTCGACTCGGAGAAGCCTCACTTCACACGCAAGCAGATCAAGGATCATTGGCGCCTCGGATGCCAGTGTAAGGTTAAAAGCGACATGAAGATCAAGGTGCCCGACTCGGTTATGGGTGTCAAAGAGTGGGAGTGTACCGTTATTTCTAACAATAACGTGTCTTCGTTCATCAAAGAGTTTAAGGTGGCGCTGCCTCCTGGCGAGCACATGGACTTCATTCCTGGCTCTTATGCTCAGATCAAGATTCCTGCATACGACTGCATTGACTATGACAAAGATTTCGACAAGTCGCTCATTGGCAAAGAATATCTTGGTGCATGGGAGAAGTTTAACATCTTCTCGCTTAAGGCCCACAATCCCGAGCCTACGGTGCGTGCCTACTCAATGGCCAACTACCCCGATGAGGGCGATATCATAACCCTCACCGTCCGCATTGCCACAACACCGTTCTTGCCTCGCCCGCAGGTGGGCTTCCAGAACGTGCCTACAGGCATTGCCTCTTCATATATCTTCTCACTCAAGCCTGGTGACAAGGTTATGATGTCTGGCCCTTATGGTGACTTCCATCCCAACTTCACCTCTGGCAAGGAGATGATATGGATTGGTGGTGGTGCCGGTATGGCTCCGCTTCGCGCTCAGATCATGCACATGACCAAGACGCTCCATACACGCGACCGCGAGCTCCACTTCTTCTATGGAGCACGCGCTTTGGGTGAAGCATTCTTCCTTGAAGACTTCTGGGAGCTGGAGAAGGAATACCCCAATTTCCATTTCCACCTCTCGCTCGACCGCAAGGACCCCGTTGCCGATGCTCAGGGCGTGAAATATTATGAGGGATTTGCCGTTAATTGCATTCGCGACACCTATCTTAAGGACCACGATGCACCCGAAGACTGTGAATATTACCTCTGCGGCCCTCCAATGCTTATCAAGACCGTTACCGACTATCTCGATTCGCTCGGCGTAGATCCTGAGAGCATTATGTACGACAATTTTGGTTAATGTTTTTGTTGTCTTGTAAATAAGGACAGCGAATAGACCACAAAAATCTTATTATTTTCAAGGCCACTACTTTTTTTTAAGGTAGTGGCTTTGTTTTTTTCGATTTTTTTGTGTAGTTTTCTATGGTTATTGCTAATTTTGCAAATTGAAACTATATTTTTGATTAAGAAATATTTGTAATAACTGATAAAATTGTATATATGTATTTTACCGGACTTATCATCGCTGTAAGCACATTTCTTATCATAGGTGTCTTTCATCCAGTGGTTATAAAATGTGAGTATTATTTCGGCACACGTCTGTGGTGGATTTTTCTTTTGCTCGGCTTAGCGTTCATCGTGGCGGCGCTTTTCATAAGCAATGTGCTGGCTTCGGTGCTGTGTGGCGTCACGGGAGCCTCGTGTCTGTGGAGCATTGGCGAGATTTTTGAACAGAAACAAAGAGTGAAGAAGGGATGGTTCCCAATGAATCCTAAACGAAAGGCCGACTATGAAGACTGAATTGGTGTTCGTAGGCAAGACCTCCGACAAGCGTTTCGAGGCTGCTATCGACGATTATGTCAAGCGTGTGGAACACTACATGCCTGTGAAGCTCACCGTCATCCCGGCGCTTAAGAACACGAAAAATCTGAGCGAGGAGCAACAAAAGGTGGCCGAGGGCGACCTTATATTGAAACAGGTGCAGCCGGGTGACACGCTCGTGCTCTGCGATGAGCGCGGCAAGGAGATGCGAAGTGTTGAGTTTGCACAATGGCTTGAAGCTCTGCAACAAAGGGCTCGCAAGCTTGTGCTCGTGATAGGTGGCCCTTACGGTTTTGCCAAGGCCGTTTATGATAGGGCTGACGCTCTTGTGTCGTTATCGCGCATGACATTCTCTCATCAGATGGTGCGTCTGGTGCTGGCTGAGCAGGTTTATAGGGCCTGTACCATCATTAAAGGCGAACCTTATCATCATGAGTAGACGCATTGTGTGGGTTGACATGGCTCGCGGACTGGCCATGCTCACCATTCTATGGACGCACACCAGCGTCTATTATGCCGATGGCTTTGCATCGTCTTATACCCTGACGGTGCTTAACGCCTTGGCTGTCTTCTTCTTTGTGTCAGGCTACCTCTTTATGTCTCCCGACAAACAGTTTTCTGTAGGACACAAACTGCGTTCGGTTTTCCGAAGTTTGCTTGTGCCTTACCTCATCTTTACGCTGGCCATGGCTTTTCCTAAAGCTGTGGCTCACGGTAGCGACGTCAATCTTCTGTCGCTTATTATGCCAGTACTCAACGGCGAAGCTTCATGGTTTGTGTCTTCGCTCATTGTGGTCCAGGCTTATTATTGTCTTGTCTTGTTTGGGCGTCAGTTTCTTTATCCTAAGGGTGGGGCAGGAGCATTTGCTTTTGAGACATTTGGCGTGTTTCTTCCCTTTATGGTATTTGTGTGCCTTTTTCGATACTGCTCCAATATTTTGTCTGTTTCTACTATTGCCATGACTTTTGTCTTTATAGGTCGCCTGTATAGAATGGTGGAGTGGTGGCTTGGAAATGTGCTCTCTGAAGGAAATATTAGAGAACGTAAAATTACAGAACTAAAACATTTTTTCGTTTCAAGATGTCACCGATGGCGCTTGCCGTTGCTTCTTGTGCTTGCCAGTGTGCTTGTTTACATAAAGGTTTGGGAATGGAAGCATGATGTAGAGATTATCTTTTACGTTGTGAAGATTCCTTCGTTTTTGCTGTTTTATGTCGACACGTTGCTTTCATGCCTGCTGGTTGTAGGTGTTTGTAAGGTGTTGCCGCACGTTAAAGTGTTGGCATGGTTGCGCTGGACAGGTAGCCACAGTTTGGTGTTCTATTTCGTTTGTGGCGGCATCCCGTTGCTTGTGTCGCGTGTTCTGCCTTCGTTTAACGGCAACGTGCTGTTGCTTCTTCTCGCTTTCAGCTTGGTGTGGGTGTTCTCAGCTGTTGTGGCGTGGGTGGTCTATAGGTTTGCGCCTTGGATTGTGGGGAGACGATAATAGAGACAATAGGGGACATAATTTGAAATCTGCCGTGAACCAGCGGATAACCTGATGGCAAGAAATGTGCTGTAAAGAAACGTGCTGGAAAGTTGACGTGATAGAATAACAAAAAAGCAACCAACATTGTTGGTTGCTTTTATGAGGTGCCTGGCGGATTCGAACCGCCGTAGACGGTTTTGCAGACCGTTGACTAAGCCACTCATCCAAGGCACCGTGGCATCATTTCTGATTTGCGGTTGCAAAGGTACAACATTTTATTTGTTTTACCAAATGTTTTGCGCACTTTTTTTCTCTTTCTTTTTGCTTTTATCTGCTTTTTCCTTCTTTTCTCCTTTTTTTCTCCTTTTTTTTCACTCTCTTATCCCTTTTTCTTTGCTGTCCTTGCTTGCAGAAGACTTTCACGTCCTTTCTTTTGGTCTGTCATCGCATGGTCTGTCATCGCAACATTTCTTGTCTTTAAGAAATTTTTTGTCATGTTTTTTTGAGCACGCATCTTTAATAGGGCAGCCATAGCAACGGCCTCCCGCATTTTTTATAACCATCCTTATGCGCCATGCGGCATAAGACAGGGCGATGAGTAATATTGTTATTACGATGATTAGCTGGAACATGGAATAAGATATTTAGTGAAGAGAGAAGAGTGAAGAATGAAGAATTCCTGTGCTTTGCTTCCTTGCTTTCCTTAACAATCAGCCTTAGTATTGAATTCTTCCCTCTCCACTCTTCGTTTTTTACTTTAAACGCTTTGCTTTAGTATGCGAACAGCGGGTAGTTTTTCATTGTTTCGTTCACCTTTTTGCGTACGTTTGCAATAACCTGTTCGTTCTCAGGATCGTTGAGCACCTCCTCAATGAGCTCTGCAATGAGCACCATGAGGTCTTCCTTTGCACCGCGTGTGGTGATGGCAGGCGTGCCGAGACGGATGCCTGATGTCTGGAAGGCGCTTCGTGTGTCGAACGGAACCATATTCTTGTTACAGGTAATGTCGGCAGCCACGAGAGCGTTTTCAGCTACCTTTCCTGTGAGCTCAGGATACTTGTTGCGAAGGTCCACGAGCATAGAGTGGTTGTCAGTACCGCCGCTCACGATGTCGAAGCCACGCTTAACCAACTCATCGGCGAGCACGGCAGCATTCTTCTTTACCTGTGTGGCATATTCCTTAAACTCGGGTTGCAGAGCCTCGCCAAAGGCAACAGCCTTGGCTGCGATGACGTGCTCAAGAGGTCCGCCCTGTGTTCCTGGGAACACGGCCGAGTTGAGCAATTGGCTCATCATCTTTATCTGGCCCTTGGGTGTTTTCTTGCCCCATGGATTTTCAAAGTCTTTGCCCATGAGAATGACGCCGCCACGCGGACCGCGAAGACTCTTATGGGTTGTTGTTGTCACGATGTGAGCATACTTTACAGGATTGTCGAGCAGTCCGGCGGCAATGAGACCTGCCGGGTGAGCCATGTCGATCATGAGTAGGGCTCCCACCTCGTCGGCAATGTGGCGCATGCGTGCATAGTCCCACTCGCGAGAGTAGGCCGATCCTCCTCCAATGATGAGCTTAGGCTTGTGCTCTTTTGCCAGGCGTTCCATTTCGTCATAGTCAACGCGTCCCGTCTCCTTGTTCAGCGAGTAGGCCACGGGGTTATAGAGAATGCCGCTGGTGTTGACATGGCTACCGTGGCTGAGGTGTCCTCCCATTGAGAGGTCAAGACCCATGAATGTGTCGCCAGGATTGAGCACAGCCAGCAACACGGCTGCGTTGGCCTGTGCGCCGCTGTGAGGCTGCACGTTGGCAAATTCGGCGCCGAAGAGTTTGCAAACACGCTCAATGGCGATGTTTTCAATCTGGTCTACCACGCCGCATCCGCCATAATAGCGTTTGCCAGGCAGTCCCTCTGCATACTTGTTGGTGCAGTAGGAACCCATGGCTTCCATCACCTCGTCGCTTACAAAATTCTCACTCGCGATGAGCTCCATGCCCTTTAGCTGGCGCTGGTGCTCCTTCTCGATAAGGTCGAAAATTTCTTGATCTCTCTTCATTGTTCTATGTATTTTTTGTATTAAAAATTCTTTTTATAATAGCTCCACGTTGTTGATGTCCTGTTCCTTGTCGCAGTAGTGACATTTGATCGTGCCGTGTGCCTTGTCAACCACGTTGAAGACGGTCTGCATGGGCTCGTTGTTTGTAATACACTTAGGGTTGTTACATTTCACGATGCCTCTCAACTCGTCAGGTGTCTCTACTGTCTTCTTTTCCACCACCTCATAGTCTTTGATGATGTTAAGTACGATCTTAGGTGCCACGACCGAGAGACGTGAGATCTCCTCGTCGGTAAAATATTTGTCAGACACCTTTATAATGCCTTTGCATCCTACTTTTTTTGAGGGATAGTTGTAACCTATTGTCACGGGTGAGCTGAGCTCTTCGAGCTTGAGCAGCGTTGCCACCTGATAAGTTTTTTCTGCTGGTATGTGGTCAATCACGGTGCCGTTTTTAATGGCGGCGACCAGTCGTTCTTTCTTGTTCATTGTGTTATGTGTGTTTGTTTTGGGGTGTTATCTTTCAATTATTGTTTTGTCATTTCTGATGTCATCGAGCGTTATGCCGAGTACATGGCAGAAGATGGCTTCGCGTGCGTAGAGACCGTTCTGTGCCTGCTGAATGTAGTAGGCGTGCGGATCGTCGTCTACGTCATAGGCAATCTCGTTGACACGCGGCAGTGGGTGCATGATCTTCATGTTCTCTTTGGCGTTTTTCAGCATGGCGCGTTTCAGAATGTAGACATTTTTTACGCGTTCATATTCCATAAGATCAGAGAAACGTTCTTTTTGAACACGCGTCATATATAAAATGTCGGCATCGGCAATGACCTTGTCGTTGAATGCTGTGTGCTCAAAATATTTTATGTTATGCTCCTTGCAATAGAGCTTATACTCGTTGGGCATTGCCAACTCTTTAGGTGCAATAAAATGGAATGTGGGGTTAAAATGTCGCATGGCCGTTATAAGCGAGTGCACCGTACGTCCATACTTGAGGTCGCCTACGAGGTAGATGTTGAGGTTTTCAAGCGTCCCTTGCGTCTTGTAGATAGAATAGAGGTCGAGGAGACATTGTGACGGGTGCATGTGTGCTCCGTCGCCAGCGTTGATGATGGGCACAGGTGCTACCTCGCTTGCATATTGCGCAGCTCCCTCAATGTAGTGGCGCATGGCAATGACGTCGGCATAATTGCTCACCATGAGAATGGTGTCCTTTAGTGTCTCTCCTTTCGACACGCTTGAGGCTTTAGCATCACTGAAGCCTATAACCTTGGCTCCCAGCCGGTTGGCAGCTGTCTCAAAACTGAGACGTGTGCGTGTTGAGGGCTCATAAAAGAGGGTTGCTACTATTTTTCCTTTGAGAAGTTCTCTGTTGGGATGTTTCTCAAATTCTGCTGCCATCTGAATAAGGTACATAATCTCGTCCTTGTTCAAGTCGGCGATTGTCACAAAATTGTGTCTCATCTTTTGTTCCTTAAAAAATTAGTATGGAAAAATTTTTTTCGGGTGCTAAATTACAAATAATTTTTCACACATTAGCCTTTTTGCCGTTATTTTGTATAAAACAGGAGCAAAATATTTTTTTTAGAACGTAAAAGAGTGCTTATAAACTTGCGCAAGCCCCTCACGGCTAATAAACCCTCAGCGTGTCGCCTACCTTGATCTGGTAGTCGGGTGAGAGATGGTTTTTCTTGTAGAGGCTCTTCAGGCGTATGGCGTAGGTCTGTGCTATGCTGTACATGCTCTCTCCGTCTTTCACGATGTGCGGACGGTTCTTATAAGCTTTTATAGCCTTTTTACGTTTCTTCTTGAGATAAATAATGTCGCCTGGCTCTATGCGGTCTTTCCAATGGCGCTCGTTGTGCTTGGCGATGGCTCTATAAGAGATGCCCACCTCCTTGCCGATCTTCTTGAACGTGTCGCCCTGGCGAGCCACAAGATAGTAATTGTCGTTATATATCTTGATGGGGTGCAGACGTTGTCCTGGCAGAGCTTTGTCCTTGCTTGTGTGCGTGGCCATAAACTTGTCGTAGCTTGTGGCATGGTCATACTGGTTGAGCTTGTAGAGTTCAATTATGCCTATAAGCTTGTTGGCATACTGAGGATTTGTGGCGTAGCCACAGGCTTTCAGCCCTCGTGCCCATCCCTTATAGTCAGTCTTCTTTAAAGAAAACAGTCGTGCGTAGCGTGTGTTGCGTGCAAGAAACTTGCTATGATCCTCAAAACTTTGGTATGCGTTTTCATAGGCGCGGAAACATTCGCCTCGCTCGTCGTCATCGTGATACATCGTTCGTCCTCCCCATCCGTGACATTTTATGCCAAAATGGTTGTTGCCTTGCGTTGCGAGCACGCTCTGTCCGGCACGGCTCTCAAACAGTCCTTGTGCCAGCGTTATGCTTGCCGGAATGTTGTAACGAAACATCTGTTCTATTGCCAGATCTTTATATTGGTCCACATATTGTTGGTAAGCTTGGTTCCAGCGCATCTGGGCGTGGGCTGAGACAGAGGTGAAAAATAAGAGGCAGGCTGCAAGCCATGCGAGACAGGGGTTGAGTCTTGAAGGGGCGAGGATATGAGGTTTTATCATCTGTATGTTCTGTTTCTTTTGTTCCGAATGTTAATGCAAATTTATTCGAAAGACAAAATTCCTCATTTTTTGCGACATACACAAACATTTGGTCACAAAAAACTTTAATTGTCAGTTGACGAGTAGACAAGTTGACGAGTAGGCAGGTAGACGAGTAGACAATAGAAGGGTAAATGAGGAGATTTTCATTAATTAAAAGAGGGGGAGGCACATGCTTTTGGTCGTGAAAACCGTGAGCTTGTGTCTCCCCCTCATTTCTTGTGCAAGAATTTATTTTCTATTCTTTGAAAGTCCAGATGCTTTTAGCTTTAGCTTAAAGCCTTCTTTTCTTTTATTCGTTAACAGCAGCCAACTGAGCAGCCACCTCGTCGTTTATGCGCTTTGCAAAGTCGGCAACCGACATGGTGGCCTGTTCGCCGCCACCCTGCTTACGCATGGCCACGGTGCCGTCGGCAGCCTCTTTCTCACCCACCACAACCATGTAAGGCACGCGCTTGAGCTCGTTGTCACGAATCTTGCGGCCAATCTTCTCGTTGCGGTCGTCGATGAGAGCACGCACGCCAGCGGCATCGAGTTGGGCAGCTACCTTGCGGGCATAGTCGTTATACTTCTCAGAGATAGGCAGAATAGACACCTGATCAGGTGTGAGCCACAAGGGGAAGTGGCCGGCTGTGTGCTCTATGAGCACGGCTGTGAAGCGCTCAAGCGAACCGAAGGGTGCACGGTGAATCATCACAGGCGTCTTTTTGCTGTTGTCCTCGGCTGTGTACTCAAGACGGAAGCGCTGCGGCAGGTTATAGTCGACTTGAATGGTTCCGAGCTGCCAACGGCGTCCGATGGCGTCCTTAACCATAAAGTCGAGCTTAGGACCATAGAAGGCTGCTTCGCCAACCTCCTCACGAGCTTCCAGGCCTTTCTCCTTGCAAGCCTCGCGAATGGCGTTCTCGCTCTCAGCCCATATCTCGGGGCTACCGATATATTTCTCGGTGTCCTTGGGGTCGTGCAGAGAGATCTGAGCCTCGTAGTTCTCGAAGCCGAAGATCTTGAACACCTTCAAGATAACGTCGATAACGTTCTCAAACTCTTTCTTAACCTGGTCCTGACGCACAAAGATGTGGGCGTCGTCCTGTGTGAACGTGCGTACACGGGTAAGACCGTGGAGCTCACCGCTCTTCTCGTAGCGGAATACAGTTCCAAACTCGGCAATGCGCAATGGCAAATCCTTATATGAGCGTGGCTTGCGTGCGTAAACCTCGCAATGGTGAGGACAGTTCATTGGCTTGAGCATATATTCCTCGTCCTCCTCGGGTGTGTGGATAGGTTGGAAAGCGTCCTTGCCATAGTGGGCATAGTGACCTGAGGTAACGTAGAGGCTCTTGCCGCCGATGCCCGGTGTTATGACCTCCTGATAGTTGTATGGCTTGAGCAGAGAGCGGAGCAACTCCTGCAGGCGCAGGCGCAGCTGTGTGCCCTTTGGCAACCAGATGGGCAGACCTTTACCAACACGGTCGGAGAACATGAACAGCTCCATCTCCTTGCCAATCTTGCGGTGGTCGCGCTTCTTTGCCTCTTCTATCATGGCGAGGTGCTCATCGAGCATCTTCTTCTTGGGGAACGAGATGCCGTAGATACGGGTCATCTGGTCGCGTTTGGCATCGCCACGCCAGAAGGCGCCGGCAACGCTTGTTATCTTTACAGCCTTTATTGCTCCGGTGCTCACGAGGTGAGGACCGCGGCACAGGTCGGTGAAGGCTCCCTGTGTGTAGGTTGTGATGGTGCCGTCTTCAAGATCTTCTTCAATGTGCTCACACTTATATTCCTGTCCTGCTGCCTTAAACTCTTTCAGGGCCTCGGCTTTGGCGACTTCTTTGCGCACCACGGGCTCGTTCTTCTTTGCGAGCTCCTTCATCTTAGCCTCAATCTTGGGGAAATCGTTCTCGCTGATCACGTCGCCATTCTTAGGCATTACGTCATAGAAGAAGCCGTTTTCAACGGCTGGTCCAAAGCCAAACTGTATGCCTGGATAGAGCTCCTGCAGGGCCTCTGCCAACAGGTGGGCTGAGGTGTGCCAGAATGTGTGTTTTCCCTCCTCGTCATCAAACTTGTAGAGGGCTATTGTAGAGTCCTCATTGATGGGGCGGTTCAGTTCAACTGTCTCACCATTTACACCGCAACATACAACGTCGCGAGCGAGAGCCGGTGAAATGCTCTCGGCGATTTGAAAGCCAGTCACGCCCTGTTCATATTCACGAACAGAACCGTCTGGAAATGTGATTTTAACCATAACAAATTAGTATTATATCGAGTTGGTTGCAAAATTATACATTTTTTCTTAAAGTAGTAACTTTTATCTTAAAGATTTTCTTTGCCAACCAAAGTTTTTCATTTTTCTTTCTCAGGCTCATCCTCACCATTGTCTGAAGAGTTCCAAGCCGAAGCGCACGCCAAAGCCGTCGAAGCGTCCGTTTTTCTGGCCCACGAACAGACCGGTGGAGAACAGGCGGGTGCATATGCCGTAGCCGTATTCTATGTAAGGATGCAAGCGGCTCACGCTCAGCGTGTTTATGTAGATGCGCTCCTTCTCGATGTAGCGTCCGATGTAAGGAATCCATGCGGCAAGAAGAATGGGCGACTCATAGGTCAGGTTGGCACGCACATAATATTTTGACACGTTGTACCAATTTCGCCCCAGCAGCTCAAACGAGTTTGCCCAACTGTCGTTCCATCCGCCAGGAATGTTGTTCTCGCGAAAGTTGGTGTAGTCGAGAAAATACCACTCTTTGCCCTTGTGAGTGTAAAAGCCTGTGCCTAAGCGCATTTGTAGGCTCGATAAGCTTGGCAGCGGGTGCTTGTATTGGGCATCAAACTCGTAGCGCTCATACTCGATGGTTGAACCAAAGAGTCCCTTTATGCTACGCTCATAGTCAGCGGCAATGATAGGGCCGCTATAGCCCAACGGCCTGTATTCTATGCCGAGGTGCGGCGCCGACGACACAAAGTGGGGGCTTTTGCCAACAGCTGCAAACGATTGGCGGTCGATGGCGGTGCGGCGGTGAAACACCAGTCCTGCTTCTATGCCGAGCTTCGGCGAGAAATCGTAATGGAGCTTCATGTCAAGCTCCATGTCGCGAAAATAGTCGAGTTGCAAGCGGTCCCAGTTTATCGTGTCGCCCTTCTCGCTCTTTATGGCATCGGCCACGAGCGAGTTGGTTATATGGTTGCCGTTGCCAAACTCTACCTCTATGTAACGGTTTTTCTTGTAGTTGAGGTAGAAAACGGCTGGTATGGTGAAATAAAACTGCCGTTGCTTGAACGAGTATCCCGACTTGAAGCGCATCTGTACGCGTTGCAGGTCGTTGAACACATAGCTCATGCGCACGTCAAACTTATAGGTGAAGCCGCGTTTGCCGCTATAGCCAAAATAAAGGGGGTTGAGGAGTGGGTTTATGCGTAAGGATCCGCGCTTTTCGGTGCCAAAATCGGAACTTATGCGTCCAAGCATCGTCTCGCCTACGGCATCCCACATCTTCTTTGCTTTGTCGCGCTCGCGTTTGTTGGCTGTGGTGTCGTTGCTCGCTTTGCGTGCGCGCGCTTCATGCTGGGCAAAGATCCGCTCATCGCCAGGTGTAAGAGGGTAGGGACGCACGCGGTCAAGGAGGAGCGTGTCGTTGGCGTTGGTCGTACTGTCGGCAAGGAGTTTCGGCAGGCCGAAGGTTGATTCGTAGCGCGAGCTTATCTTGTTCCCTATAAATTTAAACTGTGCGTCAAGCGCACATTGCTGTGGCAGGAGCGATGAAACGCCTTTGGTGCCCATCTTTACAGAAAGCGAGAAGTTGATCATGTCATATTCGCCATTAAACGTAGCTGTTAAAATCTGTCCCGTCCTGGTGTTAACGGTTGCCATGCCGCTCACAAGCTGCGTGCTCTTGACCTTGGGGCGGAATGTTATGGTTGTGGTGCCATCGAAGAAGGAGATGGTGCGGTAACGGTAGAACCTGCGGTTGTGGCGGTTGAAGGGAGAGAGAATGAAATCGCTTATGAGCGTCTGTCCGTACACGTTGGGCGTGAGATATTTTACCAATGTGGGTAACGTCTTGCGGTTGTGTGGCACCGTGCTCCGTTGCAACACGCGGGTTACCTTGACAATGCGGTCTTTCTGCATCTCTATGCGGTCGTAGGCCTCTCCCACATGGTGTCGCTCTCCGCTGTGCGCCACCGTCCGCATTGTAGGCACGGCAAGGAGAATGAAATTGCGTCGGTCTGTCGACAGGCGATATTTTATGTATGAAAACGAGGTGGTGTCGCTCACGGTGGTGTCGACGCTCTGCGGATATGCGAACACGCTGCCCAACAGGGCAGAACGCTGCTTGTCGGCGCTGATGCCAAAAAGCTGTAGGCTCACAAAGGCCATGACGGTTAATATGATTGTTCTGGCGTGTCTCATTAAGAGGCAAAGGTAATGTAAATTGGAGACAATGCAAAATAAAAGAACCTTTATTTTCATTTTCTCTTTCTTCTGCTTCTGGCTTTCATTTTCTTCTGCTTGCAAATTTCGGTTTGTCGGCTTTTGGGCTCACCCGATAAACCAGGGGGATTAAGCATATAGCTTTGTAAGTCTGA
>OLFV01001245.1_pt1 | contig 25683 bp, 16 predicted proteins | sample 1605551 | NCBI WGS metagenome assembly OLFV01 (sample SAMEA3888922, study PRJEB22519) | human gut metagenome | biome: human gut; feature: human-associated habitat; material: faeces | place: Denmark | collected 2011 | reverse complement strand
CTAACCACTTCGACTCTGAGGACCACATCGAGTCTAACCAGGGCAAGGGATGGATCACTGCCGAAGATGTAGTGAAGTTCCGCGAAATCAAGGAGACTGTCAGCGCAGAAAAGGCTGCCAGCCTGAACGAGAACATGATAAACAACATCGCAAAGGGTCGTGTCGGCAAGTTCTTGAAGGAGAACTGCCTCGTGGCTCAGGAGTTCCAGTTCGGCAACGGCGACAAGGAAACTGTTGCCGACTACCTGAAGAAGCAGGACAAGGAGTTGAAGATTGTCGCTTACAAGCGCTTCACTCTTGCTGCTGAGTAATTTTTCTTAAACAAAGAAGAAAACAATTACAATCATAAAATGGAGTCGTAAAGGGTGAAAACTCTTTATGACTCCTTTTTGCTTTTATGCAAAAACACAGGCGAACAACGCCGGAAAAAAGGCAAAAAAAATCAATCAGACACCCGTAAAACCTTAAAAACAATAAAAATGAAGATATTTGCCGTAGGCATGAACTACCTTGCACACAATAAAGAGCTGCATGGAGCGTTATATAAACCAGAGCAGCCTGTCATTTTCACAAAGGCTGACTCGGCACTGTTGAAGGACGGAAAGCCGTTCTTCATACCCGACTTCATGGGACGCATCGACTATGAAACAGAACTCGTTGTGCGCATCTGCCGCCTCGGAAAGAGCATACCGCAGCGGTTCGCACACCGCTACTACGACGCAGTGACGGTGGGCATCGACTTCACCGCACGCGAGATGCAGCAAAAATTGCGCTCCGAAGGCAAGCCGTGGGACATCTGCAAAGGCTTCGACGGTTCGGCTGCTCTGGGCGAATGGGTGGATTTGAGCAAGTTCCGCGACATACAGGCAATACACTTCCGACTTGACATCAACGGCAGGACAGTACAGGAAGGCTGCACAAGCGACATGCTCTACAAGGTGGACGAACTCATCGCTTACATCAGTCGCTACTTCACTTTGAAGACAGGCGACATACTCTATACCGGCACTCCCGCCGGAGTAGGCCCCGTAAAAATCGACGACCACCTCGAAGGATACATAGAGGACAGGAAAGTCCTGTCGTTTAATTGCAAATAACAATAAGTGAGACAAAGAACGAAACACATAGCGATAATTGCCTTTCTCGTGCTCATGGCAGTACAGACAAAGGCGCAGCGGTTCTTCAACCTGACGGCAGCCGAGGTGAAGACCGACTCCGTCGTGCCGCATTTCTGCCACACCGAGCCGCTGCCCGACAACTATCGCGACTCTGTCTATACCGTCAGCATCGTCTATCCTGAATTTATCGACATGCCGGCGACCGATGTTTCCAACTACAGGCGACACCATTCCGCACTGCCGCCAACCATGCCCGAACTGGAGACGAACATCGTCTTCAACCGCAGGAAACCGTTCATCAGCACATCATTCTGCCCCGTCGTCTATCGTTCGGGGAAGTATCAGCTACTCGTAAGTTTCCTCCTCAAGCGGGAAGCATCCGTTAAAGGCGGCGTAAAGAACAGCGCACCGAAGCGGAAAACCGATGTGGCTCCTACCGAACGCTATGTCGCCCATTCCGTGCTCGCAACCGGGAAGTGGGTCAAGATAAGGGTCTCCGCTTCGGGATTCCACCAAATCACCGAGTCGCTCATACGCAAAGCCGGCTTCTCCGACATCAACAAAGTGAAGCTGTATGGTTATGGTGGTAACCTCAAGAACGAAATACTCAATGCCGACGACCTCATCAATACCGACGACTTAAAGGAAGTTCCCACCTACAAGTCGGGCAACCGGCGCGTGTTTTACGCCCGCGGTCCGGTGTCATGGGCGTCGAACACATCCACAGTCCGCACCCGTAATCCTTACTCCGACTATGGATATTACTTCCTCACGGAGTCTGCCGATGCCCCGACCACCGTTGATGCAGCGGCAATGGCGGCCGATACCTATCCCACACCCGACGACTTCCATTCCCATTACGAGGTGGACGCCTACTCGTGGTACAACGGAGGGCGCAACCTTTTCGACTCACACAGCGTGGAACCGGGTTCTTCCCGCACAGTGAATATCGCCGCACCGAACACGGACGGAGACCAGAAACTCGTCGTTTGCGTATCGGCCGGCAGGAGTTGTGTGGTACAGGTGGAGGTGAACGACTCCATCGTGGGCACCGTACGCACAAGTCTCGGCGACTCGAAATACATCTTCGGATGCCGCAAGTCAGCCACATTTACAGTCAGAAACATCAAGGCGGACAACGCAGTCAAGCTGACTGTGCTGGAAGGAGCCGCCATGCGTCTCGACTACATCACGCTTGTCTCGCCGGAACCCAGACCCATGCCCGACCTCGATTCGGAGTCGCTTCCGGTGCCGGAGTATGTCTATGGCATAACAAACCAGGATCGCCACGCCGACCCGCAGGCCGACCTTGTTATAATAATCCCCACTTCGCAGAAACTGTTGAAGCAAGCGCAGCGCCTCAAGGCGTTCCACGAAGAGCGCGACGGACTGCGTGTGAACATCGTACCGGCAGACGAACTGTACAACGAATTCTCAAGCGGAACGCCCGATGCAAGTGCCTACCGCCACTACATGAAGATGCTTTACGACCGTGCCGCCGATGAGAAAGACATGCCGAAGTATCTTCTTCTCTTCGGCGACTGCGTGTGGGACAACCGTATGCTCACTCCGCAGTGCCGCAATCTCAACCCCGACGACTACCTGCTCGCCTTTGAAAGCGAGGAATCCTTCGACAAACGCAGTTGCTATATAGACGACGGTTTCTACGCAATGCTTGACGACGGCGAGGGAGCCAAACCTCTCTGGGTGGACAAACTCGATGTGGCTGTGGGCCGTTTCCCCGTCACCACCGAGCAGGAGGCAAAGGTTCTGGTGGACAAGACCATCTCCTACGCCGAGAATAAAAACGGCGGTGCGTGGCAGAACACCATCTTCTTCATGGGCGACGACGGCGACAACAACCAGCACATGGATGATGCCGACCTCGTGGCGGAGCAGGTGATAGCCAACTATCCCAGCTATATCGTGAAGAAAGTGATGTGGGATACCTACACACGCGAGACTTCTTCGACGGGCCATACCTATCCCGATGCGACACGCATGATAAAGCAACAGCAGCAGGCCGGAGCACTCGTCATGGACTATGCAGGCCATGGAAGCGAGATACAGTTGTCGCATGAGATGGTGCTGCGCATCACCGATTTCGAGAATTTCACCAATACCAACCTCCCACTTTGGGTGACAGCGTCGTGCGACATCATGCCGTTCGACGGCGGCGAAGCCACTATCGGCGAGACGGCCATGCTCAATCCGAAGGGTGGGTCAGTGGCTTTCTATGGTACGACACGCACCGTATATGCCGCGCAGAACACCATTCTCAACCGCAACTTCATGCGCTATGTGCTCAGCTACAATGCCGACGGCACGCCATGCACCATAGGCGAGGCGCAGCGTCTTGCCAAGAATGCCAGCGGAAGCGAGTCGCTCGCACGCAACACCCTGCAGTATTCGCTCCTCGGCGACCCTGCCCTTGCGCTCCATCTGCCCACTGCCAAGGCGGTGGTGGATGAGATAAACGGCGTGACAACAGGTTCTGATGCCGACATAAGGCTCAAGGCAGGAAGCCGCACAACAGTGAAGGGACACATCGAGGGTGCTGACGATTTCAACGGTATCATTACCCTTACCGTGCGCGACAACCGCGAACTCGTGACCTGCCGACTTAACGATAAGACCGCGGCTGACACTCCGTTCACCTATTACGACCGTCCCAACACGCTCTACAACGGTAGTGACAGCGTGCGCAACGGACGCTTCGAGCTGAACTTTGTAGTGCCGAAGGACATAAACTACTCCAACAGTACAGGCATAATCAACCTCTATGCCATCAACTCCTCGCACACCGTCATCGCCAACGGACACGACGAAAGCTTCATAGTGGGAGGCAGCGACATCGCCGAAAACGACTCCATCGGCCCGTCAATCTACTGCTATCTCAACTCGCCATCGTTCCAGAACGGCGGCGATGTGAACAGCACGCCTTACTTCGTGGCGCAGATTATGGATAAGGACGGCATCAATGCCACGGGCAACGGCATAGGTCATGACATGCAACTCATCATCGACGGTAAGCAGGCCTACACCTATTCGCTCAACGACAACTTTACCTTCGACTTCGGTTCATATACGAGTGGCACCACCTACTACAACATCCCTGAGCTACCGGAAGGCAAGCATAAGCTCCAGTTCCGTGCATGGGACGTGCTCAACAATGTCTCCATTGCCGAGTTGTCGTTCAATGTCGTGAGGGGAATGAAGCCTCAGTGCAACATAGAATGTACGCAGAACCCGGCGACCGACAACACCACATTCATCGTCACACACGACCGCAGCGGAATGGAACTCACCGTCGGTATCGATGTGTTCGACATGAGCGGGCGACTTCTTTGGCGTCACGATGAGGTGGGGGGAAGTTCCGGAAGCGCATACACCGTGGACTGGAATCTGACGCTCGACAGTGGACAGAAGTTGCAGACAGGTGTCTATCTCTACCGCGTAAGACTCACTTCGGAGGGTGCGACACGCACATCGAAAGCAAAGAAACTCATCGTTGTCGGCAATAAATAAGCCCGAAAAGCGTTTTTCTTAGAAAGAACATACAAAGAAACAAGCATAACAATGAAATACATGACACGAATCGTAGCCATCATCGTGGCTGCAATAACAGTCTTGCCACTTGCGGCGCAGGACAAGAAGGACATGTTCAACCCCGTGAACACATCGGTGACATCGCAGACAATAGCCCCCGATGCGCGTGCGGCAGGTCTTGGCGACGCCGGTGCTGCCACCGATCCCGACGTGGTATCGCAATACTGGAACCCCGCAAAGTACCCGTTCACCATTTCAAGGGCGGGTGTCGCGCTCAACTATACGCCGTGGCTTCGCCAGCTGGTAAGCGACATGGACCTCGCCTATCTCGCCGGTTACTACCGTATCGGCGACTACTCCGCCGTGTCGGCATCGCTGCGTTACTTCTCGCTCGGCGAGGTTTTCCTCAGCACCGGTGAGTCAGGTGGCGACAACATGACAATCAATCCATACGAAATGTCGATGGATGTGGCCTACTCGCTCATGCTCAGCGAGAAGTTCTCTATCGCTGCCGCCGTGCGATGGATATACTCCGACCTCACCTACGACTACACGCAGGACACGTCGCCGGGTAGTGCTTTCGCCGTGGACTTGGCTGCCTACTACCAGAATTACCTCAACATCGGGTCGCGCGAGTGCCAGCTCGGACTCGGACTCAACATCTCCAACATCGGTTCTAAGATTTCGTTCGGTGGCGACAACAACTCCGAATTCATCCCTACAAACCTTCGTCTCGGTGCATCGCTCATGGTGCCCATCGACGAGTACAACCGCTTCACCATCACGGCTGACGCCAACAAGCTGCTCGTGCCCACCTATCCCAAGCAGAACGAGGGCGAGAGCACCGAGGACTACCAGCAGCGTGTGCAGAAGGACTACTACGATGTGTCGTCAATCAGCGGCATATTCAAGAGCTTCGGCGACGCTCCAGGCGGATTCAAGGAGGAGCTTCAGGAAATACAGTGGAGCGTGGGTGCCGAGTACATCTACCACGACCAGTTCGCCGTGCGTGCCGGTTATCACAACGAGTCGGAGAACAAAGGCAACAGAAAGTACTTCACCGTGGGTGCAGGCTTCAAGATGAGCGTCTTCTCTCTCGATGCCGCATACGTCATTGCCACGGCGAAGAGCAATCCGCTCGACCAGACTCTGCGCTTCACCTTGAGCTTCGATATGGACGGAATCAAGGACCTTTTCAGGCGTAGATAAGTCTGCGAGGGGTGGCAGCAAACTTTATATACAACATTAACACTCTGCATTTTTATGAAGATACGAACCGGATTGGGCTACGATGTGCATCGCCTTGTTGAAGGGCGCGACCTCTGGCTCGGAGGAATCAAGATTGACCACACGCTCGGACTGCTCGGACACAGCGACGCCGATGTGCTTATACATGCCATTTGCGACGCTCTTCTCGGCGCAGCCAACATGCGTGACATAGGCTATCACTTCCCCGACACCGCTGCCGAAACGCTTGATGTGGATAGCAAGATACTTCTGCGCAAGACCGTGGAACTCATTGCCACCAAGGGGTATCGCATTGGCAACATAGATGCCACGGTGTGTGCCGAGCGTCCCAAAATCAATCCTCATGTGCCGGCAATGAAGAAATGTCTTGCCGAAGTGATGGACACCGACGAGGACAACATCTCCATCAAAGCCACGACAACGGAGCGGCTCGGTTTCACTGGGCGCGAAGAGGGTATCTCTGCATACGCCGTTGTGCTCATAGAGCGCGACTGACGGAGGACATTTGGTAATTCATAATTCTGAATTCATAATTCATAATGATTGGCTTGCTCGTATAGTCGGGTGAGACATAATATTACATCGTTTTCAAAAGAAGCCTTGTTTGCACTGCAAACAAGGCTTCTTTGCTATACGAACAAGGCTTCTTTTGAGTGCAAAGAAGCCTTGTTTTTGCTGCTGTATGTATGTGTTTGAAAATCAGACTCTTCGTCCTCCGTTTGCAAGCATTTCCTTTATCGTGTCGTTGTAGCCCTTGTCGGCCAGCAGGTCGTCTATGTTCAGGTGCATACGGTAACGCCAGTAGTGGTTCGGGTCGGCAGGGATGTTTATTCGTTCGGCGTTGGCGTCGGGCAGACGCAGCCGTTCGTCTATGGCGAGCCAGTCCTGCAGGGCAAGGATGCACAGCATCGACGGGCAGGCGAGGTGGCGTTCTATTATCTCACGGGCGAGCCATCCCGGCAGCGGATGCGGTGCGTCGCCGTGGCGGTAGAGCACGGTGGAGTAGTAGTCTTGCGTCCGTGCCGGGTCTTCGTCCCACCATTGGCGCAGTGTTGCCATGTCGTGTGTGGATATTGTGCACACGCTGCGGTAGGGGTTGTGCGCCAGCTTGCCGAACTGCACGCCGTATTCCTTGGGCATCTGCTGCAGTTCCAGACTCAGTATGCGCAACTTCTCCATCACCCATGCCACGCATTCGGGCACCATGCCGAGGTCTTCGGCGCACACGAGCATCCTTGTCGCTTCCGCGAGCATGGGTAGTTTTTTCATTGCTTCGCGGTACCAGAAGTAGTTGTTGCGGCGGTAATAGTAGTCGTCGTAGAGGCGATTGAAGCGTGTTTTGTCCTTTTCGCTGAGCGTTTGGAAGGCGAAGTTGAGCTGTGCGGTGATGCGAGGGTGGAACTTGTTGGCGTCGTTGGCGTCGCGCACGAAGAGTACGTTGCTCGTGAGCTTGTACAGGTTGTCGCGCAGGGTGGTGTCGGCCTTTGTTCGACGGTGTGCGAACGCCGCCTCAATCATGCGCTCCGTGGCATATTCGGGGCGCATGGCGTAGAGTCCGTCGGGGCGTGCCTCGAGGTAGGTCTGCTTCACCTCGTCGGCCTGTGCGCCGAAGATGCGCTCCAGAATCCAGTCGTTTATGCAGGGAGTGGTGTAGCGTTCCTCGTCGAATGTGAGTCCGTACGACTCTATTTCGTCGCGTGTCATGGCTATCGACGGGTCGAACTGTCCCATGAGAGCATGCACGCATTCGCCGGGAATCGACCATATACGGAAGAAACCGAGCACATGGTCGATGCGGTAGGCATCGAAGTAATTGGCCATGTGCTGAAAGCGTCTTATCCACCACTGGCCTCCGTCGGCGAGCATTGCGTCCCAGTTGTAGGTGGGGAATCCCCAGTTCTGGCCGTTCTGCGCAAAGGCGTCGGGCGGCGCACCGGCCTGCGCGTTCATCTTGAAGTAGGCTGGTTCGTGCCACACGTCGCATCCGTTGCGGCTCACTCCTATCGGGATGTCGCCCTTGAGGATTACTCCCCGTGCCTTGGCGTACTCGTGTGCGGCCTGCATCTGCTGGTGCAGGACGAACTGTATGTAGTAGTGGTAGGCCAGTTTCTTGTAGGCTTTCGTGCGCGGATTGGCGAGCTGTCCGCGCTCGGCTTCGCACCATTCCCTGTGGCTGGGCCACTTCTCGAAGTCGGCGGTGCCGTAGGCGTCGCGCAGATAGCTGTATTGTGCGTACGGCACGAGCCAGTGTTCATTGTCGGCGAAGAAGTGTTTGAATGCCGCCGACTTCATGGTGCGGTCGGCACACTGGCTGAATATCGTGTGCAGATACTCGTTCTTGGCGCGGTTCACACGCTCGTAGTCAATCTGTGGCAGTGCGTTCAGTTCCTTGCGCAGGTCTTCCATGCGGCGGCGTTCCGCCTCGTCGTCGATTGGCGGGAGCTGCCTCAGGTCGGCATACTGCGGGTGAAGGGCGAAGATGCTTATGCAGGAATAGGGGTAACAGTCGGCCCATGTGTGTGTGGTCGTGGTGTCGTTTATGGGCAGTATCTGCAAGACCCGCTGCCCGGTTTCGGCTACCCAGTCCACCATGCGCTTCAGATCGCCGAAGTCTCCCACGCCGAAACTGCCTTCGGTGCGCAGTGAAAACACCGGTATGAGCGTGCCGGCGAGCTTCATGTCGCATATCTCGAAGAAGGCCTGGTCGCATTCTATGACATGGGTTCCGTCGGCATGAGGGTCGGGTAGGGTTATGTGGCGGTTGTAGCCGGTCTCCCACATTATCTCGTCCATGTCGGTCTTGGCGACGAACTTGAACTCGGTGCTTCCGCCGCTGAATGCTGTCAGATCGACATCTGCAACCCATTCATTGGTGTTGTGTTCGGTCATTGCGATGCCTTTGTCAGGGTTCCAGCGTCCCAGGCAGTTGTCGTCGCCCACGAGAAGCAGTTTCGCGCCGCTCTTGAGCTGCGGCGCTCTCACCACGAGGCGCAGTGCGCGGGGCAGCTTCCGGCTTTGCGTCTTGCCCGGACGCCGCCGGTTTATGCAGTCGGTGAATGCCGAAGAGTAGAGGTAGGAGTCGCAGGGTGTCTCCATCCAGTGGCACTTTACGGTGGCGTTCTCCGTGGCGATGGTGGCCAGTTCGAGCCTGTGTTTCACCGTGAGCCATTCGCGTCGCAGTTCGCGTGTGCCGTTGTTCACGGCGAAGAAGAATTCTATTACGGGATTGTCCTGCTTGCACAGGTTGTCAAGTCGATAGCTCCAGTGTTCGCCGTCGTTGGTATTCATCTTGAAAGTGGCTGTGCGTACCACGCCGTCGGTGTCGGCAACGGGTATGTTCAGGCTGACTTCCTCGCCGAATTTGGTGGAGTGGGTTATGTTGAAGACAATGTTCATAATGCAGGTAGTAGTTCTTTTGCTTGTTCGTTGTTATAGAAGTTCCGCCCGTCTGCGGCATGCTTCCTGCGGAAAGGCTGTGTGTCAGAAGCGTGTCGGAGACTTGCGGAACTTATGTTTTTACCACTGTCCGGCGGGCGACAGGTCGGTGTCGCGTCTGCCGTGCAGGTTGTAGTCGATGATGAACTGGCGGTTTGCGTCGAGCATGTTGCGCAGTTTGGGGTCGGCTTCGTTCTCTGCCGTGGCGTCGGGCAGCATTCCTTTCTCGTTGAAGAGGGTTGCTACTTCGTATGGTATGTTCTCCTCGTTGAAGAGGAAGTTCTGTGCATATTTCTTGGCTGTGGCTTCGTCGTAGAGCGGATTGTCGTCGGATTTTATGCAGGGAGCCATTCCGAAGAGCATACGCATGCCGCAGTGCGGAGTCGCGCAAGCGAGTATCGTGTCGCCGACTTCCTTTATCTCCGGCAGCGATTCCATTGTCATGTTGGCGAATCCCATGTCGTTGTTGAGGAATTGCAGCAGTGCTTCTCTGTCCTTGAAGAATGCGTACCACTTGCCTCCGTTTGCTTCTTTGAACTTGTCGTATATTGCTTTCTCGTCGGTGTATTTGCGTTTCGCCTTTTCCTTGGCTATCATTTCCTTGGTGTCCTTCTTGTTATCGACGGCTGAGAGTATTCCGTTGAGCCACCAGCTGCTGCCGTAGCGGAAGAGGACGGCTGTCGCAATGCTCTTGTTCTCTATGAGTTTGTCGATGTGTTCCATCTGCACCGAGAGTTTGTTCACTTTTATTCCCTTCTCGCCGGTGAGCAGGTCCTTCATGTAGATGTAGCTTTCATCCTCGCGTTCTATGGTGTAGTAGCTGACCGGTTTGCACTCCGCTTCTGCCCATATCTTGCGTGCCGGGTGTTGGCTTGCTATGCGTGCCATCCATTCAGGTGTGGTGAGTGATAGCAGATTGCTGCGCGACACCGACACGAGTTCGTTCTGTATGTCGTAGGTTATGAGGTTGAGCTCTGTCTGGTTGTGTGCTTCATGTGCTGCGTTTTCAATGCTCTGGCGCAGTATCTTGTTGTTGCCGAGGTTGAAGTAGCATCCGTAGTGGAACCATTTGAGCAGGTCGCGATACTGGTAGAAGTCGTTCTCTGTCACCTCGTCGGTGCATAGCAGGCGTCTGAGGTTCTCGTTTTCGGGCGCTGTCTCGTATTCCTTGTCGAAGAGTTCGTATATCTTCTCTGCCGTTTCTTCGAGTCCGTCGGTGTTGGGGTAGATGAATTCGTTGTCGAAGTAGATGTGCTGTACATGGTGCCAGAGCAGGAATTTCACGTCGGCGGGGTTTATCTCATCCTGTGTGTATGTGCCGTCGGTGTCGTAGAACGGTATGTATGTGCCGTAGCGTTGCTTGCACTCTGTGGTGAACGCCTTCCAGATGCCGAGTTGTGAAATCACGTCTTCAAACCATGATGTGACGCACAGGCTGAGGTATATGAGGTCGCCTTTGTTTCGCAGCAGCTTGCCGTACTCGGAGTCTTCGATTATCGCGCATACCTTGTCGGCAAGATTGGTGTAGTACAGGTCTGTTTCGCCTGACTTGGAGAATGGATGTAGTGTCATCCAGTCCTTTATAAATATTGTTCTTTTTCTTTTCATAGTCGGTTGATGTTAGCAGGGGTGCTTTTCGCCGGTTGTTGTTCTTACTGGCGGCAGCGTAGTCCCTACTTCACTGCCTCCACCGTGTAGCCGGCGTTCCGCAGCAGCGCGAGTACGCCTTTATCGCCTGTGAGGTGTCCGGCTCCCACTACAAACATGGTGGGGCGTGCCGACATTATCGCCGGCATCTTTGTCGCCCAGTCCCTGTTGCGGTTGTCTATGAGTGCTGCCTTCTCCTCTTCTGTGGCGTCGCAGGTTGCGCTCAGTTTCTCGTCCATTGTCTTTTCGAGTGCATTGAGGTCCTGGCTGTAGTAGGCTTCCGCCATACGGTCGAGGAGTCCGGCGTAGTATTCGGTGTTGTCGAGCAGACACATCAGCTGTGTCACCTGTCTTTCGAGCGGCACCATGGCGTAGAGGAGTCCGGCCTGGAACTCCATTGTTTCAAGGCCTTCGGTGGGTTCGTTGTTGTTCTTCGCCTGTGTCTGGAAGTACTGGTCGATGGTGCTTGTCGGGTCGAACTCTCCTATGTGGTTCGACATGTACAGGAGTGTCTGCAACTGCGTTGCCAATGCGCCCGGTGCGAGCTGTCCCATCTGTGCGAACACCATCGGGTTGGAGAGTCCCACGCCCATTGTCTTGGTGATGAATGCGTCGAGTTTGGCAAACTGCTCTTTTGTGAGCACTGTCTTGAGCGTCTGTCCTTCGGGCATCATCATCTTCTTCTGCATCACTTTCAGCGAGTCGAGATTTGTCATGGAGTCCCATTTCACTTCTCCGTACACCTGCTCGGTGTCGGTGAGTGCCTGCTTCACGCCTGGAATCTGGTGTACGAAGCTCACGTTGGCGAGGTGGAATGTGCCGATGATGTACGACGGTTTCTCCAGCGTGTTGCCGGAAATGCGGTAGAGCACCTGCGCACTTGCGCTTGCAGCGACGAGCAGTGTCGCTATGAGTAATGTTGCTATTTTCTTCATAAATCAGTTTTTCTGTTACGAAATCGGTTAATAATGGCAAATTTACTCATTTCGCACGAAACTGGCAAGCATTCGCCATGAAAATCTCTCTTGCGTCCTCTTTGACTTTGGTGTAATGCGTTGGTTTTCAGTGTGCTGCACTTATGCGTCCGCATCCGTATATGCCTGTTTTGTAAACAAGGCTTCTTTGCCTCACAAACAAGCCTTGTTTACAGTGCAAAGAAGCCTTGTTTGTGAGGCAAAGAAGCCTTGTTTGAAAAGCAGGGGAATAGCAGGTGAAAATTATAGGAGGTCGAGCGTCCCGCTCGACAGCACCGACCTGACAGTACATCCACAAGAATTGCATTCTCAATCAGTGTTGTCGAGCGGGACGCTCGACCTCCTATAGCTTGTTGAAACTAATTCGTAAAATATCAACGTTCTGCTTTTGCCGAACTGGGATGATATTTTTCTTCTTCCTCCATACTGCCGACGCCTTTACTTTCTCCTCTCCACGGCGTCTTTAAGTCTGCCGAGTGCCTCGCGGAGCACGGCGCGTGGCGAGGCGATGTTCATGCGCATGAATCCCTCGCCGCCCTTTCCGAACATCTCACCGTCGTTGAGAGCGAGTCCTGCTTCGTCCACGAACAGGTGGACGAGTGCGTCGTGTTGCAGACGCAGTCCGCGGCAGTCGAGCCACACAAGGAATGACGCCTGCGGGCGCAGCGGCTTTATCTGCGGTATGTTCTCTTTCAGATAGTCCTCCACAAACATTATGTTGCCCTCGATATAGTGCAGCATCTGGCGTCGCCACTCCTCGCCCTCGTTGAATGCCGCCATTGTGGCTATGGGTGCGAAGATGTGCGGTTCGTCGAGTTCGTTGGCTGCCATCCAACTGAACAGTCGGTTGCGCAGCTCCTCGTTGGGCACTATGCAGTAGGAACTCACTATGCCGGCGATGTTGAAAGTCTTCGATGGTGCGCCGAAGGTGATGCTGCATTGCGCCGCTTCCTCCGACACCGATGCGAACGGATGGTGCCTGTTGCCGAAGAGAGCCATGTCGCAGTGTATCTCGTCGGAGATGACGATGATGCCGCGTTCGGCGCAGAAGTGTGCCAGACGGCGCAGTGTCTCCTCGTCCCACACTATTCCGGCAGGGTTGTGCGGATTGCTGAGTATGAGCAGACGGCACTTGTCGTCTGCCACTTCGGCGAGGTTGTCGAAGTCCATCGAGTAGCTGCCGTCGTCGTGACGGATGAGCGGATTCATCACTACCTCGCGCCCGTTGCCTGCGGGAGTGAGGCGGAAGGGGTGATAGACGGGCGGTTGTATTATCACCTTCTCGTCGGGTTTCACGAACACGTTCACCACGAAGCCTATGCCTTTCACTATGCCCGGAACGAAACGCATCCATTCCTCGCGCACCGTCCATTGGTGGTGGGCTTCAATCCAGCGTGTCACTGTCGGCCAGAAGTCCTTGGGTACGACGGTATAGCCGAAGAGGGAGTGGTCGAGGCGACGCTTCATGGCGTCGGTGATGAACTGTGGTGTGGCGAAGTTCATGTCGGCTACCCACAGCGGCATGAGGTCGGCTTTGCCGTAACGCTCCTGCAGCACGTCGAGAGCCAGGGCTCCTGTGCCGTGGCGGTCGATGATCTTGTCGAAATCGTATGTCATGGTTTGCTGTTTTGTAATGTCTTGTTTCAGCCCTCGTCCAGAGCCTGTCTGAAGTCCTCGAAGAGGTCGTCGACGCTTTCCAGACCAACGCTTATTCTTATGGTAGTGTCGAGTACGTCCATTGCGCGGCGCTGCTCGTCGCTGAACGGGCCGAAGATGGTGCTTGCAGGATGTATCGCCAGCGTGCGGTTGTCGAAGAGGTTGGTGGCGCGGCGTATGAGTTTCAGACGGTTGATGAAGCGGAAGCACGCCACTTTGGAGTCGAGGTCGATGGTGAACATGCACCCTGCCGTGCCGCCGAACTGTCGCATGGCTATCTCATGGAAGCGGTTGTCGGGCAGTCCTACATAGTTCACCGCGCGTATTCCCGGCAGTGTCTTCAGGCGTTCGGCAAGTTCTATGGTGTTGGCCGACTGCATGGTGTAGCGTGCTTTCAGGTTTTCCAGTCCGAGGTTCTGCATGTAGGCGACGTGCGGAGTCATGTATGCGCCGAGGTTGAAGAGCATCTCGTCGTGCAGACGGCGTGCGAATTCGGGATGTCCGCCGTAGTCGATCACCATTCCTCCGATGGTGGTTGCGCCGCCGGAGAGGTATTTTGTCGTGGAGACCACCTCTATGTCCACGCCCAAAGCCTTTGCCGAGAACTCGGTGAAGGGTATCACTGTCGTGTCGGCCACAAGCGGTATGCCGTGGCTGTGGGCTATGCGTGCAAGCGCAGGGAGGTCGGCCACTTCCAGTTGCGGGTTGGTTATCGTCTCAAGGAATATGCAGCATGTGTCGTCGTCCACCGCCTTTTCCACCTCGTCGAGGTTGGTGAGGTCGCACAGGTGAGCCTTCACTCCGAGGCGTGGCAGCGTGTTTGTGGGCAGCGAGAAGGTGTTGCCGAACATGTGACGCGATGTCACCACGTTCCTGCCGGCTTCCACAAGCGACAGAAGGGTATTGCTTATCGCCGCCATTCCCGACGAGAGTGCGGTCACACGCTCGGCTCCTGTTATGGCTTTCACTTTCTGTTCGAGGAATGTCACGGTAGGGTTCATAACGCGGGAATAGTCGGGTTCCTCTATGCGTCCGCAGAAAGCGTCGGCCATAACGGTGGCGTCGGCGAACTCGTAGGCACAGGTGTGATACACGGGCATGCTCAGAGCACCGTACGCATCGGACTTCTGAAACGGGGTGTCGATGGCTAAAGTCTGTTTATTCATTGATTTTTCTGTTATACTGGAAAACTTCTTTCTTCTGCCGCCATGTGCTCATCCGCATTGTAGCAAGTGCTTTTATTTACGATGGCGGTAGCGGATGCAAAAGTAACAAAAAGTTGTTTTTCTCAATATAAAAATGTCGTTTTTATGCACGATTGCATTGAAATAAAATTAAAAACACTAATTTTGCAATCATGCAGGAAGTAAGAATTTATGAGATGGAGCATTGCTCCGAGGCCGTTGCTGCGGCGGTGAACAGGCTGTTGCAGCAGCTTGGCGGAGCGCGCGGGCCGCTGTCGGTGCAGGATTTGCTGTCGATGACGGCGTCGGGCGACACGCATCTGTTCCTTTTGGAGGCAGAAGACGGCATCGCCGCAATGGCTACGCTGGCTTTCTATACCTCGCCCACGGGGCGTAAGGCGTGGATTGAGGATGTCGTAGTGGATGAATCGTGCCGCGGACGCGGCTTCGGCAGGCTGATAGTGCAGCATGCCATTGACTTCGCGTGGCGTTCGTCGGGTTGCAAACTCATGCTCACTTCTCGCCCGTCGCGCGTTGCCGCCAACCGCATGTATGCCTCTTTGGGCTTCGAGCGGCGCGAGACCAACGTGTATCTGATGAGGCTTTGAGAGGCGTTGCCAAAACAGAAGTTAGCGAAACTGACTTCCGCTAACTTCTGTTTTGGCACACTTTCCTTTGCAGTTAGCCTCTCATTGCTTTATTCATCCTCGTCTTCCCAGCGGTTTTGAGGATTCCTTCTGTATTGGTGTGAGTCTGTTTCTTCTGGGTCTATGTATGCCTTGCCTATGCAAAGCAGAATTATTATTGCAATCAAAGGCGTTGTAAAGACGCTCACCAACACCCAGAGTGCAGAACTTCTATATCTGCTTTTCGCCATTATCGCAACCAGAATGTACATTCCGATGTATGCGCCTAATGCGGCAATGATGATTAAAAATAAGGTTATCATCGTGAAACCAAAACTGCTTCCGCTTGAATCCGGCAATGTATCCAAAGTGTCCGTGCTGTCAGACATGTCTGAATCGCTCACTTTGTAGTCTTTGAGTTCAAAATTAATCTTGAATTTTTTGCCTCTACTATAGAGTTCTTCCGATTTGTAGTAAGAATAATTCTTTTCACGTCCGTATGCAGGAATTTCTATTTTCCTTGTCATTCCGGGGGCAATTACCGTTCTGGGTGAGTAGTCGATATAGTCAAGTGCGTTCCCGTCCATGTCGAAATAGATGATACGAAAACTTACTTTTTTTATCTCTTTATCGGTGTTGTTCTTCAGAATAAGAGAACTTTCATCGTCGAACCAATTCTGTTCGTAGGACACAAAGGTTACTGCTTCATTCGTTTTCTTGTCTGTTGCAGAGAGGTTTAATGATGCTAACAGCATCAAGATGAAAAGTATTTTTCTCATTTTTTCGTCTTTGTTTTATTTGAATGTCATTAAAGTCTTTCAACAAGTTGTGCTGTTGTCCGTTATCTTCCTTTTAACTTCCGGCGAAGCCTAACTTCCGCTAACTCCCGTTCTGGCACACTTCCTTCAACTCCCGTAATCCATTACGGCTGTTGTCCTTACTCCTTCGTGAAGTCGTCGGGGCAGGTTATGGGGTCGAGCACTTCGCCGTCGGCCATGCGCAGCCATGTCTTGAATGTGCGGCTACCTTCGGTCAGCTCTATCACGCGTGCGCCGTTGCGTTGCGGGCAATATACGGTGCGGCCGCCGGTGTACTGTCCGTAGGAGAGCAGGATGCCTTTGTAGAGCACGGAGTAGTTGTTGATGTGGTCGTGACCCACGAACATTGCCATCACGTCGCCGTTGAGTCGCATGGCGGCGAACTCTCCCGTGTTGAGCTTCGGAGCACAGGCTTCCTCGAAACGCTTGCCTATGAGGCGTGCTTCCTCGTCTCGTGCGGCATCGTTAAACTCCGGTACGGGGATGTGTTGAAATACTATTGAGGGCAGCGGGTTGCCTCCGTTGGCCTTGGTGTATGCTGCGCTCTGACTGCGATACCAGTCTATTTGGTCGGGATGTACCCAGTCGTAGCCTTTTATTTCCTTTATCGATGAGTAGGAGTTGCTGTCGAACACATATATCACGGCGGCGTCATGCTTGCCGTCTGCCGACTTCACCGGCAGACAGAAGTTTGCCATTCCGCTCACGCCCTCGGCGGTAGTGGTGAGGCAGAGGGGCTTCTTGCGCACATAGTCGAATATCTCCTGGCGTGTGCGTCCCTGCTCGTCGTCGTGGTTGCCGAAGGTGTATGCGAACGGGATGCCACGGCTTATCACCGGCGCGAAGGCACTGTCGAGAGCCTCGAAAGCCGGTTTGTCGTACGCCACATCGCCGGTATAGACCACAAGGTCGGGCTTCTCGGCGTCGAGAACGGCGTTCATGCACTTCGCGGCGGCACTCGATTCCGGCTTGCCCGGCTTCCAGTGTACATCGGTGAACTGCACTATCTTCAGTGTTTTCTTTGCGTTGAACTTCAGGGTCTGCGCTGTTGCGCTGCCCATTCCTGCGACGATGAGCGCGAGGCAGAGGAGTGCCTTTATGCTATTTCTTTTCATTTTGGTTTTGTTTTTTCATTTGTCGATGCTAAGGTACATAAAAAAGCTGTAACGGGCAAAGCTGTGCTTGATATAAAGGGAAAAAACCGCCCGTTTGCGACGAAAAGCCGACCGGGCTTCATTTTTCAGCGATTTTTTCAGTAATTTTGCGTCTGTTTCCAAGAAAGATGCTTTTCAGGTGATGGAAAAATCGCATTGTAAGGCGGAATATCCTGTTTGAACGACAATGAAAAAAACTACATTTATACTCTTTTCCCTTTTCCTGTGTCTCACTGCCGGGGCTCAGGTGAGCAGGCGCACGGCTTTACGGCTTGCCGAAGAATCCGTGAACCAGATAACGATGACGGGCTACATGCCCTCGGCTGAAGTGATGGGTCAGTTGGCTTCCGTCGCCGATATGAGTATCGACATGATAAGCCGGATGGGTGACCCCGACGACCCTGCACAGGCAAAGGCTTGCATAAAGCTTATTGACGCCATTGCCGACTTCACGCAGACACCCACGGGTGCACCCTACGCCGACGCTATGCGCGAGGGATTGAAGAAGGCCATCGACCGCAGCGACGACCCCGCCGTACGCCGCCATCTGCTCGACGGACTTGTCACCTGCGCCACTGCCGACGATGTGCAGCACCTCGTCATGTATCTCGGCGATGCCGACATGGCTCCGGCGGCGTTCCGTGCGCTCGTCTCCATGAAGGACATCGACGCCGACATCGCCCGTGCCGGGAGCATGGGCGCGGCTTCCGACTCGCTCGTGGCACTCGTCGTCAAGGCGCGTTCGGGCAAGGCTGTGGCTGCACCCGTGGCGAAAGCGGCACCCAAAGCTGCCGCAGTGCCGTTCTGGACGAGTTCGCTCGACATTCTTATCGACCGTATGCGCACCCATCCCGATGCTTCCGCCGACAGCCTTCTCAGCACCAACGCCACTTCCGCCGCACTCCCTCGCCTGCTGAACATGGCACGCCACCGCGACGGAAAGGCGCGCGATGCCGTCATGGCACGCTACATCACGCTTCTGGGGCAGCTCAACCTCAATCCTGCCATGCGCTATCTGCTTCTGCGTGAGGCCGACGCACTGAACCCATGCGACGACATCAGACGCAAGATAATAATCGACCTCGGTACGACACGACTCGTACAGGCACTCGCATACATACGCAAATACTACGACTCACGCACTATGGGCGACGCAACGGCGGTGGCGGTGGCCGACATCCTGGGCAACAATCCCTATGCAAACGGCGGCAAACACGCCTACAACATGCTCAACGCAGCCAAGTACTCGCTCGCCTGTCACTACGACGAGGAGGGCGCCGGCGAAGCTATCGACCGTGTTCTGAACGCATTGGACGAGTGCCGCCTCGACTGCGGCTACAACCTTGCCATGGCGCGCAGCACCAGTATGGGCAAGAACGGCTTCTGGAAGATGACCGAAGACCTTGCCGACTTCGACATGGCATTCGACTGGAAGGCTCCGGGGAAGATTGTCGTTTGTCTGCATTCCATGCCCGTGCTCACGCTGAGCCGCACACAGGGCGCACGGATAGAAGGCGATGCGGCATGGCACAGATTTGCCACCGAGGGCGAATGGTGTACCGCCAACATCCGTGTGCACGGCGGAAAGGTGAGCGTAAGCATCAACGGCGAGCACGTCATGTCGGATGTGTGCCTCGTAAACCCCGACCGTGGAGCCGCCGCCAACGCTTCCGGCTTCATCATGTTCACCGCCGATGCCGATGGGGCTGAAGTGCGTCAGGTGTGCATCAAGAAGATGCCTTGACGCATAAGTAAACCATACGTTTTCCGGTCGTCTGTCGGACGACATTGAAAAGAAGCCTTGTTTGTGTCGCAAACAAGGCTTCTTTGCTATCCAAACAAGGCTTGTTTACACTGCAAACAAGCCTTGTTTAAAAGTGGAAAAGTAAAAGAGTGGAAAAATGAAAGGTATTGTGTTGGGGTTTAGAGAGTTACGTTGCTTTTCATGCCGTATGGACTGTGCTTCCGGCAACAATTCCCTTGCCTTCTGGCAATCGCAGCGGTGATGAGTCTTTGGAGCTTCCGGCTTGCATAACTTGAGTTCCCTTGAATTTGCGCAAAAATGAGTCAGATATTCATCAATGCCCCTTTTCCGCTGACTTTTTGACGGCTTGACGGATATTTTTAACACAGGTTTATTTGCAAGTTCGGAATTAATGAAGTATTTTTGCACACAGAGAAGCGTGTGTGCATTTTATGGAATGATGCAGCACTGCAACAGAAGCAGACGCCGGGGACTGATGCCTCGCCGGTTTCGTGGCTCTCCATCGTAAGGGGGGCTTGTTGCTTCGTTTGCCAATAGCAATCGCAGATGTGTGAAACTTAAATTAAGGATAATATGTCAATATCAAAAACACGACAGAAACTTGTGGATGTGGCACGCCAGCTGTTTGCCAAGAACGGCATCGCCAACACGACAATGAACGACATAGCTGTGGCGTCGGGCAAGGGGCGCCGCACACTCTACACCTACTTCAACCGCAAGGAGGAGGTGTATTCGGCTGTTATTGAGTCGGAACTTGAGCGGCTCAGCGACCGCCTCGACGAGGTGGCGGCGAAGAAGACACGGCCGCAGGACAAGATTATAGAACTGATTTACACGCACCTGAGCATGATTCGCGAGACGGTGGTGCGCAACGGAAACCTCAGAGCCGAGTTCTTCCGCAATATATGGATGGTGGAAAAGGTGCGCAAGAACTTCGACGAGGACGAAATAGAGCTTTTCCGCAAGGTGTATGCAGAGGGAAAAGCCGACGGGGAATTCGATATTGAGGATGTCGATCTTGTTGCCGACATCACGCATTACTGCATAAAAGGACTTGAAGTGCCGTTCATCTACGGACGCCTCGGACACGGCATGACCGAGGAAGCGAGCAAGCCGCTCGTGGCAAAGGTGGTGTACGGCGCGCTCGGCAAGTCGAATGTGAAATAGTATTTCCTCTGAAAACAAAAGAAGTCAGCGGAAGTCGGCGGAAAATAATCCGCTTGACTTCCGCTGACTTCCATTTTAACCCAAATCGGTCATTATATTTTCACTCAGCTTCGTCTTTGTTTCGAGCAGCTTGCAACGTTCTTGTTGAAGCCATAGCGGGCTATGGCGAAACGCGGACGGCGGCAAGATGACGAAACAAAGGTGTCTTTATTTGTCAAGTTCCATGTATTTGCTGTGCATGCTTTTGTATTCCGGCACAACTTCTTTCATCTTCTTCACTATGGCCATATCGTCGTAGTGGAGTGAGATTTCATACAGTTCTTTTTCGTTTTTGAGAGCGAGCTCGTAAGGATATTCGCGCACTGCCGCCACCTTTATCTTCGGGTGTACGGTGGGTTTCGTCTCTTCCGCGTCGTTGAGCACCTCTTCATAGAGTTTCTCTCCGTCGCGCAGTCCGGTGTATTCTATCTTTACGTCCTTTGCGCCGGAGAGGTCGATCATGCGCTGCGCAAGGTCGGCTATGCGCACGGGATCGCCCATGTCGAACACGAATATCTCGCCTCCCTTGCCCATTGTGCCGGCTTCGAGCACAAGGCGGCATGCCTCCGGGATGAGCATGAAGTAGCGTATGATGTCCTTATGGGTGACGGTGACGGGTCCGCCCTTCCTTATCTGCTGCTTGAAGAGCGGTATCACGCTGCCGTTGGAGCCGAGCACGTTGCCGAAACGTGTGGTGACGAACTGTGTCTCGCCCTTCACTTCGCCGCTGACGATGGCGTTGTTGAGCGACTGGCAGTAGATTTCGCAGATACGTTTCGAGCATCCCATCACGTTGGTGGGGTTCACGGCCTTGTCGGTGGAAATCATCACGAACTTCTTGGTGCCGTACTTTACGGCGAGGTCGGCAATGACACGGGTGCCGTAAACGTTGTTCTGTATGGCCATGGCAGGGTTGTCCTCCATCATGGGCACATGCTTGTAGGCGGCGGCATGGAACACGAATTCGGGCTTGTGTGTCTCGAATATCTCTTCCATCTGCGTCTCGTTGGTGATGGAACCTACTATGGTGTGCACGTTGAGGTTGCCGTGTTTCTTTGCCATGTAGAGGCGCACGTCGTGCATCGGGGTCTCGGCCTGATCGACAAGCACGAGGTCGGCGGGACCGAACGATGCCACCTGGCGTGCAATCTCCGAACCGATGCTGCCCGCCGCACCCGTGATGAGCACGCGGCGACCGGCTATCATCTTGCCGATGGCTTCCATATTCACCTCAATCTTCTCTCGTGGCAGGAGGTCTTCTATGTCCACGGGGCGCAGTTGGTTTTGTGTAAGGTTCGACTTGCCGTCCCATTCCTGGGCCAGAGGCATCATCATTATCTTTATTCCTGCGGCGATAAGGGCGTTGATGAGGGTGGGGCGGTGGGTGAACTTTTCTGTCTGGAGCGGCGACACGAGCAGCGCTCTTACGTTCTGCGCCTTCATCGTCTCCACGATGCTGTCGTCGTCCTCATACACACGGAGTCCCAGAATGTAGGAACTGTCCTGTATCTTCTCCGTGGCGATGAATCCTTTCAGACGGAACCGCGGCGACGCTTCCGAGCGGATGCCCTTTGCTATCGCCACACCGCCGTTGCGGCAGCCGTAGATGAAGGTGTTGGTGAGCTTGTTTATGTCGTCGGTGTAATAGTCGTGCAGCGTCTTCACAACTATACGGAGAGTCCACATAAGCATGGTGGCACAGACGAACATGAGCAGACTGCTGATGAATCGGGGGAAGAGTATGTATTTGGAAAGGCCGCAGTGTATCTGTATCTGATGAAGGATGCAGACACCTATGCCGGCAGTAAAGGTGGAGTAGGCTACACGGTGAAGGTCGATAAACGACGAGAAACGCAGCATTCCGTTGAATGTGTGGAACTTGAAGAAGGCGATGATATATACAGCCAGGCATACAAGCAGGCCTGCCAGTATGTCCAGAAAGTCGTGTTGCATGAAGAGAGAGCCTTTCTGAATCCAAAATACCAACACTCCCGACAGCAATACTGATAGGCTGTCGTACGCAAGGATAAGCCAATATGAGAGGGCTTTCCTGTCAAAACACCATTTACATAACTTGTGCAATAGGTTCATAATTTAAAATATTTTCTCTAGTTTATCTTTTTCTTATGAATTTACATCCCTTCTCTTGTAATGGAAAAATCGCTATTTTCTTGAAACCATCACATGATGTCCGCATCCTGAACGTGCGGACTTTGGCTGCAAAATTACATCTTTTATTTTAAATACAATCACTTTTTAGTGGAAAAAATAACGAATGGGGGGGGGGTAAAACGAGGCGTGTTTAAAAAAAAAATAACACCTCGCCTTTTCTTGTTTCAGCCTTTTGTTGCAACCTCATGGTTTGACTTTTGCATTTGAAACGTGTGTGTGGCTGACTGAAAGCGATTTTTCTTTCTTTCCGACTGACGGTTTTGTTTGAAAAACACTTGTCCTCCTTGCGTTTTGTTACACAGTAAGAGCAGAAGGCTGAAGTGGCGTTTCAAAACTGAAGTTATTGGAAGTTAGGCATCGCTGGAAGTTAAACCCAAATCGGTCCTGTTTCGGTCTATGACCGATTTGGGTTGAAGGAAGATAACGGACAATAGTATAACCCATTGAAAAAATAATGGTAATGTCCGTTATCTTCCATCCGCCGTAGGCGGATTAACTTCCGATAATTTCTGCTAACTCCAGTTTTGACTCTGACTCCTAATTCCTGATTCGTCTGGATGGTGTTGTCGAGCGAGACGCTCGACCTCCTGTCTTTTTACTCTTTTACTTTTTTACCCTTTTACTTTTTCTCTTCTGTCTTTTTACTCTTTTACTTTTTTACTCTTTTACTTTTTTTACCCTTTGCCGATTTGGGTTAAATATCCTTAAAAACGGCATCCCTTTGTCTAAAACCAGTGCCGTTTTGCGTCTTAGGGGTAGATTCTAAGAAAAAACAGGAAACATGAAAGGACTGAAAACATTTCTCGCAACCGTGCTGCTGATGTTTGCTTGCGGCGTGACTCAGGCAAAAGTGAAAGTTGTGAATGTGGCTGTTCCGGGTACGCTGGAGCAGCTCGTGGGACAGAAGGACCGCTATCGCATAAAGGAGATGAGGGTGAGCGGACGGCTCAATGCCACCGACATGCTCTTCATCGCCGACATGGCAGGGCGCGACCATGTCCGGCGCAGAACCACAGAAGGGCAGCTGCGCAAACTCGATCTGCGCTCCGTAGTGTTGCAGCCTGGCACTGTGCCTTACGGCAAAAGCACTATCACGCAGCAGGATTCCACGATGCTCATTGGCGGAATATTCAGCGACTCGCGTCTCGAGGATGTGGTTCTGCCGCGCACGGCGAGCAATATGGGTTATTGGCTGTTCTGCAATTCCGCCCTGCGCCGGGTGGTTCTGCCTGACAATGCCGAGATAGGCGACAGCGCGTTCGTGCGTTGCCGTCAGCTCAAGGAGGTGGTGTTCCCCGAATTTACACGCGTTGTCGGTGTGGGATGCTTCAACGGTTGCGACGCTCTTCGCTCGCTCCGCATGCACAATGTGGGCTACATCTCGTCGGGGGCGATAGGCGGAATGGCTTCGCTTGAGACCGTAAGCATCGACGGAATGCTGGGACATATCGACGGAAAGGCGTTCGCATGCCTGCCACGCTTGCGCAGCATCAGCTTCGGCGGCGACATGCTGAGCACCGGAGGACCCGTCGTGGCGCAGGACTGTCCGCTGCTTTCCGCAGTCACGTTCGACGGAATGGGTGTGCAGTGCGGCTTTTCTGAGTCGCCGGGATGCCCCATGCTGAAGAATGGCAGCGGCAACGGACTCTTCATGTTCTCGTGGGAAAAATGCTATTGGAAGTATTTATATAAAAAGGTGGAGACTCTCAGCGGACAGCAGAAGAAGGAGATGGCAGACAAAATGGAGGCCATGCTTGCGCAGCCGTGGCTCGACAGAGTGCCTTTAGTGGACGGCGACCTCTACAATGCGGCGTGCTTCTTCTCGTACTACGGCGACCGTATGCTGGCGACGAAGGTCCTTTCAAGGGCTATCGACTGCGGATATGCCAACTACCGCGGCACTCTTGCCGACACCGACTTCGACAACATACGCGACACCGAGGAGTTCGCAGCCTGCATGAAACGCCTGCGTGAGATGGGCGACTACATATATCTGTTGCAGAAGTCAGCCCCCTACGCCACGGGCAGCGACTCCACAGGGCGACATTTCACCTACGCACTGCCCACCGACAGCAATCTGGTGCGTGTGCGCCAGTACTTCCGTCTGGACAGCATCGCAGGCAATGGCGACGAAATATCGAAGATGAAGCGCATAATGCTGTGGCTCCACAATAATATAAGGCACGACGGTGGCGGCGGCATTCCGCAGGTGCCGCGTAACGCGATAGCACTGTATGAGGCGTGCAAGAAGCAGGAGCGCGGACTCAACTGCCGCGGACTCGCCATCATGCTCAGCGAGATGTACATGGCAATGGGGTGGCCGTCGCGCTTCCTCACATGCGAATCGAAGATGTACGGCACCGACCACGACTGCCATGTTATAAATATGGTGTGGAGCAGCGAACTTGGCAAATGGGTGTGGATGGACCCCACATTCAATGCTTATGTGAGCGATGAGAACGGCCGTCTGCTGCATCCCGGCGAGGTGCGGCAACGCATTGCCGGCGGGCTGCCGCTCATTCTGAACGACGACGCCAACTGGAACAACCGTCAGAAGCAGACGAAGGAGGAGTATCTCGACTCGTACATGGCGAAGAACCTCTACATAATGAGTGCCTACATCGACAGCGGATTCGGTACGGAGGGCAGCACCAGGGGCGAATATGTCACGCTTGTCCCCTCCGGATTCAACGCTCCCGGCCGCAATTGTGTCAGCGATGACGCATGGTTCTGGCAGTCGCCCAAGGAGTGACAGAGGTGCCGTCATGCGCTTATTGCTTATGGCATCACTAAGTCCTGCCGCTTTTTCGAGGAGTGACAGAGGTGTCGTCATGCGCTTGTAAACGGTCTCTGACTCTTTTCTCTGACTTTTCCATGGAGTGATAGAGGTGTCGTCATGCAGCTATAAAGCAGTCGCCCGACAGCAAAATCACGGCAAAAACGCTATTTTACCAACGTTTTTGCCGTGATTTTAACTTGTTTTTACATTTTGATAAAATTTTATCCCACAACATTTGCATATTCGCCCGAAAGTCCGTAACTTTGCACTCGCAATTCAGAAAAGTGCTTCTGAAACATGGTTAATATCGCGGAGTGGAGCAGTTGGTAGCTCGCCAGGCTCATAACCTGGA
>OLFV01001237.1_pt1 | contig 25844 bp, 19 predicted proteins | sample 1605551 | NCBI WGS metagenome assembly OLFV01 (sample SAMEA3888922, study PRJEB22519) | human gut metagenome | biome: human gut; feature: human-associated habitat; material: faeces | place: Denmark | collected 2011 | reverse complement strand
GAGAATAAAGCAAATCCTGTTAACTATTCAACACAGGGTTTTACTGGTGACCCTTTTTTATACCGGATTTTTGATTCGAATTTTGAACACCCTACCTGAAGGGGCAGAAGCTCTTAGCCCAGGGCAACACCCTGGGTTGTTACGGGCGTTAGCCTATCGCCCTGTAAGGGCAAAAGCTTTATGTAGTGCCTGAAGTTTTAAAGCTTTTGCCCTTTCAGGGCGCCTTGCCGATTACTATTAGACCCAGGGCGCTGCCCTGGGCTAAGAACTTTTGGGCTTTCAGCACGTACTTAAAGCACTTTGTGAAAGTTTCAATTACATATTCACTACTTTCTTGACGGATACATGACCTTGAGCGTCGGTAGCCTTAACGATGGTGATGCCATGACAGGGAGCAGATAGACGCTTGCCAGAGAGGTCGAAGTACTCGGCCTTGGCTGTCTGAGCAGCAGCATAATCGAACATTTCGATGCCAGTAGTAGAGGCACCTGTCATTTCCTTTCCGTTAGCATCGTAGGTCTTAGCAGTGCTATAGTTCTTGATGGCATGATCGAACTCGGCTATATCTGCTGTAGGAAGTACATTGGTATAAGCCTTCCATATTTCTACCTTGCCTGCGCCAGAATACTTCTCGCAGATGGCAGGAACATCCACTGTCTTGTCGAGATTATGCTGGGTGTAAGAGGCTACGGTCTGAGTAGGAACCCAATCGGTTTTGGTCACACCGTAACTTTTACTTATCTTAGCGCCATCAATATTGGTATAACCTTCCATCAAGTTGTTACAGCCCTTGTAGATGCAGTCATAACCTTCAGCTTTAGAGATATTCAAGCTACCGCCTCTATCAGAGCGGATAGGCGACTTTGTATTCTCGAAATAGCATCCTTCTTCGTATGCCACAGCTCCTGTACGGATATCCCAGCCATCCTCGCAACCACGCATATAGTTATTATAATAATGTACATGACCACCACGCTGGAGAGGAAGACGAGAACCTTGGATATTATCAAAGAAATTGTGGTGGAAAGAGATGGTACGACAGTTTTCGTAGACATCTGAATCACCCTTACCCCACAAGCAGCTCTTGTCATGGTCGTGGAAATAGTTATAGCTGAAGGTCATCCACTGCACATTGTTCTTACAGTCGAGCAAACCATCATAGCGGTCTTTATTGGCTGCACCACCATTGAAGAATTCACAGTGGTCAACCCAGATATGTACACCCCAGTTGGTCTTGGCACTTACCTTATCTGCCTGGATTCCGATGCAGTCTGGGTCGCCCACTTCTACTTGTGCTCCATTACGCCAAGCCACAATCTTATTTTCACCAGTTCTGAGCACAGGTACACCCTTCATGGTGAAACGGCAGTTACGGATAATAATGTTATCAACAGACTGCATCACGAAAGTGATATGAGAAAAGAGAGGAGCCTTGCCTGTTGCAGGGTCCACCACACCAATCAAAGTCTTGTTAGGAGCAACCATAATACGCTCGCCATAGACAGACTCCACGCCAGACTTACCACTCTGGTCGTCAAGCAAACGACCAGTACTCAGATCATCCACATAGCACTTGATGCCTGTAGTAATATCATGATCTACGATAACGATATATGGGTCAGTTGCCTGGAGATAGGCCTGCAGTTGAGAGAAGTTGTCTGCCTTCACCACCTTGCCACCAGCACCACCTGTGGTACCACCAGCACGATACCAATTAGAGCCTGCCACACCTTCATAGGCAGCAAAGCCATCCATAGAGAAATCACGACCATCTTGTATCTGTGCATTTGCCATCATAGAGAAGCTACAAAGCAAAGCAGAAGCCATGAGAGTTTTACGACAAACAGCCTTAAGCTGTGCAGAAACGGTAGAGTTAATTTGTTTCATTATAGGATTAGTTTTTGTTTAATTTGTTCCTTTGAGAAAAAAGGGCTGTCCTCATCACGAAAAGACAGCCCTTAGTTTGTTTCATTTTATATATCTTTCCTCATTGAGGAAAACATGTTTATTATTCTGTTACAGGTACAAGTTTGATGAGATATAAAGACTGAGAACCAGAACCAGCCTTGGCTATAGAATGATCACCAGCCTCAAGAGTTACAGTAACAACGCCCTTGGTTGTATCACCAGTAACATCAGCACCATCAATCTTTAATTTTGCCTTTGTATCACCAGTATAACAAGTCATCTGCATTTTTGCTGTTGTCTTGAAAGATACTGTACCTGCAGAAGTCTCTATTTTGAGGTAATCTTTATAAGTATTTCCATCTACTGTTACCCCAGTTGTACTTTTTTTAAAGCTTCCCGCTACAGTAAAGCTACTATTAGAAACCTGACCTCCAACAAATGAGCAAATTACTGTACCCTCGATAACTGGAGTATCAGGAGTTGGAGTTGGACCTGGAGTTGGATCTGGGGTAGGATCTGGGGTAGGATCTGGGGTAGGATTTACTGTGCCACCTTCGCCAGAAGCATTGCTCTCACCGAACACTTTAACAACACCAGAAGTATAAGCGTCAAGAATGCTTGCCAAAGCAGGCCATGGCTGCTGGTGACCATTTGTTACGACTGTTTCATTAGGAATAACGAAATCAATGTCACCATGATTCAAACGACCTGCGCCATAGAAACCTTCTACGATAGAAGGAACATCTTCTGCCTTATCTGCTGAATATGCATACATGAGGCTTGAGTTAGTATCGAAGTTGTTGTAAGAAGTACCACCAACCAAAGTCTTTACGCTTGAAGGAACCTGCTGACTTGGATCAGAAACCTCGTATGCATCAAAGCTTGTATTGTTTTCTGAGTATGGGATATAGCTGAAGTTATCGGGCTTGTTGGCAAATACATTGCCGTATGCCTTAATCAAACCACCTTTCTCACCAGAGAAAGTACCATCACCCTTGGCATCAGTACCCTGCAAAGAGCTCATGATAGGACGCTTAACAGCATCAAAGTAGTTAGACTCCATGAATATACTTGAACCACTGGTTGCACCAATACCATAAACATCATTGTGCTGATAGTAGTTGTTGTACATGTGAACACTCATAGTACGAATACGAGCCATACGAGAGTCTGAATGGTCGAACCAGTTGTGGTGATAAGTGATATAGTTAGGGCCACTTTCACTCGTCATACCACACATAGAAGCCTTACCATTATCCCAGAAGCGGTTGTATGCTACAGTTATATACTGAGAGTCACCCTTGATATCTACAGTACCATCACCCTTGGCCTGGTCGGCAGCGCCACCCTTCTTGCCATAGAAGAGATCCATGTTGTGAATCCATACATGAGAGTTATCAGTATCAAGAGACATAGCATCATCCAAGCAACGCATGATAGCAAAGTTACGGAACTCTACACTCTTGGTATTACGAAGCAAGAAACCAAATCCATATACAGTAGCATCATCACCGACTCCTTCGAAAGTCATGTTCATTACAGAGTGAGCACCCTTACCCTTAATCTGCAAACCTTCTGCAGAACTTGAAATGTGATCCAAATCAGAAAGATTTACCTTACCGATGATACGGAAGGCGATAGGAGTAGTATCCTTGCCCTTAGAATAAGCATCAATAATAGACTGAAGACCCGTAATCGTCTCAAGCTTACCAGTATTGACGGTTGTAGAAACGGTCTTGGCAGTCTTGGCGGTGATATACAGCACCTTAGCACCAGACTTCAAAGTACCATCATTATTATAAGCACCTACACCATCATACTTGAAATGAGCAAAGCCCTCACGATTGTAGCTCTTTACTACCAAGTTAGAAGCTGTATTGGCACCAGCAATCTCTGTACCGTCAGCATTTACAGGAACAACCTTTACAGAATAAGTGCCTTCCTTCAAACCGAGAACATCGGCACGATAGTAAGATTTATACTGACGAACCAGCTGAGCATCAATCTTCTTGTCACCTACATATACATTATAAGAAGAAGCGCCCTCGAATGGAGCCCACTTCAGGTAGGCAGACTCCTGCCAGCCCTTTGCCTCAGTAATCTGAATCACACCTGCAGGATTGTCAATATCACCACTTTCGCCCTGATCGACCTTCTTAGCAAAGCTGATAGCTTTAACAGAAGCATTGTACTCGTCATTCTCTGCACCTGACTTAGGAGCAATGATGGTCTTGTCACCTTCGAACTTAACACTAGTCAAGTCGGCTGTATTATAATACTTCACATCACCAGCATTGGTGGTAACATACATCTGATTGACCTTGCTGTTACGAGCAACGGCATTAGTAATTTTGTCGGTAGAACCAGGAGTAACGGTAGATCCGCCACCTACAGTCTCAACCTTGATGCTATAAATGTTCATACCACCACCATTGGTTTTCAACACGACATCACCATCAGCAGTTACAGTTCCTACGTTGGTAACCTGATCTTTTGTAGGAGTACCAAAAGAACCAGAAACCGAAGTCAAGTTAGCAGCATCTAAACAACGAGCAGTAGAAGTACTACCAGTCTTGCAGCTAACTGTAACTTTCTGACCAGCCTTCAGACTTGGAATAATCAAAGAAACACCATTTCCGTTCAATTCCAAGCGAGAAGAACCATAGTTCAAGCGAACCTTTGCTTTTGAATCTAACTTATCTGTTGGAGCACCAGCAGTAAACTTCAAGCCCTTAGTATAAGCCAATTCTGTGCCATTTGCAACAAGAGCTTCATTCGCCAAAGCTAAGGTATAGCCGTAGCGATCGGCTCCCAATACCCAATTAGCATCAGCTGCACATAAAGCCTTGTCAGCCTCGCTCATTGCACCAAATGTCCATGTCTGTGCCATGGCTGCACTCAAACTCATCAAGAGGAGTGCCAGAGTAAATACCATTTTCTTCATTTTACGTTCCTCCTTTTTTACTTGATGATTACTTTCTTACCATTCACGATGTAGATACCCTTGTTCAGATTCTGGGTAGAAGTACCCACAAGCTGACCATTAAGATTGAACACCTTGCCTGCGAGAACCTTGTTGCTTGTCTCAATGTTGCTGATACCTGTGGTGATATAAGCAAAAGAAAGTTTCACAAGCGACATGTCCTGAGTCTCAGTAGTCTCATCATCGTAAGTAAGAGTTACATTGTCACCATTGAAGGTGATTTCTTTGACGGTCTTGCTAACCTGCGAGCCGTCGATTGTTACGGTTTGCTTGTTGTCTGCCATCACAGCAGTAGACAAAAGCACTCCTAACAACATGAAGTACACTTTTTTCATTGTTTTTAGCGTTTTAGTAGATTTGTTGTTTTAGTTTCTGCTGCAAAAGTAAAACAAAATAATAAAGGACGGATATGTTTTCGTCAAAAAAGCTACGCAAACGTTTGCATAAGTGGCGTTCTTACAATTTATCATTCACCAAGGCAAAAGACTATCAAAATGGCACAAAAAGGAACAAAATCAACCCAAAGAAACTGTCGCTTATACTGGAAAAATCTTGCTCTTATACTATATAAATGTTTTGTTTAGCCTACAAAAATCTCCGTTCCGTGATACGGAACCGCCATTCCGTGATACGGAACGGCCGTTCCAAAGTTCGGAATGCACATTCCGTATCACGGAACGGAGATTTATCTACAAGAGACAAAACATATTCATAATGAACAGAAAACAATTTGTATAGTATTAAAGTAACTACTTATGGCTAAGGGGGCGCTGAGTTGTTACAACTTCCGAAGAAGAACAACAAAAGGAGCGTAAGAAATATTTTGGGTATCCTGCTTGAAGAGAAACAAAAAAGCTGACTCTCGTAAGAAAGTCAGCCTTTTGTGTGGTACCACCAGGAATCGAACCGGGGACACAAGGATTTTCAGTCCTTTGCTCTACCAACTGAGCTATGGCACCATTATAATTTATGCCTCACAAGGCGGGAAGCCTTATTTGCGGGTGCAAAGGTAACATTTTATTTTGGTTCTTGCAAATATTTCAGCAACTTTCTTTCAAAAAAGCAAAAAAAAGTCATATTACTTGGACTTTTCATCCTATTTTCTTACCTTTGCATGAGGTTTTAGAATAAACCTATCGGGATTTAGCGCAGTTGGTAGCGCACTACGTTCGGGACGTAGGGGTCGGGCGTTCGAGTCGCCTAATCCCGACTTTTATGAGAAGTATATTTTATCTTCAACGCAACGATCGAAACGCAATTATCGTCATATTGATGATAATAGCTATCATTTGCTCACTTATTATCTTCATCGGAGGCGAGGACGACGGTTCCCGACAGGGAGTTGCCGACTCTACCCTCACCCAGCACCCGGAACGCGTAGACAAGGAACATCCTTTATATTATAAGATAGACGAAGAGATACACGAAGTTTTCGCCTTCGATCCCAATACAGCCGACAGCACCGACCTGCTCAGGCTGGGGTTGCAGGAATGGCAGGTGAGAAACATCTACCGTTACCGTGCCAAGGGTGGTATCTACAGACGACCCGAAGACTTTGCCCGTCTTTATGGTCTCACCAAGAAACAATACGAGACCTTACGCCCCTATATAATAATAGGTGAAGACTACCGACCGGCATCCGACTACTACGGACAGCAAAAAGACTACGCTTACAACCGACAAGCGAGAGAAGAAGGGAAAACGGAGAAAGGCCAAGCCACTGGCGAGAAGGCCGAAGAGAAGATTTACAGTTATCCACAGAAGTTGAAAGCCGGCGAGCATGTCAGCCTGAACTCTGCCGACACCACCGAGCTGAAGAAGATTCCAGGTATCGGAAGCGCATACTCGCGTGCCATCGTGAGATACCGGGAGCGCTTGGGTGGATACGTCAATGCCAACCAACTGATGGAGATAGAAGGTTTCCCTGAAGAGGCGCTGTCATTCATGCAAGTAGAGAAAGACAAGATAACGAAACTGAAGATTAACAAGCTCTCGATGAGTCAGCTTCGCCGACATCCCTATCTCAACTTCTACCAGGCACGCGATATCTGCGACTATCGACGACTGCATGGTCCCATTAAGAGTCTGCAGCAATTATCGCTCCTCAAGACTTTTCCTCCTGCACAGATAGAACGTCTGGAACCTTACGTGTCGTACGAATAAGATGCGGATTTGGTTCACGTAAAATGCGAAGATTGACGAATGACAGACGAAGCGTTAAAGTACGCCCAACTGATGCAGGAAAATAATGAGGATGCAAAGAGGGCAGACGAAACGAACCATGAAAAGATAAACGCCAAAGAACCTGCCACGAAGGGTTGACCAATTGGTAAACTCGTCATGCACTACCTTCTTAGGAATATACCATCCCACAAAGATACAGGTGAAGAAAGAAGCCATCGGCATGAGCCATTGTGCCGTAAAATTGTCGCAACAGTTGAGAAACGACTTGCCAAAGAAGGTGAGTTCGGGAACCGCACCACAAGACAAGGCACAGAAAATACCTATCACACAACAAGCCACCGTCTCTATCCAGGCTCCACCACGGCGGGAGATATGCATCTCCTCATAGAAGAAAGCCGTACCTATCTCGTGCATGGAGATGGTAGAGGTAAGCGCCGCCAACACAAGCAGGGCATAGAAAAGCACCGAGATGACATAACCCACCACAGGCATGGAAGCAAAAGCCTCATTGAACACATTGGGCAGGGTGATGAAGATAAGCGACGGACCGCTGTCGGGCTGCACGCCCACAGAGAATGCCGCAGGAAAAATCATCAGTCCTGCCAGGATGGCTATCAACGTATCGAGGAAAGCTATCTGTGTGGCAGTCTTGAGAAGATTGGTCTGACGGCTGAAGTAGGAGGCATAGGTACAAAGGCAGGCCGTGCCAAGACTCAGCGAGAAAAAAGCCTGTCCCAAAGCCTCTATCATCACATTCGGGTCTACCTTAGAGAAATCGGGCTTCAGCAAGAACTCCACACCCTTCCAGGCTCCCTGCAAAGAGCAGGAAGCAACTACCAGCACCACCAACAGCACAAAGAGCAGCGGCATCAGTATCTTGGAAGCACGCTCTATACCATTGCGTACACCCTTGACCACGACCACATGAGTCAGCAGGATGAAGGCGATGGTCCACAAAGTGGGCCGCACCGCATCCGAAGAGAAAGAGGCAAAGTACTCCTTTACGAAATTGGGATCGCCCTGCACCTCGGCCATGATGCTGGCATAGAGATACTGTAGGCACCAGCCAGCCACTACCGCATAGAAGCCCAGGATAATCATGGAAGTAAAGACACCCATGTAGCCGATAACGCCCCAGGGCTTGCCGTTGGAAAGATTCTTGTACGACCGCGCAGCATTGGCAGCAGAATGACGACCGATGATAAACTCAGCCACCATGCCGGGAATGCCCAACATAAAGATACACACCAGATAGATAAGAATGAAGGCTGCGCCACCATTCTGCCCTGTCATATAGGGAAAGCGCCATATATTGCCCAAGCCCACTGCCGATCCTGCCGTAGCAAGGATCACGCCCAACTTGCTGCCGAAGCTGCCTCTGCTGTTTTCCATTTTTTCTTTTTTTATACGGTTGATATGGTTGATTACCCCCTTACAGAATGCCTTCGAGAAGTCCCAACTGATTGAGGAATACCAAAAGGATGAGTACTGGGCACACGAAACGCACCAAGAACAGATAGACGAAGAAGAGATTTCCCTTCAATGTTCCCCAGTTGGTAAACTCGTCCCTGACCAGCTTCTTGGGCACATACCAACCTATGAACAGACAGGTAAGGAAGCCTGCTACAGGCAGGAACACCTGACCCGTGAAAAAGTCGAACCAGTCGAACAACGACTTGCCGGCAAACGTGAGCGCATCTGTAGCCCCTAAAGACAGCGAGCAGAAAGCACCTATCACCGCACAAGACACGGTGACAATCAAAGCGCCACTCTTGCGGCCTATCTTCAGCTCCTCATAGAAGAAAGAGGTGTTGACCTCATGGAGTGACATGAGCGATGTAAGAGCCGCCAAGGACAAAAGAACATAAAACAACAGCGAGATAGTCCAGCCCAAGACAGGTACTGCGGCAAAAGCCTCATTAAACACATTGGGCAGGGTGATGAAGATGAGCGACGGGCCACTGTCGGGCGAAACTCCCACAGAGAAAGCCGCAGGGAAGATCATCAGTCCGGCAAGTATAGCCACCATGAAGTCGATGACTGATATCTGCAGAGCTGTCTTGAACAGATTGGTCTGTCGGCTGAAATAGGAAGCATAGGTACAGATACAACCCATACCGATGCTGAGCGAATAGAACGACTGTCCCAAGGCACCCAAGAAAACGCCGTTGTCCACCTTGGAGAAGTCGGGCTTCAGCAGGAACTCAACGCCCTTTCCGGCATTAGGCAACAGGCAGGCTGCCACCACGATGATAAGCAGGAGGATGAACAAGACGGGCATCATAATCTTTGACGCCTTCTCAATACCTCCACGAACACCATGGATAATCACAAAATGACAAATCAGAAAGATGACTACCGTCCACATGACAGGCCGTATAGGATCGGCAGAGAACTCCTTGAAGTACTCTGCTACAAAGGTTGGGTCGCCATGCAGCTCGCCCATGATGCTGGCATACACATACTGTAGGCACCAGCCCGACACGACGGCATAATAGCCCGTAATAAGGAAACCGGTAAGCACCTCCAAGTAGCCCACCCACTTCCAGGCCTTTCCTTTCGACAGCTTGGTATAGGCACGGGCTGTATTCGAAGCACCATGACGGCCTATGATAAACTCGGAAATCATACAGGGAATGCCCAAAAGGAGCACACACCCTATATAAACCAAGATGAAGGCAGCACCACCTTCCTGGCCTGCCATATAAGGAAAGCGCCATACATTGCCTAAACCTACAGCACCACCTGCAGTAGCAAGAATCAATCCTATCTTGCTACCAAAACTACCTCTATCTAATTCTGTCATTTTTATCCTTTCTCTATAATACGACTGCAAAATTATAAAATATTTTGCATATAAACGTATAAATTGAAAGTAAAAATGCAAATTAACTGCAAAAAGGCAACTTGATACTAATAGAGCAAGGTTACTTAATCAGTAAAAAACTATTCTTCCGGCAGACTGTCACGCCACTTGCAGAAGGGATTGACAAGCAAATGAGAATTGTAAAAACGTTTGTCGCCCGTCACCTCACGACCTATGAAGTCGGGCTTCTCGTAGGCCTCATCCTCACTGCCCAGTTCCACCTCTGCCATGACCAGTCCCTGGTTGTCGCCATAGAACTCGTCGACCTCAAAGACATGATTGCCACTCTTTACCAGATAGCGGCGCTTGTCGATGACGCCACCCTGACACAACTGCAGCAGATGCTGTGCCTCGTCGAGCGTGATTTCTTTTTCAAACTCATAACGCGTCATGCCACCATTCACCGACTTACCCTTGATGGTAAGGTAAGCCTTGTCGTCGCGTGTGCGCACTCTCACCGTAGCTCCCTGCGCAGGGATATAGCCCTGCTGAATATGACTATCAGAAAAGGCGGCGCTCTTGTATGCGTCGCCTTTCTTGACAAGGAACTTTCTCTCTATTTCCAGTCCACTCATTTTTTATTTCTGTTATGTCAGGATATGATCCGTTACACGATAGTAGCCGAATAGATGGCAAAACAAATGGCCAATGCTATCAGCACGAAAAATATCCACTTGATGATTCTCTCACCCTTTTCAGCCTGCTTCTTCTCGTAAGCAGCATGCTTTGACTTTCTTAATTCTTTATTACTACTCATAGTCGTTCTATATTATTAGGTTATTACTATTCTTCATTCTCAGAGGGGAACTCCATCAGGTAAGCCTTGATGAATCCGTCTATCTTGCCATCCATCACGCCATCGACATCGGATGTCTGATAGTTGGTGCGATGGTCTTTGACACGACGGTCATCGAACACATAACTGCGAATCTGGCTTCCCCACTCTATCTTCTTCTTGCCTGCCTCTATCTTCGCCTTCGCCTCAAGGCGCTTCTTCATGGCGCGGTCGTAGAGTTGACTTTTCAAGAGAAGCAGAGCCTTGGCACGGTTCTTAGGCTGGTCGCGCGTCTCGGTATTCTCGATGAGGATTTCCTCTTCCTCGCCTGTGTCGGGATCAGTATACCAATAACGCAGACGCACACCCGACTCCACCTTGTTGACATTCTGACCTCCGGCACCACTGGAGCGGAAGGTATCCCATGACAACTTGGCTGGGTCTACATATACCTCAATAGTTTCGTCGACCAACGGCGTAACGAAGACACTTGCGAAACTGGTCATACGCTTGCCCTGAGCATTGAAAGGCGACACACGCACCAGACGATGCACACCATTCTCGCTCTTCAGATAACCATAGGCAAACTCGTTGCCTTCTATCGTCATGGTAACACTCTTGATACCTGCCTCATCGCCTTCCTGTATATCGGTAATGGTCACTTTGTAGCCATGAGCCTCAGCCCAGCGCATATACATACGCATCAGCATGGAAGCCCAATCCTGGCTCTCGGTACCACCGGCACCTGAGTTGATCTTCAGCACACAGTCCATCGGGTCTTCCTTCTGGCGCAGCATGTTCTTCAACTCCAAGTCCTCTATGGTCTTGATGGCCTTATCGTAGTCGGCGTCTACCTCTTCCTCGGTCACCATTTCGTCTTTGTAGAAGTCGAATGCCAACTGCAGCTCGTCTGCATACTGGCGCACGGTCTTGTAGCCGTCTATCCACTTCTGTATACCCTTCACTTTCTTCATCTGTTCCTGGGCATACTTTGGGTCCTCCCAGAAATCGGGAGCCTGTGTGCGGAGTTGTTCTTCCTCGAACTCCACCTGTTTCTGGTCTATATTGAGATAGCGATGCAGGGCGTCAGCGCGCTCCATCACATCCTTCAATTGGTCAGCTGTTATCATTAATTTATTATAAATTATTGAAGTTATAGCAGTCAAATCCGTTACCGCTTCTTTCTTCAGTCTCAAAGGAGTTTTTAGCCAATAGCCTTATGCTGCACATTACTCCTCATACATTTTGTCAATCTCTGCCTGATAGTTCTTATTGATAATAGGGCGGCGGATCTTCAGCGTATTGGTCAACTCGCCCGACTCCATAGAGAAGTGATGAGGCAAGAGTGTGATACGCTTGATCTGCTCGTAATAGGCCAACTGTTGTTGCAAGGTATTGATGCGCTCCTGCAGCATCTTCTTCACCTGTTCGTTGGCACAAAGATCCTCACGACTGCTAAAGGCGATATGATGCTCGCGTGCCCAGTCCTCAACAAGTCGGAACTCCGGTACGATGAGTGCAGACACAAACTTGCGCTGGTCAGCAATGACAGCCACCTGGTCGATAAACTTGTCAACAAGCAACAGCGACTCCACCTGCTGGGGAGCGATATACTTGCCATTAGATGTCTTGAACAAGTCCTTGATGCGCTCGGTGAGGAACAGCTCGCCATCCTTCATATATCCGGCATCGCCAGTATGGAAGAAACCTTCCTCATCGAACACCTTGGCATTGGTGGTGTCGCGATGATAATACCCCTTTGTAATGGTTGGACCCTTGAGCAATATCTCGTTGTCCTCGCCTATCTTGATCTGGATGCTGGAGATAGGGCGACCAACAGAACCGATGGTAAACTTCTTGTCGAGATGCACGCACGATACCGTGGCAAGACTCTCGGTCAAGCCATAGCCTACGACCATGCCGATACCGACAGAGAGAATAAACTCCTCGACTTCCGGACTCACATAGGCACCTGCCGTAGGGAAGATATTAGGATGTTCCAAGCCCAACTGCTTACGCACCATGCTCAGGATGGTCTTGTTGATAATCTTATATTCCAACTCGAGTGTCAAAGGAGGACGCTTGCCATTGGCAATATACTCTATGTTGCGCTTGCGACCTACGGCAAGGGCATGATAGAAAAGTTTCTTCTGTACAGAACCAGCTTCATCCATCTTAGCCTTAACGGCGATATACACCTTCTCCCAGAAGCGGGGCACGCTGCTCATACAGGTAGGATGTACCTGGCGCATACTCTCCTGAATCTCGTGCGGATAAGTGTTGATAATCAACTGTGCTCCCTCGCTCAAACAGAGGTAAGCCCATCCACGCTCAAAGATATGGGTAAATGGTAGGAAGTTGATGACACGGTCTTTCTCAGAGACAGGCACTACCTCGTCGTTGGCTCTCAGGGCAGCATCATACTGTCCATAGGTCAGCATGACTCCCTTGCTGTCACCGGTAGTACCACTGGTATAAAGGATATTTGCCATATCATCCATGCTTGCCGACTGATACAAAGCCTCCACCTCAGTCTGTCGAGGCAGGTTCTCGCCCAACTTGATGAAGTCCTTGAAGTAAAGGGCAGCCGGGTCGTGAGTACTGATGCGCACGCTGGAGTCGAAGATGATGATACGCTCCAACGAAGGACAGAGAGCAAAGACACGATGTGCCTTGTCGTACTGGTCCTGCTCGCCTACAAAAAGGAAGCGCACCTGTCCGTCGTTAATCATATATTGTATCTGCTGCTCGCTGCTGGTAGCATAGAATGGAATCGAGCACACCTTGATGCCATAAGCACCAAAGTCGGTATAGAGATAATGCACGCAATTCTGGGAGAAAACAGCAATCTTGTCATGCGGCTTTGCACCGATGTTCAGCAAAGCATTGCTCACTTGTTTCACTCTCAGCGAAAACTGATTCCATGACACAGACTGCCACTTGTCGCTGCCAAACTTCTTGAACGTAAGTGCAGTTTTATCGCCGTATTTATTGGCCAAATCGTGAATCAGTACCGAAAGATGACTTTTGACTTGCATAAGCATAATGTTTAATTATTGGATGCAAAGATAATAGAAAACATTAAGAAAACAAAATAAATCGGAATTTTATTTTGTCCTTATCCCGTTTTAGCTTAACTTTGCATCACAAATAAGACTAAGAGAGACAGATATGATGACACAAGAGGAATATGTAAGAGACGCCATCGGGTTGCTCAGCCAGCTGATTGCTACCCCTTCGACAAGTCGCAACGAGAAGGATGCCGCCAACATCATGGAGAAAGCCCTTCGCAACTATGGTTTCACGCCACATCGTGAAGCCAACAATGTATGGGTGATTGGCCCACACTTCGACGAGCAGAAGCCCACTTTGCTACTCAATGCCCATATAGACACCGTGAAGCCTGTCGATTCATGGAGGCGCGATCCCTTTGCTCCTACAATAGAGGGCGACACGCTTTATGGTCTGGGCAGCAACGACTGTGGAGGCGGTCTGTGCTCACTACTGCAGACATTCCGGATGCTGACAGAGAAAACACAGAACTACAACCTTATCTATTTAGCATCGGCCGAAGAGGAAGTCTCTGGCAAAGACGGCATCAGCCGAGCCTTGCCTCTCTTGCCAAAAATCGACCTGGCTATTGTGGGTGAGCCTACGGGCATGCAGCCTGCCGTGGCAGAGAAGGGACTGATGGTATTAGACGTGATAGCGCACGGAAAAAGCGGACATGCAGCCCGAAACGAAGGAGTAAACGCTATCTATGAGGCATTGGATGACATGCGATGGATTCGTGATTACAAGTTTGAGAAAGTAAGCCCATTCTTAGGACCTACCAAGATGACACTTACCGTGGTGAATGCAGGAACGCAACACAATGTGATTCCCGACACCTGCACCATGCTGGTGGATATCCGTACCAATGAGTTCTACGACAATGAGGAGTTGTTTCATTTTATCTGCCAGCACTTGAAGAGCGAAGTAAAAGCTCACAGTTTCCGTCTAAAATCATCCCGTATTGATCCTGAGCATCCTCTTATTAAGAAATGTGTAGCCATGGGAATGAAGCCTTTCGGTAGTCCTACCCTTAGCGACCAGGCGCTGATGCACTTCCCTTCGTTCAAGTTAGGTCCGGGCGAATCCTCCCGCTCCCATTCTGCAGACGAGTTTATCAAAATCAGCGAAATAGCTGATGCTATCGCCAAATACAAAGAGCTCTTAGATGGCGCTGCCATCTAAGAGCTCTACTCTATTCATCTATTATACCTTAATATATATGACATTACAAGGACTTACCAATATAAGCGAAAGGAACGGTGATATTGTCGGCATCTTCCTTCTCTTCTGTAGTAGAAGGATCCTTAGAATAAGACTGATCGGCATTGTCGCTCATACTTGTGTCGTAAGGCAGACTGTCCATACCACTTGTACCAAAGGTAGCTACTAACATCACACCCAATCCCTTGCTTGCCACTTCGGCAGCTGTAACACCAAGCTTAGCTAAAGGAATCGAGATTTCATAATGGAAATCGTATTTGGAAGACTCGTGTCCTAAGGTATTGAAATCGACATAAGTAGATGTACCCTTTGTCATATCACCGACAAGACGATTCTGTGACTCTCCATAACATTCTTTGATACCCTTTATCGTCTTGCTGAGAATACCCATACCATACTTCACAACAACACCTGTCTCTTTATAGGCAACCTCTTCCAAAGCATTCAGTCCAGCGCTGCTTCCACCATAAATAAATGGGCCATTGGTGTTATTGGTTGAGAATACCACCACCTTGTTGACTGGGCTTTCGCAAGTAATGCCACTATCCCATAGAGTTCCACCTGCTGTAGTCTTACAATGATTGCCTATTCTTGTAGAGGCATTGTTGGTGTTGATGCCGATAAAGAATGGCATATTGTAATTAGGGAACAGGACACCATTATTACTGAGTGGGTAATCAGCTTCTGGAGCTACCACATCCTGAACATTGGTCATCTCCCACATCAGATAGAGGTTATTATCGTCATAGCAACCATAAAGCGCATAGAGATCGACAGGAATCTCGTGCATGGCAGCATCCATATATACACGTGGGTCGTCATTGGCAGCACCCTGTGCTATAATCATACTCTCATCCCAATCGCTGATATCACCATCTACAGTAATGGTTTTCTTAACACCTGCACCATTTGGATTGGTCTGATACTGAGCATCCAATTTCTGTGGGCTACTACCAGGGTTAGGACTTGGAGTAGGATCTGGTTCCGGTTCCGGATTTGGTTCTGGAACAGGATTTGGTTCTGGAACAGGATCTGGGTCAGGAACAGGATCTGGGTCAGGTGTTGGATTTGATGATACTTCTGTACCATCATTTACTACCTTTTCAGCTGAAGCATTTGCACCGTTGATAGGAGTACCGGCAGTACCATCGTTAATAAAGAACTTTGCATTCAAGTACCCCTTAGGAATTTCAACCTTATACCATCCTGTCTTACCATTGTGAGAAGCAGACTCATCGTAAGTCATCTTAACACCTGGCCATACAGAAGAAGAAGTCGTGCCATTATAGAAGTAGCAATAAACATTCTCCCAGTTGGAAGCGTTATCGAAGTAAACATACTCTGGATTGGCTACCACCTCGTCATGTACCTTGGTGACAGTAGTGCTGTATGTTCCATCAACATAGTAGCCGTGGTTGACAAAGTCCACATTATTTGATACCAATTTATTTCCATTACCATCGAGGAAGATGATGTGAGAAGGAACAGTTGTCTCATCACCATCATAAGTCCACTTGAAGACATTCTTTCCAGAAACACTCTTACCTACAAGAGGCAACTTTTTATTGATAGCATCCTTCCATTCACCAGCATACTTAATTATAGGGCTAACCTTACCATTCCACACATATACCGCTGCTGCTGCGTTTGAAGTTTCCAGGAAGCAGGAGATTTCATCTTCCTTGCCCAATTCTGGAACATAAGCCTTCACCTTCTTGTAAGTTACCGAACCTGTTTCTGTCTTGCCAGCCTTGTCGGTTGCACTCCAAGTGATAGTGACATTCTTACCATAGGCTACATCAGCACCTACTGTAAACTGCTTGGCAGCAGTAAAGGTTTGCTTAGCGCCACCATTCACCTGAATCCAGGCAGAAGTAGCATTCAAGGGAGTAGCTGTCACGGTGAGCATCTCATCAGAGAAGGCTGTACCATCAGCAGGATCGAAAAGCACTTCAGGAGTCAGCACGATAGGACCAGACTGATAGATAACAGCGATACCCGACTCACCAACATGACCAGAGATAGTAGAAGCATTGACGGTGAAAGCACCACCGCTTACCATATCCTTATAAGTACCAGACTTGAGCCACTTGCCGTCGCCAGCACCATTGGCTACTGTCACATCACGGTCAGAGCCACTACCCAATACGATAATAGCGCCACTCTTACGAACCTGAGCACAAACGCCATTGCCTTTTACATAATAGTTAGGCTCACCAGCACAAACATTGTGCATGTGGTTTACCTGAGCCACTTCAGCATCTTTGAAGTGAACACTTCCCTTATCACCAAATTTGATATCATTCTTTCCCTTCTGGAAAGGACGGGAGAAATAAAGAGCTGTAGCTCCATTATTACCAGCTACGACAGCATACGCACGGTCGATAACATTCTGGCTTTTATTCTTTGACTCACCACCATCGTTGGCATAAGTATCATGGCTTTCACCCCAATAAACCAACTTTTCTGTCTTTGCCTTTCTCTGATTGAAATTACCTACAGACTCGTTGATAGAACCACCGGCAAAGGAATTGGCAAATCCGTTACCATAACCATTATCAGTAATACTCATGTAGGTCTGATACTCTGGGAAAAGGACATTATCATCACCACCAGTACTGTCAAGGATCTCACCATAGTTGTACATCTCCTGATCCACCACATTCTGCATAAAAGAGTCACCCTCAGAAGGCAAACCAATGTGCTTGATAGCATCCCAACGGATACCATCCACACCACAGGCCTTCAAATCCTGGATGTATTGTTTGATGATGGCTTGCACAGTAGGATTGTTGGTATCGAGGTCCCACATTCCAATCATGCCAAATGTCACCTGATGACGGTCGTGCCAGTTACCCACACCAAATCGTTCATGATAAAGACTCTCGTCCTTCAAGCGTTCAGCCACGTTAGGATGGTCGGTATGGTTGGCAACAACATCCACAATCACCTTAACCCCATACTCATGAGCCTTAGCACAGAGAGCCTTCAGGTCAGCTTCAGTACCAAGTCCATTACCTATTTTAAAATCGTATGGACGATAAACATCATACCAGACGGATCCTTTACCTGCTCTCTCATGAACAGGAGATGTCTGAACGGCAGTAAAACCTGCCTTGGCGATATTAGGAATTTCTTCCTGGATATCTGCCAACGTCCAGTCGAAACAATGAAGGATGACACCATCCTGAATATTGTCTTTAAGACCATATTTGTTGTCTGCGAAGATGTTGGATGCCATGGTGAACAGCATCACCAACATCAGAAGACCATAATTGATTGTCTTTTTCATAATCTGCTATTATTTTCTGATGATTACTTTCTTACCATTGTGAATATAGAGACCTGGCTGAGCAGGCTTGCCGATACGCATACCTGTCAAGGTGTACCAAGCATTGTCCTCTGCCTTCTGCACCTCCTGAAGAACGGTGTTTTCGATAGACGAAGCCTGTCCGTTTACGTAAACCGTCTCGCCTGTGAGAACAGAGCCAGTCTGTCCGTTGTTGATTACGAAATAGCCTGTGACAAAAGCAGCAGGGACTTCTACTGTATAATAGCCCTTCTTGCCATTGTACTCAGTCTCGTTGTCAAGACTCATCTTCAATCCAGGCCATTCCTGAGCCGCCTTTGTACCGTCGTAGATATAGCAATATACATCTGCGAGGTTGGCTGTGGAATTATCGAAGAAGACCATTACCTTGCCTTCAGGGCCAGGGGTAATCGTCTTTTCATATTTACCTTCTACATAGTAGCCGTGGTTAACGTATTCCTGATCACCGCCATTCAGTTTCTGCCCACCATCATGAGTAAAAATCACACCAGTAGGAATTTCAGTACCAGCTGTATATGTCCATTTAAAGACATTCTTGCCACCTTTAGTTCCCACCAGGGTCATGGCATCTCCAGGCCAAGCAGCAGTAGTAAACTGTTTTACCTTGTCATTCCATGCCCAAATCTTGGCATTGTCATAACTTGTCTCCAAGAACACAGAGACCTCATCTTCAGTAACCGTTGGCGTATAGTCATCGGCAGTAACAGCAGCGAGAGCATTTCCCGGAGCCATCATCATGCCGAAAAGCATTGCCAAAGTACAAAGCATCGTAGAAATTTTTTGCATAAAATAATATGTTAAGTTGATAAGTTATTAGTTCAAACGTTGGCAAAAATAGAAATAAGTTTTGATAGACCACTTAGTTTATCAGGAAAAAAATGCTTATTCCATGAGCAATCGTTTGCACGATTTCAAGGAAATCCACCATATTATTGATGCAATACAAAAAAGAGATAGTACTCACTTGGGCAAGTAAGTACTACCTCTCCTTCAAAGAATATTTTAATCTAACTTTCACATGTACGGAAGTTAGAGAAGTTTACATTAACGGGCAAGCCATGCCTCAGGATTGAGTTTGGCTGTTTCCTTGCGCAACTGGAACTGCAGGATATTGTCGGCACCCACGGCACCTAAAGCCTGACGGGTACTTACCTTCTGGCCCTTGTGAACACTCACCGACTTAAGGTTACAATATACAGAGATATAGGCACCATGGCGAACAAGGACATTCCACATGCCCCCATAACCAAAGACGGCACTTACCTCACCATCGTAGATGCTACGAGCCACGCAACCGGGTTTGCCCAAAAGGTTGATACCCTTATTGTCGAGGGTAACGCCGGAAAGACCCTGTACATTGTATTGTCCGAAATGACTCACTATCTTGTAAGTTCCTGTGATAGGCATAGGAAGGCGACCACGGTTGGCCTCAAAACCTCCACTCAGCATACGGTCTACCGTACTGAGAGTAGCAGCATCCTTGGCTTCCCGGTGGGCGCTTGCCAACTCTTTGCGATTGCGTGCCTCATCAGTTTTTGCCTTCAACTCTGCAGCTCGTCTGTCGGCCTCAGCCTCACGAGCAGCCTGTTCAGCTCTGGCCTGTCGGTTGGCTTGTTCAGCAGCCTCACGGGCAGCCTTCTCTGCACGGGCACGTGCCTTATCCTGAGCTCTGGCCTTAGCACTGTTTTCGGCTTGCAGACGAGCTTCCTCCTGGGCCTTACGAGCCAACTCCTGAGCCTTACGATTCTCTTCTGCAGCACGCTGACGAGCCAACTCGGCCTCACGTTCTTTGCGCCGTGCCTCCTCTATACGGCGGGCATTCTCACGCGCCTCAGCCTCGACCTGTGCCTTTCGACGAGCCAGTTCCTCACGCCTACGCTGTGCTGCCGCCTGAGCTTCAGCCTTACGCTTAGCCTCAGCTGCCGCACGGGCACGCGCTTTCTCTACCTCAATGGCTATCAGACGGTCAATCTGCGCATTGATAGCAGCATCCTTCTTGCGCTGATCAGCAATAACAGCCTGAATGGTTTTCTGTTGCTTCTGCAATCCCTGTACCACTTGCTGTTGCTCGGTCTGCTTGCCTTCGAGCGCAGTTTTCTCTTGCTGACCTTTATATAAAAGGTTGTTCTTATGTCCCTTCACCACCTGCAGTTGCTTGTGCTTCTCGGTCACCTGCTTCTGCTTGGCCTTTACCGCCTCGCCCTGTGCCTTCTGATAGGCAGAATACTGACGTATGAACGACAGGCGGCGATACATCTGCGTAAGGTTCTTGGCGCTGAAGATAAACATGAGCTTGTCTTGCACGGAGTGATGACGGGTCATATAGCGCATAGAACGGATGTACTTGTTCTTTCGGTCCTGTAACTGCTGTTCAAGGGTTTTGAGCTGAGCATTGAGCAAGCCGATATTGCCATCGATGTGGTGGATATCCTGCTGTATACCATCGATGTTCTTCTGTCGCTGGTCGATTTCGCCATTAAGCACCATGAGGTCTTGCAGACGTTTCTTCACGTCGGCCTGATTGCGGCGGAGAGCTTTCTCCTGCTCCTTGATTTTCTTTTGTATGTTGGCACGCTGTCCCCGCAATCCTCGAATGGAAGCATTGCTATAGGCGGCTTTCTTCTCTGCCCATGTGGGAGCCTTGGATTGGCGCCTTTTCACAGGTTTCTTTTTTGGGGTTTTCTTTTGGGTTCTTACCGTTCTTGCCGTTGTGGCAGTCTTCTTTCTTTGTGCAGTCTTCTGCGCATAAGGAGTCAAGACAAACGACAAGGCCAGAATAATCAATAATATACGTTTCATTTACAGACTCATTATTTTATTCAGCACGTCTTCTGCCGATACTTGCTTGTACTTGCTCGAAACTTCGGAACGCGACTCCCAGTTGCTGTCGGTCTTCACCTCGTTCATCTTGATAACGAGATTGACCTCCTTCTTCTGACGGGTTGCATTAGTGACAAGAGTCATATCCAACAAGGCTGGGAACATCTTGACACCTACGGCGCGGAAGTTGTCATAACGAATATGCACTCCCGATGTGCCATGCTGCGAACTGACATACTCCACATCGGCTTTGTCTATACGACCTGTGGCACGCTGGGAAGTCCAGGCATACGTCATGTTGCCATTCTTCAAGGTGACTGGCACTTCGTTTCCCTCTACAGCCAAATCGGCATCAAACTTCTTCAGATCAGACTCCTTCACCTGCTTGGCTCCAGGCAAGAGAAGCTGATTCCAGAACAGCGCCTGCAACGAATAGAAGTTGATGCCCTGCTTCTGCAGGAAGTCTACATGATTATAGTCGGCCTTGATATACTGTTTGTGATAACGGTCGATGATGAGCACATAATCGGGGGTAAACTCCAGACGGCCAATCTCAAAGCCCAGGATGGGAGCATACAACTGTAGACGTATCACATCGTCCTTACGCATTCGAAGCGCACCATCTACCGAAATTTTCTTCTCTCCCATGCGGATGGTGAAGTTTATGCTGCCCGTAATGTTCTTGGCGTACACCTGATTGTCGGACACCTTCTGTACAAAAGCCAGTTTCTGCATGCGTTCGGTCTCTACACTTTTCACCTCCTGATGTGGCAAGTTCTTGTTGCTCACGCCATCAGAGATAATTTGTTTCTTGGTGCCACACGATGCCAGCAACATCAAGGGCAGACAGAATGCTGCCAGTTTCATTATTTTGTTTTTTTCCATTTTCGCTTATATTTAATGATCTCACTTTCTGTCATATATTTCCTGCACTCGATTTTCACCTTCAGAGCATCAGGGTCCTGGCTGCCTTTCTGTGCCTGCTGCCAGTAGGCCACAGCCTGGTCGGTAAGTCCGTTCATGGCATAAATGTCGCCTGCATGTTCAATAACGGTACTGTTGTCGGCCGTAGAATCACTATACGCCAAGGTTTGGTCGATATAGGTTTTAGCCTCGGCATAACGTTCCTCCATAAAGAGAATCCACGCATAAGTATCAAGATAGGTGGAGTTCTTGGGCTCTGCCTTGATGGTCTTGTAGCTCATCAACTCTGCCTTCTGCAGGTTCTTGCCTGTCTGACTGATGTAGTAAGCATAATTGTTGAGTCCTGGAACATTGTCGGGTTTCCAATGCAGACAGGAATCGTAAGCGGCAAAAGCCTCTGCCTGACGGTTCTTGCCATGAAGGATGTCGCCCATGATCATATAAAGGTCGGACACCAAATCGGGAGAACTCTTGCTGTTGATCTGTCCCACTCCGCGCCGGAACTCTTCGAGCGTGGCATCTTCCTCATGCTTCATATAGTGCGCCATACCGCCAAAGTAATAGAATACCATCTCTTCCGGATTGTAGTCATGGGCAGCATTAGACAGGCGGATAACCTCGTCGTAGTCTTTCTTTTCCCATAGATTCTGAATGAGTTGGATGCGCGACTCACTACGGTCGGGAGCTATCTCGAGCACCTTTCGGTAAGCGGCATTGACCGTATCCATCGGCATTTTCTTAATATTCATATAGGCAGCACGGAACTCAGCGATGTCTGCCGAGGGCTTGGGCTGAGCCAGCATTCTGTCGAAAAGAGCGATGACTTGGGTTGAATCGGCACCATGGCTCTCGTTATCCTGTATGAACGAGCGAATCATCATCAACTTGGTATCCAGGTCGGTCTTCTTGCCCAACAGAATGCGGTCGAGCATGGCGTGAGCCTGTTCTTTCTGGTCGGTGGCATTATAATAGTCGTAGAGCGACATCTGGGCATAAGAGTTGTCAGGTTCTTCTTCGAGCACATGGGTAAACAACTTGTAGGCCTCTTTCCGGCGCTGGTGTTCCATAAGCCAGTTGCCCAACATGGTTTTATAAATCATATCAAGCGGATGCGCCTCGGTCAGCGACTTGAGTTCCTTGTAGGCTGACTTGGAATCGTTCATCAACTCGTAGATGTGCATCTTCTCAAGCGTGAACTTCTCGTTCTCGCCCTCTTCTGTCTCCAAGCGGTTGAGGGTTTTCAGCATCTGTGGATATTCTTTCTGCTGCTGATAAAGGCGCAACAGCATATAGAGCGCATCGGTATTGTCGTGATTCTGAGCGAAGATGCCTTCATAAGCTTCGATAGCCTTGTCGTACTGCTGATTGGCAACATAATACTGTGCCATCCGCTCGCGAAAGGTAAGATTGGATGGAGCCAAGGTGATGGCACGCGCCAGACAGTCTTGAGCCAAGGAGTCTTGCTTCATCTGCTGGTAGTACATCGACTGATAGAAATACACCTCAGCAGCACGTGGATTGATCTTGCGGGCATGCTCAAAAAGCTCGAATGCATCGCCGTAACGGCCCAAAGCCTGAAGACGGGCCGCCTCCTGAAAGAAGTAGTCGTAACGCTTGCGGTCATTGCCCGTCAAACCATCGGCAGCCTGCACGGGCATAGCTGTCAGGAATGCCATAAAGCTTATGAAGCCCAAGAATACTTGTCTCAAAATATTGATTCTATTCACAACAGATTAATTGTATGTATCTATATTTATTTTACACCTGTATGACCATAGCCACCAGCACCTCTCTCGGTTTCATCGAGCGTCTCTACTTCGATGAATTCAGCATTTTCGTGCTTGGCAATCACCATTTGGGCAATACGCTCACCATCATTGATGACAAAGTCGGTCTGCGAGAAGTTGATGAGCAGAACCATGATCTCGCCTCGATAATCGGCATCAATAGTGCCTGGGGTATTAAGAACAGTAATGCCATGTTTCAATGCCAACCCACTGCGAGGACGTATCTGTGCCTCGAAGCCTGCTGGCAAAGCCATGAAAAGACCTGTAGGTACAAGCCGGCGTTCCATGGGGTGAAGCACGATAGATTCGTCGATATTGGCACGCAGGTCCATACCTGCGCTCTGGGGTGTGGCATAAGCTGGCAACGGCTGATGCCCACGATTGATAATTTGTACTTTCATCATGTTCATTCTTTTAAGATGCAAAAATAATGTTTTTCGGGCACATTTAGGCATTTTCATGACGAAAATGATAGATTTTATAAAAAATAAATGCTTTTTTATTTTGTATTGTGTCAGGATTGCTGTATTTTTGCGATATGGAATGGATTAAACTCATATCTAACAAGCGTTTCGGACAGGAGCATAAGCATGCCGAGCGCCACGACGACCGGTCGGAGTTCAAACGCGACTACGACAGGCTCATCTTCTCGTCGGCTTTCAGACGACTGCAAAACAAGACTCAGGTTTTCCCTTTGCCAGGTTCTATCTTTGTACACAACCGACTGACCCACAGTCTGGAAGTATCGAGTGTAGGAATGTCGTTGGGCAACGACATCTCGAAACGTATCATAGAAAAGCGCCCAGAACTGAAGGATACTCTCTTTGAGGAAATAGGAACTATCGTGAGCGCAGCCTGTCTGGCACACGACTTGGGTAATCCTCCTTTCGGCCATTCTGGAGAGAAAGCCATACAGACTTTCTTCAGCGAGGGAGCAGGAAAAGCAGTAAAAGAGCTGGTTTCACCGGAGTTTTGGCAAGATATCACTCACTTCGAAGGTAACGCCAATGCCTTCCGCATACTGACCCACCAATTCAAGGGAAGACGCAAAGGCGGCTTCGTCATGACCTACTCCATGCTGGCTTCTATCGTAAAATATCCATTCGCCAGCCAGTTGGCTGGAAGTCATGGCAAGTTCGGTTTCTTCACCTTGGAAAAGGACTCGTACCAGAAAGTGGCCGATGAATTGGGCATTTTTTGCAAGTCAAAACCTGGTGAGCCTCTAAGATACGCCCGTCATCCGTTGGTATATATGGTAGAGGCTGCCGACGACATCTGCTACGAAATCATGGACATCGAAGACTCCCACAAACTCAAGATCCTGTCTTACGAAGAGACGGAGAGACTGCTGTTGGGATTCTTCGACAAGGAAACCCAAAATAAGATTAAGGAGCGAATCAAGGAAGAAGGCGTAACCGACGAGAACGAAAAGGTGGTCTACATGAGAGCCAGCGCCATCGGCCGACTGGAGAACGAATGTGTAACGGCCTTTCTGGAGCATGAGAAGGAGATTTTGGCAGGAACATTCGAGGGAAGCCTCATCGACCATATCGCCGAGCAACAGCGAAATGCCTACAAAGAATGCGAGAAGACTTCGTTTGCAAAGATTTACCACAGCAAGCCTGTACTCGACATCGAACTGTCAGGTTACAAGATTATGGCTACACTTATGGAGGTGTTTGTCAATGCAGCTATCACGCCCGAACGTTTCGACTCTCAACAACTATTGCGACGGGTAAGCAGTCAGTACGACATCAACAACGAGAATATAGAGGAGCGAATCATGGCTGTCATCGACTATATCAGCGGAATGACCGATATTTACGCCCTCGACATCTATCAGAAGATAAACGGTATCAGCCTGCCTATCGTATAGGGCGTGAGGGAGAGAAACGGAAAACACGAACGCATATTTATACTGTATATTCATGCAACAATTACCCCAGTTCGGGATAAGAATAGTTCATAAAAAAGTTGGTAGTCTCACAAAT
>OLFV01001233.1_pt1 | contig 25858 bp, 26 predicted proteins | sample 1605551 | NCBI WGS metagenome assembly OLFV01 (sample SAMEA3888922, study PRJEB22519) | human gut metagenome | biome: human gut; feature: human-associated habitat; material: faeces | place: Denmark | collected 2011 | reverse complement strand
GCTATGTGGTTCCACCTGTTCCCATTCCGAACACAGTAGTTAAGCACATAAACGCTGAAAGTACTTGGCTGGAGACGGCCTGGGAGGATAAGAAGTCGCCGGTTCATAGCTTCTATAGGCTATGTTTATAGAAGCTCAATATGGCGGTCGTGGTGAAGTGGTTAACACACTGGATTGTGGCTCCAGCACGCGTGGGTTCGATCCCCACCGATCGCCCCATATTATAGGGGTATAGCTCAATTGGTAGAGCAACGGTCTCCAAAACCGTAGGTTGTGAGTTCAAGTCTTACTGCCCCTGCCATTTATGCGGAGCAGTACTCAAGAGGCTGAAGAGGACGGTTTGCTAAATCGTTAGAGTCGCAAGGCTGCGGAGGTTCGAATCCTCTCTGCTCCGCCATTTCGTGAATAAAGGCATCAGATTTATCTGGTGCCTTTTTTGCTGTCTATATGTTAATTTGAGCTACGAACCTTATTAAGTTTACTTATAACTTGACTGAATTGTGTTTTGGCATTATCATTAATTCCAACAAAGTATTGACTAATGGAACATACTATGTTAGTATATTATTCGTTAGCACTTTAATAGAGTAAAGAACGAAAGATATTTACAATGGAGGCGTACCCATGACTTCTGATAATATGGATTACATTACAATTGCCCTGCCTAAAGGAAAGCTGTTTGGCATTTCCGCTGATCTGCTGGCCAAGGCAGGCTATACAGCTCAGGATCTTAGTGAAAAATCTCGCAAGCTGGTTATTACTAATGAGGAAAAGAAAATCAGATTTATCATTAGTAAGACAGCAGATGTACCAACCTATGTGGAATACGGTGCAGCTGATATTGGTATCATCGGCAAGGATGTTTTAACTGAGTCCGGTATGGATGTTTACGAGCTGTTGGATCTGGGCTTTGGCCGCTGTCATTTGATGATGGCTGTAAACAAGGCTTGCAAGCGTGAAAAGCTGACAGATTACGCCCATACTAGAGTGGCCACTAAATTCCCACATATTGCAGAGAAATTCTTTAACAGCAAGGGTATGCAGATGGAATATATCAAGCTGAATGGCTCCATTGAGCTGGGACCTATTGTAGGCCTCTCAGAGAGCATTGTGGATATAGTGGAAACTGGCACTACCTTGAAGGAAAACAATCTGGAGGAAATTGCCTATATAATGGATGCTACAGCAAGATTGATTTGCAATAGAGTTAGCTTTAAACTGAAATTTGATAGAATCAACCAGCTTACTGAGGATTTGAAACAGATTTTGGCTATGGCAGAGGAGGAAAAGAAATGAGAATTATCAATGTAAAGGATATGGGCTTGGAGGCTGTAGAAAAATTACTGAAGAAGCCAGCCTTTGATCAGGTTGAATTGAATCCTCGCATTCGGGAGGCCAACAAGAAGCTTTTTGGTGCAGATCTCACCGCAGCTGAAATCGTGGATAGAATCGTTGGAGATGTGCGCCGCGATGGTGACGAGGCAGTTATTAAATATACTAAGCTGATTGATAGAACTGAATTTACGCCAGAGGAATTTGTAGTTACTGAGGCTGAATATGAGGCTGCCTATCAGGAGGCAGATCCAGCAGTTGTAGACTCTCTCCGCAAAGCTGCCGAGAATGTGCGTCGTTATCATCAGGAGCAGAAGCCTAATTCCTGGATGACCTATCGTGACAAGGGCTCTATTCTAGGTCAGTCCGTAATACCTTTGGACAGAGTTGGTATCTATGTACCAGGAGGTACAGCAGCTTATCCTTCCTCTGTAATCATGAATGCCATGCCAGCCGTAGTAGCCGGTGTAAAAGAAATTATTATGATGGTGCCACCAAAGAATGGCAAAATCAATCCATATGTATTGGTAGCTGCTAAGGAAGCCGGTGTGTCCAAAATATTTAAAATCGGTGGTGCTCAGGCTATTGCTGCTATGGCCTTTGGTACGGAAACCATTCCTCGAGTAGATAAGATTACTGGTCCAGGCAATATTTTTGTTACCCTGGCCAAAAAGGCTGTTTATGGACACTGTGATATTGATATGCTGGCTGGCCCTAGTGAAATTCTCATTGTGGCAGATAAGACTGCAGATCCTGCTTATACTGCAGCGGATATGCTAAGTCAGGCTGAACATGATATGCTGGCCTCCAGTATTGTAATTACTGATAGCCCTGAGCTGGCTGAAAAGGTAGCTGTGGAGGCAGAGAAGCAACTGAAGGTATTGCCAAGAGAAGAAATTACCAGAGCCTCACTGGACAGGAATGGTATGATTATTATAACAGAGGATATTATGCAGGCTGTAGAGCTGGCTAATGTTTCTGCCCCAGAGCATATGGAGGTACTGACTGAGCAGCCATTCCAGCTTTTGCCATATATTCGTCATGCTGGTGCGGTATTCCTGGGAGCATATTCTCCAGAGCCTTTAGGAGATTATTTTGCAGGGCCAAATCATGTGCTGCCTACTGGTGGTACAGCCAGATATTATTCTGTTCTTAATGTAGAAACCTTTATGAAGCGCACCAGCATTATTTCCTATACTCAGGAACAGCTGGATGCTGTTAGCGATGATGTAATTCGCTTGGCGGAGGCAGAGGGATTGCAGGCTCATGCTAACGCTGTAAAGCTAAGAAAGCTTTGATGCCGTTATAAAACTACTAGTATAGAGAGTAGGGATAAAATGACCAGAGTAAAAAAACTTAGATATAGAAGCAAATTAGGGGATATGCCCTCCTATGATGTGGTGGAAAGAGAGTGGAAGGTTAAGGTAAATGCCAATGAATGTGGTATGAACCTGCCACCTATGGTGGAGGACAGGGTGATGGGCCGTTTAAGCCGTGTAGCCTTCAACCGTTACCCTAATGAGGATTTGGAGCAGCTCATGGAGTCCATTGCTGATAATTATGGATTGCAAAAGGAAAATGTCCTTATTGGCAATGGCTCCAGTGAAATCATTGAGAAGCTGTTTTTTGCCTTTGGCGGCAGAAATCTGACTGTGGTTTATCCACAGCCATCCTTCTCTATGTATCATATATATGCCAAGGCTGCCGAGGCCCGGTCTGTGGTAGTAGAATTGAATAAAGAGGATTACAGCCTGAATGTGCGGGAGTTTATTCAGAAGGTAAATGATTCCAAGGCATCTCTGGCTGTGGTTTGCAATCCTAACAATCCAACCGGCAATGCCTTGCCTTTGGAGGATATAGAAAACATTGCCCAGCATACCAGCTGTGCCCTGCTGATTGACGAGGCCTATGTGGAGTTTTACGGTCAGTCTGCTGCATCTCTTTTGAAGAAATATCCCAAGCTGCTAGTAGCCAGAACCTTCTCCAAGGCCTACGGCTTGGCCGCTATTCGCTGTGGTTATCTTTTAGGGGATGCCGAGGTTATTGCTATGGTGGCCAAAACCTTTATGCCATATCATATGGATGTGCTGACACTGGTAACCGCAGATACTGTTTTCCAGATGCGGGATGAATATGTACCAAGAATACAGCAGATGATTGCTGAAAGAAATCGTATGTCAGAATTATATGCTTCCCTACCAGGCTTTAAGGTGTATCCTTCTCAGACCAATTTTATCTTGGTAAAATATGAGAAGGCTGTTCCTCTTAACGAAGAGCTGGTTAATATGAGTATTGGTGTCCGCAGCTTTGGTTCTGCTCCTGGACTGGAAAACTGCCTGAGAATTTCCATGGGCACCAGACAGGAAAATGATCAGGTCTTTGACGCTATAAAAAGCTTTGTGGAAGCAAATCAGTAATTTGTAAGGTGGTGGCAGCTGTGGAGCAGCACAGAAGCAGTAATATTATTCGTGAAACCAAGGAAACATCTGTGGATCTAACAATTGATTTGGATGGCAAGGGCAGAACTGATATCACTACAGGTATTGGCTTTTTTGACCATATGCTGAATCTTTTTGGTGCGCACGGCAGATTTGATTTAGTAGTAAATTGTGAGGGAGATATTCAGGTAGATGGTCATCATACCGTAGAGGATATTGGTATTGCCCTTGGTCAGGCTGTAAGCAAAGCCCTAGGAGATAAGCGAGGGATTACCCGTTATGGCACCTTCTTCCTGCCTATGGATGAAACCCTGGCTATGGTATCTCTGGACATAAGTGGCCGGCCGTATCTGGTTTATGATGCTGGCGGAGATATGGCACCTATGATTGGTCAATACGATACAGAGCTGACAGAGGAATTTCTGCGGGCCTTTGCCTTTAATGCAGGCATTACCCTCCATGTGAAGATTATGTATGGTACTAATTCCCATCATAAGGTGGAGGCGATTTTCAAGGCATTGGGCAGAGCGCTGCATCAGGCTGTGGCTATTAATCAGGAAACAGCCAATGAGATTCCTTCCACCAAGGGCTTGCTGTAATAGGAGAAAAAAGATGATTGCAGTTATAGATTATGGAGTAGGCAATCTGTTTAGTGTAGAAAAGGCATTAATGCAGTTTGCCACAGATGTATTAATTACTGGTGATAAGGAATTGATTGCCAAAGCAGATAAGCTGGTATTGCCGGGAGTTGGAGATTTTGGAGAATGCATGAGCAATTTGGAGGCAACAGGGTTGATTCCAACTATTAGGGAATGCATTGCCAAGGGTACGCCCTTGCTGGGAATTTGCATAGGTGAGCAGATTCTCTTTGAGGGCAGTGAGGAATCTCCAGAGTCCAAAGGCTTGGGAATTTTCAAGGGTATGGTGCGCAGGATTCAAGCACCTGGCTTGAAGGTACCTCATATGGGCTGGAATTCTGTAACCTTTAGCCAGCCGAACCATCCTTTATTTGCCCATTTGGGAGAGCATCCGTATTTTTATTTTGTACACAGCTATCATTGTGTACCAGAGGATGCAAGTATTATTACAGCCACTACGGAATATGGCGAAAAGCTGACTGCTGCTGTGGCCAAGGATAATGTAATGGCAACCCAGTTCCATCCCGAAAAATCCGGTGATGTGGGACTGCAGGTTTTGAAAAACTTTATTGAAATGTAAATTATTGGCTTCTGATGGGAGAGTAAAATATGGTAATTTTTCCTGCAATAGATATTCGTGGTGGCAAATGTGTCCGCTTGTTCAAAGGAGATTTTGCTCAGGAAACAGTATTTAGTGATAAACCAGAGGATATGGCTGTAAAATGGCAGCAGCAGGGCGGAAAATTCCTGCATCTGGTTGACTTGGACGGAGCTTTAGCCGGCAAATCCCAGAACCTTGAAGTGGTTAAGAGAATTATTGCTAGTGTGGATATTCCTGTAGAGCTGGGCGGCGGCATCCGGACTATGGAGAATATTGATGAAGTTCTGGCCTTAGGGGTAAGGAGAGTAATTCTTGGCTCTGTGGCAGTCCAAAATCCCGAGCTGGTAAAGGAAGCCTGTGATAAGTACGGTGATCGTATTGTAGTAGGCATTGATGCCAAGGATGGCATTGTGGCTGTAGATGGCTGGGGTGTATCTGGCAATGTGGAGGTAGTAGAGCTGGCCAAAAAAATGGCGGCAGCCGGGGTAAAAACCATTATTTACACAGATATTTCCAGAGATGGCACCTTGTCAGGGGTAAATGTAGAAGCCACAGCTAAATTGGCTAGAGAAAGCGGAGTAAAGGTGGTGGCCTCCGGCGGTGTGAAATCTCTGGAGGACATTAAGGCTCTGCTGCCATATGAAAAGGATGGTATTGAGGGCGTGATTGTGGGCAAATCCATTTATACTGGCAGCCTGAAGCTTCAGGAGGCAATTGCCTTAGTAGAGGAGGCACAGTAATGTATACCAAGCGTATTATTCCCTGCCTGGACGTAAAAAATGGCCGGGTAGTTAAGGGAACCAATTTTGTAGGGCTGCGGGATGCAGGTGATCCAGTAGAGCTGGCTCACCGCTATGATTTGGAGCGCTGTGACGAGCTGGTATTTTTGGATATTACAGCCTCCAATGAACAGCGTGATACCATAGTACAGGTGGCAAGGGACTGTGCCTCTCAGGTATTTATTCCCTTTACCATTGGTGGCGGTATCCGTACTACAGAAGATATGCGAAAAATGCTAAAGGCAGGAGCGGATAAAACCTCTGTAAATACAGCCGCCGTAAAAAATCCCGACCTGATTCGTCAGGGAGCAGAGAAATTTGGCCGTCAATGTATTGTTCTGGCTGTAGATGCCCGTCGCAATGGGGAAAATAGCTGGGAGGTTTATGTTAATGGCGGTAGAACACCTACCGGCCTTGATGTTATTGAATGGGTAAAAAAGGCAACAGAGCTGGGGGCAGGAGAAATTCTGCTTACCAGCATGGATGCTGATGGTACTAAGGATGGTTATGATATACCTCTTACCAGAGCTGTGTCAGAGGCTGTAAATGTACCTGTTATTGCTTCTGGCGGTGCAGGTACTATGGAGCATTTTTATGATGTACTGACAGAGGGCAAGGCTGATGCTGTTTTGGCAGCCTCTGTTTTCCATTATGGTCAGTATACAGTGCGCCAGGTAAAGGAATATCTCAAATCCAGAGGAGTGGAGGTTAGATTCTGATGCTGGATATTTCAATGATTAAATTCGATGAAAAAGGTCTTGTACCAGCAGTGGTGCAGGAGGAAAATGGCCAGGTTTTGATGCTGGCCTATATGAATAAGGAGTCTCTGGAGAAAACTCTGGAAACAGGTACTACCTGGTTCTGGAGCCGCAGCCGTCAGGAGCTGTGGAACAAGGGCGCAACCTCTGGCAATATGCAGCAGGTTAAGGATATGTACTATGACTGTGATGGGGATACTATTCTGGTTATCGTCCATCAGCAGGGTTCTGGTGCCTGTCATACAGGAACCTATTCCTGCTTTAGCGGGCGTCGGCTTATGCCAAATGACAAGGCTCTGGCTGTGGTAGCTCAGCCTGAGCCAGATAAATATGCCTTGGCTGGTATTCTTAACGAACTGTACGATGTTATTAAGGATCGTCAGTTAAATCCCAAGGAAGGCTCTTATACCAATTACCTTTTTGAAAAAGGCCAGGATAAGATTCTGAAAAAGGTGGGAGAGGAAGCTGTAGAGACAGTTATTGCCTCCAAGAATCTTAACAAGGAAGAAATTATTTACGAGATGGGAGATCTTTGGTATCACTGTCTGGTATTGCTGGCTTATCACAATATCAAGCCAGAGGAGGTTTTTGCTGAGCTGATAAATCGCCATAACGGGGGAGATTATCACAAATTCACTGGCAAAACCGGTATCCGTCCTGTAGACTAAAAAGACGCAAAAAAAGACTGTCGCAGCTGCGACAGTCTTTTATTTGTGCAATATGTATTTAACTACTAAATAGCCTACACCATAAAGCATAAGCATAGGAATGGCCATCATGCACTGACTGATAATATCCGGCGGGGTAAGCAGGGCGCCAATAACAAAGCATACAAGGATGACAATGCGGAATTTGGCTGCCAGCATATCAGAGGTAATAATCCCCAGCCATGCCAAAATCATCATAATTAGTGGCATTTCAAAGAGCATTCCAAAGGGAAGCACAAAGGTGATAATGAAGTCAAAATAGCTTCCAGCAGATAAAAATGGCTGGAAGTCAGCACTGCCCATGCCCAGGAAGAAATTCATGGCTAGCGGCAATACCAATTTAAAAGAAAATAGCAGGCCTGCCACAAACAACAGTACAGAAACTGGCACCAGTATGGACAGCAGCAATCTTTCCCGCATGGTGAGAGCTGGGAGAAGAAAGGCCCAGGCCTGATAAAAGATAATAGGCAAGGCAAATAAAAAGCCTGAGAAAATAGTTACCTTTACATAGACAAAGAAAGCCTCGGCAGGCTGCATATAATAAAGCTTGCCAGCCGGCTCCAAAAGAAAGGCCATAATCTCATCCAGAAAATTATAAGCTGCAGCAGCACCTATGGCTACTGCCAGCAGGCTGTACAAAATACGTTTGCGCAGTTCAGTCAGATGCCCCAATATGGTCATATCTTCACTGGTATCCTGCTGTGGGGGCTGGTGGCTTTCTGTAGGCAGTGGATGCTGGTCATTTGAAGTATCTGCCATCTTATTATGCCTTTTTGTCTGTATTATCAGTGGACTTCTTTTCCTCTTCTACAGTAACATTCTCAACGATGTTTTTCTCTGCATTGCGGAACTCTCTGATACTCTTGCCCAATGCTCTGCCTACATCTGGCAGCTTGCCAGGGCCAAATACTACCAATGCGATAACCAAGATCAGAATCAGCTCGGTAACACCAATTCCACTAAACATAATATTTCTCCTTTCGCAAATCAAAATATCTAACGGCTCTTATTATAACACAGTACCTTGGATTATACCTAATATAATTTTTTGAATAAATTTGGGGTTCATGTATTGCTTTCAATTAGCAAAAGTAATATTATTTATGTATGTGTATAAATGATAGCTATTCTAGGAGATGATGTTATTTCTGTTGTTGCTGATATTGAAAGAAAAAAGAATATCACAAAAGCTGAGCTTCAGTATTTGCTGGAGGGAAATGAAGGAGAGCTTCTAGGGCAGCGGGCGGCAGCAGTAAGGCAGAAGATTTATGGTCAGGCTGTTTTTATTCGGGGACTTATTGAATTTACCAACTACTGCAAAAATAACTGCTATTATTGCGGTATCCGCCGAGGCAACAAGTTGGCTGAACGCTATCGCCTTACGGAGGAAGAAATTCTTGCCTGCTGTCAGGAAGGCTACCGACTGGGCTTTCGCACCTTTGTACTCCAGGGTGGAGAGGACGAATATTTCACAGATGCTAGAATGTGTCATATTATTCGCAGTATCAAGGAACAGTATCCTGATTGCGCTATAACCCTTTCCATTGGGGAAAAAAGCGCTGAAAGCTACCAACAGTATTTCCAAGCTGGTGCTGATAGATACCTGCTGCGGCATGAAACTGCCAATGAAGCTCATTATAGTCAGCTGCATCCTGCTGAAATGTCCTTGCAGCATCGCAAGAAGTGCTTGTATACTCTTAGAGATATAGGCTATCAGGTGGGAGCAGGCTTTATGGTAGGCTCGCCGGGACAGACTGTGGATACACTGTATGAGGATTTGCAGTTTCTTAGGGAGTTAAAGCCTCATATGGTAGGCATAGGGCCATTTATCCCTCAGCATGAAACTCCCTTTGGCCAAAAGCCTGGGGGAACTGTGGAAAGGACAGTAACCCTGCTGTCCATAATAAGGCTATTACTGCCCCATGTACTTTTGCCAGCTACCACAGCCTTGGGAACCATTGATCCTGTAGGCAGGGAAAAGGGGCTGCGGGCAGGCGCCAATGTGGTAATGCCAAATCTGTCCCCAAAATCAGTGCGGAAAAAATACGCATTATATGATGCCAAAATCTGTACTGGAGAAGAAGCAGCTGAGTGTATCAACTGTTTAAAAAATCGTGTAGAAAGTACCGGTTATACGGTAGTCTGCGATCGCGGAGATTACAGACCATAGGAGAGAGTAAAATGTATGATGTAAAATCCATGAAGGCAGAGGAGTTTATCTCTGACGAGGAAATTCAGGCAACCCTGAAATATGCTGACGAAAACAAGGATAATATGGAGGTTGTGGATAAGATTATTGCCAAGGCTAAGCTGGGCAAAGGACTTACCCATCGTGAGGCTTCCGTACTTTTGGCTTGTGACAACGAGGCCAAGCTGCAGGAAATCTATGATTTGGCTCGTCAGATTAAGGAGGATTACTACGGCAATCGTATTGTACTGTTTGCCCCATTGTATCTTTCCAATTATTGTGTCAACGGCTGCCTGTATTGCCCTTATCATGCCAAGAATAAGCACATCAGCCGTAAGAAGCTGACTCAGGATGAGATTCGCAAGGAAGTTATTGCCCTGCAGGATATGGGCCACAAGCGCTTGGCTATTGAGCTGGGAGAGGACCCTGTAAACAATCCTATTGAATATGTGCTGGAATCCATCAACACTATTTATAATATTAAGCATAAGAACGGTGCTATCCGCCGTGTTAATGTAAATATTGCTGCTACCACTGTGGAGAACTACAGAAAGCTTCATGAAGCAGGCATTGGTACATATATCCTGTTCCAGGAAACCTATAACAAGGAAGGCTATGAAAAGCTGCATCCAACTGGACCAAAGCATGATTATGCTTATCATACTGAGGCTATGGATAGAGCTCAGGCAGGCGGTATTGATGATGTAGGCTTAGGTGTACTTTTCGGCTTGCAGATGTATCGTTATGAATTTGCCGGTCTGTTGATGCATGCTGAGCATCTGGAGGCTGTTCATGGTGTAGGCCCACATACTATTAGCGTACCTCGTGTCAAGAAAGCAGATGATATTGATCCAGATGCTTTTGACAATGGTATCAGCGATGAAATGTTTGAGAAGATTATTGCTTTGATTCGCGTGGCTGTTCCATATACTGGTATGATTATTTCTACCCGTGAGGGCAAGGCTGTGCGGGAAAAGGCTTTGGAATTTGGTATTTCCCAGATAAGCGGCGGCTCCCGTACCAGTGTAGGCGGTTATGTGGAGGAGGAGCCAGAGGATGATAACTCTGCTCAGTTTGATGTTAGTGATAGAAGAACTCTGGATCAGGTAATCAGCTGGCTGATAGATTTGGGCTATGTGCCAAGCTTCTGTACAGCCTGCTATCGTGAGGGACGCACTGGCGACAGATTTATGTCCCTGTGCAAGAGCAAGCAGATCCTGAATTGCTGCCATCCAAATGCTCTGATGACCTTGAAGGAATATCTGGAGGATTATGCCAGTGAGGAAACCAAGGTAAAGGGCATGGCCATGATTAATGAGGAATTGCAGAAGATTCCAAATGAGAAGGTTAGAAGAATTGCGGCTGAGCATATTGCTGATATTAGTGGTGGCAAGAGAGATTTCAGGTTCTAATTATGGCAGAATTAAATGAAGTACCCAATGCCAATCGTCTGCATATTGGCATTTTTGGCAAAACCAATAGCGGTAAGTCCTCCCTGCTGAATATTATTACTGGTCAGAGCACCTCCATTGTTTCTGATGTGGCAGGCACCACTACAGATGTGGTGTACAAGGCTATGGAAATCAATCCCCTGGGGCCTTGTGTCCTTATGGATACAGCAGGCTTAGAGGATAATACCTCTTTAGGGGCTCAGCGGCTGGAAAAAACTCAACTGGCTATGGACAAGGCAGATATGGCCATTATTGTTTTTCCGGCAGATGGCAGACAGGATTTTGCTTCTGAGCTGCAGCTGCTGGCTAGGTTCCGGCAGAAAAATATTCCTGTGCTTTGTCTGATAAATGATTTTTCTGACAATAAAGAAGCTGTGGCTGATTTGCAGGCCAGATTGGCAGAGAGATTGAAGGACAGCAAGATAAAAGCTGTGGTGGCAGATTGCAGTCATGCTGGCAATATAGATGAGCTGCGTATGGCTCTGGCCAGCTTAATGCCAGAGGATTTTGATACAGAATATATTACTGGGCGGCTGGTGTCTGAGGATGATGTGGTGCTGTTGGTAATGCCCCAAGATATTCAGGCTCCTAAGCGACGGTTGATTTTGCCCCAGGTTCAGACTATTAGAGAGCTGTTGGATAGAAAATGCCTTGTTGTCAGTGCTACAGCAGACAAATACCAACAGGCCCTGTTACAGCTAAAGACAGCTCCCAAGCTGATAATTACGGATTCTCAGGTTTTTAAATATGTTTATGAGCATAAACCAGCAGAAAGCCGTTTAACTTCCTTTTCCGTACTTTTTGCAGCCTATAAGGGGGATTTGGCCTACTACATTGAGGGAGCAAAGCATATAGACAGCTTGACAGAAAACTCCAAGGTGTTGATTACGGAATGTTGTACTCATGCTCCTCTGCAGGAGGATATTGGCCGTGTGAAGATTCCAGCTCTCCTGCGGAAGCGTTTTGGAGCCAAGCTGCAGGTGGATGTGGTTAGCGGCACCGATTTTCCTGAAAATTTGTCAACCTATGATTTAATTATTCAATGTGGCGGCTGTATGTTTAATCGGCAGTTTATTATGACCAGGATAGAAAAAGCAAGGGCCGAGGCTGTACCTATGACAAATTACGGCATTACCATTGCTTATTTAACAGGAATTCTGGATAAAATTTCATTTTAGGGGTAATATATACCAAGTATGGTATTAGCCGTATTAGTTATTTAAAGATGGAGACATGATGATATACTCGTTGTGGTGTATATCATCATGTCTTTATGTTGAACATTACAAATAATTTACAGCTTCATGGTGGTATATATTTTTTTAATAATTCCATAAATATGAAATATTTTTTATAATTATTCAATAGTGGTAAAATAATAAATGTAAATTATTGTGTGTTTTTATATTATTGTGTTAGGCGAAAAATAAGGAGAGTTTGTATGACTAACAAAATATCTCGGCGCAAGTTTTTAAAGGTTGTGGCTGGGTCTGGCGTGGTCGGTTTTGGCGTAATGGCAGCCGGCTGCAAGGGTGATCCATCAGGAGCCCAGGGATGGATACCTGATCAGTATCAGGGAAAAGGCGACTTCCCTGTAAACCTGAAAGGCCGTGTGGCCATTAGCCAGGATAACCCATCTATCGAGCGAGATGATGAGAAGTGTATTCTGTGTGGTCAGTGTGTAGAGGCCTGTAAGAATGTTATGGGCGTCTATGGTAATTACCCATTGCCATTGAAGAATGAAGTGGCCTGTGTAGGCTGCGGTCAGTGCACCATTGCCTGTCCTTCCGGTGCTATTACTGAAAAGCGTAATATTCAGGATGTATTGGCAGCTATTGATGATGATAGCAAGCATGTTGTAGTACAGACAGCACCAGCCACCAAGGTTTCTCTAGGTGAGGAATTTGGCATGGAGCCTGGTGCCAGTGTAGGCAAGAAGATGGTTGGTGCCTTGAAGGAGGCAGGTTTTGACGCCGTATTTGACACCTGCTTCTCCGCTGACCTTACCATTATGGAGGAGGCCTCTGAGTTTGTACACAGACTTACCAAGGCCAAGGATGAAATTCCACATCTTACCTCCTGCTGCCCTGGCTGGGTTAAATACTGTGAGTATTTCTATCCAGAGCTTATGCACAATCTGTCCACCTGTAAATCTCCCCAGAATATGATGGGTGCTACCATCAAATCCTTCTATGCAGAGAAGAAGGGCATTAAGCCAGAGAACATTATCAATGTATCCATTATGCCTTGTACCGCCAAGAAGTTTGAGGTAGGCCGTGAGGAGCTGCAGGTTGATGACCAGCGGGATATGGATTATGTATTGACTACCAGAGAGCTGGCAGTATTGCTGAAGCACAAGGGCATTGACCTGAATACTGTAGCTGAAAGCGAATATGATTCCGTATTGGGCGAATCTACTGGTGCCGGCAAAATTTTCGGTGCTACCGGTGGTGTTACCGAGGCAGCTGTTCGTACTGCTTATTATTTGGCAACAGGCTCCAATCCACCAGCTGATTTGCTTTCCTGGCAGCCAGTTCGCGGCATGAAGGCTGTAAAGGAAGCCAATGCAACTATTCCAGGGGTGGGTACAGTGAATATTGCTGTATGTCATGGCTTGGAAAATGCTCGTCAGCTGCTGAATGGCATCAAGGAGCATGGCAGCAAGTGGCAGTTTATTGAATTTATGGCTTGTCCTGGTGGTTGCATTGGCGGCGGCGGTCAGCCAAAATCCTCTGAGCCTGATATTAAGCAGAAGCGTATTGCGGCCATTTACAAGGAGGATACCAGCTCTGTTAAGCGCTGCAGTCATGATAACACTGAAATTCAGTCGATTTATAAGGAATTCTACGGTAAGCCTCTCAGTGAGAAGGCTGAAAAGTACCTGCATACGTCCTTTGTAAACCGTCATGATCGGTTGTTTTGATTGAAAGAGGTGAAATAATGGCTGTTTTAGTAGATATAACAAAATGTATCGGCTGCGAGGGCTGTAGTGTAGCCTGCAAAATGTATAATGGTCTGGATTTCAAGGCTAAGCCTCGCAATATTAAGGATGGACATTTGGAATTGGATGACAATCGCTGGACTGTTATTCAGGAGTTCCATACAGCAAATGACAGTTTGCGCTTTGTCAAGAAGCAGTGCCTCCATTGCTTGGAGCCTGCCTGCGCGTCAGCTTGCTTCTCCAAGGCTATTCAGAAGGATGAAAAGACTGGTGCAGTTGTTTATTATCCTGATTTGTGTGTAGGTTGTCGTTATTGCATGGTAGCCTGCCCATATTCTATTCCAAAGTATCAGTGGAATGAACAGTTCCCACAGGTGGCAAAATGCCAGATGTGTGAGGCTCGTCTGAGCAAGGGTGATGCACCTGCCTGTGTATCTGCCTGCACAACCGGCGCCTTGATTTCTGGTGATAGAGATGAACTGATAAAGAAGGCTCATGAGATTATTGCTTCTGATAGCCGCTATGTAAACCATGTTTATGGTGAGCATGAGGTAGGCGGTTCTGAGTGGCTGTATATCTCTGATGTACCTTTTGAGGAGCTGGGCTTCAAGCAGGTTAGTGACACTCCTGTTACCAACTACAGCAAGAGCTATCTGTCCAAGGTTCCTTTCTTTGCTGCTGGCTGGGCTTTGTTCCTGGCGGGTCTTACTTATTACAATCATCGTGTAGAGAAAAACAAAAAAAATCAGGATGATGAGAACAAGGATAAGGAGGACTAAGCATGAAGGTAAAGGTATATAAATGTTTTAGAATTTTGGGCTGGGACTTTACCATAACTCCAACCCGATTCGTTCTGACTGGCCTTGTTGCTCTCATGGCAGCTACTGTACTGCTGAGACTTTTAACTGGCTTTCAGTTTGTAACTAATTTGACTGATGAAACACCTTGGGGTATGTGGATTGCCTTTGACGTAATGTGCGGTGTTGCCTTGGCCGGTGGTGGTTATTCCACAGCTTTGCTTGTACATATGTTCCGCTACAAGCAGTATGAGGTTGTAGCCCGTGGTGCTTTGTTGACATCTCTGTTAGGCTATATTCTGGTAATGGCAGGTCTGTTCCTGGATATTGGTCAGTGGTTTAACTTCTGGCGTCCTTTCGTATCCTGGGGTTATACCTCCGTATTGTTCGAGGTATTCTGGTGCATTTCCATGTACACCACTATTCTGAGCTTGGAGTTTTTTGAGATTATTACAGAGCGCGTTCTAGTAAAGAAGCTGCATAGACATATTCTCAAGATTCTGCCTGTTCTGGTAGTAATCGGCTTGGTATTCCCTGTGCTCCATCAGTCTTCTCTGGGTGGTCTGTTCCTGATTATGAAGGAGAAGATGTTCCCACTGTGGTGGAGTCAGTTCCTGCCAATCTACTTCCTCATGTCCTCCTTCTTTGTAGGCTCTGCTATGGTTTGCGTAGAGACTACCTTGGCAAGAACCGCTTATGGTCATGAGATTCCTCATGAGATTATGCTGAAGCTGACTCGTGTAGGTGCTCGTATCATGCTGGTATATCTCCTGATGAAGATTTATGATCTGTTCTCTATGGATTTGTGGGGTTATGTATTCCAGGGAACTCTCCAGAGCAATATGTACTGCTTGGAGATGCTCTTTGGTATCATCATTCCTATTTGCATTATTATTAGTCCACTGAGAAAAACCAGAGGCGGCCTGCTGACTTATGCATGGCTTACTGTTTTGGGCGTTATTTTCAACCGTCTGAACTGCGTATTCACTTCCATGTATGAGAGTGGTTCCTACTTCCCAGGTATCGGCGAGATTATCGTCAGTGCTGGTCTGGTATCTCTGGGTATCCTGGTTTACTGCTTCCTGGTTGAGAACTTCAACATCATCGGCAATGCCCGTGCTGTACAGGTTAAGATCGACAAGGATAAGGATATCAAGAACCTTATCTGGGCTCTGCTCCGTACCAAGAGACACTAAAAATTTGTTTATAAATAATCTCCATAAGCTAGAAAAAAATCTGGCTTATGGAGATTTTCTTTTGGAGAAGAAAAGGATAATATTTGTGGTTTCTAAAAAAGACAAATGGTATAATGTTAGCAGAAATATGTGGTAAAAGTTGCGTAATGATATTTTATGGTATAGGGGAAGTGTAAATTATGAGATTCTTCATACTAAGGGAAGCAGATATTTAGTCGACGATGTTAAAGACTATCTTAGAATATGAGGGGTGATAGTGTGATTGTATTCCACGGTTCTACAGAGATGTGAAGCATGGACGAAAAGCAAATTTTATATGATAAATTTCATATTTAGTTATTTTTTCTATCATAAACAAATAGTATTGCGAATGGGTTGCATTTAATTGTTATTATTATATAATATAGTTATGGGTTATTAATATTCCATATGAACAATTTTAGGAGAGGGGTGTTTTGTTATGGAATTGAAATATTACAGATGTAGTCATTGTGGTAACATTATTGTGAAACTGGAGGATTCTGGTGCACCTGTGTCCTGTTGCGGGGATGTAATGGTGCAGCTGCAGCCTGGAACCAGTGATGGTGCTCATGAGAAGCATGTACCTGTGGTTGAGCAGAATGGCAATCAGGTAAAGGTAGCAGTAGGTTCTGTAGAGCATCCTATGCTGGAGGCACATTACATTCAGTGGATTGTGCTGGAGACTGAGGATGGCTATCAGATTAAATATTTGCAGCCTGAAGCTAAGCCAGTGGCTGAATTCGTTCTGACAGAGGGCAGCAAGGTAGTTGCTGTATATGAATATTGCAATCTTCATGGATTGTGGAAAGCAGAATAAGCATATTTGGGAGGACTGTTCAGGATTTTGTAGAGACTTTCCTAGGCTGGCTATTGGGCTGGCTGAGGAGGAGACTTCACAATTTTCTCTCTGGACAGTCCTTTTTTATTGTCAATTTTGCTCCTACATGCTATCATAATAAGGTTAATTGAAAAGTTTTTGGCTAGGAGGGATTGGCCTTGATTTTTGATAAAAAGCTGTTGCGAAAAATAGATATGAAGCTTTTGCTGGCTGTGTCAGCTATTGTGATAATTAGCTTGATTATTATAGGCAGCGCCACTCATATTAATAATCCCAGTGAGGAAAGATATTGGTTTGTGCAGCGCCAGGGAATCTTTGCAATTATTAATGTAGGTTTGGCAGTATTTTTTATGAATTTTGATTACAAAATGCTGCAGCGCTACGGGCAAAAAATGTATATATTTAATCTGGTTATGCTTTTGGCGGTTATGTTTTTAGGACAGTCAGCCTTGGGAGCCCAGCGCTGGATACAGATTGGCCCTATTACTTTGCAGCCATCGGAGTTTTCTAAGATTATTATGATTATATCACTAGCTACTATGCTGCAGGAGCGAGTAGGGAAGCTGAATACCTTGTCGGATTTGCTGCCGGTGGCGGCTTATGTGGGAGTCCCCTTTCTCCTGGTTATGAAACAGCCGGATTTGGGAACATCTTTAGTATTTATGGCTATCTTTTTCGGCATGGTATTTACCTGTGGTATCAATTTGAAGCTGCTAGCAGGTATTTTTGGTACAGGTATAGCCTGTATGCCTATATTATGGCATTTCCTTAAGGATTATCAGAAAATGCGTATCATGGTTTTTATGGATCCTAATGTAGATCCTCTAGGCTCTGGCTACCATATTATTCAGTCCAAAATTGCTATAGGATCTGGTATGCTCTTTGGCAAGGGACTTTTTGAGGGGACTCAGAGCCAGCTCAACTTTTTACCAGAGAATCATACAGACTTTATCTTTGCTGTTGTAGGTGAGGAGTGGGGCTTTGTAGGAGCTGTAATTTTGCTTCTCTTGTATCTGGTAGTATTGTGGCGAGGCATTCAGATTGCTCGTCAGGCTCAGGATTCCTTTGGTACTCTCCTGGCAGTAGGTATTACCTCCATGCTAGCTTTCCATGTGCTGGTTAATGTGGGTATGACCGCTGGTATTATGCCAGTAACAGGTATTCCATTGCCATTTATGAGCTATGGTGTCAGTGCCCTGACGACCAACATTATGGCGGTGGCTATTCTAATGAATATATATATGCGAAATCAAAAATTGCAATTTTAGATGAAATAGAAATGTATGAGTGAGGTTAGAATTAATTGATTATTAAATTGGAACCAGAAATCCTGCAGGCTGTGGAGAAGCCTGCCAGATATACCGGTCATGAGCTAAATGCTGTTCATAAGGATTGGGAAAGCACCCATTGCCATTTTGCTTTGGCCCTGCCTGATGTATATGAGGTAGGTATGTCCAATCTAGGGCTGAAAATCCTTTATGATGTTCTGAATGCCAGAGAGGATACTGCCTGTGAGCGAGTATATGCTCCTTGGATTGATATGGAAGAAATCATGCGGCAGCGTCATATACCGTTGTTTTCCTTGGAAAGCTTTCATGCCATTAAGGAATTTGATTTTCTAGGTTTTTCCCTGCAATATGAAATGATTTATTCCAATGTGCTGAATATGCTGGATTTGGCTGGGATTCCTATTTGGAGCAGGGACCGAGGGGAAAATGCTCCTTTTATTGTAGGGGGCGGCCCATGTGTTTATAATACAGAGCCTATAGCAGATTTCTTTGATTTCTTTATTGTAGGTGAAGGAGAGGAGCTTATCTGCGAAACTGTGGATGTATTTCGCAGCTGGCAGGAGGCTGGCAAGCCGGAGGGGAGACAGGGACTGTTGAAGCGCCTGGCTGTTCTGGATGGAATTTATGTGCCATCTCTCTATAATGTAACCTACAATCAGCAGGGGCTTTTTGTCGATATAGAGCCAGCCTGCCCAGAGGCTAAGCCTATTATATATAAGCGATTGATAAAGGATATGGATAGCGTAAGATTCGTGGAGAAGCCTGTGCTGCCATATATTGATATTGTTCATGACCGAATTATGCTGGAGCTGTTCCGTGGCTGTACTAGAGGCTGTCGCTTCTGTCAGGCTGGCACTTCCTATCGTCCAGTACGGGAGAGAAGCAAGGATAAGCTGCGGGAGCTGGCTCGTAAGCTAATTGATTCCACTGGCTACAATGAAATGTCTTTGACTTCCCTTAGTTCGGCAGATTATTCCTGTCTAGGGGAGCTAGTAGATGATTTGTTTGGTGATTTCAAGGATGAAAAGGTAAGCTTTTCCCTGCCATCTCTGCGTATAGATAGCTTTTCCATTGATTTGGCTCACAAAATGCAGCAGGTGCGCAAGAGTGGCCTTACCTTTGCACCAGAGGCTGGTACTCAGAGACTGCGGGATGTTATCAACAAGGGTGTCACTGAGGAAAACCTTATGGCTGCTACAGAGGCGGCTTTCCGTCAGGGCTGGAAGCAGGTAAAGCTGTATTTTATGATGGGACTGCCTACGGAAACTGATGAGGATATTGTGGGGATTGCTAAGCTGGCGGAGAAGGTAGCTAGAAAGTACAAGGAGGTTACAGGCCGTTGGGGCGTAACTGTAACCATTAGCGTATCCTGCTTTGTACCAAAGCCTCATACGCCATTCCAGTGGTATGGTCAGCTGCCAGAAGCTGAATTTCACCGTCGTCAGCGCTTGTTGAAGGATAGCATTACAGAGCGGGCTGTAAAGTTCAACTATCATGATGCCAGAGTTAGCGTGCTGGAGGGGGCCATTGCCAGAGGTGATAGAAAAATTGCTCAGGTTATTTATCAGGCCTGGAAGGATGGGGCCAAATTTGATGGCTGGAATGATTTGTTTAAAAATGATGTATGGCATGAGGCCTTTGCTAAATGTGGCATAGATTTGCATCTTTACAATGAGAGAGCTAGAGAACCAGAGGAAAAGCTGCCTTGGGAGCATACAACTCCAGGTGTAAGCAAGGAATTTTTGTCGCGGGAGTATGGCAAGGCTATTAAGGAGCAGTTGACAGAGGATTGCCGTCGTGGTAAATGCTCTGCCTGTGGTGTCTGTCCATCTCTAAAGGCCAAGGTTGTAGATTGGAGGCGGAAAAATGTATAAATATCGGGCTGAAATTACCAAGGGTGAGGAAATCCGTTATATTTCCCACCTTGATTATGCTGGAGTTATGGAGCGGGCTATTCGCCGTGCCAAGCTGCCAGCAGCTTATTCTGAGGGATTTAATCCTCATATCAAGATAGCCTTTGCTTCTGCTTTGTCCTTGGGAGTTATTAGCGATGCAGAGTATATGGATTTTGAGCTGACCAAGCCACTGTGTCAGCCAGAGGTCTTTGATCGTCTTAGCAAGACTTTGCCACCAGGGGTAAAGCTGCTCCGCTTAAAGGAAGTACCAGAGCCAAAGCCTTGTAAGGGCAAAAAGCATAAGGCTTTGATGGCAGAGGTGCAGGAGGCAGAGTATGAGCTGTATGTGCCTTTGACAGGAGATTGGCAGGAGGCAGTGCAGGCTGTAGAGGCTTATAATAAAGCCCCGGAGGCTATGGTTCATCGCGTGACTCCTAAGACTAACAAGATGATTGAAACCAAGCAGTATATGCTGAAGCCTGTTAATCTGTCTATGGCTGGAGATTTGCTAAAGCTGTATATGGATATTGCCATTACTCAAAGTGGCAGTGTAAAGCCGGGAGAGATTCTTAAGCTGTTGCAGGCCGAATACAATTTGCCAGTGGATGAGCCAAAGGTTTTGATTAAGAGAATCTCCATGAAAGGACAGGGCAAAGCCTTAATAGATTTGGTTTAATCAATGGGCGGGCAAAATTAAAATCAGGAGCTGGATATGAAATCAATTATAGTCAATGTTATGCCGGAGGAAACCCGCATTGCTGTAAAAGAGAATAATAGATTAACCTCCTTGGAGCTGGAACGGCCAAGGCATAGCCATTTGGTGGGAAATATCTACAAGGGTATCGTGCAGAATGTGCTGCCTGGTATGCAGGCGGCCTTTGTTGATATTGGCCAGAGCAAAAACGCTTTTCTCTATATTGGGGATGGCAAGGCGGAGGTAGATGGAGCTGGGAGTCCTAGAAAGACCATTCATATTGGTCAGGTGCTGCCAGTACAGATTACCAAGGATGAGGTAGGTACCAAGGGGCCTAGGGCAACCATGCATTTGACTATTCCTGGGCGGAATGTGGTGCTGATGCCTCGGTCGGCTTATATAGGCACATCCCATCGCATTGACTCAGAGCAGGAACGCCGTCGCCTTTATGATATTGTACGGGAGGCTTGCCCAGAGAATATGGGGGTGATTATTCGCACTGCAGCTATGGGCCAGTCCAAGGAATGCATCCAGCGGGATATTCGCTATCTTATTAAGGTTTGGCAGTCTGTTGAGGCTAAGTCCAAGCTGATGAAGGGGACAGGCCTTTTGTATCGGGATGTGGATTTGGTTATCCGCATTGTTCGGGATTTGTTTAACGAGGATGTTGAACAAATGGTGATTGATGATGAGATTGTCTATGGCCGAGTTAAGGATTTGCTGCAGGGCATGGCGCCGGAGTGGGCTGATAGGCTGAAGCTGTATAAGGGCAGTAATATATTTGAATATTATGAAATCGAGGCTGAAGCAGTCAGTGCAGGCAATCGTCAGGTTCCCTTGGCTTCTGGGGGATTTTTGGTTATAGACAAAACTGAGGCTATGACGGTTATTGATGTTAATACTGGCAGTTTTGTGGGAAATATCAGCTTGGGCGAAACGGCTTTTGCTTTGAACAAGGAGGCGGCGGTGGAAATTATGCACCAGCTGAGACTGCGGGATATTGGCGGTATTGTGCTGGTGGATTTCATTGATATGGAAAAAGAGGAGCACAATAAGGCTCTTTTGCAGCTTTTGAGGCAGCTGGCTCAGCAGGATAGAACTAAAACTCATGTGGTGGATATTACTGCTTTGGGGTTGGTGGAGATTACCCGCAAAAAGACACGGCATAATATAGATAATCTCCTATATCGGGATTGTCCAGTGTGTCAGGGTAGTGGCAGGGTGCTGTCGGCGGAGGCTTTGTCTATTAATGTGTGCCGGGAGATTCGCCGTATCGAAGCCCATAAGCATGGGACTGAGGGATATATGTTACATATACATCCAGAAGCAGCTAAGGAACTAAAGGCAGGGGAGGCCTTTGAGAGGCTGTATAAAGATCTGGGGGTAAGGGTAAATATCTGCTCGGATAGAGAAATCCAGCCAGGATGTTATAGTCTGTTTCAGGAATAAATTTTTGAAGGCGTATTTTGAGCTCTGAGCTGAATTTTATCGTGAAATCAGAAAAGGATAGTATGTGGCTAGACTGACATTAGATTTGGAGAATGCAATATGCTGAATATATTTTATGGCGATATGCAGGGAATGATATATAATACTTCTGTTTATTTCAAGAATATGTATGATAGACAGTGGTTGGAGGATGAACAGGTCAAAGCTATGATTGCTGATGTGGATAATTCCTTGGTATTAAGCAGCGGAGCTATTGATAGTCCAGTTTTGGGAATTATTCCACCTACTAGCTTATCTGGTGGTGTAAAAACACTTATTTTGATTGATAAAATTCCAGAAAAAATATTTAATGCTTCTAATTGTGGTGATAACTGCGCTAAATGGCTATTGAAAATTGCAAAGGAAAAGGATGTTACTGTAAACCTGAGACATTTAATGAATTTTGGTGAGGGTAAATTTAATATTAATATATTAAATACCAATGAAATTGTTCATAGTATGAAGGAGCTTATTCCTATAGCAGGAAGGTTTGTGTAAAATGCGTGGCATATATCATGTGATTGTACAAAATAGATATTTGAAGTACGAATTTGATATAAAACGAAATATTACAATTATACAAGGCGATAGTGCCACTGGCAAAACTACTCTGGTGGATATGATACGAGAACAAGTATTGAATGGCGATGATAGTGGTGTTAACATAAGCTGTGCTTGTAGATGCAGAGTGGTTGAAGGAAATACCTGGCAGGAACAGTTGGCATATATCAAGGATAGTATTGTCTTTGTGGATGAAGGTAATAGATTCGTTTCAAGCAAGGATTTTGCCAGAGAGGTTCAAAAGGGGGACAATTATTTTGTGATTGTTACCCGTGAAGGGTTGGAAGCACTGCCGTATAGTGTAACAGAAATATATGGCATTAAAAGTTCTGGCAAGTATGGCAAATTGGAATCTGTTTATCATGAGTTCTATAGAATTTATGGCTCATTTGAAAAGAATGATTCTGATTTGAGAACTTTGCTTGTGGAGGACAGCAATTCTGGTTATGAGTTTTTTTCTGCTATTGCGCAGAAAAATAGTATGAGGTGTATTTCTGCTAAGGGAAAATCCAATATATTTAATTTTGTATCAACCAATGAAGTTGATAATATGATAATCATAGCAGATGGTGCAGCTTTTGGTTCTCAAATTGCTAGAGTTACAAATGCTATTGGGGATAAAAACATTACATTGTATCTGCCAGAGTCCTTTGAATGGCTTGTACTGTCTTCCGGAATAATTTACGATAATAAATTGCAGGATTTGTTATCTAATACAAGCAGTTATGTAGAGAGCAAGGAGTTTTTTAGCTGGGAAAGATTTTTTACATATGTATTGATTGAAGAAACAAAAGATACGCACATGGCATATAATAAACATAATTTAAACCCAGTATATTTGCATGAGAAAAATAAAAAGACCATAGAGGCAAAACTGCCAGATATTTTTAAGAGATTACATCAGCTTAGATGAGTTTTATATCGTAAATTCTGATTTGTCGAATACATCAATTATCTATACACTTCTCGTAGGCATGGCATATACCCTCCAGGCACGCTCGCGCTATATTGATGTGCCTCACGCTGCTAAACTCATTTAATCGCATGAAAAGCTTCACGATGTTCACCTTTTCATGGCTTAAATTCGTTAAGAAGCGAGGCACATCGATATACCTGTGAGGGTATATGTCATGCCTCTCAGTTAGTGTATTCACAGCAATTTCCCGCCTTGGCACAGTTTGCAATTACCTATTTTCTACGAAGATAGCATAATTATTGGGATTGACAGTATCGATAAGCCTCAATGATTCGGCAACAGCCGGAGGGGCATGACACTTTTGCTTCGGGAGACTCCTGCTTTTGCGCAGCAAAAGTGGCCCGGTGGCTCTCTCTATCATTACGGCCTCTGTGAAATGGCTCAGCGACAAGCGGTATTTGTGCGTCAGGACAAACCATCAGATAGGGCCATTAAGTCGGACAGAGCAAAAGTCGCCATGACCGTAGGCTGTATTTCGAGAATCTTTGACATCACGAATTATATTTACAACTCGAGGGAGAGCGGGAATTCGACAAATTAAGAAATTATTGCTATTCAAGCAGGAGATTGAAAAATATTGTCGAATATACAAAATGTAAGTCCTTTGTAAGTTTATTTTTGCAAAGGATTTTTTGTTGTCCATAAATAAAATATTGGGAGGTGTAAGGACAAGAAATTACTTACGGTATCACATTTTTTAGTATCAACTTGATTTGGATTTTCTAATTTGCGATAATATAAGAAAGGCGTGGTGATTATGGGACAAAAAGATATTACGCAGAAAAATTTTGAAGCGTATAATGATGTTTTTTCGGATATAGTTAATGGCACACTTTTTGATGGACGAGAGGTAATCAAGCCAGAAGCTCTTGTTGATGCTACGGCAAAATCTCAATACAAAGCTGATGATAATGTAATACATGAGCAGGAGCGGGATGTAGTTAAATATTGGACGGATAAGAACTGTTATATTCGTTTAGCTCTGCTGGGAGTTGAGAATCAACTGGCTATAGATATGGATATGCCATTGCGGGTAATTAGTTATGATGGCAGCTCCTATCGGGATGAAATGAACCAAGACGAAATAGTTACTGATGAAGAAACAGGCAAAAAGCATAAAATCCGTCATAAGCGTTATCCAGTTGTAACTATAGTGCTATATTTTGGCAAAACACCTTGGAAGAAGCCACTTAGCTTATATGATGTATTGGAAATATCTGATGATTTGAAGCCCTTTGTTAATGACTACAAAATCAATCTGATTGATGTACCAAGGCTTACAGGGGAGCAGGTAGAAAAATTTACTAGTGATTTTCAGATTATTGCAGACTATTTTGTACAGCTTAATGAAAGTAATGATTATGTACCAAAGGAAAAAACTATTAAGCATGCAGATAGCTTCTTGAAATTAATGTCTGTATTAACACAAGATGATAAATATGCTGAAATGAGTAGAGAAATTTCCCATGACAAGGAGGGATTCAATATGTGTAAAGTATTAGATAAGGCAGAGGCTCGTGGTGAAGCCCGTGGCAAAGCTATTGGCGCGTTAAATAACACTGTAGAAATTTTGCGGGTGATTATTGCCAAGAATAGCTGGTCCAAGGAACAGGCTATGGAGTTTATTGGCATACCTAAGAGTGAATTTGCCAAATATGCTGCTTTATTGTAAGGTTGCAGAATATATTATACGAAAAAATCCAACACAACAAATTAAATCAATAAATAAACTATAAGAAAAACTAAATATTTACAAACTTTGTGAAAAAAATGGGCGTATTTGGCTTGTAAGGCGGATATGCCCTTATTTTTGTGTCAAGAATAAGGCTGTTGTAGGCAGGTGTTAGAGGTGAGCTGTGAGGGAATATGAGGATAGGGGAATTGGCGGGGGTAGATGATTTGCAGATCGGTTGCAAAAATTAGGAAACTATTAAGTGACATGAGGGAGGCTGGCATATGGGGCCAGAGAGGCCCTAGAACCCCCATATAGTCACAGGAATGAAAATTGACCTAAAAACTTACGAATATACTTGATTTTTTCAACTTCTATATTAAAATATAGTCACCGAGGATGGAGTAGAGAAAAGCCCTGTACCAGACAATTTTTCCGCGGAGGCTGGGACAGGATTTTTCCTGAAAAATCCTACCTATATGGGAGAGATAGCAAGGATGCAATCTCTCTTTAGATGTTTTTAAAATCAAGGAGGAATTTACTATGGCTATGGTCGTAAAGAACAACATGACCGCAATTAATACTCTCAACACTTTGA
>OLFV01001217.1_pt1 | contig 26012 bp, 19 predicted proteins | sample 1605551 | NCBI WGS metagenome assembly OLFV01 (sample SAMEA3888922, study PRJEB22519) | human gut metagenome | biome: human gut; feature: human-associated habitat; material: faeces | place: Denmark | collected 2011 | reverse complement strand
CTTGTTAGGGACTTACACCCATTAGAATAAGCTCATGCCGAGCATACCAAAAAAAAGAGTGGCATGCAAGGCGCACACCACTCGTTTTATTCATTTTTTGTTATTATACTTTCCTTATGAAAGAAAAAACTTATTCGTTCTCAGGACGGAGCTGGCGAACAGTCTCGGCAGCACGCCACATCTCCTTGTCGTGCATAGCCTTCAGCTCTGCGTTCAGCTTCTCACGATAGTCGGGCTTAGAGTTGCTGTCGATAGAGATCTGAGCCTCGTTGCCAGTCTTAACTGACAGGTACAGCCACTCCATAACAGGCTTGATAGCCTCGCGGAAACGGGGAGCCCAGTCGAGAGCACCACGCTGAGCTGTGGTAGAGCAGTTAGCGTACATCCAGTCCATACCCTTCTCTGCGAACAGAGGCATAAGGCTCTGTGTCAGCTCCTCTACGGTCTCGTTGAAAGCCTCAGAGGGAGAGTGGCCGTGCTCACGCAGCACGTCATACTGAGCCTCAAGCAGACCCTCGATAGCACCCATCAGAGAGCCACGCTCACCTGTAAGGTCGCTGGTAGCCTCACGCTGGAAGGTTGTCTTGAACAGGTAGCCAGCACCGATACCGATACCGAAGGCGATGGTCTTCTCCTCAGCCTTGCCAGAGTGGTCCTGATAAACAGCGTAAGAGCAGTTCAGACCGCGACCCTCAAGGAACATTGTGCGGAGCGAGGTGCCCGAACCCTTAGGAGCAACCATGATAACGTCGATGTCGGCGGGAGGAACAACACCTGTGCGGTCGTTCCAGTTGATAGCAAAACCGTGAGAGTAGTAGAGGGTCTTGCCCGGTGTGAGATATTGTTTGATTTTTGGCCATACAGCAATCTGGCCTGCGTCAGAAAGCAGCATGCAGATGATGGTTCCCTTCTGTGCAGCCTCCTCTACAGAGAAGAGGGTCTTGCCGGGCACCCAACCGTCAGCCACAGCCTTGTCGTATGTCTTGCCAGGACGCTGACCGACGATGACGTTGAAACCGTTATCGCGGAGATTACCTGCCTGACCTGGTCCCTGAATACCATAACCTAAGATGGCAATTGTCTCGTTTTTAAGAACTTCACGTGCTTTTTCCAATGAAAACTCTTTGCTGGTGACTACAGTTTCTACAACGCCACCGAAATTCATTTCTGCCATATTACTTAAATTTTGTGCTGTGCAGCCTCACACATATTATATATGCGAGAGCCTCAGCGGTTGTTATTGTTTTGTTGTTTCTTTTATAAGTTCTCTCAAAACAAGTCGCGCCATACCCAAAACGAGTCTGCTACTGACGACGACTGTTTATCCTGTTAAACGGTTGCAAAGGTAATAAATTAAAATGAAACACCAAAAAAATCTTTCATTCTTTTACAAATTTAACCTTACTTCTACAAACTTCAACTTTTTCCTCGCTTTCAGGTGTCTGTTTCATTATGCGCACACACCACTCGTTATCAGCCGTTTTCTCGCGATAGAACAGCAAGTTGTCGCCGCCATGCGACTCTGCCACATAAGCGATCTCGAAACGTGCTATGCGATGGCTATGGAACCAATCTACAGGCCACAGATCGATGATGTGCTCAATATATTTTACGCTATTGATGTGGCCATTAATGTCGACATCGCTGTAGCAGGTCTGTACCGTGCGCACATATTCGGCATCGGGCGACATCTTCACACGCGAGCTTTTGGCTATCGGGCAAGAAGTGTCAGTGTCGATATACTGGTTTATCAGACCGTCATGGATCGAGAGGATGTCGGTAGGCTGTCGCGAGTCGGTGTCGATAAGTGCCCACACGCTACGTCCATAGCCATAGGTCTTTCCGTCGGGAGTTTTAACTTCAAAGTCGCGGTCGGTGAAATAGCGCATTGCACCTTCCACCCATGTGTTCACGAAGAACCGCTCATAAGCCTTGGGATAGTGGTCCATCTCTATGACCAGGCGCGAGAGCACCCATGTCTTGTGCAACAGATTAAGATAGCTCATGCCGTAGCCACGGTCGTTCGAATGGAAATCGGCGGCGTTGAGCATGTGGTTACCAAGATGTCCGATGAACAGGTGGTGCGAGAAGTCGCAATGGAAAGGCTCTGCGAGAAACTCGTAGCTTCCTACTTTACTCAGCATCTCCATCATTTCCCTGTTTTTGTAAGAAATCGGTAACAGGCTCTTCAAAGCTGCGTGTCACAGCGATACGTCCTGAGCGCGAATATTGCAGCAGGCAACCGAAAGCGTTGAGCTTGTCGTAAAGGCCCGTGATGTCGGGGGTCAGTCCGGCAAGCAACACCGTGCTGTAGGTTGGGTTTACCTCCATCATGCGTGCATCGGCCTTGCGAATGGTGCGCGACACCTCAGGATTGTCAAGCAACACAGAAGTAGAGATCTTGTAAAGGCCGACCTCATGAATGAAGAGGTCGTCGTCTGTATAATAGTCTGCCTTCACCACATCAATCTTCTTCTCGATCTGCTTGGTCACCTTCTTTATTTGTTCCTCATCGCTCCATGCGGTGATGGTGTACTTGTGAACATCGGGTATGCTCGATGCCGACACATTCAGACTCTCGATATTTATCTGTCGGCGGGTAAACACCGCCGTTATCTGATTCAGGACGCCCGCAATGTTTTCTGAATAAACAAGCAGCGTATATAATTTCTTTTCCACGATTCTTTTCCTTAATTGTCAAGCGTTAAACACTAACCATTAAAACTCTACACATTGTTGCTGCGTTTAAGCTTTTATCTCCAGCAGCATGTCGTCTACGCTATTGCCCGGAGGAGTCATCGGCAACACGTTGTCCTCTTCCTTTATAGCCAACTCAAGCACATAAGGGCCAGGGGTGGCAATCATCTTCTCCACGGCAGCACGCAGCTTAGAGCGGTCTGTCACCACATCATAAGGAATGGCGTAGCCCTTGCAGATGGTGGCATAATGGGGGTTGAGCATTTTGGTAAACGACTGGCGGTGGTTGAAGAACATGTCCTGCCACTGGCGCACGTTGCCTAGATAGTTGTTGTTAAGCAGCACCACCTTGACAGGGGTCTGTTGCTCCATGATGGTGCCAAGCTCCTGAATGCTCATCTGGAAGCCACCGTCGCCTGTGAACAGGCACACCGTGCGGTCGGGAGCGCCAAAGGTTGCACCCACGGCAGCGGGAAGACCGAAGCCCATGGTTCCCAGTCCGCCGCTCGTCACGATGCTTCGCTTGAGGTTAAACTTAGAGTAGCGACACGAGAACATCTGGTTCTGGCCCACATCGGTTACGACGATAGCCTCGCCCTTTGTCACCTCTGCCACCACGTTGGCCACCTCACCCATGAGCAGCGGGCCCTCGGCTGGATGTATGGCAGGCTGTATGACCTTCTCGTTCTCTTGGTCGAAGAACGGTTTGAAGCTGTCACGCCACTCGCGGTGCACGTTCTTCTTCAGCAGACGGGTGATAGCAGGCAACGACATCTTGCAGTCGCCCACCACAGCCACATCGGTCTTCACGTTCTTGTCGATCTCGGCCTCATCGATGTCGAGATGTATAATTTTTGCCTGCTTGGCATAAGTGTCGAGACGTCCTGTCACACGGTCGCTGAAACGCATGCCTATGGCAATGAGCACATCACACTTGTTCTCCATGACGTTAGGCGCATAGTTGCCATGCATTCCGAGCATGCCCATGTTTAGCGGATGGTTGCTTGGAAGGGCAGACAGACCGAGCAGGGTGCGTGCAGCGGGAATGTCGGCACGCTCCAAGAACTCAATCAGCTCGTTCTGCGCTCCACCAAGTTCCACACCCTGACCCACAAGAGCCAGCGGACGCTCAGCAGCGTTAATCAGTTCAGCAGCCTGCTCCACGGCAGTCTGCGATATTTTCGGATACGGATTGTAGCTGCGTATCGATGTTACCTGAACAGGATTCCAGTTGCAACTGTGTATCTGTGCATTCTTCGGGAAGTCGAGTACCACAGGACCGGGACGGCCTGAGCGAGCGATGTAGAACGCACGGCTCACAGCCCATGCCACATCCTCAGGACGACGAATCTGGTAGCTCCACTTTGTGATAGGCTGTGACAAGCCCACGAGGTCAACCTCCTGGAAGGCGTCGGTGCCAAGCGCTCCCACGCCCACCTGTCCTGCGATAACGACAATAGGTGTTGAGTCCATCATGGCATCGGCCACACCCGTCAATGTGTTTGTCACGCCAGGGCCGCTTGTCACCAGACAAACGCCCACCTCACCGCTCACGCGGGCAAAGCCCTCTGCAGCGTGTGCCGCAGCTTGCTCATGGCGCACAAGAATATGGTTAAACGCTTTTTTCTCGCCTCTCGTATAGTCGTAGAGAGCATCAAATACTGGCATGATAGCACCGCCGGGATAGCCGAAAATGGTCTTTACACCTTCGGCTTCAAGCGAGCGCATCAATGCTTCTGCTCCTGTTATCTGTTCCATAGTTTTATAAAGAAAAATTAAAGCCCTTCCTCCTCCTCACCATTCACGGCGATAAGGAGGGGCTGTTATTTTGATTAGTCTTAAATTATTCTTACACCACCTTTGTCGGCCGAACTAACGCTCTGTGCATAAGCTCTAAGTGCCTTCGACACCTGACGGTCGCGTGTGAGCGGCTGCTGCGGACGTGCTGCCAGCTCCTCATCGCTCAGTTTCACGTTTATAGAGCGGTTCGGAATGTCGATCTCAATGATGTCGCCGTCTTTTATCTTGCCGATGTTGCCTCCTGCTGCTGCCTCAGGTGAGATGTGGCCAATGCTCAAACCACTGGTTCCGCCAGAGAAGCGTCCGTCGGTGATGAGGGCACACTCCTTGCCGAGGTGCATGCTCTTGATGTAAGATGTGGGATAGAGCATCTCCTGCATGCCCGGTCCGCCCTTCGGACCTTCATGAGTGATGACCACACAGTCGCCGCTCTTGATCTTTCCTCCAAGAATGCCCTCACAAGCAGCCTCTTGCGAGTCGAACACCTTTGCGGGTCCACTAAATTTCCATATTGACGGGTCAACGCCAGCTGTCTTAACCACGCAACCGTCCTGTGCGATGTTTCCAAACAGCACAGCCAGTCCACCGTCTTTGGTGTAAGCATGTTCAAGGTCACGAATGCAACCCTCGGCACGGTCGGTGTCAAGACTCTCCCATTGGGCATCTTGACTTCCCATCTGCGTAGAGAACTTACGTCCAGGTGCGCTGTGGTATATGCGGTCGGCCTCAGGATCAACGGTGGCTCCCGTGATGTCATATTTCTTCATGGCCTCATCGAGCGTTGTTCCGTCAACGCGTTTGGCGCTGCCGTTGATCAGTCCGCCCTTGTTAAGCTCGTTCAAGATGCCGAGGATGCCGCCAGCACGACCACACTCTTGCACACTGTATTTCTGCGTGTTGGGAGCGAGCTTACACAGACAGGGCACATGACGGCTCAAGCGGTCAATGTCCTCCATCTTAAAGTCGGCACCAGCCTCCTGAGCCACAGCCAAAAGATGGAGCACGGTATTGGTGCTGCCGCCCATGGCGATGTCGAGAGTCATGGCGTTGAGGAAAGCGTCGCGTGTGGCAATGTTGCGTGGCAACACGCTCTCATCACCATCCTCATAATAGGCCATCGCGTTCTTCACGATCTGACGGGCAGCCTGCTTGAACAGCTCTATGCGGTTCTTGTGCGTGGCAAGGATGGTTCCGTTGCCGGGCAGCGACAAGCCAATGGCCTCTGTGAGCGAGTTCATAGAGTTGGCTGTGAACATGCCTGAGCAGCTACCACAGCCAGGACAAGCACAGCCTTCAATCTCTGCCATCTCCGCATCGCTTACCGATGGGTCGGCACCTTTGATCATGGCCGTTATGAGGTCGGCGTTCTCGCCGCGCCAACGTCCTGCCTCCATCGGTCCGCCAGAGCAGAACACGGCAGGTATGTTAAGACGCATGGCAGCCATAAGCATGCCTGGGGTCACCTTGTCACAGTTGGAAATGCAAATCATGGCATCGGCCTTGTGGGCGTTAACCATATATTCTACTGAGTCGGCAATGATGTCGCGTGAAGGAAGCGAGTAGAGCATGCCATCGTGTCCCATAGCAATGCCGTCGTCTATTGCGATAGTGTTGAACTCGGCAGCATAGCACCCCATGGCCTCTATCTCCTTTTTCACGATCTGGCCGATTTCATGCAGATGGGTATGTCCCGGCACAAACTGAGTGAACGAGTTGACGACAGCAATGATTGGTTTTCCAAACTGTTCACGCTTCATTCCTGTGGCCACCCATAGGGCCCTGGCTCCCGCCATTCGTCGTCCTTCGGTACAGACGGCACTTCTCAACTGATGTTTCATGTTCTTTTCTTTTTATTGTGTGTCGACCGTCATGGCCTCCACATATGTCGTTAGTTTATTTTTATCCAGTTACAAAACGATAAGAATGTCATTCTTGTTTATACAAATTGTCGCTCTTTCGCCTTATTAGGATGCAAAGATAATTAGTTTTTATTTAATTGCCAACAAATTTTGATTCATTTTTCACAAATATGCACAATTTGTAATCCATTGAGCACGTTTTATAACAATTTGAAAGAACAAAAGGGCGCACAGAATGCATATTTGTGCAAAACGAGCATTGGAGAGCCATTGGTCTATAAAAGTAGCAAATAAAGATGATCGCAGCAAGCAATAAAAAGAAAGCTCCAGCCACACATATCTTATATATGCATAGCTGGAGCCTTGTATGCTTATTGTCTTGTTGTCACAGGGCGACAGAACAAGACATTAGTTGGCATTGTTGCTGAATGTTGCCACACGGTTAAACTCGACACGCTCAGAGAGCTTGTTGGTGGCACCCATGCCTTTGGCTTCAATGCGGTCGGCAGAGATATTGTAACGCTTAACGAGAGCCTTCTTCACAGCATTGGCACGAGCCTGAGACAGCTTCTGGTTAAACTTAGCTGAACCCTCGGGAGAGGCATAGCCCTTGATCTCAACCTTGGAATCCTGATTGTCCTTCATATACTTAGCGATAAGCTCGATAGAGGCATACTGTGCGCGGTCTATTGTGCTCTTGCCCTGACGGAAGATTACAACAGGCTGCAATCTCTCACATGCCGTTGTGGTCTGGTTCTGGCAGTCGGCAAGCTGTTGCTTCAGTTCAGCGATCTGACGATCCTTGGCTGCCATCTCGTCATCCTTGCCGGCGAGCTCACCGCGAAGGTCGTTAATCTGATCGTTGAGAGCATCGATCTCAGCCTGGTCACGGAGCTCTGCAACCACGAAGTTGTGTGAGCCATTAGAGTTCTTGAACTTGTAAACCAGTCCTACGTTGAGCTGGAAAGAAGCACGGTTCACGTCATATTTCACTCCCTGATAGCCATTGCCGTTAAGAGCCCAAATCATTGCAGGCTCGATGTAGAGCTGCCATGCCTTCTTCTGACCGAGGTTAAAGCCGAAGTCGAGAGCAGCCTTAGAGGTCAGCATGTCTGCCTTGTAAGCCTTTGTGGGATGACCGAACACATGTCCCCAACCCAAGCCATAGAGGGCTGTGAGCTCAAACAAGCGAGGCTCGCCATTGTATCCACCAAACAGATTGGTGAGGTTTGTTGTACCGAGCAACGAGGTGTTCATGCCGTTAACGACCGTACCTGTGGTGTGGCCGTTGGTATTCTTGAAATAAACGTTGCTCTCAGCTGCCAAGCCAAACACAGGAGTGAAGTTGCGGCCAATGCGCAGACCAACGTTAGGATTCATGTCCTTCAGCCATGCGTGACCTGTAGCCTTGGTAGCAAGGCCACCGTTTATACCTATGTAGACGTTGTCGAAAGTTTTGCTTTCAAGCACAGTCTGGGCAGAAAGTGTTGCAGCGGCCATGAGGCCAGCAAACAAAGTAAATATTTTTTTCATTAACTTAAAGATTTTATTTTTTACCTTTTCAAAAAAACTTAGTTTTGTTACTTTAGACGTTTACAAAGGAATAAAAAAAACTCATAATCTCCAAATATTTTCTCAACAATCGGGCGTTTTTCAGTAAAAAAGAGCATTTTACAAGACAATTCAACAAAATCCAACAAAAAAGGACAGCCAAAACACCCTAACTAAACAGCTTTTGCTTAAATTTGCAGCCATGATGCTGACATTACTTTTAATTAACCTCTTCACATTTGTGGAGCTCAACTGTGAGAACCTCTTCGACTATATGCACGACATTGGCAAGGAGGACACCGAGTTTACCCCCGACGGCAGTTACCATTGGACGAAATCGCGCTATTGGAAGAAGCTGGACCGCACGGGGCAGACCATCTTGTCGTGTGCCGACTCGGCCTCGTTGTCCATTCCCGACATGGCGGTGCTCTGCGAGGTAGAGAACGACACCGTTCTGCACGACCTCACATGCCGCTCCCTGTTGAGAGGAGCACGCTACGAGTATGTGATGACCAGCTCTCCCGACCGCCGTGGCATTGATGTGGCGTTGCTTTATTCTCCCTTCACGTTTCGGCTCTTGAGCAGCCACGCCGTACGGGTGGACACAATAAAAGGCATGCGCCCAACGCGCGATCTGCTCTACGCCAAAGGCGTGGTGGCAAGCGGCGACACCCTGCATGTCATCGCGGCACATTTTCCAAGCCGTCGCGGTGGCGAGAAAGCATCGCGCCCATACCGTTGGCAAGCAGCCAGGCAGTTGGGCGCGATGGTCGACTCAATATATAACAAGGTGGCGCACGATGCCATGATTATCGTGGCTGGCGATTTCAACATGTACAGTGGCGAGAAGACCATGAACGCGATGCTCTCCCACGGCCTTGTGGACCTGTCGGCCAATGCCCGCGGTCGGCATGGGACAAAAGGCACCTACCGTTACCAAGGAGCCTGGGGCAGCTTAGACCACATCCTTGTTAGCCCGGCGGTTATAAAGAAGACGCGAGGTTGCCACATCAACGATGCCTCTTTCCTCACCGAACCTGACGAGAAATATGGCGGCACTAAGCCACGACGCAACTTCCTCGGCCCTGTCTACCGCAACGGTTTTAGCGACCACCTGCCGCTCGTGGCAACGTTCGCTTTCTGAACGCATAGGTAAGGACAAACTGCATGGTTAGCTCAAAGTCGACACGCACCTTCTCCCCACGCTTCATGTTCTCAACCTCACAAGCCCAATCGCTCATGGTGCTGAACGGTCCTACACGCATCTGCGAGAACTGAAGGTTGTCTTCAGGAAAGAGCTTATAGACGGTTTCTTTGCCACACCAGTGGACAAGCAACGAGTCAAGGTCGTCAGCCTTCTCATCCTTGCGTAAGAATTTCGATTTTATGCGTTCCACCCTATCGCTGAAATGCTCTATGTCGCACGCCACATCACAGCTCTTCGACAACATAAGAGCAGCATAACCCTTCGTGTGCGTCACACCCACATGATAGCCCCTGAGCAACGGCTGCCCCGAAGCAGCGTGACCAATCATTGGAACATCAGCAACAGGCAAGCCTTGTGAAGCCTTTATCTGGTCCTGTGAAGCCTTGCTATGGTCTTGCAAACCATTGCTCCGCCTTGCTCCATGAGGTTTGCCGCATATTGCCAGCATCTCGTGTAGCAAGGCATGGATGGCAAGAAACTCTTTCTTGCGTCCATCATTTTTAAAAGAGGTCTCTACATGCTGACGATAAGGTTCGAGAAAACCGTATGTGCCGAAAAAACCGTCAACAGTTTCCGTAGTTTGCCACAAGCCAAGAAAAACATTAGGATAGACCTCGCGAACATTTATTAAAGCCATATTTATAAATTTTTCTTTTTTACCCGTTTATCTGCTCACATGGCGGCGATGCTCATTACCGTTGCTTAAAGACGCTCTTCACCGTTGCTTCAAGATGCTCATCGCTTTCTTTTCCATGCCAGCGTTTTTGTTTAGGATTATTAGGCTACAATTTTAAACATTTTTTTTGTAATAACCAAAAAACAAACATTTATTAACTTAAAATCTATCATCGAAATTATTTCAAACAATTTAAAACAAGGCAACAAAGACTATGCTTGAAAAAGAGTAATGAAAACATTGCACACACAATATACATGTGCGCATTTTTCCTTAAAAGTGTTTTAAAATACATTAAATAGACCCCAACAATTGCTTTTTTTCATTATTTAATAGCTACTTTTGCATGATTTAAAAGAAAAAAGAAGAAAAATAGAATCATTAACAATACAACAAAACAACAAAATTAAGATATGTTCGAGAACTTAAGCGACAGACTGGAGCGCAGTTTCAAGATATTGAAAGGTGAGGGAAAAATCACCGAGATTAACGTAGCCGAGACACTGAAGGATGTGCGCCGTGCATTGCTCGACGCCGACGTCAACTATAAGGTGGCCAAGAACTTCACCGACACGGTGAAGAAGAAAGCCCTTGGCATGAACGTGCTCACAGCTGTAAAGCCAAGCCAGCTGATGGTCAAGATCGTACACGACGAGTTGGCCGAGCTGATGGGTGGCGAAGCTGCCGATCTGCACCTCACAAGCCGTCCTGCCATCATCTTGATGAGCGGTCTGCAAGGTTCGGGTAAGACCACGTTCAGCGGCAAGCTTGCCAACCTTCTCAAGCAGAAGCAGCACAAGAACCCCTTGCTCGTGGCTTGCGACGTGTATCGTCCTGCCGCTATCGAACAGCTCAAGGTTGTGGGCGCACAGATTGGTGTGCCTGTCTACACCGAAGAGGACAACAAGGACGTGTGCGCCATCGCCGCCAACGCCGTGAAAGAAGCTAAGGCCAAGAGCTACGATGTGGTCATCGTCGATACCGCCGGCCGTCTGGCTGTTGACGAGCAGATGATGGACGAGATTGCACGTCTGAAAGAGAGCCTCAACCCCGACGAGACCCTGTTCGTGGTCGACTCCATGACGGGCCAGGACGCTGTCAACACAGCCAAGGAGTTTAACGACCGTCTCAACTTCGACGGCGTGGTTCTCACCAAGCTCGACGGCGACACCCGCGGCGGTGCAGCCCTTTCTATCCGCACCGTGGTGACCAAGCCTATCAAGTTTGTCGGCACAGGCGAGAAGATGGAAGCGCTCGACGTGTTCCACCCCTCTCGTATGGCAGACCGCATCCTCGGCATGGGCGACATCGTAAGTCTTGTTGAGCGTGCCCAGGAGCAGTTTGACGAGGAAGAGGCAAAGAAACTTCAGAAGAAGATTCAGAAGAACAAGTTCGACTTCAACGACTTCCTCGGACAGATTGAGCAAATAAAGAAGATGGGTAACCTCAAGGAGCTTGCATCAATGATTCCCGGCGTGGGCAAAGCCATCAAGGATGTCGACATCGACGACAACGCCTTCAAGGGCATTGAGGCCATCATCAAGAGCATGACTCCCAAGGAGCGCACCAATCCCGAAATTCTGAACCAGAGCCGTCGTCAGCGCATCGCCAAGGGTAGCGGCACCAACCTGCAAGAGGTCAACCGCCTCATCAAGCAGTTTGACCAGACCCGCAAGATGATGAAGATGGTGACAGGTAGCCAGATGGCAAAGATGGCAGGAATGATGGGCAAGATGAAGGGCATGCCTGGAATGCCTAAATTCTAAGTCGAGCCACACATTTTTATAAAATAACGAAGCAAAAAGATCTAATATATGCAGTTGATAGACGGAAAGGCAACAGCGGCAGCCATAAAGCAGGAAATTGCCGCCGAGGTAAAAGCCATCGTTGACGGTGGAGGCAAGCAGCCCCATCTCGCAGCGGTGCTGGTTGGCCACGACGGTGGCTCAGAGACATACGTCAAAAACAAAGTCATAGCATGTGAGCAGTGTGGCTTCAAGTCGACACTCATACGCTACGAGGACGATGTGACCGAAGACGAGCTGCTTCAGTGTGTGGATCGTCTGAACCGCGACAGCGATGTCGACGGCTTCATCGTGCAGCTGCCTCTCCCCAAGCACATCGATGAGCAGAAGGTCATCATGGCCATCGACTATCGCAAAGATGTCGACGGCTTCCACCCGGTAAACGTGGGACGCATGGCCATCGGTCTGCCTTGCTTCATATCAGCCACCCCGCTTGGCATCCTCACCTTGTTGCGCCGCTACAACATCCCCACCTCGGGAAAGAAATGTGTGGTGCTCGGCCGCAGCAACATCGTGGGCAAGCCCATGGCACAGCTCATGATGCAGAAGCAATATGGCGATGCCACGGTCACCGTGTGCCACTCCCACTCTGCCACCCTGAAGCAAGAGTGTCGTGAAGCCGACATCATCATTGCAGCCATCGGCCGCCCCGGCTTCGTCACTGCCGACATGGTAAAGGATGGTGCCGTCATCATTGACGTAGGCACCACCCGCGTGCCTGATGCCTCACGCAAGAGCGGCTTCCGTCTGTCTGGCGATGTCGACTTCGAGAACGTTGCACCCCATTGCTCATTCATCACACCCGTGCCTGGCGGCGTTGGTCCCATGACCATCTGCTCGCTCATGAAGAACACACTGTCGGCTGGCAAGCACGAGTTTTACAAGTAAAGAACACACTGCAAGACAAGCAAGGACATCAAGGAGATGAGCAAAGACATCAAGGAGATGAACGAAAAAATCAGCCACAATAGAGAGGACATAAGCAACGGCAACCCACTGACTGCCGACCATTATTACCGCAAAGGCAACGAGTACAGACAGCGCGGCGACTGGCAACACGCCATCGACTGCTACCTTGAGGCAATAAGCCTTGACCCCAACTCGCCAGCGGTCCATGCCAAGCAGATGCTCGACAACATCCTTGGCTACTATTGCAAAGACATTTACAACCCCTGACAACAAACAACAGTTGGCGCTGACGACCATTATGCCGTCAGCGCCAATAAAAACATAATAACAAATAAGAATGGGAAAATTTAAAGGTGCCATCGTCGTTAATACCGATCGGTGCAAGGGCTGTGCGCTCTGCGTTGAAGCCTGTCCGAAGGATGTCATCGCGCTGGCTCAGAAAAATGTAAACATTCATGGCTATCCGTACGTCGTGGCGGTAAACCCTGACGATTGTATAGGCTGTGCCTCATGCGGCATCGTATGTCCCGACGGTTGCATAACCGTCTACAAGAAAAGAATGGAGGATTAGACAACATCATGGCAGAAAAAGAAGTAATGTTGATGAAAGGCAATGAGGCTATCGCCCATGCCGCAATAAGATGTGGTGCCGACGGCTATTTCGGCTACCCCATCACCCCTCAGAGCGAGGTGCTCGAGACGCTGGCCAAGCTCAAGCCTTGGGAGGCCACCGGCATGGTGGTGCTACAGGCAGAAAGCGAGGTGGCATCCATAAACATGATCTATGGCGGAGCAGGAGCTGGAAAGCGCGTGTTCACATCGTCTTCAAGCCCCGGCATCGCCCTCATGCAAGAAGGCATTGCCTACATGGCTGGTGCTGAGCTTCCCGGCGTGTTTGTGAACGTGCAGCGCGGCGGTCCCGGCTTAGGAACCATCCAGCCCTCACAGAGCGACTATCTGCAAGCCACACGCGGTGGCGGCAATGGCGACTACAACGTCATTGTCCTTGCCCCCAACTCGGTTCAGGAGATGGCCGATTTCATGGATCTTGCCTTCACCTTGGCGTTCCGTTACCGCAACCCCGCAATGATTCTTAGCGACGGTGTCATCGGACAGATGATGGAGAAGGTGGTGCTGCCTGAGCAGAAGCCCCGCCGCACAGAGGAAGAGGTCATTCGCGAATGTCCGTGGGCAACGACAGGCCGCACACGCGACCGCAAGCCCAACATCATAACCTCGCTGGAGCTTATGCCTGAGGCCATGGAACAGCGCAACCTGCATCTGCAGGAGAAATACCGCACAATAAAGGAGCGCGAGGTGCGCTACGAGACCATAGAGCTCGACGATGCCGACATCATGATCGTGGCGTTCGGCAGCGCTGCACGCATCGCAGAGAAAGCCATCGAGCTGGCACGCGAGGAAGGCATAAAGGCCGGACTGTTCCGCCCCATCACCCTGTGGCCCTTCCCCGAGAAGCAGATAGCAGAGGCAGCACACGGCAAACGCGGTGTTCTCGTTGCCGAGATCAACGCCGGACAGATGATCCAAGACGTGCGCCTGTCGGTGAACGGCGAGGAGCCTGTTGAACATTTCGGACGATTGGGCGGCATCGTGCCCGAGCCTGAAGAGATTGTAAAAGCAATAAAGGAGAAACTGTTATGAACGACATAATATCACCTGAAAACATTGTCTACAAGAAGCCGACGCTCATGAACGACACACCCATGCACTATTGTGCTGGATGCTCACACGGCGTTGTCCACAAGCTTGTAGCAGAAGTTATTGAAGAAATGGGCATGGAGGAGAAAGCCGTGGGCATCAGTCCTGTGGGTTGCGCCGTCTTTGCCTACAGATACATCGACATCGACTGGCAAGAAGCAGCCCACGGCCGTGCGCCAGCACTCGCCACAGCTGTCAAGCGCCTTTGGCCCGACCGTCTGGTGTTCACCTATCAGGGCGATGGCGACCTCGCCTGCATAGGCACATGCGAGAGCATTCACGCCCTCAACAGAGGCGAGAACATAACGCTCATATTCATCAACAACGCCATCTACGGCATGACAGGCGGCCAGATGGCCCCCACCACCCTGCTCGGTCAGAAGACGAGCACCTGTCCCTACGGACGCACACCAGAGCTCCACGGCTACCCGCTCAACATCACCGAGCTGGCAGCCCAGCTGCGCGGCACCTGCTACGTCACACGTCAGAGCGTGGAGACCGTCAGCGCCATACGCCAAGCCAAGAAAGCCTTGCGCAAAGCCTTTGAGGCATCCATGGCAGGCAAGGGCTCGTCATTGGTTGAGTTTGTGTCGACCTGCAACAGCGGTTGGAAGCTCTCACCTGTGCAAGCAAACAAATGGATGGAGGAAAACTTGTTCAAACAGTACCCTAAGGGCGACTTAAAAGACACGACAGAGCTATGAAGAAAGAGATAATTATTTCAGGATTCGGCGGTCAAGGCGTTCTGTCCATGGGCAAAATTCTGGCCTACTCAGGACTCATGGAAGACAAAGAGGTGACCTGGATGCCAGCCTACGGCCCCGAGCAGCGCGGTGGAACAGCCAACGTAACGGTGATTGTAAGCGACAAGCGCATCTCGTCGCCCATCCTCAGCCGCTACGACGTGGCCATCGTGCTCAACCAGCCATCACTGGAGAAGTTTGAGTCGAAGGTTAAACCCGGCGGCATCCTTATCTACGACGGCTACGGCATCATCAATCCACCCACCCGCAAGGACATCAACGTCTATCGCATAGACGCCATGGACAAAGCTGCCGACATGAAGAACGCCAAGGTTTTTAACATGATAGTGCTCGGCGGTCTGCTCAAGGTCTGCCCCGTGGTGAGCACCGAAGGTTTGCACAGCGCCCTGTTCAAGTCGCTGCCCGAACGTCATCATGGCCTCATTCCGCTTAACATGCAAGCTGTGGAAGAAGGCATGAAAATAATAGAAAAACAATAAGAAGCTATCAGCAAAAAACAAGCGGTTTTGAGAAACAGCAAAAAAACAAGCGGTTTTGAGAAACAGCAAAAGCCGATAGCTTTTTGAACACGACAAAGCATAAAGAAGCGAGAAAAACGACAAAAGAGGAAAAGACGACCAACTGTAAAATTGCCGAAAGACAATTTTAATCCAAATGGTCCTTTTCACCTCTCTTGTCGTTTTTTTGTTTGTTTTTCCAATTAACAATTACATTTAATTTTATTATTCGTTTTTTTCGACACATACCAGATATTTTATTCAACCCAAATCGGTCGTTAGGGCTTGCTTGGATTTTGTATTTTTAGAAGAATGGATTTTGTTTGGCTTTTAATGAGTAATAGCGAGCTATTGCGAATTAAAAACAAACAAAAGACACCTTATAAAAACCAAAAGACTGCAAGCAGTTATAAAATAATACATTAAACGGCCTAATAACCGATTTGGGTTTAAGATTATTTTAAAATAAATGCGTTTTTCTTTCGCGCATAGCGATTTTTATCTTAACTTTGCACAAAAGTAGTGCCAATACGGACCAAAACAATCCTGTTCGTATGCAGAAAAACCACTGACTGAGAATATTTAAAAACCATTTATAAAAAAACAATGAGGGGAAAAATTGATTGTTTCTTACCCTGTGACGACCTTTCGACAAGCAAGGAATTGTTACAAGAGCTCGAACGTAGCAAAACCGTTCAGCACGTTAATCTTCTGGTGACAGCCGAAATGGCAGCAGAAAACTGCACCCAGACAATTGTAGACAACGTTACGTCAACCAAATCGATGCTCGACATTGCACGTCAGGCAGAAGCCGAGTATGTGCTCCTGAGCCTTAAACCCACCAAGATGCAGCTGGGCTACTATGCCCTTGAACGTATGCTCCGCGTGGCTCACGACTCCGATGCAGCAATGGTTTATTCGGACCATTACACCATCGCCGACGGCAAGACCACAAAGCATCCGGTTATCGACTACCAATGGGGTAGCTTGCGCGACGACTTCGACTTCGGACAGGTGGTTCTCATCAAGACCGACCTTATGAAGGAGTGGGCAGAGAGCCCCCCCGTCGACTACAAGTTTGCCGGTTTCTATGACCTGCGTCTTTTCCTCAGCCGCAAGGGTCAGCTGTTCCACATCGACGAGTATCTTTACACAGAGATCGAGCTCGACACACGTCTGAGCGGCGCCAAGCAGTTCGACTATGTGAACCCGCGCAACCGCGAGGTGCAGATCGAGATGGAGCAGGCTGTGACACGTCACCTCGACACCATTGGTGCCATCGTAGACACCACCAAATATCTCAACCCCAACTTCGAAGAGCAGCAGTTTGAGAACGAGGCATCTATCGTGATTCCCGTCTTCAACCGCGTCAAGACCGTAGCCGACGCCGTTAAGTCGGCCCTCAGCCAGAAGTGCGACTTCAAGTTCAACGTCATCGTTGTCGACAACCATTCAACCGACGGCACAACTGACATCCTGAACGAGCTGGAGAAGACCAATCCGCACCTCGTACACATCATTCCCGAGCGCACAGACCTCGGCATTGGCGGATGCTGGAACGTAGCCATCAGCGACAACCGCTGCGGACGTTTCGCCGTGCAGCTCGACAGCGACGACATCTACTCGTCAGAAAACACCCTCGCAACCATCGTTGCAGCGTTCCACGAGCAGAAGGCAGCCATGATTGTGGGCAGCTACCGCATCTGCGACTTCGACCTCAACACCCTTCCTCCGGGTCTCATCGATCACAAGGAGTGGACAGACCAGAACGGTCCCAACAACGCGCTCCGCATTAACGGTCTCGGCGCTCCCCGCGCCTTCTTCACACCGTTGCTCCGCCAGATCCATTTCCCCAACACCAGCTATGGTGAGGATTATGCTCTCGGACTGATGTTCAGCCGCAAGTATCGCATCGGCCGCATCTACGATGAGCTCTACTGCTGCCGCCGTTGGGGTGGAAACAGCGACGCTTCGTTGAGCATTGAGAAGACCAACTCTAACAACCTGTATAAGGACCGTCTGCGCACAATGGAGGTGCTTGCACGCCAGAACATGCACAACGGTAAAGACAACAGCGACGACAGCTCGCTGCAACGTTTTTTTAACCGCCAGCTGGAGACCTGGGATGATGCACGGCAACACTTCCGCGACTTGCAGAATGTGAAGACTCGTGACCTCTCAGTTGGCGAGAACACAATAAGGCTACAATTCAACCCAGCCCGTATGGTATCGACGGGAGCCAAAATAGACCAAGCCACTCTTAAGAAACGTCGTTGCTTCCTCTGCGCCGAGAACCGTCCAGAGCAGCAGATCGAGGTACACATCGACAACGATTTCACGCTGTTGGTGAACCCGTTCCCCATCCTGCCCACCCACTTCACGATTCCAAACAACAGCCACACACCGCAGAGCATCAAGGAACACATTGGCGAGATGTACAAGGTGCTCACCGAGTATCCCGAGCTCATGGTGTTCTACAATGGTCCCAAGTGTGGAGCATCGGCACCCGACCACATGCACCTGCAAGCAGGTACAAGCGGCATCGTGCCCCTGCAGAGCGGTTGGCAACGCTTGAGCCGCAACCTTGAAGAGGTGTTCACCGACGGCGATGCCACCATCTCGGTGGTACACGGCTTCGTGACAGGAGCCATTGCCATCGTGAGCCACTCACAGGAGGCAGGCGTGAAGGCGTTCCAGAAAGTTTACGCCTCTATGCCTCAGCGCGAAGACGAGACCGAGCCGATGATGAACATCGTGGCATGGCGACAGAACGACGAGTTCGTCATTGTTGTCATACCGCGCGCCAAGCACCGTCCCGACTGCTACTTCGAGGAAGACGAGAGCCGCAAGGTGCTCGTAAGTCCGGGAGCGCTCGACATGTCAGGCATGCTCATCACACCCCGTCCTGCCGACTTTGAAGGCTTGACAGGAGAGCAGGCACAGGCCATCATCGCCGAATGTGGCGTGAGCGAAGCCGCTGTCGAAGCTATCGCTGCCAAGGTTAAAGCCTTGTGCCAGAGCGAGAGCACGGAGGAGCTGCCCATGAACGGCAAGGAGCCCAACGTGTCGGTAGGCATCGTGAGCGGCGAGAAAATTTCGTTCGCCCTCAACAAGCCTTACACAGCCAAGGGCGAAAGCATCGTTGGCGAGCAGACCGTTGAGTTTTGCGAAGGCGGCATCATGTGGAACGGCAACCAGTATCGCGAACTGACGTTCCATCCATCATCGCCCGACTGCTCCTTCTCGCTTCACGACGTGACCATCGGCGTCAACTTCCACTGGGAGCGCAAGGAGACGCAGACCTTCCTCGGCACGCTACGTCTGGTAGTGGAGGCCGACAAGATTTGCGCCATCAACGACCTGCCTGTGGAGAAATATCTGGAGAGCGTCATCTCAAGCGAGATGAGTGCCACCTCGAGCCTCGAACTGCTCAAGGCCCACTCGGTCATCTCACGCAGCTGGCTGCTCGCACAGATAGAGAAGCGTCGCAAGCTCAAAGAGGGTTCCAACAATTTCTTCTCGTTCATAAAGAAAGACGATGAGCTCATACGCTGGTACGACCGCGAGGACCACACCATCTTTGACGTGTGTGCCGACGACCATTGCCAGCGCTACCAGGGCATAACCAAGGAGACGAGTTCCAACGTGGCCGTGGCCATTGGTGCCACGCGTGGCGAGGTGCTCATGTCTGAAGGCGACATCTGCGATGCCCGTTTCAGCAAGAGCTGCGGCGGTGTGAGCGAGGAGTATCAATATTGTTGGGAGAACATCAAGATGCCTTACCTCCTTGCCGTGCGCGACACAGCCAAGGGCGTGAAAGACGAGGACACCATTCCTGACCTCACCGTCGAGGCAGAGGCCGACAAGTGGATACGCACAGCGCCCGACGCGTTCTGCAACACCCACGACAAGACCATCCTGTCACAGGTGCTCAACGACTTCGACCAGGAGACCACCGATTTCTATCGTTGGCGCGTAGAGTACACCCAGCAGGAGCTTCATGACCTCATCACCGAGAAGATGAAGATAGATCTTGGCGACATCCTCGACCTCGTTCCCGTGGAGCGTGGCAAGAGCGGTCGTCTGTGCAAGCTCAAGATTGTGGGCAGCAAGCGCTCGTTCACCATCGGCAAGGAGCTTGAGATACGCCGCGTGCTGAGCACGTCACACCTCTACAGCAGCGCCTTCGTCACCGACAAGGCCGACGTTGTGGACGGCGTGCCACAGAAGTTCACACTCATAGGTGCCGGTTGGGGCCATGGCGTTGGCCTGTGCCAGATTGGTGCCGCTGTGATGGGCGCTCAAGGCTATAAGTATGACGAGATCTTGCTGCACTACTATCGTACGGCCGATCTCAAAAAACTGTATAAGTAACAACAGACAATAACACGAGTGACGGGCAGACAAGGATCCAAGCCGCTGTTGCCCGACGGTCAGCCCCGTCGGCACACACAGCCCACTTCCTGGTCTACTCGTCACTTGTCAGTTGTCTACTAAAAAACTAAAACCGTAAACAATGAAATCACTAAAGAACATCAATCCGTGGGCATGGATCTCGACCCTCTATTTTGCTGAAGGTCTGCCTTACGTTGCCGTGATGACCATCTCCGTCATCATGTACAAGCGTCTTGGCATCTCCAACACCGACATCGCCCTCTATACCGGCTGGCTTTACCTTCCATGGGTTATCAAACCCTTCTGGAGCCCCTTCGTGGACCTCATCAAGACCAAGCGTTGGTGGACCCTCACCATGCAGTGGGCCATCGCCATCGCCTTTGCTTGCATAGCGTTCTCCATCCCCACCCCCTTCTTCTTCAGGCTCACGCTCGCCTTCTTCTGGCTTGTGGCCTTCTCATCGGCAACCCACGACATCGCTGCCGACGGCTATTATATGCATGCGCTTACCGAGCACGAACAGTCGTTGTATGTGGGCATCCGTAGCACCTTCTACCGTGTTGCTACCGTTGCTGGTCAGGGCTTGCTCGTTATCGTGGCAGGCTTGATTGAAACGGGTACGGGCTTAACACCTGCCGAGGTTACCATTGAGGCTTCGCCACAATACACTAACACGCTCACCTTGCCACAGTTTGCGGCCGACGCTACGGCTCAGACAGCGGCTGATGGCGAAAACTGCTTTGTGTTTACCGATGCTGTGGTAAAGGCTGGCGTAGCGGTTGATGCCAAAGAGGGTGCTGGTGCAAAAGACAAAATTGCACAGCTCACTGATAGCATTAAGGCGCTAAATATGACCAATGGCTTCATCGCTAAAGAAGAGGCTAAGGCTGTGGTGGCTACTACTGCTGCCGAGGCCAGCAACGAGGGCTGGGGATCGGCCTTCACTAAATGGGTGCACGACACCTTTGGCGAAGAGGAGAAGGCTACGGCTTCGAACGTAGTTAGCAACATTGCCATTGCTGGCGTGAGGCTGCAGCAGAAGCCCGCTGAGGGCGAGACCATCGTGCTCAACTTTGCCTTTAAAGATGGCGACCAGAGCATCTCGCTTGAGCAAGCTAAGTTTGCGCCCCGCTTCGAGTTTACTGCTGAAAACTGGGATAAACCTGCTTACCTCATCTTCCACATCGACAACAAGCTGAAGACCACTACGAAGGCTACCTTCGCTGGCACATCGGGCAACATTCCTATGGCTTGGCTCGTCGTGTTTGTTGTGCTGTCAGTCTTCTTCTTGATGTGCGCTATCTATCACAGCATCATCCTGCCGCGTCCGCAAAGCGACCACGCTCCTGAAAACGTTACGGCCTCGAACCTCATGGCCGAGTTCTTCTCTACCTTCAAGTCGTTCTTCTGCAAGAAACAGGCTTTGGTGGCTATCGTCTTCATGTTGCTGTATCGTTTGCCAGAGGCACAGCTGGTGAAACTGATCAATCCCTTCTTGCTCGACTCTATCGACAAGGGTGGTTTGGGTCTTACCACTGGTCAGGTAGGTTTGGTTTATGGCACCGTGGGCATCATTGGCCTTACGCTGGGTGGCATCATTGGCGGTATTGTTGCTGCTAAGGGCGGTCTGAAGAAATGGCTACACCCCATGGCGTGGAGCATGTCGCTCACCTGTCTGACCTTCGTATATCTGAGCTACTTCCAGGACCACTCGCTCCTCGTTGTTAACCTGTGTGTCTTCATCGAGCAGTTTGGTTATGGCTTCGGCTTTACAGCGTATATGTTGTTCCTCATCTACTTCTCAGAGGGCGAACACAAAACATCACACTACGCTATCTGTACCGGCTTCATGGCTTTGGGCATGATGCTTCCGGGTATGGCCGCTGGCTGGTTGCAAGAAACCATTGGTTATCGCCACTTCTTCGTGTGGACGATGATCTGCTGCGCCGCCACCATCCTTGTATGCTACTTCGTTAAAGTGGATCCCAACTTCGGAAAGAAGGTTGGTGAAAAGAAATAAAAACACAACATCTTTATGATAACAGACAGCCAACAGACCGATTGTCAGCAAACTGTTGGTTCAAGGAGAGACCTCCATTGGACCGACCGCCTATGGCTTGCCACCATGAGCATAGCCAATGGGGTGCCCTTTGCCATAATCTTTCTGTTGGCTGTCATGTTTAAACGCTTCGGTCTGAACAACTCTACCGTGGCTTTCAACATCTCGTTTGCATGTCTTCCGTGGGTCATCATACGCCCCGCTTGCCATCTGTTGCTCCGGCGCGTGGGATGGAGCAAGGACGTGTGGCTCCTTGCCACCGAACTTATCATTGCCCTTTCCTTGCTTCTCATGTCAGAATCTGTTGCTTCTGACCTGTGGTTTCAACAATCGATGATTATGCTCATCGTCATCACGACATCAGCCACCATCCACAATCTGTCAACAGAGAGCCTTTACAAAGAAATAACGTGCAACCCCTATCCCACCGTTCTGCGCCCCCTCTTCGTGGCGTTCCATTCTGTAAGCCTGCTCTTCTGCGTGGGCTTCCTCACCATGTTTGCTGGCAACATTGAGGTTGTAACGCGCAACCCCCAATCGGCCTGGGCCACCACCCTTCGTGTGGCAGCCCTGTTCTACGGCCTTCTATGGGCGTTTCACCTGCTTAAAGTGTGGAAACGCAACAGCCCCTCCTCATCCGATGCCGACATCAACAACCTTGCCAACAGGCACGAGTTGCTCCGCGCCATGCGCCTGTTCTTCGGCAAACGTTCTGTAAGCATAGGCGCCATGTTCTTCATGCTCTTCATGCTTCCTCAGGGTCTCACATGGGTTGTGTCGTCCCTGTTCATCATCGACTCCACCCACCGTGGCGGTCTCGGTCTCTCGCCCCAAGAGTATGGCCTCACCGTTGGCACCGTAGGCACCATTGGCTTGACCATTGGCGCCCTCCTTTGCTTACGTCTTCTCAAGCGTTACCCTTTCCACCGCCTTCTCTTGCCCTTCTCGGCAGCCTCACTTCTGCCAGCCATCGCCGGCATGGTGCTCAGCCACATTGCCACCTCTTCGCTTGCTTCTGTCAACGTGTGGGTGTTTCTCTCACATGCCGCCATCGGCATAATCGTGACAACGTTCATGAGCTTCCTTGCCTATTACAGCTGCGGCAAATTCCGCCCCACGTTCTATTCTATCGGCATCGCCCTCCTCTTCCTGTCGCTCTTCCTCACAGGCCTCTACTCTGGTAGCCTTCAACGCTATTATGGCTACCATGTCTATTTTGCTTTCGCCCTTGCCGCCAGCGTGCTCTCCCCCGTAGCCGCCACCATCCTCAAGCTGTTTTGCTTTAGGAAGAACACAAAATAAAGAAAGGAAAAGAGGAATGATAAAAGATAAAGGAAGGAGAAAAAAGAAAAGAAGGAAGGAAAAAAGAGGAAGGAAATAAATAAAAAGAAGGAACGAATAAAGGAAGAACGAATAAAGTAAAAAAGAAGGAAAAGAAAAATAGAGGAAGGAAAAAATTGTCCCTATTGTCTCTATTGTCTTTAAAACAACGCAAGCAAGACCCGCAAGCAAGAACAAATAAGAAAGAAAAGAAAGAGAAGATAATAAGGTATAAAAAATAAAGATTGTCCCCCATTGTCTTAAAACCCAAGGCAGAAGACATAAAAACAGGTAAAAACCATTATGAACAAGAGAGAATATGCCAAGGCAAACCTCGACTGGCTTGCCGCAAAAGCAGAAGAGGAAGGCGTGAAGGCCCTTCCTCGTGGAGTTTATTATAAGGTGTTGAGCGAAGGCGTGAACGACGGTCGTCATCCCTCGCCGCGTAGCATCGTGACGGCCCATTACACTGGTCGCACCATCAACGGCAAGAAGTTTGACAGCAGTCGTGGTGGTGCCCCTCTTGCCATCCGTCTGTGCGACCTCATAGAAGGTTGGATTGTTGCCATGCAGCAGATGTGCGTAGGCGACAAGTGGGAGGTCTACATCCCCGCCTCCATGGGCTATGGCAAGTTCTCGCAGCCGGGCATCCCTGGAGGGTCTACCCTCGTCTTCGAGATTGAGCTGTTAGGAATAAGCTGATAGCTTTTCTTTATCCCGCTTGCGGCCCCAACTTAAGCTAATGCTGATGTTTGGTTCGCAAGCGGTAGTAATATTCGGCACTGTGGCCAAGACCTCAGGCTTTTCACAAAAACACTTAGACGACAGGCTTTTATTCAGATAAAAGTGTTATTTTTGCATTATAAATCAAAAACAGAGATATGGAGCGTCTGAAAAGGCAAACAAACAGGCTCCAAGAGATAAAAATAAACATCAATAACCGTTATACAGAAATGAAGCGAACAATTTTTCCATACGATTTTTCTCCATACTATCCCATTGGAATTCAGCCATGCCCCATGTATGTGGATGTGGCAAATCGTATTTATGACAGAATTAAGAACATGGACATCAATTTGCCTAATGATAACAAGATGAAGAAAGAGATTGCCATCAATGTGGCAATCTACTATGAGGACAAGATGTCTGGCATCGGGCTATGGAACGCATTTGTGGGTAAGCACTTGCTCAAATATGCACACTCGTTACCATTCTTCGACGACTTTGATGTTCTTGACAAGAATGATGTGAACATAAAAGAAGTGGAACTGTTGGTCTGGTTTGTTTTGACCAGAAATTTTGATGACCGTTTTCTCAATCCTTTAGCAATGCAGGAAGACGCGTCAAACATCATTATGGAGGTTCTTACAGAGGATGATGAGGTAGAAGAGAACTGGGCTTTGCATAATTTCATTTATAACCCTGACACGGCCAACGACTATTTCAAGTTGAAGCATGTGCTGATATGGCTTCGTCGCTCCTACCTTCTCTGCTCTCCTTTATCGGAAGACAGGTTTGAGAGATATGTCGACTCTTACTTAGAGCATTTTAACAAAAGTGAATCAACCTACTATGCAGAAACTTCTTTCTCCATGAATTGCGAGATAGGACCAATGGCAGAAAAAGCCCATCTATGGTTGGCTGACATGTATTTGGAAAATGACATGCATGAGGAGTCTGAAAAACTAAGGTCTCTAAAATATTGCCAGCAAGATTTGTTTGAGGTGATTGATGCTGATTCAGAATATGCTGTGGTGAAGAACTCGAATGACGAAGAGTTTAAAATGAAGAACGCTTATCCTGACATCATCTTTAAAGGCTCTTATTTTTGTACAGCACTTGTAAAGTTTGCTGACAATGATTGGGAAATCAATGGTGTGGTGTTCAACGTGAATAAAGCCATTTTCGACAAGAAGCATGAGCAGCAGGCTACATTGAAAAAGTCTTACGAATGTGCCTATCCTTTATATATGAAACGAACAAAAGGTAAGCGCCTTGCTTTTTTTGAGGACACAAAACAGCTGAAAAAATGGCTGAAAAAAATTACGCCAGAAATGGATATGGACCATTTTGGTTATCAGTTGCCAATTGGCCAACAAGTTGTTTTTATTTCAGAGAAGGCAGGAATAATCTTTGCACCAAACATCATTCATGCAATAAAATGCAGCTATAACCCTTACTACAAGAAATGTGATGCGTATACATTGCAACAAGAAACGATGGATGCTCTTATCAATACGGAAATCATGCATCCAGAGTTGCTGCATTATCTGCTTGAGAACAACATGTTACAGGATGGTGATTTAAGCGGAAACTTTCCAAGCGAATTGGGTAAGCATATCTTTACTCGCAATATCGACTTCATTGCCCGCAATCATCGCAGACATCTTTATTGGGACCACGACTTTTAACAATTGAGCCCTCATTGAAAAAGGGCTCAGTAAGACAAAGCAACATAAAGAACAAGGAGGTGAGCACGTTCAGAAAAACCTATAAGTCGCTCCTTGACGACCTGCGTTTTGATGTGGTGTAAGAAGAAAAGGCCATGACATCTATGTAAAGCGTTTCTGAAGCTCTTTTCCTGCATAATAAAGTTATTCAGTAAAGGAATAAATTTGTAGTAAAGTAATTTAGTAAAAGCAAGAGGGATGATAAAACAGCAATAGATATGAAACAGACTTTTAAATGTTTAATAACGCTATTAAGTAACTGTTCAAAATTAATTTTATAAATATGAATAATTCACGAATAAGT
>OLFV01001208.1_pt1 | contig 26092 bp, 37 predicted proteins | sample 1605551 | NCBI WGS metagenome assembly OLFV01 (sample SAMEA3888922, study PRJEB22519) | human gut metagenome | biome: human gut; feature: human-associated habitat; material: faeces | place: Denmark | collected 2011 | reverse complement strand
TTAATGAACAGGTAGCTTTGTATGGTAGAACATTGAAGGCTGCGAAAGAAATAGTTAGAATATGTCGCGACATGGATCTTCTAAGTGATTATCTTGGAGAAAGAGAAACGGAGGTTGAGGGCATTATGTTGGCATTGTTTGATCAGGAACAGGTATGGAATATTGAAAAGGAGCATATTAGACAGCAGGCTTTAGAGCAAGGTGTAAGTCAAGGTTTAAGCCAGGGCCTAAGCCAAGGCAGATTAGCCATGCTGATAGACCTTGTACGTGATGGCTCTCTTTCCTTGACATCTGCTGCAAAGAAAGCCAATCTTGATGAGGAAAAGTTTAAAGCAAGGATGACAGCTGCTTTGTAAGTATAAATGAAAAACTAAATATTTACAAAATTTGTGAAAAATGGGCGTATTCGGCTTGTAAGGCTGATATGCCCTTATTTTTGTGTATGCAATTTCCGATTTGCCGAATACATCTATTCTTTATATGGCGGTATGGGAGTACCCTTTCAGGCACGCTCTCGCTACTTTTCTCGCCTAGCGGTACTAAAGCTCTCATGAGGCAATTTATTTATACACTTTTTGTAGGCATGGCATATTATAATGGGCCCCTTGTCAAGACCACTAAAAAAATATCTAAGCGTGTCTTAACCCAATAAATTATGCAACATTCTGGCCATAATAGTAAGAATCAGGTGTACTATATGGCAATGCTTAGTGTGGCCTTACCTTGTTATATTCATTGATGTTAATCTATTAATCCTTTGCGTAATTCTCGTGGGTTGACAAATTCATTTGGATATATTTTTTCTATCTTTAGGCTGCGAAACCACCTTTCAATTATTATATTATCTGCCCAACGGGATCTTCCATCCATACTCTGTTTTATACCGTAATTTCTTATCATCTCCTTGTATTCCTTGCTAGTAAATTGGTATCCCTGGTCGGAGTTAATTATTTCTGGGGTACCATATGTGGCTACAGCATCTTTTACAGCCTCTAGTACATATGCCGTTCCAAGTGTGTCCGACAAATTCCAACCCACTATTTTGCGGCTGTACCAGTCTATAATAGCCGTTAGATACATATGGCCATGATGCATTTTTATATAAGTTATATCTATAGACCAAACATGATTAGCTGCTGTAACTTTATAATTTCGTAGTAAATACGGAACTATCGCCTCCTTGAAATTACGTTTGGAAAGATTTGCCTTGGGGTAGATAGCTGTTATACTCATTCGTTCAAGCAGTATTCTTATAGTTTTGCGACAAACCTTAAATCCTTCATGTACCAGTAATTTAGTAATCTTTCTTGACCCTAAATAATCTATTCTTTCCATAAGTTTTTCTTGTAGTAGCAACCGTTCTTTATTTGCTTCAACTGGTACATAATAAATACTAGAACGATTAATAGATAAGAGATCACATTGACGGCGTATGGAAATCTCAGATTCCTTTGTAATCAAATCCTGGTATTGAAGGGATGTCTTCTCCAATTTTGCGAAAGCAATCCTGAAGAAAATTGCGTTCCATCGTAAGCTGCCCAATTGTTTTCAGCATTTGATCATTCTTTTTCTTCAGGTCACCCTCCTTTCTCTGAGAGTGCTTGTGCTCAGATTTTGCACCAAATACAAGATAAGCATTTTGTAAGAATTCCTGCTTCCATTTTCTAACCATATTGGGATTTAAGTTATGTTGAGCACATATTTCATTCAATTTATGATTACCTTGAAGAATATTCAGAACAACTTTACTTTTAAATTCTGGTGTATATTGACAGCGTGTCATAAAAAATCCTCCTAGATTGTTATATATTTACTATAACAATCTAGGAGGATTTTCAAAATATGGTCCTGATTCTGGTATCCATTATACATCCACAGAGAAAATTGATGGTGTGGTAGTAATCATAATGGCGCTGGACCAGGCAATCTGCTGTGGATTAGATAATGGTGAAAGTGTGTATGATGAACGTGGGATATTACTGTTGTAAGGGTGGCATATCTGAAAGAGAAACCTTAGCATAAGCACCATTCTTTTTATCTTCTGGATGTGGCTCAAGTCCAATCACTGTAATAGCTTTATGGTCAGGTCCATACACCCAATACATACGCATGGCGCGGCTTGTTTTGTTTTCTAAATAAGATTGCCATACTTTCATTCCATATCTTTTTGTAAGATCAGATATTTCATGGGTATTCAAACTAGGATAAAATGGGTTTTCTGAGAGCAGTTTCATGGTTTTACCCCATTTTTTATAGAGTTGAGCGTCTGACTTTGATATTGTGCCTTCATTACTTGACTTTTTGAGTCTGGTCCATAAAGCAAGTATTTCAGGAATACCCAAGTGAATAGAAAATTTCATAATATCAGAACTCCGATAAATCAATTGCTTCAGAAACATTTCCCACAGTCATATTTTTTACAGCATTATCCATCATTTTTAGGGTATTTGTGGATATTTCTGTAGGAACTACAAGCTCACGAGGCTCAAGAAGAATGAAGCCATTATCATATTCCTTAACATTGTAGTACTCATGAGAGGCACCTCTTAATGTAAGGCGTTTTTTGGAATCAATATGTGCATTATAGTTTGTTCTTATAGCAGCTTTCATAATTTTTTCCTCCGTTCATAATAGTGGGATTTCCCACCGTTCTATATATTTATTCTAAACTAAAAAGAAATTTTTTTCAAGAGTAAAATGTAGAGAAACGAATAGCTCATGGAGGCCACCCGGTGCTTAGATGGATGATGGATAATATTTTCATAAAAACAGATCCAGCGGGAAATATAAAGCCGGATAAAGAAAAATCCACAGAGAAGATTGACGGTGTGGTAGCAACCATAATGGCGCTGGACCGAGCAATCCGCTGTGGATTGGATGATGGTGAAAGTGTGTATGATGAACGTGGGATATTGTTGATTTAAGGTAAAATGGGCATAACAGCTTCCTTGGATAGTAACTCCAAAAGTCTGCTGGATGGGCCACTAGGTTTGTTTTTGCCGGATTCCCATGCTTCAACTGTTTTTTTACTTACACATAGAAATTTAGCAAGTAGATTTTGAGTAAGGTTATTTTTTAGTCTAATAGATTTTATTTCATTTGGAGTAAAGGATTTTACATTATCAACATCAATTGTCAGTGTAGTAGTTTTTAAGTTAGCACCCTTGGTTAGCTCTACATCTTTAATAATTTCGTTTAAAGATGCAGAAATCATATCATATGCTTTGCTCATAGTAATACATCCTTTCTGTTATATATGTGTTCAAGTTTGTCAATTAAGTTTTTGATACTGTTCTTCTCAGCGGCTGAAAGATTATCCATTTCCTTTTTAGCAAAAACCATAATTAGAAAAATAATGCCATTAATTTCAAAATCTACATAGCATACACGTGCACAATGAGATTTGCCTCTGTTGCCGTAACTGTAACGGAGTTTTCTTAATCTACCCGTTCCCGATATTACAGGACCTAGTTTAGGATTTTCTAAAAGCATAGATTGTAGTTCTCTAAGATTTTCATCTGTTAGATTTAAGTCTCTCCATTGCTTTTCGAATAATTCGCCATGAACGAATTTTCTAGTTATTTTCATACAATCTACCTCCATTTAAATATTACCCTATTCAATAGGGTAAAGTCAATAAGAAGAGCATAAAAATAAAGGAGGCATCAGCCTATGAATTTCTTTTCAAAATTGTTCCGTTCTAGGGATAAGCCAACCAATTATATATCAACACATTGGCCTTTTTTATGGGGACAGTCAACATCAGGCCAGACTGTAAATGACCGCACTGCCATGCAGGTAACTGCTGTTTATGCCTGTGTGCGGATTTTGGCAGAGGCTATTGCAGGCCTGCCGCTGAATGTGTATCAGTATAGGCCGGATGGCGGCAAGGAAAAGCTATACAGCCATTCCTTATATCATTTGCTGCACGATGAACCGAATCCTGAGATGACCAGCTTCATTTTCAGGGAAACCATGATGAGTCATCTGCTTCTCCACGGTAATGCCTATGCGCAGATAATCAGAAATGGTCGGGGCGAGGTCGTTGCCTTGTATCCGCTTATGCCGGACAGGATGGATGTAAGCAGGGATAAGGGCGGTGAGCTTTTCTACACCTATACCAAGAGTTCTGATGAGCCAGGCGGTAAGCAGAAATATGAGCAGGTGACACTTAGAAAAGAGGATGTGCTTCATATCCCTGGGCTTGGCTTTGATGGGCTTATAGGGTACAGCCCTATTGCCATGGCCAAGAATGCCATCGGTATTGCTATAGCAACAGAGGAATATGGTGCTGCCTTCTTTGCTAACGGGGCAACACCGGGTGGAATTCTTGAGCACCCTGGTATCGTAAAAGACCCAGAGCGTTTAAGGCAGAGCTGGCAATCCCAGTTTAGCGGCAAGAACAGCCATAGCGTTGCTGTGCTGGAAGAAGGCATGACCTTCAAGCAGATGGCCATACCGCCCAATGAAGCACAGTTCCTAGAGACAAGAAAATTTCAGATCAATGAGATAGCTCGAATTTTCAGAGTGCCGCCTCATATGGTGGGTGACCTTGAAAAGTCGAGCTTTTCTAATATTGAGCAGCAGTCTCTGGATTTTGTGATGTACACTCTTAATCCTTGGATTGTGCGATGGGAACAGGCAATGCAGCAGGCACTTCTTCTGCCAGCAGAAAAGGGGCGGCTGTCATTTAGGTTCAATGTTGATGGGCTCCTTCGTGGAGATTATCAGAGCCGCATGAATGGCTATGCTGTAGCAAGGCAGAATGGCTGGATGTCTGCCAACGATATCCGGGAGCTGGAGAATATGAATCCAATCCCTGATGAGGAAGGCGGCAATCTGTACCTTATCAATGGCAATTTAACAAAGCTTAAAGACGCAGGTCTGTTTGCGCAGCCTGCAGGAAGGAATGATTTAGATGAGTCGTAAATTTTGGAACTGGGTGAGGAATGATAACGATGAAAGAATACTTATGCTCAATGGTGAAATCTCTAATGAGACTTGGTTCGGTGATGAAATCACGCCTAAAGAGTTTCGTGGTGAGCTTAACAGCGGACAAGGTAAGGTCACTGTTTGGATTAATTCTCCTGGTGGAGATTGCTTTGCTGCTGCACAGATTTACAACATGCTCATGGAATATAGCGGACCTGTTGATGTACACATCGACGGTATTGCTGCTTCAGCTGCTTCTGTTATAGCAATGGCTGGAAACCATGTGGCAATTTCCCCTGTGGGAATGATGATGATTCATAACCCTGCAACTGTCTCCATTGGGGACGAAAGGGAAATGAAGAAGGCCATGGAGATGCTGTCTGAGGTCAAGGAAAGCATCATCAATGCCTATGAGCTAAAGACTGGCCTTCCACGTAAGCAGCTGTCCAATATGATGAATGCCGAGTCCTGGATGAATGCCAAGAAGGCTCTGGAACTTGGCTTTGCAGACAGTATTCTCTATGACGGTGATGATGAGGGTGATGAGCCGGAGGGGATGATTTTTTCTCGTGCAGCTGTCACTAATTCACTGCTCAATAAGTTAAAGGCGCAGGTGCCAAAGCCGGATAACCGTGTTGATGCATCTGTACTTAATAAGCGTTTGGATTTGATTGGAGGAATGTAAAATGGATAAGATTTTAGAAATGCGTGATAAGCGCGCAAAGCTGTGGAATGATGCAAAGGCTTTCCTGGATTCCCATACCGATGGTGATGGCAAGCTCTCCGCTGAAGATGCTGCCGCCTATGAAAAGATGGAAGCCGATGTAGTTGAAATGAAGAAAGCTATTGACCGCCTTGAGCGTCAGGCTGCCATTGACCGTGAGCTGGATAAGCCTACTTCCAAGCCTATTGTTAATGAGCCACAGAAGGCAAAGCCTATGGGCGGTTTCCGTGCTACCGATGAATACAAGCAGGATATGCTGACTGCTATGCGTACCCGCTTCCGTGATATCAGCAATGTGCTGCAGGAGGGTAATGATCAGCAGGGCGGTTATCTGGTGCCGGTAGAGTATGATAAGCGCCTCGTTGATGTGCTGAACGAGGAAAATATCATGCGCAGCCTTGCTACCAAGATTACTACTTCTGGTGAGCACAAGATTAACATTGCAGCTACCAAGCCAGCGGCAGCATGGATTGAGGAGGGCGGTGCACTGTCCTTTGGTGATGCTACCTTCGACCAGATTATGATGGATGCCTATAAGCTTCATGTGGCTATTAAGGTTACTGAGGAGCTTCTCTATGATGCTGCCTTCAATCTTGAGGGCTATATCATTGACAACTTCGGCAAAGCACTGGCCAATGCTGAAGAGGATGCCTTCCTGAATGGTGATGGCAAGGGTAAGCCTATGGGTATCTTTGACACCAAGCAAGGCGGTCAGTATGGCACTACCACTTCTGCAGCATCTATCGGTGCAGACGATATCATCAATCTCGTCTACAATCTGAAGCGCCCATATCGCAAGAATGCGGCTTTCATCACCAATGACAAGACTCTGGCAGCTCTTCGTAAGCTGAAGGACAACAATGGTGTATACCTCTGGCAGCCAGCTCTCACTGCAGGTGAGCCTGACCGTCTCTTTGGCTATGCAATCCATACTTCCCAGTTTGCACCTGAAGCCGCAGCAGGCAAGGCGGCTATGGCCTTTGGTGATTTCTCCTACTATAACATCGGTGACCGTGGTTCCCGTTCCATGCAGGAACTGAAGGAACTGTTCGCAGGCAATGGCATGGTAGGTTATGTCATGAAGGAGCGTGTGGATGGCCGCCTTATCCTTCCAGAGGTTGTTCAGATTCTGAAGATGAAGGGCACTGCTTCTTCCTAATGGGGTGAGGTAAATGCTTGTCACTTTAGAAGAAGCAAAGGAATATTTGAGGATTGATGGAGAATACGATGATGGGCTGATTGATGGCCTTATTGCCACAGCTCAGAGTTTGTGCCTTACAATCCTTCGTAAAGAGGAGCAGGATTTGGCTGGGGACGAACCCCAGCTGAAGACTGCAGTTTTTTATGCTGTGGCATATCTCTATGAGCATCGCGAGGAAGCCGACCACAAGGGTCTGGCATTGACCCTTCGTGCACTTCTGGCTGGGCTTCGGAGGGAGGAATTCTAATGCAAATAGCAAGGCTACGTCATCGTGTGACGCTTTTTAAGCCAATAAGGGCACCGGATGAATATGGCGGTGCAAGGGTTGAATATGAGAAAGTGGCTGTGAGCTGGGCGGATTTTCTTCGTCCAAACTTCGGTCACCAGAATCTGCAAGGTTCATCTGATGTGCTTGTTATTTCTCAGGGTATAAGGCTTCGTAAAACTACAGTGGAGCGTGGCTGGAGAGTGCAGCAAGGAGAAAGAATCTTTGATGTGCTGGATGTAGATGAGTCTGTTCCTGGAGAAGTTATTCTTACAACGCAGGAGGTTGAACGCTGATGGCTAGAAAGTTTTGGGTCAATACTAACCGAAATGCTACTGTAACTAAAGCTATCAAGGACATAGATAAGTATTCTGTTTCTGCTCAGGAAAGAATAAAATCTGCTATCAGAGCATCTACAGCAGATGTGCATAATGGTGCAAAATCAAGAGTGCCTGTTAAAACAGGAGCACTGAAGAAATCTATAGATTCTGATATATCCAAGGATGGGCTTTCAGGCTATGTGTTTTCTAAATCTCCTGTAGCTCACCTTATAGAATTTGGCGTATCTGCCTCTTATGTTGAACCACAGAAAGCCAAGGCACTGAAGATTGGAGAAGGCTTTGCTGCTCATGCACTTATCCCAGAGCGTAAGGCAAAGCCCTTCATGCGCCCTGCGGCTGACAGCGAGAAGCCGAATCTTGAAAAGAGGATAAAGGAGGCAGTCGATGGCAAGGCTTAAGACAAGGGTTCCTATACTTGCGGTACAGAAAGGGCTTGTAACTCTGCTGACCCAAGGACAGTCCACTAAAATCTATGACGATGTTGTTCCTAAAGCAAAGCTCCCTTATATCAGCATAGGGGCAATAAATGTAAAACCTAATGGAAGCAAGGACAGTGCAATATATGATGTATCTGTCCAGCTCCATCTCTGGTCAGACTACCAGGGGAAATTTGAGATCAATTCCATGATGAACGATGTGGCCACGGTGCTGTCCTATGCACCTATAGACACATCAGCAGATGGCTTCAGTATTATTTCTCAGGAAACAGATTTCTTTGAGGTCTTTTCCGAAGAAGTCCATGGCTATCATGGAGTAATAACTGTAGTTATAACAATACAGGATATGGAGGTATAGAAAAATGGCTACTACATTGGATAATATTAACCTGCCATCCAACCCTGACCTTGGGGCGGCAGAGGTAGGCAAGGATTTTCTGCTTTTCGTTAATACCGGCACAGTAAGCACTCTCGAATGGCAGATGATTGGCGGTCAGCGTAATTCTGGACTTACCCGTCAGGCTGAAACCATTGATGTGTCGCATAAGACATCCGGCGGATGGTCTGCAACAAAGGCAGGACTTAGAAGCTGGAGCATTGACCTTTCTGGCCTTGTGCTTTTGCAGGATATTGGTGTCCATGCACTCTCCAAGGCTTTTGAGGAAGGCAAGGATGTGTTCTTGAAGCTCAAGTATCCGGATGATTCCTACCGCACAGGCTGGGCATCCGTCACCGAGTTCTCTTTGGATATTCCACATGATGGGGCTGCTACCATTTCTGGTTCTCTTTCTGGTAATGGCATTCTTTCTGGTCTTACCAAGGATAGTGCTCCATCCACTACATCTGCAGGAGGTACTAAGGCATGAAGAAATCAGTAGAATTTAAGCTTTGCGGCAAGGAAGCAAAGCTGGAGTTTAACATCATGAGGCTCGCTAAGTTCGAGAAGGCACTTGGCCAGAGTCTCTTTTACATTATGAGCACCAATGGTATCCTGCGTTCTATGGATATCAATTTCACTATTGCAGGATTGGCCTTTGGTCTTGAAAAAGAGCTGACTATTGAGGAAGCAGCAGATACCATCCAGAAGCACTGCGATGAGGGCGGCATTCTCGATGATATCAATGACGCAATCTATCGGGGGATTATTGCTTCTGGCCTTTTTATCAAGGCCGCAGCAAAGGAAGCGGCAGAATAGTAAAGAGCTTTGAAGAGTGGGCGGATGAGGCAGAGAAGCTGGCATATAGTATGCTCTGCTTGAAACCGCGGGAATTTGAGGAGCTTCAGCCGGGAGAGTTCTATAAGCTGTCAGAAGGATATGAAATAAGGCATGACGCGGAAGTGACCGCCCATGCCTATTTTGTATCTAATCTTATGAACCTCTTTGGTAAATCCTTGAAGCAGAATATGTCCGTGGATAGACTGGCTAAACCGTTAAGGTTGAGGGAAACAGACTCATCATCTCGTGATGAGGACGAACAATATTTAAGAGAAAAATTCGGGCTGTAAGGAGGGAGCAGAATGTCAGTAATATCAAGCCTGATGGTAAAAATCGGAGCGGATTCATCTGGACTTAAGAAGGAATTATCTAATGCCCAGGCGGCCATTAACAGCACCTTTGATACAGCTGCTGTAAATAAATTCAGTTCCCATGTGGAGCAGAGTGCAAAGCAGGTAGAAGGGCTTATCGGCACGGTAAAGACATTTGCTGCTGTGGCTGCTACAGGTTTTGGTCTTTCAAGCTTCATAAAAGGCACAGCAGAAGCCGGGGATAACCTTTACAGGCTGTCTCAGAGGATGCATATTACGGCTGCTGAAGCCGGAATGCTTTCTAAGATCATGAGCCTTACGGGCGGTGATGTGGGAAGCCTTTCTACAGCTATGATGCGTCTGGATAAATCTTTTACGGCATCTAGTGAGGATGGAGAAAAGACCAGGCAGATTTTAAGTGCTGTTGGTGTGTCATTAACAGATACAACTGGGCGGTTATTGCCTATAAATGAGCAGCTTAAATCTTTAGCCGAGGGCTATAAAAAGGCAACGGCCGCAGGCTATGGGCAGGAATTTGTCATGAACACATTAGGTGTTCGTGGCATGGCCCTTGTGTCTACTTTGGAGCAGTACAATGAAGCTGCAGAAGCTGCCGGCAAGGTCAAGAGTGTAGGCATGGATCCTAAAGCCATGCATGAGCTTAATATGCAGCTTAAGATTATGCAGATGGAGGCAGGGCAGATTTCTACTGCCATGGTTCTAGGCTTTGGACCAATCCTGCAGGAGTTCCTTCCAGGCATTATGACGGGACTTCAGCAGACTGCTCTGTTCCTGAAGGAGAATAAGACTGAGATTGCAGGAGTCACCAAGGCTGCTGTTGAGTTCTATGCAGTAATGAAGGGCATCAGCATATTGGGAAAAGCTGCTGCTTCCATGCAGGCATTTTGGGCATCCATAAGGGTATCCGCTACTCAGACCACAGCTGTGGAGGTAGCTGCCAGCAATGAGCTAACCGCAAAACAGATAGCCAATATCAATAAGGTGGTGGCTAGGTCTGAGGCAGCATATCTAAAAATGCAGAATGATGCCATAAAAGCCGCCCAGAAGGAGGGCCTGGCATCTGATGAAGCAAGGATGGTACTGGAAAAGAACCTTCTTCGTATTCAGACTGAGTCGGAAGCTGCTTCTGCTCGGATCAGGCTTGCCTTTGAAAAACACTTCAGAGGTATAAATGTGGCAGCAGCTGAGATGGCAGCCGGGGTCAATACTTCTCTTGCAGCTACTGCCAAGGGAACAGCAACGGCAACAGCAGGTGAAGCTGTGCTTACCAAGGCTATTATGGCTGAAGGGGCTGCAGCCACAACTGCAGGAGCAGCCAATGTTGCGGCTAAGACCACAGCTACAAGGGCTACTGCTACACAGACCACAGCTACCACGGCTCTTGCAGCAGCCCATGTGGCAGAAGGAAATGCAGCGGCTGCGGCTGGTGCAAAATCCATAACCTTTTCGGCCACAGCCCTTCGAGGGGTAAAGGCTCTGCAGGCGGGTGTGCTTGCACTAACTGGCGGATGGATTGGCTTAGCAGCTGCCATTGCCTATGCAGGATATTGCCTTTACGAGTACAATTCGGAAAAGCTGCATCAGGAAAAAGAGCATACCTACAATGTGGATGGTTTTGATTATGAAGAAAAGAATGGCTATTTCTATACAAAAGACAGGATAAATCCTGATTGGCAGCCTGACCTATCAAATGAATACAGTTACCTTGATGAGAACCGCATTATTAAGGGCGGTGAGCTGGTAACAGATGAAGCCCTTAATGAAAAGCTCCAGTCTGCATGGTGGGAGCGCCACAAGGATGATGAGGACTACAAGGCACAGCTTGAAAAGGAAGCGGCTGAGAAAAGATTAGCTGAGTCTGATGCCAAGCTTGCGGAACTCATGCAGAACCTTAATGCAGGAGATGTAAGCAGTTCAGAAAAAGCATCTAGCGCAGTAAAAGATGTATCTTATAAGGTTGATGTTCCTATTGGCGAGGATGTTGTGGCTTCGGCCATGAATCATCTGGGGGAGTCTTGGGGCGAAAATACCTGCTCAATATTTGCATCTTCAATGCTTGAGGAAGCGGGTATCTATGGCTTGTCAGATCCTAATGGAGATAATATGGCTCAAAAGGCAGGTGCTGCCTACCATGACAAGAACGATGGGTACTAGCCGAAAGCCGGAGATATTATCGAGTGGGGAGGTCATGTAGGTATCTATGATGGTGCTGGCGGTTATATTGCCAGCAATACTAAAACCGGTATCCACCATGGTTCCATGGAAGAAGCAGAGGATTGGTTTGGTCCGGTAGAGGGGTATATAAGCACAGCTGAGTATACCGGCAATCAGACTGTGACCAAGACCATGGGTGAGGATGCTAAAAAGGTGGAGGATGCTGTTCAGAAGCTCAATAAGGCAAAAGAGGATGCAGCAAGGCTTTTTGCTTCCATGGAAAATGAGATAGGCAGGGAGACTAAATCTGATTATGCTTACCAGATGGATCAGTTGGATAACAACATTCGTAAAAAACAGCTGGAGATAAATGAAATCAAGGCTGCAGGGGCTGATGTGACCCTTCTTGAAAGTGAGCTGTCAGATTATAAATCTGTGCTGGAAGCAAAGATTGTTAAAAGCTGGAAGGAAGCCAATGAGGATATTATCTCTGACACAGCTAAGACTGTAGCAGAGGTTGAAAGTGATTACCGCACTCTGGCAGAGGAAGAATACCGGATTACCATGCAAAGGCTAGAGAGGGAGCGGGAGAACAAGGAAAAGGAAATCCTTAGAAATAAGGAAGATGCTGAGTCCATGCTGAATATTGACCGCTGGTATGCTGCTGAAGCTGCTAAAGCTATGGATGATAAAACCAAGGCTATTAGAGCAAGCTTTCAGAAAACGCTGAACGATCTGAGAGAACTTGGCGATTTGGCAAAAATCAAGGTTGCTCTGCAGTCTGATGATGCCAAGAACATGATGGTGCTTCAGGGACAGCAGGCTATAGCTGACCAGTATATTGCTATCTGGAAGGAAGCCCATAAAACCAATGAGGAAATGGTGGCAGACCTTGCTTCAAGCGTGAATTCTAATCTTGCGTCTACTCTTAAAAACTTCATCCAAGGTTCTGCAACGGCTATGGATGTGATTCATAATCTTGGAAATACAATCCTCAGTACCATAGCTGAGATTGTGGCAAAGAAGGCTGCGGCACAGATGGTAACTTCCATTTTTGGCATCAGTTTCAGGTATGGTGGTGAGCTTCCAGGCTTCGCTTCGGGCGGTGCTTTGGCAGGTGGTCTGATTGAAGGAGCAGGGACTGGAACTTCGGATAGCATCTTAGCGTACCTTGAGAGCACTGGTCATTTCGTAAGGCTTTCTGATGGTGAGTTTGTCATGACTGCTGAAGCCACAAGGAAGAACCGCCCAATGCTGGAAGCCATGAACAAAGGAGCTTTCAAGAATGGCGGTGCAATTTATGCTCCAGCTATTCCGGGCGGTTTCAGTTATACATCTGCAGGGAATTCTGCTTCACAGCAGAAGGCAGGCATTATCGTCAATATTACCAATAATACAGATAGTCAGGTAACAGCCACGGAGGGTGGCTTTGACCAGCAGGCACAGAGGTTTATCCTTGATGTGGTTATTGACGGAGCACAGAGAAATGTAAATGGATTTGGGTCTAACCTTAAAGCTGTGATGGGCTAAAATGTTATTGAAAATATCACGATATAGTGATATAATATGTAGCATAATAAATAAGGAGTGGTGCTCGTGCCTGTTTTAGCAAGGTTTTATGGTATAGTAATAAGAATGTATTTTTTACAGAGTGAGCATAATCCACCGCATATACATGCTATATATGGTGATGATGTAGCAGCCTTGGATTTTCAGGGAAATGTATTGGAGGGTGAACTTCCACCGAAAGCTATGGATATGGTTAAGGAATGGATTGAGTTACACAAAGCTGAGTTAGAAAGAATCTGGGAAACACAGGAATTTATTAAGATTGAGCCACTTAGATAAGGAGGGGAAAACAATGTTTCATAAAGTGAAGGATGTCAGAGCTCTACCTGGTTTAAAACTAAGTGTTCAGTTTGTCGATGGCGTTATTAAGATTTATGACATAAGCCAGTTGCTGGAAAAATTGCCAATATTTAAGGTCTTGCAGGATAATGAAAAGTTATTCTATTCAGTAGCAGTAGATGTTGGTGGCTATGGAATCATTTGGGATGATGAAGTAGATTTATCTTGTGACGAATTATGGGAGCACGGCGAGAAGGTCGAATCTCCATTTGAAGGCTTGCTGTCACTAGCAGATGCGACAAATTTATGGGGGTTGAGTGAAAGCACACTTAGGAAGGCTATTTCTTATGGAAAACTGATTCCTGGCGTAGATGTATGTAAGTATGGAAAGCAATGGGTTGTTTCTGTAGAGGCTATGGTTCGAGAATATGGTAATCCGATAAAAAATGCTAGTTGATTTTCCTAGGTATATTTAAGCAGTCAGAGATGGCTGCTTTTTATTTTGGGGTGATTTAATGTTAAGTTTTCCAGATATAGAACCAAATATCTCTGCAGCTGATTCCTGCGGGGATAGCTACAAGATGTCCATTAAGGACAGCACTATTTCAACAACTACAGACGCGCACTACAAGCAGACAAGACCACGCACTACCAGGATGGTAGCTGTGTGGTCTTTTTCGTGGGTTGCGCTGTCTGATGATGATTTTTCTAGGATTACAGATTTTTTTAGGAAGGTTGGTACCTTTCAGAAGTTTGAGTTTAAGAATCCTGCCACCAATAAGATTATGACGGTGCGCTTCTCAGAGCCATTGACAAATTGGCAGTATGTTCATCCCTATGGATGGCAGGGAAGCCTGAAATTTGAGGAGGTATAGCTTATGCAAATATGGTCACAGGCGGCAACGTTGGCAAAGAACAGTCTTGCATCAGATACGCCTTTTCTTCTTCTGGTAGAGGTTATTTCAAAGGAACTGGCAGAACCAATATGCCTTGTTAGGAATACGGAAAATATTGTATGGCGGGATAAGGTCTGGACAGCCTTTCCTGTGGAGATTGAATCCACATCAGAGGATGGAAAGACCATCCCGTCTATCAATATCCGTATCAGCAACTGCGGTGGCATGATTGGAAGCTACATTCAGCAGTACAACGGCCTTGTGGATTCAGAGGTACGAATCTATGTGGTGCTGGCTAGTAACCTTGCTGTGCCAGATGCCGAGTTTGAGCTTGATTTTATGATCACTGAAGCCAAGTACACAGAGCAGTGGATTACCTTTATCTTAGGGGCAAGCCCTGAAATGGTTAATAGATATCCAAGGTTCAGGTACAACAAGAATTTCTGCCCCTTTGCATGTGGGGATATACGCTGCGGATATATCGGCAAGGAAAAGTGTATTAATACGCTGGATTCCTGTCTTATCCCTAGGCGTTTTGGCGGAGAGCCGGGGATGGTGAGTGCGTAATGTATGCGGATTTGATAGGTGTGCCGTTCATGGATGGCGGTAGGGACAAAGATGGCATGGACTGCTGGGGACTGGTGAGGGAGTGCTTCAGAAGGCAGGGAATAGCGGTAAGGGATTATTCAATTTCTGCAATGGAGGAAGTAAAGATTTCGGAGCAGATGGAGAAGGAGCGGCCGCTTTGGGAGAAATTGCACGAACCGAGGGACGGCTGCCTTGTTTTAATGAGGACTGATTCTTCGCTTTGGGCGAATCATGCAGGAATTTATATTGGCGATGGGAAATTTATCCATGCCTATCCGTCAGCAGGGGTATGCATATCAGCAATAAAGAGATGGAAGAGCCACATTGTTGGCTATTATTATCCGGGGAAGTGATTAGATGGTAAGGCTCATAGTTATAGAGAATCCGTTTGAACCCAAGGTGTATAAATTGGAAGAATTGGTTTGTACCGGTATGTCCGTTGATAGCTATACGCAGCTTGAGGGCAGGGATGTATTCATCAATGGCAGGCCTGCCACGGAACTTTCTATACCGGACGATGGCGATGATATTATTTCAATGCCGCATATAGCGGGAGGCGGGCTAAACAAACTTCTGGGGTTTGTTGCAATGGTTGCCCTTACTGTTGTTACAGGGGGGATTGCGGCAAACGGACTGACAGGATTTTTAGGTTTGACCATAAAGGGCGGTACTCTTGCCAGCTTTCTTGCAGCGGGAGCTGTAATGTATCTCGGAGGGCGTGTTGTAAACAGTGTTTTTCCGCAGCAGGCATCAACATTTGATGCAGGTTCATCTTTTAGGGATAATCAGAAAAGCCAGACATACGGCTGGGATTTACCGACTGTGGCTACTCAGGAAGGGGGCATTGTAGGTGAGACATACGGAACAGTTATACCTCAGCCGCAGCTTTTGGAGGAGCACGTTGAAACCATAGGTGGTAAGCAGTATCTGAATCTCCTGTACTGTGGCGGGTATGGTGAGGTGGATTGCATTACCGACCTTCGGATTGACTCTACGCCCATAGACTGTTTTTCAAATGTACAGATTGAAAAGCGTCTCGGTACCAATGACCAGGAGCCTATCAGATTCTTTGATAACACGCCAACAGACCAGGGCGTTGGCCTTCTGTTAGACCTTAATAAACCGCTGATAAGAACTACAGACTCAACCAAGGCTTCGGCAATTGAGGTGACTTTGGAGTGGTCAAATGGTCTTTATCATCTCAACAACGATGGCGGCTATGAGTCAGCAAGCATTGTCTGCAGGATAGATTACAGGAAAACAGGCACTACAGAGTGGATTTACCATAACAGCTATACAGTTTCCAATTCTTCAGCTGACGGGTTCAGAAAATCCTTCAAGTGGGCTGTGGGAGAGGCGGCCCAGTATGATGTGAAGCTGGTGCTGACCTCAAAGCCATCCGGTTCCAGGTACATGACCTATACCAGCTGGTCACTTCTTACATCCTATAATTCCGGGCGGTACGCAAGGCCGAATAAGGTCCTTGTTGCTCTAAGGATATTAGCCACAAATCAGCTATCTGGCGGTGTCCCTAATCTCACATGGAAGCAGACCAGAAGCAGGGTTTATGTATATAATCCAAATCTTCAGCGTTATGAGGTGAAGGCTGCAACAAATCCTATATGGGCTGCATATGATATTCTTCATGGTTGCAGATACATCAAGAACATAAATACCGGGCGGTATGAATATGTGGTTGATGGCTGTGCCCATGAGCATTTAGATCCTTATTTTGATGAGTGGGAAAGTGCTGCTGCCTATGCTGATGAAGAGATAACAAACCATGATGGTGAAAAGGAAAAGCGCTTTGAGTTTGATGCTTTCTATGACACTTCACAGCGTAGGTATGAGGCAGCGGTAAAAGCTGCAGCTGTTGGTCATAGCAACATCATTATCCATGGCTGCAATTATGGTATTACTGTAGACAGGCCTGGAATGATAACTCAAATATTCAGTGAAGGCAGGACTACACAAGGCTCTGTACAGGGCTCATTTTTGAGCCGGGAGGAAAGAGCGCGTTCCATCGAGATAACCTATAACGATGAGCAGAATGACTACAAGAATACGCAGTTTACCTTGCGCAGTGAATCCTATGCCCGTGATGATCAGCAGGACAACACCGCCCAGCTCACTCTTTTTGGAGTAAGGCGGAGAAGTCAGGCATACCGGGAAGCTGTTATGGCATTGGCCACAGCCGAAAGGCAGCTCCAGACCATAGAGCTTTCAACGGATATAAACGGAATCACAGCAGAATATGGTGATATTGTGGGCTATGCTCATAGTATCAGCAGGATTGGCATTGCCTCTGGCAGAGTGGTTAGTGGCAGTAAGAATACTATAAAGCTTGATAAGACCATAACCATGGAGCAGGGAAAATCCTATGAAATTTACATTCAGACACAGCTGGATAAGCTGCTGCACCGCTTCGTAAAGACCGAGGTGGGAACTACGGATAGTATTACTCTCTTGGAGCCAATAGAGGGAAAACTCTCCGAGGCAGACTGTTATACCTTTGGTGAAGCAGAACGGGCGGTAAAGCCATTCAGGATAGTTGGTGCTGAGCGTGATGGGGATTTACTGGTCAAGCTGAAGCTCATTGAATATGATGAAGCGGTCTATGCTACAGAGCTGGATTACTCCAAGTATCCAAGGATTGACTACACTTCTTCTGAAAGCTTTTCAACGGAGAATGTGACAGCGGCCGAGGAAACCATTGTGGAGAAGGATGGTACTGTGGTGTCCTTTATCAATATCTCTTGGGAAAGTCCTGACGGATATTCTTCATCTGCGGATGGCTACAGTGTCCTTATTACCAATATGGATACCGAAGAAACAGAGGAATTTTCTACTACCGCACTTAGCTATAGATATAGAGGTGCAAAGGCAGGAACTACATACAAGATTCAGATTAAGCTCTGCATCAATGGCAATAGGGTAAATGGCGGCAGTACCTCTATAACCATTATTGGTAAGGACACACCGCCAGAGAATGTGTCTTATATTCACTGGTGCAGGCAGATGAAAATATCACAGCTGTTATTACTCCCGTAAAGGATACAGACCTCAGTCATTATGAACTGAGGATGGGTTCTAGCTGGGAGAATTCCTTGAAAATTGCGGATTTCACTAGTACATCCATTACCTTTAGGGCAAGCAGTAATGGCACATGCACTTATCTGGTGAAGGCGGTAGATACCTCCGGTAATAAGTCCGAAAAGGAATGCAGGCAGATTATAAATATCTCCGCCCTTGCAGCTGAAAACATCATCTTCAAAAAGACTTATGGGGTGGATGATTTTGCACAGAGTATAAATCTATACCGCCACAGGGATTCACTTTGGATGCTGGATAACAGGCAGATTAAGGACTATGAGTATTTCCGTGAAATCTTTGATAAGCTGACCTACCTCGATGGTGAGGTATATCTGCCTCTTATTGATTTAGGAGAAAACATCATTGACAGCGACTGTTATTACATTGACAGCCATGGCATCATCCATCAGCAGGAAGAAAAGCGGATAAGGGATTATGCCTTCTTTAGAGAAATCTTCGAGGGCGGTCATGAGCTTACAGCACCTGTTTCCCTTGCCAGCACCTTTCTGGGGATTGCTGTTGAGGGAGATAGCAGCAGTGATGTGGTGAAGGAAATAACCTACAGGACAAGCATTGACGGGTACACCTTCAGTGATTGGATTCCTGCCAATCAGGCTGTGTTCCGTGGTCGGTTCGTACAGATTCGCATCAGCCTTAGAAGTATATCCGGGCATACACAGGGACAGCTGAAAAGAGTGACTGTAAGTATTGATGTGCCGGATACTGAGGTAAATCTTGAAAATATTATCCTCCAAGCAGGAGATAACTATGTGCCTTTTAACCATAGGTTTATAGCAGTGCCAAGTTCTGTGGCAGTTTTTACATCGGATATGGAGGGCAAGGCTGTAACATGGCAGGTCACTGACTATGACGAAAGGGGCTGCCATATAACGCTCTTTGATGAGAAGGGCGAGCCTTGCGAGGGCAAGATTGTACGAGCCATTATTCGTGGCTACTAAGGAGGGATATGAATGATTAAGTTTTATGACAGCATGGGAGCGTCTCAAGGTATTTCTGTGCTTTCAGATCTTGTGGATGCCTGTGACTTTTGGCAGAGTGAGCAGGCGGTAAATGTCGGTGATATAGCTAGAAGTTCTACGGACAGCCTTATATATGCTGAATGTATTCTGGGCGGTATTACTGGCATGGTTGAGCCTGCCTGGGGGAATGAGGAAGGTGTAAGTGTTATTGATGGCAGTGCAAAATGGCGGGTGCATGACCTTCGAAACGCAAAAACAGCCAATGAAGCTGAAAAGCTTACCAATGCCAGAAAGATAAATGGCATCGAGTTTGATGGTTCCAAGGATATTGTACTTCCATCCGATACTGTGGATGATTCAACCTATATCGCAAAAGGCATCAAGGTAGCAGGCTTTAACAGCCATGAGGTGTACATCTCTAGCGGCATTGCCAAGATTAATGGCAGCACAGTTAATTTCAACGGTGGCTCATTGAAGCTGGGGCAGAGGGAAACTGCCCTTATGCATATTGATAGCGATGGCATGCTTGGTAAGAACGTAGCCAAATACCCAATAGAATGGATTGATGACCACACGATAGGCTTTTGGATTTTCAATAAGACTATTGCAGGTGAGAATGTTCCTAATATAGCTGTGGGGAAGTCTGCCATAGCACAGGAGAACGACTTCATACCATATGGCGGTATTGCCTCTGTTGATGGCTGGGCAGATTATGCTCTCCAGACAGATGGCCTTACTGGATACTTTGAGCTTGCCAATAATCTGGGATTCATGACAGGCAATGTGCCATTTGAGTACGATATCCTGATTACACCGGATAAGATTGACGGCTCTGCGGATTATATCTTCAATTACGCAGGAAATGTGACTACTATCTACATTAACAGTAATGGCCTTTTGTATTGCGGCGGTCAGAACACAGGCTATGTCTGTGAGACAGGAAAGACCTTTTTCTTGAGCTTTGTCTACGATAGCAGGATTGCCTATGTGTATATTGATGGAAAGCAGGTATTCCAAGTTACGGTTAACTGGAATCTTACCCTTAATAGCAGCCAGAATACCCGCATTGGCTGTGCTTATGATAAGTCGGATATGCTTCCTGCAACATTCCACTATCTGGAGATTAGGAATGCTATAAGAAGCCCGGAGGAAATTGCAAAGATTTCCAATGAGCTGCTGCTGCCATGCTTTTATTACAAGGGAGCATCATCTTACCCATCTATGCCAGAAGGTGAGACGGGTTATGCAGAGTGGCGTTTTGATGATGAAACTCCAGATATGGCAAAGGACAGCAACGAAATATATAGTGCTGTTCTTGGGAGTACCGTAGTTCCTGTAAAGGAGGACAGCAGGCTTGGGCTTGGCAAGGCACTCCGTTTTCCAGGAGATAATAACTGCTATCTTAATATTGGCAGCATGACGATTCCACAGGAGTCTACACTTGTGGCTGTAGTTAATCCATTTCAGCTGGCAAGCTATGGCAGATTTTTTGCAAATACCTATAGTACATCTCAGACCTTTATAGTTTCTACCTGTTGCGATGGTGGTGGAGGTCAGTTTGGCTTCTACACTGGAAATCAGAACGGCGGCACATGGATCAATTCTGGCCTTGTGGCACAGGTGGGACAGGAAAACTTTATGGCTCTTAGGGTTACCAGCAATAATTATTATTTCAGAGTTAATCGCGACTGTATTATTAAACCCAATAACCATTGGAAGAAAAGCATTACTACAGAATGCTCCATCGGTTCTGGATATGGCACAGGCTATCCGCTGAAGGGGGCAATATCCTATATGCTCTTTGTACCAAAGGCTCTGAGTGATTCTGAGATTCAGATGATGTATGACAGCCTTATGGTAAGGGGCAGAAAGAATATCCTTGATGATTCCGTACCTTCCAATGCTGCTGCTATAGGCTTTATTCGGGCGGATACTAAATCTGTATTTGAATATAATGATACAGATTATAAGTATGGCAGGCGGGAAGGAGCGGTTGGTGGCAACAGGAAAGTCTTTCTTGGCTTCAAGTATTTCTCTGGGTCAGGGCCTATCTCATGGGATAATCCTTTTGGGACGCAGAAAGTAAAAAGATACTTCACATGGGCATCTGATTCCAAGGGGACTAATGAGATTGAAGCCATGAAGATGGTATATGTATATAACTCAGGATGGGGCGGTATATGGCCATTCTCTGATAGTGCCACAGGCAATGATGATATGAAGATTACCGCTTATATCAGTACAGCTTACGGTGGTGTGACTATGTACAACAGTGCATGGAAGTCATCCGGTTATATTGGCTGCTATGTTGAGGTGCTTGAAGATTATAAGGGGGTTGATGGCAGATGATGTATTACAACAGAAAAACTCAGGAACTGAGCAGCACTCCGCCATGGGGCGCTGCTTTTTTGCTGGAGTCTGTTAAAAGGGCGAGATACCCGGATTGGGACGAAGTATCGGATGACTATCTTCCTGACAGGCAGACAATTTTTGAGATTGAGGAGGCTTCTGTAAATAAGGCAGAGATTCGGCTGGCAGAAGCACTTGTCGAGATTTATGACATTTTGGAGGGAAAAGCATGAAGATTTATAAGCACAAGGCAAAGGCCTACGCAGTTCTTGTGAAGACTGGTAAGTATATTCTTTCAGAGGATGAGAGGGAAAATAAAAAGCAGGAACTCGTGCCTGCTGAATATGTGGAAGCTGTGGCCATGGAGCTGATTGAGGAGTGATGGTATGACGACGGAACAGATTCTGATTATGCTTGCAACCGCCGCCCTGAGTTTTTTCTCTGGCAGGGCACAGAGCATGGCAAATAAGCATGATGCCGCAGTGGAAGCGAAGGAAAAGCTCTTTCAGGATATGCTGGAGAATCAGAAGCAGTTCATTGCCTGGCAGAAGGAAATCAATAAGCAGAATGCTGAGATGCGCCAGGAGCTTAAGGAACTTAGGGAAAGCGTGAACCGCATTGCAAGCGGCGGTCTTGTTCTCCTTCGTGACCGTATTATCCAGTCTTGCAGGGCCTTTATTGAAAGAGGCAAGATTACCATTACCGCTCGGAACAATATCCGTGATATGTATAAATGCTACCACGATGAGTTTAACGGCAATGGTGATGGTGAGTATTACTACAATGAGATGATGGGACTTCCTATAGACCAGGATGTTCCTATCGTCTCTCATTTTCCGCTTGGGGGAGAAAGCTATGATAGAAAGAATTAATGTGCCTGATGTGATTGTGGTGGTAGCCTTGTCTGCTGCCTTAATCATCAGTATATATGGAGGCCTTAACGAACTCAGCATGAGTATCGCCAGTGGTCTATTAGGTTATATTGGCGGTGCTGGAAAGCACAGCTTTGAAAAGAAGGGAGAGAAGTATTTATGATGGTATTTATTAACGCGGGACACGCACCAAACGGTCATCCAGATCCTGGAGCCTGCAGCAGAAGCACAGGCCTTAGGGAGTGTGATGTGGCATTGAAGGTAGGGGAGCTTACGGCAAAGTATCTTAATGCTGTGGGCATTGAAACTGTGGTATTTCAGAATGATGCTTTGTTAGAGGTCTGCCATAGAGCTAATAAGCTGGAGGCAGACCTTTTCATTTCCATCCATTGTAACAGTGTCGAGTCTCCTTATGCCGAGGGGACGGAAACATGGTACTGCAGCGGCTCTGAGGATGGACGGCTTTTAGCTGAGTGCATTCAGGATCAGATTGTGGATTCCATGAACACAGTGGACAGGGGCATCAAGGAAGCAGTACCTGGTAAGAACGGTCTTTATGTGCTTACCAATACGGATATGCCGGCGGTGCTTGTAGAGCTGGCATTCATTTCCAATGAGGACGATGAGAAGCTGCTGCGGAATAATCAGGATGACTTTGCCAGAGCCATTGCCCGCGGAGTGACTGATTATCTTTGAGGAGGGAGCCATGAATGTTAAAAAGATATTGGTGGCTGTTATTGCTGGTCTTGTTATCGGTGCCGCAGGTGTCCTTTGCTTCAGAGGTTGCGGAGCCAATGTATGTGGTGACGGAGAGCGAGCTGACGAGGTTAGAACAGAACTTGATGGAGCTATCCGAAATCAGCAGCAAGCAATTAGTGACCTTAGAGATGCAGAAGGAACAGCTGATGGAATCGGACAGGCAGTTACAGCAGGCCGAGGAGAAATACAGTCTGCTATCCAATCAAATGAAGAGCTTGGAGCAGGAAATGCTAGAACAGCAGAACTCATTGGAGAATGCCAGGATATACTTCGAAGAATTCGCCAAAGAGGAACAACTGAAGAGAGATAAGCTGAAGCGTGAGAAAACGGTAGCATGGATTATTGCCGGTGTGCTTCTGTGTGCATGTATAGCTAAATGACTAAATGCCTGCTTGGAAGAATTATCTTCTGAGCAGGCTTTTTTTTGCTCAAAATTCATATTAATCACCAAGGATACATAAAGAAAGTTCTAAAATCAAATCGTTCTGTCCTTATATTTTTGAAGCAGTAAACCTACGGGTTCGATTTGATTCCTTTTTTCGCTTATAGGTGAAGATAGCATTATGCTGCTTTAAACAAGGTATCTAAGGAGGGCAAAGTGATGGAAAAACATATAGTGCTAGTTTCAGATAGTTTTCCATTCAAAAAAGAGATTTATGTCATGGGTTTATTAAAAGCATTAAGGGTGTGGAGGCATAAACATGAATGAAAATAAAGGATGCGGAGCTGGTGAGGTTAGAACAGACCTTGGGGTAGCTATCCAGTCTCTGCATAGCGAAATTGAGAACCATAGAGTTGCAGAAGGAACAGCTGGAGAAATCGGAGCAGAATTAGTACTGGCCGAGAAGAAGTACAGGCTTCTATCTGGTTAAATGAAGAACTTGGAGAAGGATACCTTTAAACGATACCAGGAGGAATGACAAATGACGGATGAACAGAAAAGGCAGATTGGGTCCTATCGTACTAGAGGTAAAAGCTATGGGCAAATAGCCGAACTGATGAATATGCCAATTAGTACGGTTAAGACATTTTGTAGTCGCAATTTCAAGTCTAAGAGTGGAAGTTTATGTGAGCAGTGTGGTATGCCTGTGGAACAGACCCCTGGCAGAAAGCATAAGCGCTTTTGCACTGATAGGTGCCGGATGAGCTGGTGGAACAGTCATCAGGATTTAGTAAAGCGTAAGGCGAATTACTTCATCACATGCCAGCACTGCGGTAAGAGTTTTATTTCTTACGGCAACAAGCATAGAAAGTACTGTTGCCATGAGTGTTATATAGAGGAGCGATATGATGGATAAGTATACACTGACTATTAAGGAAGCCGGGGCATACTTCGGCATAGGCATTAAGAAGTTGCAGCACCTGGCAGCAGATAATCTGGGCGTCTTTGCTATCAAGAATGGCAACAGGTATCTCATCATCAGACCTAAATTTGAGGAGTACCTTGAAAGCATAGAAGAATTATAGTTTATCTGCCAAAAACTAGTTGAATTATCTTTGGGATAGAGTGATATATAGTAGCGGAGGTGATGACATGCAGCAAACGCCTTTTTCTGAGAGAGAATATCTTTATACCTATGAAGCTATTGAATATTGGGGGCTGAGTCAACGTAAGTTTTACAAATTTTTAGCAGAAGGCACCTATGACTTCATAGCTTACTATGGAAAAAGAAAACTGATCCTAAGAGTAAAGTTTGAGCGCTATATTTTGAAAAATCATGATATATGGGAGGCATTGAAAAGACGTGGCAAAAAGAGACGTTGTACGGAGGGATAATAAAAACAGAATCCTTCGTGTTGGTGAAAGCCAGCGCAAGGACGGCAAATATATGTTTAAATATTATGTTGGTGGTAAACCGTATTTTTTAACAAGCTGGCGATTATTACCGTCAGACAGGCAACCAAAAGGAACAAAGCCTACGCTTTCACTCAGAGAGCTTGAGAAGCAGATAGGAAGGGACTTTGATACTGGTCTTAATCGTAATCTTCAGAATATGACTGTAAGGGAGTTAGTGGACAGATATTTAGCAACCAAGATTAATGTAAAGCCAAATACCCGTGTAAACTATACTTTTGTAAAAAACCTCATGGAAAAGCAGCCCTTCTACGACAAGAAGATAAAATGCATCAGGGTATCAGACGCTAAACTGTTACTAATAAAGCTTCATGATGAAGGGTGTGGTTCAAGTACAATAAAATCGGTACGAGGAGTTCTTCGCCCTGCTTTTCAGCTGGCAGTAGATGATGACATACTGATTAAAAACCCGTTCAGTTTTATGCTGGCCGATGTTCTTGTCAATGACAGCAAAACCAGGGAGGCAATTTCCAGGAAACAGATGAGAAGCTTCCTTAAGTTTATCAAGGACGACATCTGCTACTGCAAATATTATGAGGTCATCTATATCCTGTTCCATACGGGGATGCGAATATCTGAATTTTGCGGTTTGACCATCCAAGACATAGACTTTGATGCCAGGACCATCAATATAGACAAGCAGCTGCAGAGAATAGGAATGAAGCTGACGGTGGAATCCACAAAGACGAATGCTGGCACAAGAGTTCTTCCAATGAGTGATGGCGTATTAGAAATGTTTAAAAGCATTATTGCAAACAGAAAACCACAGAATAATGAGCAGGTTGTGGAGGGTTACTCTGGCTTCCTATACCTGGACAAGGCTGGACTTCCACTTGTGGCCATGCACTGGCAGCACCGGATGAATCATATGGTAAAACGGTACAATGATATATATAAGGAGCAGATGCCAAACATCACACCGCATGTATGCAGGCATACATATTGCAGCAACATGGCCAAATCGGGAATGAACCCAAAGACTCTGCAGTATCTCATGGGGCATTCGGATATAGGCATCACCTTGAACACCTATACCCACCTGGGATTACAGGATGCAAAAGATGAGATGGAACGATTGAAGGATGCTCAGAAGGAATTGGATAAGGACAAAGTTAAAGAACTTCCAGCTACCAAAACAAAGTTCAGAATTGTATAAGGAAAAAATACTCAACCACCTGTGATGTAGCAGGTGGTTTCAGACTGTAGACAAATATGGCAGCGAGTTATCCACACTCGCTGCCATATTTTTG